>CXWL01002142.1_pt1 | contig 309355 bp, 295 predicted proteins | sample 590931 | NCBI WGS metagenome assembly CXWL01 (sample SAMEA3498368, study PRJEB10139) | groundwater metagenome | biome: water well; material: biofilm material | place: Germany | collected 2015-04-27 | reverse complement strand
CAGCGACCCAAACAAAATCGCAGACCCTATGAGGATATGCGCCAAGCCGGCGCGCCAGATCCAGTTCATGCAAAATGCCCCCTCTTGACGTTCACCCACCCGACCGCATGCACGTCGCTACTCTGCTCCAACCGACTGCGTCGCGAACCAGGCAATAATTCTTGGATAGAGATCTGCAATCGTTTCTCCGACGGCTCGGTTCGCGTAGAGATCGACAAGAAAGGAGTCGAACGCTGCAAACTGCTTGAACCCCCGCCTTTCCACCATGACGCGCACAACGCGCGCGCGCGACACTCCTCGATCTGGCTCGACCATTCTGTCATGCTCATAAAGACTGATCAGACCCCAGTTCATGTATTCCAGGAAGAGCGAAAGGGCGTTGGGGTAATTGGATGCGGACTTCGAATCGTCAGCCCAAATGCTTCGCTCTCCAAGCGCCGCTTCGATGTCGGCAAGATATTGGTCCGCAGTCGGATTGATGAACCCGTGGTTCACCTCAGTGAACAATATCTCCGAACGCGCGATCGCGGCAGCTTGCGCACTCAGTTCCGCTCGCTGCGTGTAGGGGAAATTGATATGCGGCTGAAGCTCCCGATAGCCGTCTTCTTCAATCCACGTCACCGATTGGTTTGGCCCAACCAACGGCGAAAAGACAACCTTGACGCCATCGTAAGCTCGAACGTTGGGAAAGCGCTCTATGAGCCACGTCCACATCGCCATGACATCCGCGTCAGTCTCGAAGAACGCGACTTGCTCATCATAAAATGAACCGTTCTCTCGGTAAAATGAGCGGAAATCGGTATCCTGCGCAAAATCCTGCAACAACGTCAGCAAGGGCAAGAGGTCGTTGGTTTGCTCATCGTAGAAGCCGGTGCGATCATAAATCACACTGCGAACGATCTGCCCCTCGGCATCGAATTCAAACGCAAACGCGTTCATCTTGTATCTGAAATACCAGAAGACGTCCTCCTGCATCCCCCGGCTAAGCGCCTGGACGAATGGGTGTCCCCGGTAAGGTTCAAAGTGCGCCCAGGCACGTGAATAATAGTCAGTATCGGTCGCCACCAATCCCGGATTCGCGGCGGCGTAGTCGGTGAGGGCGATCCCGATGTTTACCAGCTCATACACCTCCGGGAGTAGAACTTGGAAACGACCACGGTTCGCAGCCTGATACTCCGGAGAAAACCGCGCCGCCGGAACATGCAGCACGCCGACGACGCGTACATTTCTGTGTGTGCCGCCCTGCTCAATCCGAAGGCTCACGGCCTCGCTCACACCCAACGGAAAACACTCCTCGTCGCCGGCGGCGCGGAAACAAACATTCTCGCGCCGCCCCTCAGCGATCGGCGCCTCGACGACAAAAGGATCGCCCACGGGACCCGCCCGCAAGAGCTCGGGCCTTCGCTCGCCAATCTGATAGGTCGGTTGCGAGGACGATGCCAGCAAGACCCGATCCTGCGCCGCAAGTTCAGCACTGACGCACCCAGCCACGGCAAGGAAGGCGAGCCACATGACTGCGTTACGCGCCAACCCTGCACTGATGATCGAGGCGCATCGCGCCGCCGATCGTGTGCTATCGCTATCCCTCGTCGATATCCCGTCGCCCATTTGCCCACCTCCAGGCATCGTCATCTTCGCGCCGCATGAGCGATGAGCTGTGCTGAAAGTGCGAAATTGCGTTCGTCAGTGGCCGCACGCCCGAGCATAAGCCTGATCGGCCCGACGCGAGGTCTGAGCTGTGCCGCAGCGGATTCGGAACTCGCTCCTTCTAACGGATCCGCGCGGCCAACGCCTCTATTTCCCGCGCCACCAAAGCGGGCCGATCGCGTTGGACATAGTGTCCAGCCCCTTCCGCGCGCACGAGGCGATGGCGCTTGAAGCCTTGAGCAAAACTCTCCTGGCTCTCAAGCCAAAGCGCGAACCCTTCGTCGCCTTGCTCGCCCTGCCAGACGTTCGTTGAGGTGATGATCGTGGCCGGAATGGCGCCGATGTCGGTCATGGCGGGTGCAGCTTCCTCCGAGACGCCAATGCCTTGCACTTCAGCGACAATATGCGCAGGCCAGGTCGGCGGCGGCGGCGCGCTGCCGAGGGTGCTGCAGAAGCGTATTCCGCGCGCATCGCACGCCGCGCGAAACGTTGGCGGACGGCCATCGACAAACACAAGCCCGGCGACTTGTTCAGGATAGAGCGCCGCAAACTGTGCGATATAAAGTCCGCCCAGCGAATGCCCCACCAGCACATAAGGTGGGCGAACGCTGGCGGCATGAAGAACAACGTCGAGCAGCGTCGCTGCTTGCCCTGCATTGCGCGCGGTGGCTGGAGGTTGGAGGCTCTCGCTGTCTCCATAGCCAGGGCGGCTGTAGGCGAAGTAAGCGGCATCGGGTCCCAACTGGTCGATAACGCCGCGCCACACCTCAAATCCATCCCCGAGCCCGGATTCAAACACGATCGTTGGCGAGCGTCCCCGGCGTCTTTGAAACGCAATGCGCATTCCCATCACCCGCACCGCGTGGGTTTCTCTATCCGTCGATACGGGTGTCGTGCACCCAGCGACCAGCGCGGCAATAAATGTTCCACGCTTCATTGAGGCCTCCCTTGCACGCCTTGACGGACTACGAGTTCCAGACACGTTCATTTTGAAGTTATTGGGCTTCGTCGACAGGGCGATATACGGCTGCGAAGACTGTTCCACCGAGCACTTGCAGCCCAGTATCGAACGCTACCCACGCGACGCCCGTCTCGAACGGCAACGGCAGCGATGCAGTGTTGGCGACATGGAAGGTGCCAACAAACAGCCCGGCAAGAAATCCATAGGTCGCGCCGGTGGTAATGGGAAGTCGCCTCCTCCCATGCAGCACGACAGCTATTCCCGCGAAGACAAAGGCGCGTAAGCATTGTGCAGCAAGAGCCCACATTGCGGTCTGCTGCTGCGCTTCAGCGGATCGAAACAAACCAACCAGTGGAGCAAACTGCTCCGCCAATACGATGGTAAACAGGAAAACTGCACACACCGCCATCGCCGCATATGCGCACAACGACGCAAACAAGAATCGCATCCACGCATCCTCGAACGATTTTCCGAGCTAGACTTCGATCCCGTCACCCATCTCGACCGCTCGGTTGCAGCCGGTCCACGATGTCGTAAACCGGCTTTATGTCGGCATAGACTTGCCAACACTCCATCAGGTCCTGCCTGATCACCGCCCGCCATGCTGCGGGAATGCGCCATTCATTCGCCGCGTACCGGCAGCCTGCCTCGATGATGGTTCCACCCGCCGCGCCGAAAAGCGCAACACAATTGGCGCCGCCGATGACTTCGTCGGCCTTCACCCAATAATCTGGGCAGAACGCAAAATATCCCCGCCAGGCCGCGCAAACAGCTTCGCGACCGCAAATTGATCGGCCTGAACTGTCGATGAATTCATGATCCTCCGAAGCGAGGTTCGCAATCTGCCCCACGTCGTGCGCGTTGATCGCGCTCACGAACGCTGTCGCCACATCTATGTTACGCAAGCGGACCTCCAACCGAGAAACTCGCCCAACAATCGAATCATCTACGCAGCACCGGGCGCGGGATCGCAGCGCCCTCGCGGCATTAACGCGCGCTAAGCGTCATCGTCGAAAAATCCAATACGATCGTGTCGCATGCTTTGATGAGATCAATTCCGGCACGGCCCTGCGCGCCGGCGTCGTCGTCGCCAATCGAGACGCTTTGAAGTCGACAAACCGCGCCCGCAACGCCGACGTCAAGCTGGGCCAATTCCGCGACAACTCGATCTTCTGCTCCCGAGACGCCGGCCACGCGAACGGTACGCCGGTTCAGTGCGCGCCTCTGCTGGGACGACAGAAGTGCGAGCGCTGCTGCTCCCAGCGCGGTGCGATTTGCGCCGGTGTCGAGGTGAACGCGGAGACTGCCGCTCTCAAATTGGAGTTCAATTGCGAACCCGGAGGCGTTCCAAATCATCGGTCTCCCCCGGCTTACGCTGTCAAGCGGACCGGCGCGCAGTCGCGCGCCGTGATCGAAGAAAGCCAGTGAACCAAAGGGGTAGAGCGTCGGCATTCCGAGAATCGGAGGGATTTGCCGTCCCTCGAAGGTCAGGTTCTCGTCGGGCAGAACCAGAACCGGCACGTTCCTGATTTCGGCAGCGCCAATTCGCATGGTGTCGATCATGCCGAGACGCCCCACCGCGACGCCAGCGGTCGAGCCGGAGACGCCTAGGCCACCCTCAAGCATACGAATACCAAACCGCGCCGCATCACTCGCACGAACAACTGAAACTTCCGCTCCGGAATCGACGCCCCAGCCGGTAAGGGTCTCGCCCGCCTCCACCGCAACTTCCGCCATGCCCGTCCAACCATAGGTCAGTGGTTGGTCGAACTCACCGCTCACCTCAACGGGCGGCAGCGGCGCCAGAGCGCGCCAGAACGCAATCGATTGCGCCAACCCGCTTGAGACGTCTTCGCCAAGCAGATCTGCCTTTGCGGCGCAGGCGTCCGCCGCTGCGCGATAGCGGCCAACACGGCTCTCCGCGTCACAGAGTTCGCCAAAGACCGCCGCGCGTAGAGCGCTCCTTTCAGGGTTCTCGGCGAGCCAGATTTCGAGCGGCTCCGTCTGACCGGGCGGGAGCGACGCAGCGCGCTCCAGAATGCGACCAGAGCCGCTTTGCGCGCAAGCGCCGACCGCGAGCGCCAAGCAACAGGCGAAACTGCGCATTGCGATCATGTTATCCCTCGAGCGCGCTGAGCCAAGCGGCGGCGATACGGCCGACCTCATTGGGCGATTCCTCTGGAACAAAATGACGACCGGGCACGACCGCTTCCGTCACTCTTGGCCATGTACGCGGAACGCGCTCCCTGCCGCCCAAAATGAGCGCTCCCGGGTCTGCGCGGATGAACAATTTCGGAATCTGCGTTTCCGACATGAAGCCCAAAAACCGCAACGTCGCTTCATGAACATCGGCGGGATCGCCATTGATTGGTACTTGTCTTGGCCATTCGAGTGTGGGCCTGCGTCCCTCCCCCGATTGCGCGAAGGGGCGACGGTACTCCGCCCGGTCTTCCTCGGACATGTTCGGAAACTGGCGCAGCAGCACCGTCTCCACGAAAGTGTTGTTCGAGAGAACATCAAGCTCGGCCTCGGATGTGCGAAAACGCGAAAAGAACTGCATCGCAAATGGCGGCGTGTTGGCGTCATTCTGCGACACAACGAACGTCTCCATGAAGACGATCGCTCTGACCCGCGCTTCATTGCGCATCGCCCAGTAAAAGCCGAGCGGACCACCCCAATCATGCACAACAAGCGTGACGTCCCGGCGCGGGCCCGTTGCGTCGAAAAACGCATCCAAGCGACGACTATGTTCGAAGAAGTTGTATTTGCCGGGACCTGAGTCTGGCAGTTTGTCGGAATCTCCCATGCCAATGAGGTCGGGTGCGATGCACCGACCGAGACCCGCGAGATGCGGGATAACGTTTCGCCAAAGGTAAGAAGACGTGGGGTTTCCGTGCAAGAACACGATCGGCGCGCCCCGGCCCGCCTCGAAATACGCCATGCGGAGGCCGCTTTCAGTCGCCACGAATTTCTTCGCCGCGCGAAATTCAGCCGCGCCCTGCGGAGACGGCGAGTTGGCGCACGACGTCGCAAAGCTCGCGCCGAGCGCCGCGACCATCGCTTCTCTACGTGTCAACATGCTCTACTGCGCGCCGCGGCGACGATAAGTGAACGACCACGTCGTGGTCCAAGCCCGCTGCTCGGCATCAAAAGTCTCGCCCCACTGGCGCACGGCATTCGCGTCAACACGCTGAAAGTTCATGCGCTGTCTTGCCCGCGGAGCGCCTGACGGCGAGGGGCTCAAATTGTCGAGCCGCATCACTCCGTCTGCGTCGACTGATCCGGCATATTCCGTTCTCGTCCCGCTCGCGTCCGCCCAAGTCTGACGCCATCTGCCTTCTGCCGCATCGTAGCTGTTGATCGAGTGTCCGTGCGCATTACGGAAAGGTCGCCAATTCTCAAGAATGACGCAGCCTTGATCATGCAAGGTGATCGTGCTCTCTGCGACGACGACCGGCGACTGACTTGGCGACACGTCCCACTCGCCCAGCCAAAAGTCGAACTGGCGGCTCTCGGCGCTGGTGCAGCCAGCGGGACGTTGCGGGAGTACCGCACCGCCTTGGATGATGGCGCGCGAGCGCGTGACCTCGCTTTCAAGTGCTTGTCGCCGCATCGAATTGGGCGCAGGTGGCGCCTGTTGCGCATTCGCCATCGCGGGGACAGCGAGGAGCAGCACCGCGAATAATGCTCTTACAAAAATCATCGCCATCTCCAGACCTCAAACGGCGCGCCACCTGGCGTCGCGAAGCTCATGCGCCAGCCATGCGCGAAAGCGCGTGCATTGCGCTCCAGCAGCGTCGCCCCGCCCGCTTCCGCTACTCTGGCGGTCGCGCGCAAGTCCGTGCTGGTGAAGACGAGCGCGACCCCTAAGTCGTCGCGCTCTGGCGACTCGCGCGCGCGCAAATCCGGTTCGAAGTTCTGATGATGATGCAGCATGAAAGCAAAAGAACCGTCGCGTTCCAGGTAGGGCACCGAGGGCGGGAAATAGCGTTCGGTCATAGGCACAAAGCCGAGTGTGCCTTCTAGAAGCGATCTAGCAGGCGCGACGGCCGCAACAGGAACATCGAAGCCGCAATTGTAGATGCGCGGCTCAGCAAACACTGGTGCTGGCCGCGACGAATGCATCATGTGGTGGACAACGCCGGCGTGATCCGCGAACCGGACTGAACGACCCACTGCTGTAGTGTAGGGTTCCATCGTTGCGATGCGGGCGCCAGCGACACGAAGCCTACCGACACTGGCGTCGAGATCGTTGGATTGGAACGTTATCTCCGCGCTGGCAACGTTCTCTGCGTGAAGCCGCGTTTCGCCCACTGCTTCGAGATAGATCGGCATGTTGCAGACAAGGCGCGCCCAACCTCGACGCGGGTCGAGGTCGGCGATGCCCAGCCCAAGCCCGTCTCCATAAAACCCGAGCGCGGCATCGAGATCAGAAGTACGAATCAGAACGCCGTGGTGGCGCACTCGGCCGGCTGCATTCGCGGACGACGATTCAGCCGCAATACCAGCAAGGCCGCCTAGAGCGACACGGCGACTGACCCTCGGCTTGAGCATGCTCGCCTCCCGCGCCGTCGCATCATCAGTGAACGCCTTATTGGCGCTGTGCAGAAAGTGCGAATCTCGAATTTTGCGCCGCAGGCTCCGCTGCTAAGCCCCTCCAGCGCGCGGGTATGCGCCGACGGAAGCCACGTGATCGCCGAGGGCATCGTTGTTGACCGGCGGTGCAAAAGTGCGACGCGGTCGGGCTCGTTGGATGTGTCCACATCGACAATAGCGACGTGAATGACGCAGGCATTGACGCCTATCTCTTCGGATAATCGCGCGACCGATGCGGGTACGAGGGAAAGTCCAAGCCTCTTCGAAGCACAGCGGGTTTTGATCAGCGAACGAATGTCGACGGCGCTACGCCATAGAAGGCGCGGAAGGCGCGCGCAAACGCGCTGAAATTATTGTACCCGACCGCCAGCGCGACATCCGTAACGCTATAGCAGCGCGCTCTCAGCAATTCTGCGGCGTGTTCCAACCGACGCCGACGAAGCGCCTGATAAGGCGTCTCACCAAAACACCGGGTGAACGATCGCAGGAAATGCGTGCGCGAGAGTCCGGCCACCGCTGCGATATCCTCTAGGGCGATCTCGGTATCAAAGACTGCGTCGATGTAAGCGCGACCGATCAGGCAACGCCGATACAGTTCCGCGCGCGTTGATGAGCGCAGAGAATCAAGTGCGTCCTTGGACCTCCAGCGTGGCCGCTCATCGTCAATTAAGGTGCTAAGGAGGCGCGCGGAGAACTCCTGCCTGGCGAGAGCGGGCGCACCGCGCAAACTGGGAACGGCGACCATCATCTGCCACAGGACGCCATCTGCGCGACGCTTCACCGCGGGAAACTCAAACTTGGGCGCCACGGCGCTTGGATCATCGACCAGGGCGGCGTCCTGCAATTGAAGGCGCTCGGCATCCAACGCCTCCTGGCGCGAAAAAAACACGCACATGGTCTCCACCGGCGCGTCCGCATCAATCGCACTCTCATACGGTTGAGCTTCGTTGACGACTAGAAACTCGCCTGGGACAACCGCCTCGAAAAATCCATGCACGTTGTAGCGCTCGCTGCCGCTGCGGACGAGCTTTAGGGAGAGCGGAGCGGTGTGTCTGCTATAGGCAGCGCGGCTCGCACGATCGTGGACGACGATCGTCTCAGCTCCCCAAAGATAATGCTTCAGGACTCCGGGGTTGTCTGGAGCGGGCAGCGGCTTGAAGAGCATATGGCGCCAATCTTCCCACGTTCCGTGCGACGATTCCGGTGCGCTTGTCGCAACAGAGACGCAGTCTGTCGCAAGCGCAAGCATCGGGAAAGGGCAAGTCACGGTCTGCTTGCCAGAAATTCCGCGCGTCAATCGCATCGCCGACCCTTGCGCAATTCGTTTACCGAAAACGGCATAGTGAGAGAACATGCGCCAAACGCGAACTCTCTTGTTAGTTTTGCTGGCGCTTCTCGCCATCCTGGGTGCGGGCCTTATCGTACTTGCGAACATCGGCGATGCGTCCGTCGTCGCCAGTTCCGGTGGCGTCTATGGCGCACTTGAGAACGCCGGCGCGCAAGACAATGTCTCTTTGCGCGATGACCTCTACACGATCGTGCTCCGCCTCAAGGGCCCATGGGTAACCGTCCAACTGATGGGCGTCATTGTGCTACTACTCGCGCTGGTCGCGCTGACCACAGTTTGGCGCGCACCAGAGTAGATTTGCGACGCCTCGGCGAGCGAGTTGCCAAATTTCGTGAGCGCCCAACTCGCTCGAATGCGGTCGATCGCTTAGCAGTCCTAGCAACGGCGCGCTTTCGCCGAAATAAGACATCATCGTCACTCCGCGCTACAGTTTTTCTGTATCCGAGGCGCCAAGCAGTGCCATTCCATCTCTCAGGGACGATAAGAGTCGCCGGTGAGGACATTGGGGTAGTCCGAGCGGCGCTGCCCGAACATATTCGTCTTACGCGCGCTGAGACCGGCTGCATGTCGTTTGAAGTATGGGAACGAGAGCACGGCGTCTTCTCAGTTAAAGAGACGTTCGCAGACGAAGAAGCTTTCAAAGCGCATCAGCGACGAATTCTCGGAACAGATTGGGCTAAGGCATCCGCTCGCGCAGTGCGGCACTACAAGACATGGGTCGACGACACGTGATGATCGCGACTGCCCTGCCCGCTCCAATCCAGCCGGTTAGCTTAGGGATTCCAATGCGGCAAGCTCGCCGATTGCGGCCGCTCAAAAGATTCGCGACACTGCCGCACCCCCTCCTACGTCAGCTGAGAACATGATCTCCGACACCGACATGGCTTTGCGCGGCGCTCTGACACAGATGATCGCAGAGATGGGGCACGCGCCGTCCATCAGGGAACTTTGTGAGCGTGTCGGGAACACCCCCGAAGAGGTTGAAGAGGCGCTGCGCAGGCTCCACGACGCGCATGCACTGCTCCTGCACCCTCATGCCTGCCGCCCTTGGGTTGTCCATCCCTTTGCGTTGTCGCCAGGCTCCTGCTGGGTTCAAACACCCCAACGCGGATACTGGGCAAACTGCCTCTATTGCGCCTTCGGGGTTGCGGCGGCACTCCGCTGCGAAGCTGTCATAACCACACGCATTGGAGGCGAGGCAGAGACCGTGATCTACACGATTGAAGGCGCGCGCCCGAATGCATCCGAAGACGTCTTCCACTTGTCCACGCCAGCGGCCCACTGGTGGGACAACGTGATTCACGCCTGCGCGTCGTTTCAGCCGTTTCACAAAGAAGAGGACGCTGACGTCTGGTGCATCCGCCATGACATGCCGAAGGGCGCGATAATGCCGGTCCCGGCTCTTTGGGCGTTCGCTCAGGATTGGTACGGCGGCTACCTCGACCAACCCTGGCGCAAACGCTCTACCTCTGAGGCGCGCGAATTGTTCGCGCGCCATGGATTGATTTCAGACTTTTGGACGATCTAGCTTTCGAGCAGCTGGGAAGGTCTGGTGCGCTCAAGATCAGCCCTTCCCGCCTGTCCCCTCTGTCAGGCAGATCTTCGCCGAAAAGGGTCATTCCCAGATAACCAACACATCCTCGCCGCGCTCGGCCGCTTGGGCGAAGAACTGCTGAAACTCGGCGAAGATCGTCGTGCATTGCGCCACGTTCCAAGGCCCGAACTTGTCCAAGTCAACGAGTTCGGAAATTCGCTTTTCAATTTCCCATTGCTCCATCGCGCCGACGCAAGTTCCAAAGTCGCTTACAATGCGTCGTTCCATCAGCCGGATTGGAAATCCCTGTGTCCCGGTCACGCCGGGCGCGATCTGTGCAGCGCCGTTGAGTGCCTGTTCCGCAAGCTGATCGAAATCGGTTTCTGGGTCGTCCCACGAACGAGGATCAATAGGGGCGGGTTTCGGCCATCGCGAGTGATGGCGCACCTTGGCTGAAAGCACGAACGGCAACCATTGGTGGGATTTGTGAACATCTAAGTTGCGTTGCGGCAAAGTTGGAAATCGTCCGACCGCTTCGCAGCACCAATTCCAAACTGGCTCGCCCTCGTCGGCTGGATGCGGATACTGTTTGCCAGGCGCGGGCCTGATGACTTCTCCGCGAACGTGAGCCCCATGCGTTAGCCAGAAGCAGGCTTCGCTCACTCCAGAGGTATGCCACGCCCCGCTTTGCACGCGTTCGACGAGGCCGCAGCCTGGAGGCAAGCCCTGATACATTAGGCTGACGCTCATCGTTCCCACCCTACGAACTGTGGGTGCGAATTAGCATCACGCCAGTCCGAGCGCGACTGTCTGAAATGGGCCACCGCGAGCCGTAGCGCCGATTTCAGCGAGTGACTTACTCGCTCCAGTTCAGCCGTTCGCGCTCATTGCTGCGATGCTTCCTTACGTTCATGCGGGCGCTCCCCAGACTGGACCGTCGATCTCGACGTTAAGTTGCTTCGCCGCGGCTGGCAGGGAAAACTATGTTGCAGCCGGCAACAATGCTTTGGGCCATTGCGTCCACGGTGGACGTGATCGTCAAGTCCACCGCTTCTGCGAGGCTAAGGCCGGTTCTGGGGCTGAGGAGTGGCGGTGTGGCTTTGTCTAAATAGACCGTGAGCCGCGCGCCGCCATCAGGAGCGGTGTTGATGCGATCGATTTCGACGTTGGCGACATGCTTCCGGACTACGCGCCCCAGCATTTCTTTAGAATACCAAACGCCCAACTGGGGGTGAATGAATATGGCGGAATCGGAGCCCCAATCGACAAATGGCTCGGCGATCTCCGCGCGTTCCCCTGTCGCCTCATCAAGTTTTGCTTTCAGTTCGCGTCGAAGGCGTTGATGCACGCCTTCAAACCAAGCGTCTCGCTGCTCACGCTCGGTGCGCTCACGTTCGCGGCTCCGCTCTTGCTCGGCGCGAAATTCTTCCGCTCGCTGCTCAACCCGGCCCATGAAATGCCACTCCGGCCTAACCCCCATGGTCTATACAACGTGGCCGCTTGTGCGTGCAGGTGTTCGCCCATTTTCGCGTCGAAAACATTGATAGCGGCGTGGATAGCACTATCAGGGCCTTGAAATCCGTTTTGAAACAAAGAGGTTAGACGGACACCCCATCCGCCAGCACCGCCGCTCACGCCAGCAACATTGGAAGGCCGATGATCGAAGCGTTGATGGTGCTAACGACATTGGTGCTCGGGCTCTTCGCCGGGAGCCTTCTCACCGAAGCGCTCCTGCTCGTCCCGTATTTCCGCTCATTGAGCTTCGAGGACTTCAACCGACTGCATGGCGCGTTCGGCCCGCGCCTTTTTCGCTATTACGCGCCGCTCACCATCAGCGCCACCGCTATTCCATTGGCTGCGGCCGCCTCGACGTTGCTCGACCCCGCGCGCGGCAGTGTCTTTGCTTGGATCGCCGCCGCCTTGGTTGCGCTGATTATGGCCACCTACGTCTTCTATTTCCGCGTCGCCAACCTTGCCTTCACTGAGCGCCGTCTCGACGAACCAGCGCTCGCAAAGGAGCTGACACGCTGGGCCGCGGTTCACACGTTGCGCACCGCGCTCGCGATCGGCGCATTCATCGCGTCGGTATTTGCATTGACGCCGGCTTGAACCGCCTCGCGTCGCGGCTCAGGCCGACGTCGCCGGCTCCGCATCTTCAATCGCGCGGCGCAGCTGCGGCAGCGCCCATTGCAACGCCGCCAACGCGATCGCCATGCCGGTGAGCACCACGACCGCGAGTGACATGCCGAGCTTTTGTTCGTCGGCAAAGCCGTAATCGGTAATCGCGCCCACCAAAGTCGGGCCGATTCCTTGGCCGATCACCGTGAACGACGCAAAATAGATCGCCGCCAATTGTCCGCGCGTCGCGTTCGGCGCCACCATCACGATCACCGCCGCCACATAGACGAAGAACGGCACCGTCACGAACTGCACCAACGCATAGAGGATTAGCACCACAAACGGGCTGGACACGAAGAACAGCAACAGAAACGCCGGCGCGAACCCCACGATCAGCCAGCGATAGAAGCGCAGATGGATGTCGCGAATGCCGCGCCGGTAGAGTAGGTCGATCAACCAGCCGTTCGCGATCAGCGACAGCGCCGACGCGATGTTGGTCATGCTTAGCCCCGGCCCGTATTGCGCCGGCGTCCAGCCGAACTGCCGGTCGAAATAGGTCGGCATCCACGCGCTCAACGCGAAACCGGCGATCGAAATGCAATTGAACGCCACGAACATGCCGAGCCAGAGCGGCCAACGCCGTTGCACGAACGCGAACAGTTCGCCGGTGCTTACCTGCGCCTTGCCGCCGCTCTGCTTGCGCGCTGGCTCCTTGAACGTGAACACCAGCAACGCCAGCACCAGGCCGGGCGCGCCCACCATCGCCATCACCAGATGCCAAGGCGCGGTGATGCCGCCAAACAGCACGCCGTGCTGCGCCAACAAGGCCGCGGCGAACACCACAGCGAGCCCGCCCACCGCCATCGCCACCGCCGCGCCGATTTTCGCGGCGGATTGAAACACCGAGAGCGCGGTTGTCACCCGCTCCTTCGGAAACGCGTCCGCGATCAACGACACCGCCGCCGGCGCCAAGGCCGCCTCACCGACGCCCACACAGATGCGGAAGAACAGCAATGTCTCGTAGGTGCGCGCGAAGCCGCTTGCGGTCGTCGCCAGCGCCCACAAGGTCACGCTCAGGAAGATGATCCAGCGCCGCGCAAAGCGATCCACCGCCCACCCGATCGGCACGCCGAACAGCGCATAGAACAGCGCGAACGCCGGCCCCAGCACCAGGCTCATCTGGAAATCGCTGATTAACAGCTCGGACTTGATCGGCCCCACCAGCATGGTGAGGATCAACCGGTCGAGCATCGAGAAGACGTTCAGCAAGAACAGAACGCCGACCATCCACCAGGCGCTGAACCCCGCCTTGCTCGAAACCGGGTTCATATTGCTGCACTCGCGACAGCGCGTAGATCTTTCATGCGCGCGATCTCCGCAGGCCCGTAGCCAAGCTCAGCCAGGATGGCGTCCGTATGCTCACCCAAGCGTGCCGCAGGGCCTCTGCGTACGCCCGGCGTGCCCTCAAGCCGCGCCACTTGCCCGATCACCTTGATATGGCCCTTGATCGACTCTCGGTCCTCGAACACGCGACCGCTGTCGCGCGCCCAATTTTGGTGCAAATATTCACTCATCCAATTCGTCTCAGCGACGATTTCCGCTGGCGCGCCTGCCGCATCCATCGCCACGAGCGCCGCTTGCGCGCTCCGCGCCGCAAAGCACGGCTTCAAGATGTCGAGCAAAGCCGCGTCGTTACGCGCGCGCGCCCGCGGATCACTGAAGCGCGCATCGCCTGGCAAATCCGGCTGACCGATCGCCACGGCCAATGCCGCAAACGACGCGTTGTCGCGGCAACAGATGCAAATCCACCCGTCCGTCGTGCGATAAATGCGATCAAGCGCATTGTATCCGCATTGTTCGCTGTCCAAGCCCATGCCGTAAACCGGCCGGCCCGCCGCATCGAGAAAATGCGCAGCAGTCGTAAAGATGCTCGAATGCAATTGCGGGCACTCAAAATAATCGCCGACGCCCGTACGTTCGCGCGCTTCCAACGCCGTCAGCAAACCAACCGCGCCAAGCAGCCCGTTATAAACGTCCTCATTGCCGAAGGCGGAGCGTGCGGGCGCGTTGCCCTCGCCGCCGCCTTCATAGAGCACACCCGTCCACGCGCTTAGCAGCGGCGCAAAGCTCTTGAGCTTGGCCTTTGGGCCCGTCGCGCCATAGCCCGGCATATACGCGTAGATCAGCCGCCTGTTGGCCGCCATCATCTCATCGGCGCCAAAGCCAAGCTTCTCGGCATTTCCCGGCCGCAGATTGTGCAACACGATATCTGCGCGGCCGATCAGCTTGCGCGCCGCCTCGCGCCCTTCGGCCGTTTTCAGATTGATGGCGATATTGCGCTTGCCGCGTTGCGCGCCGTCGTAAAGATCCGGCAGCGGGCGCATCTGATCGCCCTCAAGGCTCTCCACCTTCACGACGTCCGCGCCCAAATCAGAAAGCAAGCGCGCCGCAAACGAGCAGGCGAAGAATACGCCAAGATCGACGATCCTCACCCCTTCCAGCGGGGCGACCATCTTTCCCGCCTTCCGAGCCTCTTTTCCGCGCGGCGCGCGCGACAGCAGATCCGGCAGTCGTTCGGTGTGGGCGCCCAACAACGGCGCAGGCTTCGGCGTCGACGCGGCGTTCGCGCGAAATCGAAATGCCGGCGCGCCCTGAATTATCGTGCCGAAATCGGCGTCGGCCAGCTCGATCGCATGCCCGTTGGCGAGCACATGCGCATCGCGCAACACCTCCCCCGGCGCCAATACCGGCAGCGCCGCAACATCGGCGGCGTGCAGCAACGCGATCCACTCGTCGCGCGGCTTTTGCTTGAACGCCGCATCGATCTCGAACCGCGCGGCTTGATATTCGTCATCATCCAGCGGGACCGAAAACTCCGCGCCCGCCGCGACGGCTTTGATCCGATCGCCGAAGCCGAGCAAGTCCATCACCAGTTTGAAGCCGGACCCGCCGCTGGTGTTCACGTACAAATATTGACCGTCGCTGGCCTCGACCATCGCGCTGATGATCCGCGTCCGGCCAAATCGCAACGGCGAGCTCCGATCGCCGCCCGCCATGAACGACTGCCCGCCCTCCTGCCACCAATGCATCACCGACAGCGCCGCCGCCCCATCGAGCAAAGACGCGTCCACATTCTGCCCTTGGCCAGTTAAACGCCGCGCGCGTAGCGCCGCCAGCACGCCAATCGTCGCCACGAACGCTTGCCCGTAATGCAAAGCGGGGTGCCCAAGATAAACGGGGCCATCGCGCAACGGCGTGCTGAGCGTACTCATCAGCCCAAGCCGCGCCGCGGCCAGTGACTCACCGTACGGGCGGCCTCGCAGCGGCGTGTCGCCGTATGCGGAGAGTGCGCAAACAATCAAACCAGGATTATCCGCCGCCAACGCCGCACGATCGAAACCCAACGACCGCGCATCGTCCGCTGACAGCGAATGCAGCAGGACGTCCGCGCGCGCGATGAGCTTGCACATCTGCGCGCGCGCAGCCGGCTCACGGATATCCAGCGTCACGCTGAGCTTGCCGCGCTCCCAGGATTTGCGTGTCGCATCGCCAGCGAAATACGTCCCACCCGGCGGCTCCACCTTGATCACTTCTGCACCGTGATCGGCCAGCAGCATGCCGGCGATCGAGCCCGGCATCACTGTGGAAATATCCACCACAACCCGGCCATCGAGCGGACCTGCCATCGTCTCTCCCCTCACCGCATGCGCGGTTGTTCGCGAGATCAAGCGGCGCTGGTTTGCTCAGGATAAAACTGCTCGGCCCATTGGCGCATCTGCAAGAACAGCTTGCCCTCGTAGCGCGAATAGGCGGGCCGGCGCATGTAGACCATGTTTTTCCAGATGGTGAAATCGGCCTGTTGCTGGAAGCGTTGCTCGTCGACGCGCTTCAAAGCCCGCCCCGCTGGGTTCACCGCGTCCGCACCTTCCACGGACGGATCCTGCTCCACCAACACCGCGCCGAACATATCGCTGGTCTCGTTGTCGATCGGCGTCGTGCACGAATACACAACCGCCGGCATCCGCCACGGGCGATCCTTGTCCACCGGGAAATCCACCACCACGATGCCGACGCCATGCGCCTGCGCATTTGCGCGCGGTGGTTTGGCGTTGATCTGGCCGATCGGCCCACTCAGATCGAGCGTTGGGAAATCGGCTTCGCTGCGTTTTGGCGGAATGTACGTGTTGTTGTGCACGTAGATGAAATGATCGATGTCGACGATGTTCTCGACCACGTATTGCGGATGCGCGCTGACATCGGTCCAACCGTAAGAGGTGGCTGGTCCCACCGGCAAATAATTGCGCTCGCCACGCCGCTCCGGCGGCGCGGGCCACATCGGCGCCCGATTTTTCGCATCGTGCCACACCCAGATGATGCCGCTCGATTCCGCCGTCGGGTAGCGTTTGATGCGCCGGTTGGCGCTCGACGGTTTGCCTTCAGCGGGCACCATCACGTTGCGCCCGTCCGGCCCCCACGTCCAACCATGATAGGGGCAAACGATGTTGCAGCCGTCAACGCGGCCGCCAAAGGCCAGATGCGCGCCGAAATGCGCACAGAACGCTGACATGACGACTGCAACCCCGTCCTCGCCACGATACATCACTTGCTGCTGCTTGAAATATTTCAGCGCGCGTACGTCGCCGGCATTCAGCTCATGCGACCAGCCGACCTGAAACCAGCCGGTCGGCATTACTGTATGCGGAAAGCCGATTGCGTCCGGGATTTCTTCCAGGGTCGGCACTTCGTTCTCGGCGACGCTCATGCGACCGCTCCTTTGCCACGTTCAAGAATAGCGCGAGTAAACCGCACGAATGCCCGCCGCCAACGCCACCAGGCGCGGCCCCACTTCGTTTTCGAGTTCGCCCGGCCGCAGCCGGAAGCTCGGAATGCCGCAATTGATCGCCAGAGACGCGCCGGTCGCCGCATCGACCAACAACGGCGCTGCCACCGCATGAATGTGCGCCGCCCAATCCCCGCGCGAGATGGCGAACCCAGTCTGGCGAATGTGCGCCAGACCAGCCTTAACCACGGCCTTCGCATCGGCGCGTTGACCAATGAGCTTCGCAGTCAGCTTGGTTTGCTCCGCCGGCGACGCCATCGACACCAACGCCAAACCCATCGCCGAGCGCGCCAAGGGCAAGCGAGATCCGATCTCGGCGGAAAAGCTCTCAGTCTCCCCTGCGCGCGCACTCTCTATATAGACGGCGTCGAGCCCGTCTAAGAAACCCATCGAAATGGTGGCCTTCACGCTCGTCGCCAGCTCTTGCATCAGCGGTCGCGCGATCTGGCGCACGCGCAACTCCGCCAACAACGGGCTGGCCAAGCTCAACACGCCGGCGCCAAGCCGATATTTCGCGCGCTCTGAATCGTATTTGAGATACCCAAGCTTCGCCAATGTCCGCGTGAGCCGCGCCGCGGTCGGTCGCGTCAGTCCCGCGCGCAAAGCAATCGCCGAATTGCCGAGCAACGGGTCGTCGGCGCTAAACACCTCCAACACCGCCAACCCTTTCATCAACGTGGTCGCGAGGTCGGGCTCACGCGACGCAATCGGGCTTGGTTTGGCCTGCATGGTTAATAGATTACTGATCTCCGGCGCGGCGTCAATTCCCCGTTCTGCCGATCGTTATCTCGTCCATATAATGGACACCCGCGCGCGGCTGATTTGCACCCGCACGGCATCGGAAAAGCGCCGCGCAATCAACGCGACGACACGCGCTCACCACGCGCTCGCCACGCTTGCGCGTGACACGAGAAAGACGGCGGCATGCGGGCAAAGACAACACTTGGACGCGCACGAATTTAACGCTTCGCGGCATGCGCGTAATTTTACCAAACCAAGCTGGTAAATATTCGCGGTCGGATTGTTTGCCCGTGCTTCAACGTACGCGATCCGGTTCCGTGCCCGTGGCTGGCTGAAAAGAATCCCACACCGACAAGGGGGGCGCCGTCAGCATTTTTGCGTACGGAGAAACGGGAACATGCATTTGAAACTTCTGAGCTCGGTTTGCGCCGTGGCTCTGGGCTTGGCGTTCGCGCCGGGCGCCTGGGCTGACGACCATGGTCCGAGCGTGGATGATGGCAACGCCATTGCTGAAGAGCATAGCGAAGCCAACGCCACGACGATCGAAGACAGCCTTAATGGCAATTCGGTCGGCAATACGAGCGACAGCTCGAACAACTCTTCCAACGACAGCTCGGACAACTCGACCAACGACAGCTCGGACAATTCTTCCGACTCGTCGACCAACGTCGATGTCGCGGTGAACGACAGCCTCAACGGCAACTCGGTCGGCAACACCAGCGACAGCTCGAACAACTCGACCACCGACAATTCCGACAATTCCACCACGGACAATTCGGACAATTCCTCGGTCGATAGCTCGAACAATTCGAGCAACGACGCCTCGGACAATTCGACCAACGTCGATGTGGCCCTGGCCGACAGCCTGAATGACAATTCGGACAACTCTTCGGTCGACAATTCGGACAATTCCGACAACTCGAACAATTCGACGAACGTTGACGTGGCCGACTCGGGCAACGGCAATTTCTCGAACAACGGCAATCAGTCGGCGACCGACAACAGCGACAACTCGACCAACGTCGACGTTGCCCTGGCCGACAGCCTCAACGACAACTCGGACAACTCGTCTGTCGACAATTCGAACAACTCGAGCAACGACGCGTCGGACAATTCCGACAACTCGAACAACTCGACGAATGTTGACGTGGCCGACTCGGGCAACGGCAATTTCTCGAACAACGGCAACGAGACCAACTCCGCCACCGACAACAGCGACAACTCGACCAACGTCGACGTCGCCTTGGCGGACAGCCTCAACGACAATTCCGACAATTCGTCGGTCGACAACTCGAACAACTCGGACAACTCGGACAATTCCGACAACTCGAACAACTCGACCAACGTTGACGTCGCCGACTCGGGCAATGGCAACTTCTCGAACAACGGCAACGAGACGAACACCGCGACGGCCACCGACAACAGCGACAACTCGACCAACGTCGACGTCGCCCTGGCGGACAGCCTGAACGACAATTCGGACAATTCGTCGGTCGACAATTCGAACAACTCAAGCAACGACGCGTCGGACAATTCCGACAACTCGGACAACTCGACGAACATCGATGTCGCCCTCACGGACAGCCTGAACGACAATTCCGACAATTCGTCGGTCGACAACTCGAACAATTCGCAGACCGATAACTCGGATAACTCGACCAATGTTGACGTTGCTCTCAACGACAGCTTGAACGACAATTCCGACAACTCGTCTGTCGACAATTCGAACAACTCGACCAACACCGACATCGCGGTGGACGACACCGGCAACAGCCAGAACATCGACGGCGATCGCAACACCCAGATCGGCGGCGACCAGCAGAACACCAATACCACTGACAACAGCGGTATGGATATGCGCAGCGCTGGCGACGGCGCCTCGGACTCGTTCAACGAAGACAATTCGAACAACTCGACCAACGTTGATGTCGCCCTCACGGACAGCCTCAACGACAACTCGGTCGACAATTCGGACAACTCGACGAACACCGATGTCGCGGTCACTGACAGCTTGAACGATAACTCGAACAACTCTCAGACCGACAACTCGAACAACTCGACGAACGTTGACGTCGCCGACTCGGGCAACGGCAACTTCTCGAACAACGGCAACGAGACCAACACCGCAACGGCGACGGACAACAGCAACAACTCGACCAACATCGACGTTGCGGACAGCGCCAACGACAACTCGGTGGACAACTCCAACAACTCGGACAACTCGGACAATTCGACGAACGTCGATGTGGCTGTCACCGACAGCTTCAACGACAACTCGAACCATTCGACGAACTCGACCGACAACTCCAACAATTCGACGAACGTCGACGTCGCCGACTCGGGCAACGGCAACTTCTCGAACAACGGGAATACGACTCAGACCGCCAACAGCGACTCGTCGACCAACCTCGACGTGGCCGTCAACGACAGCCTGAACGACAACTCGGTCGACAACTCGGACAATTCCGACAACTCGAACAACTCGGACAATTCGAACAACTCGACCAACCTCGATGTGGCCGTCAATGACAGCTTCAACGACAACTCGGTCGATAACTCGAACAATTCGAGCAACGACAATTCCGACAACTCGTCGGTCGACAACTCCAACAACTCGACCAACGACAACTCGGATAATTCCTACGTCGACAACTCGGACAATTCGAGCAACGACAGCTCGAACAACTCCACCAACACCGACTCGTCGACCAATGTGGCCGTCAATGACAGCCTCAACGGCAACACGATCGGCAACACCACCGACAACTCGGACAACTCGAGCAACGACAGCTCCAACAACTCGACGAACACCAACGTGGACGTCGCGGTCGCTGACAGCTTCAACTCGAGCTCCAGCTCGGTGTCCGACAGCAACAACACTAACAGCTCGACCAACGTGCTGACGGCGATGGATCTGTCGGCCTTGGTGACGCACGTGTCGGTTGAGGCGCGCGGCCACAAAGAAGGCGAAGTGGAAACCGGGTCGGTCTCGATCGACAACGGCGCCATGGCCAACTTTGGCGGCATTAACACCTCGAGCATGAACTCGGGCATTGGCTCGGCGAACCAGGCGGCCACCGCCGTGGGCGCCAACGCCAACGTCACGTTCACCAACGGCGGCGGCAACTAAGCCGGCTGTGGCTGGGCCGGCGGAGCGATCCGCCGGCCCAGTTTGGCTTTAACGAGCAAAGGCGCGCGTCATGAAGACCGTGACCAAACTAATCGGAGGGCTCTCGTTCGCGGCGGTGCTGGCTTTTGCCGGCGTCGCGTCCGCGTCTGAAGCGCCCGCCGTGCTCGCCATCGCCGCAGAGCCCGCGCAAGCGGACGAACCGGAGGTGATGAGCCTCGACGATCTCGGATCCCTCTCGGGGGGCACGGGCGTGGACGTGAACGTCGTCACTGAGCAGACGCTGAACGCCGTCAACACGGGCAACACCGTGTCCGGCAACACCGTAACGTCTGGGACCATGAACATTGGTTCCAATGCGTTCTCGGGTTTCAGCGGCATCGGCAATTTCGTGATGAACACCGGCCACAACAACAACCTACAGGCTTCCATGAGCGTCAACGTCGTGTTGGCGCCGCCGGGAACGCCCTGAAGGAAATGCGCGCTATGACGATTTCCGCCATCGCGCGACTTGCGCCGCTCCGCCCCTCACGGCGGAGCGGCGTTCTGTTTTTCTCCGCGTGCATGCTGGCCTTGGCCGCAAGCGCCGCGCCCGCCCGCGCCGAAGTCCGGCTGCACGGCGAAGGCGGCGGCAGCTTCACCGTCGCTGTCACCAGCTGGCGCGATATTCCGTTCCGCACTACGGTCCGCCAACAATACGATTACAGCTGCGGCTCGGCCGCGGTGGCGACCTTGTTGAGCTTCCACTACCAGCACAGCGTCGCCGAGAGCGACGTCTTCGAGTCCATGTTCGCGGTCGGCGACCAAGCCCGCATCCGAGAGGTGGGCTTCTCCATGCTGGACATGAAGCAATATCTTGAGGCGCAAGGGTTCGCCGCCGACGGGCTTCGGCTGAGCCTCGATCGTCTCGCCGCTTTGAACGTTCCCGCGATCGCTTTGATCACGCATGACACCTATCGCCACTTCGTCGTGGTCAAGGGCATCACGGCGGATTCGGTCTTGGTCGGCGACCCGACGTTCGGCCTGCAAACCTACAGCCGCGCCGATTTCGAAGCGGTGTGGAACGGCGTTGTGCTCGCGGTGCGCCGCGCGCCGGCCGGCTCTGCTGCGCCCAGCTACAATGAAGCAGACGAGTGGCGCCCGTGGGCGGTTGCGCCAACGGGCGACGCAACGGGACCGATCTCGCCGGCCGAGCTCACGCGCGGCTTCCGCGAAATTTACCAGATCACGCCCATCCAGCCATGAAGCTTTGGGCCGCCCTCCTCGCGTGCGTCGCGCTTATCGCCAGCCCCGCTTACGCGGACAAGGATCCGTGGGCGGATCTAGACGTGATGGATGCGGCGGAGCTCTCCTCCAATCGCGGCGGCATCGCCATCGCGCCAGGCATTGAGGTCGGCTTCGGCGCCGTGGTTACCACCATGGTCAACGGCATGCCGGCGCTGCAAACGCAGCTCACCTGGACCAACACCGGCGCGATCGTGTCGCAAACTATCACCAGCGCCGGCCAAGAACTCTCAACACTAACGCCCGCGCAGCGCGACGCACTCGGCCTCGGCGGCCTCGATTCCGCGGGCGGCATGATCATCAACGACGCCAACGGCGTCACTGCTTTGGTTCACAACGTCACCGAGGGGTCGCTGCAAAACATCATCCTCAACAACGCCGGCGGCCGCGACATCACCCAGCATATCGATGTCACGCTCGAACTGCCCGGCTTCGAGGCGATGCAGGGCCTCCTCTCGCTGGAGCGTTTCGGCATGCGCATCGACAGTGACATGAATCTGGCGTTCACCACGCCGCGTTAAGCGCGAACGCTCGCCTGGGCTGCCGCCAAACGTTCCACGGCGCGCTCGATCTCCGAGGGCTTGTAGGCCGCGAACCCCAGAAACAGGCCTGGCTGTGTTGGCAGCAGCGCGTGCGCGCTCAAAGCGCTCGTCACCACGCCCAAATTCGTCGCAGCACTCTGCAGCGCCAGGTCGCTTTCACCGTCACGCAGCAGCGCCACCAGATGGAGCCCGATCGCCGGCGCCCGGATCTCCGCATCGAGCCGCGCCTGCAGCGCCGCCAACAGCACCGCGCGGCGTTCAGCGTAGATCTCGCGGCAGGCGCGCACGTGCGCGGCGAGGCCGCCGCCCTCCATGAAGTCCTGCAAAACGATCTGCAGCGGCGTATTCATCATCCGGTCGCTGCGCGCCCGCAGCGCCACAAACTTGTCGGCCACCGCCGCCGGAGCCACCAGATAGGCAACGCGCATCGCCGGAAACAGCACCGGGCTAAAGCTGGATACGTAAACCACGCGCTCCGGCGCCTCTGCCGCCAGCGCACGTGGCGGCCGTCCATCGAAGCAGAATTCGGACTCGTAATCGTCCTCGACGATCCAGCCCTCGCTGCCCCGCGCCCACGCGATCAGCGCCGCACGGCGCACCGCCGACATCGCCACGCCGGTCGGAAACTGCCGCGCCGGCGTCACCACCGCCAAGCGCGCCCCGACCTGCGCCCGCGCCCGGGTCACGTCAAAGCCCTCGCCATCCACCGAACACGGCGCCGGCCTCAAGCCCGCGTTCTTCACCGCGTCGCGCCCGCGCCAATAGCCGGGGTCCTCGACCCACGCCACCTCATTGGGCGCAGCAAGCGCACGCGCCGCCAGCTCCACCGCCACCTGGGCGCTGGGCACGATCACCACTTGCCGCGCCTCGCAATCGACACCGCGCAGCGCGCCAAGGCGTTGCGCGATCAGCGCCCGAAGGCCATGCCAGCCGGCGGCGTCGCCCTCACCCAGCGCGGTCGGCGGCAGCTTGCGCCAGCGTTTGGCCTGCAGCTTCGACCACGCCGCCATTGGAAATAGGTCAACCGCCGCGCCCACATTCAGCGGCAGAAGCGTGTCGGTTTCTTCCGGCGCCGGCGCGAGGCGCTTCTGCGGCGCTATGCCTTCGGCCACGTACGTGCCCGAACCGAGCCGGGTCTCGACCAGACCTTCGCTGGTCAATTGCGCCAGCACGCTCAGCACCGTGTTCCGCGACACCTTGAGGTCAGCCGCCAGCATCCGCTGGCCGGGCAACCTCGCGCCGGGAGCGATCGCGCCGGTCTGGATCAAGCCGCGGAGGTGCGCGGCGATCTGTTCGTTGAGGGGGCGGTCGGGGTCGAGACCCGGCGCCTCGATCAGGCGCCCACGGCCCTTCTTCATCCGCGTAGTGGAAACTCTGACGTCCATGGACGCGACTATCGCAGGCCCTGCCGCCCGGTTGAAGCTTAGAAGCGATACGGCATGCGGATGCCGATACGGGCGTCCGGGGCGTCTTCGGTGGCGCCGATGTCGACGCTGGTGGCGATCGTCAGGCGCTCGGTGGCGCGCAGGCTCATGCCGAACTGGAGAGAGCCAACTTGCAACTCAGTGGAGTTCTGCGTCGTCGGGCCGAGCTCGCTGGTGGTTTCCATCACGTAAGAGTGAGAATAGCCGAGCGAGAACGAGAAGCGCGGGTTGAGCGAAAAGCCGAAGCCGAAGCCCAGGCCGATCGAGTCACCCGGATCGACATTGCCGATATGGACTTGGCCAACCGTGCGGTCGATGTCGCGCGGCACGTTGTAGAGATAGCTGGCGTTGGCGAACAGAACGACCGGGTCGGTCGGGTAGAGCGCCGAGATGCTGCCCTGCACGCCCCAGAAGCCTGAGCCTGTCGCCAGTTCGGTCGACACGCCTTGCGCATCGCGGGCGATGTCGAACGGGCCACGGCCGGTGTCGGACTTCACCCGCGCGCCGGCCACGAAGATCGCGCCGCCACGCTCAGGTTGGTTCAACTGGTACCGCGCCGAGAGTTCGAGGTCTCCCATGGCGCCGCCGTCCAGCTCGAACGTCTGCGTCATCTGGTTGTTGTTTTGCGCCAGCGTGGTGATGCGGTCGGAGCGATAGATGTAAGGCACGCGGCCTTCGATCTCGAGCCGATCGGTCAACGCGTAGCGTAGCGCCAGCGACGACACCACCGTATCTCGTGCTGTGTCGTTGGCTTCGATCAAGCCGATTTGCACGCCGGTGACGATCTCAACGCCACGGAACACAAGCCGGTTGGAAGAAGAGCGCGAATATTCGAGCGAGGGTTCGATTGTCAGTCGGCCTCGGCCCAGCAATGCGCTTTGGCCTTCCGGAAGAGCTTCCACGCTCGCGCGCGGTTGCTCGGGCGGCGCTTCACCAACCGGACCGGTGTCAGCGGTCTCAGTTTGCGCGGCCGTGGGCGTCACCCCACCGCCATTTCCTTGGTAAAGACGCCGTGTTGGCCGCGGATTAACGCGGATCGGCGCGTCCGGATCTAGCGTTTGATAGTCCAAACCGCTGTACGGAACGCCGGCGCCGCGCACTTCTGCGAGCGACGCATCGGAAACAACACCGCTCATCGCCTCGATTTCGCGCCGCTGACGTTCGATCAGCGAGCGTTGCTCGGCCAATTGGCGTTGTTGGTGGTTAAGTTGAGCTTCTTGCTCGTTCAAGCGCGCTTCTTGCTGGCTGATGAGGTCTAGCACGCGCGACAGATCGGTGGGTGCGACCGTCTGCGCTTGTGCTTCTCCGCTCATCATGAACGCGAACGCAGCTATCGCGCACGCCGCCAAAGCGGACGCACGTCGACTGCTCTTTCGCTTCATTCCGATACGAAGCATCACCAAACCCGGTTGGAGGGCTCTTGAAGGCCCCCTTCTCTGCACGTCTTATTCCGGGTGTTTTACATGCGAGGTGATGAGAAACGGTGAAAGCGCTCGCCTAGCGCAGCTTGTTTTCGAACGCCGCTTCCGTTTTCGCGCCGATTTCTTCGAGCGTCACGCCGTCAGCAAGTTGAATGAGCTTCATCGGCGCCGTGCCCTGCTTGTCGAGTTCGAACACGCCGAGATCGGTTATCACCAAATCAACCACGTTCACGCCGGTCAGCGGCAATGTGCAGCTCTTTAAGAGCTTCGACGCGCCATCTTTCGACGTGTGCTCCATCACAACGACAACGCGCTTGACGCCGGCGACAAGATCCATCGCCCCGCCCATGCCCTTCACCATCTTGCCGGGCACCATCCAATTGGCGAGGTCGCCGTTCTGCGAAACTTCCATCGCGCCGAGGATGGAAAGATCGATATGTCCGCCGCGGATCATCGCAAACGAGTCCGACGATGAAAAATACGACGTCTTCTTTAGCGCCGTGATCGTCTGTTTACCGGCGTTAATCAGATCAGCGTCAATTTCATCTTCATACGGAAACGGACCCATGCCGAGCATGCCGTTCTCCGATTGCAGCGTCACCTCGACACCGTCGGGAATGTAATTGGCCACAAGCGTCGGGATGCCAATGCCCAGGTTCACGTAGAACCCATCGCGCAATTCTTTCGCGGCGCGCTGCGCCAGCTGATCACGGCTCCACGGCATCACGCGCTCTCCCGTTGGCGAACCGTGCGTTGCTCGATCCGTTTTTCAAACGATCCCTTAACCACGCGATCGACGTAAATGCCCGGCGTGTGGATCGCGTCGGGGTCGAGTTCGCCGGCCGGCACCAGGATTTCCACCTCGGCCACGCACTTCTTCCCGGCCGTCGCCATCATCGGGTTAAAGTTGCGGGCGGTTTTTCGGTAGATCAGGTTGCCCTCGGTATCGCCCTTCCAGGCCTTCACCAGCGAGAGGTCGGCAACCAACCCTGTTTCGAGCACGTAGGTCTCACCGTTGAAGACCTTCGTCTCTTTGCCGTCAGCCACCAGGGTGCCAACGCCGGTCTTGGTATAAAAGCCCGCGATTCCCGCCCCGCCGGCCCGGCAACGCTCAGCCAAGGTGCCCTGCGGGTTAAACTCGAGCTCAAGCTCCCCCGAGAGGTACTGGCGGGCGAATTCCTTGTTCTCCCCCACGTAGGAAGACACCATCTTCCGGATCTGCTTGGTCTCCAGCAGCAGCCCTAGGCCCCACCCATCGACGCCGGCATTGTTGGAAATGACCGTGATGCCCTTAACCCCGGTATCCCGGAGGGCGATGATCAGGTTCTCCGGGATGCCGCAGAGCCCGAAGCCGCCCGACATCAGCGTCATGCCGTCGAAGGTAAGCCCGTCCAGGGCGGATTTGGCGTCGGGGAAGACTTTATTGACCATAGGGAAGCGCCTCGTGAGGCCTGTTTCCTACGGAGCCCCGCGCTGCGGCGCAACATGCCGGCAGGGAAATGCAAGTTTCAGGTTCGGCGCCCCCAAAACAAGTCGCGCCGGCCGTTGAGCCAACGGCCGGCGCTTCTTTGTCAGCCCCGGTACGAGCGAGGGACGTTAAATCGCCCAGGGCCGAGGACGAATAAACACCATCGCGGTTGAACCGAGCCTGAACCGATTAGTCATATTCGTTAAGCTTCAAGAAACCTCGATCCCCCAGTCGCGCAGCACCTCTTCGCCCGCCGCAGCAGTCGGCTGGATCGCGCAGGGCGTCTCCGAAAAGCGTGGCGCCGGCCCAGGTTGGGTCACCCCGTCGACCTCGACAAACGTGCCGCGCGCCAAATTGTGGGGATGCTTCGGCGCCTCCCCCATCGACAACACCGGCGCCACGCACGCATCGGTGCCTTCGAACACCTTCGTCCATTCGTCACGCGTCTTGGTCTTGATCGCGGCGGCGAGCTTCTCGCTCAACGCTGGCCAGGCGCTCTTATCCATCTGCGCTGCGAACGCACCATCGCCGGCGAGGCCCGTGTCCTTCAGCAACAGCGCGTAGAATTGCGGCTCAAGCGACCCGACAGACAAGTAACCACCGTCCGCGCATTCGTAGACGTCGTAGAAATGCGCGCCGCCATCGAGCAGATTGTTGTCGCGCGTGTCGGTCCAGATGCCCACCGCGCGTAAACCATACATCACGCTCATCAGCGACGCCGCGCCATCTGTGATCGCCGCATCGACGACTTGCCCGCGCCCGGTTTTCTCGCGCGACACCAATGCCGCACACACCCCCATCGCCAAGTATAAAGAGCCACCACCGTAATCGCCGACAAGGTTCAAGGGCGGCGACGGCGCCTGCCCTTGCCGCCCCATCGCGTAGAGCGCGCCCGACAGCGCGATGTAATTAATGTCGTGCCCCGCCGCGTGCGCCAACGGCCCGCTCTGACCCCAGCCAGTCATACGCCCATAGACCAGCCGCGGGTTCACCGCGTGCGCTTCGCTCGGCCCCACACCCAAGCGCTCCATCACGCCCGGACGAAACCCTTCGATCAGCACATCGGCCTTGGCGATCAGCTTCAGCGCCGTCGCGACATCTGCGGCATCCTTCAGATCGAGCCCGATGGTCCGCCGCCCGCGTGCTGTCACATCGAACTTGCCCGTCGCGCGCCCCCCGCGGCGGTCAATGCGCACCACATCCGCGCCCATGTCCGAGAGCAACATGCAGCAGAACGGGCCCGGCCCAATCCCCGCGAATTCAACCACTTTCACGCCATCCAGCGGTCCCGCGCCCATGAGCTGTTTCCCTTAACCTTGTTGGTTTCTATACAATGTCCGGCGGGCGATACTCGCGGTCGAGTCGTCGTCCGCCCCAAGGAGCTTCCCCTCTTGCGCATTGTCGTTCGCAGTCCGACAGCGCGCATCGCCCGCGAAGCACAAGAGAGCCTTGCCACCGCCGGCGTCGAAGCCTTCGCGCTGACTGACGCGCGCCCCGCGCCGGACGGCCAAGACATCCTCATCGTTCCTGCACGCGAGACAAGCATCGATCAAGCGCGCGCGTTCGCGCATGACGTTCGGTCAAGCGATCCGCACAACGCGCCGCTTGCAACTTTGCTCGGCGTCAACTGGGCCGACGCGCCGCCGAAAGGCCTCGGCCGCGACGCAGACTTCACCGGCGCCATCGCGCTCGACGCACCGCCGAACGTGCTCTGCGCGCAAGTCGAGAGCTTCATCCGCATCGCAGTCAGCGCCGAGGAAAACACACGCCGCGGCGCCACCGCGACGGAAGCCGGCGCGCCGCTTCCTGCGCCTGCCGATCCGCGCAAACTGAAAGCGCTTTATGTCGGCGCGCCGAGTCCAATTTTCTTGAAGCTCGAACACACGCTCGCCGAGCAAGGCGGCTTGGTCGCCGCCGCATTCTCGTCCTTCGCCGGCTTCGACCATCTGCACGACGACGAGTTCGACGCCGTCGTTCTCAACGGCGCACACAATCCCGCCACCGCGATCTCGCTCTGCTCAGCGCTTCGCCGTAACGCGACGCTCTATCATTTGCCGACCATGGTGGTGGTCGCGCCGCACGATACCGCCACGGCAAAATCGTCGTTCGATCGCGGCGCCTCCGCGGTCGCCACCGTCAACGCGCCGAGCGGCGCCAGTATGGGCTGGCTGTTTGAAGCAATCCGCCGCGACCGCGCCCGCAAGACCGCCGAACACAGCCTCCGCGCGCTGCGCGATCTGCTCGGCGATCCGCGCACCGGCTTGTTCAAGCGCAAGACCTTCGACGCGCACTTGGTGCGTCTCGCCGCTGATCACCACCAAACCGGCCGCCCCCTCGCGCTTGCGGCTCTGCGCGTTCTGCCGGCGCACGGCGCGCGCCAGCCCGACGCCGAAACCTGGCGTCGCGGCTTCAACGAAATCGCCAGCCTCGCTGGGCGCCTGATCCGCGAGTGCGATACCGCCGCTGCTGTCGGTGGCGATCTGATCGCGCTGGCGCTGCCGGCGACGGACGTGATCGGCGCCAAGCGAACCGCCGAGCGCATCGCGTCGGTGGCCGAGTGCACTGCCTTCGCTGCCGGCGATAACGGCGCGGTGCCCCTCGTGTTCGAACAAAGCGCGGTCGAGATGCAACCCGGCGAAAGCGGCGCCGGCATGTTGGCGCGCGCGCTGCGCGTGTTCGAAATCGAAAGTCTGCGGGCGTGAAGCCCGTCACCGTCGACGTCTTCGCCGACATCACCTGCCCGTGGTGCCATGTCGGCTGGGCCGCGCTCAAACAGGCCGCAGCGGCGCGCCAAGGCGAAATCGCCGCCAACGTCTCCTGGCGCGGCTTCATGCTGGCGCCAGATACGCCCCGCGAAGGCGTCGATCGCCGCGCCTATCTCACGCAACGTTTCCAACCCGAGCAATTGCGCGCCGCTCACGATGCGCTGAACGCCGCCGCCGAAGCGGCCAACGTCGCGCTCCAGCTCGACGCGCCAGCGCGCATCCCCAACACCATCGACGCCCACCGCCTTATCCATTGGGCCTCCGAGCAAGGCATCGCCGAACGCGTGATCGACGCGTTGTTTGCGGCCTATTGGATCGATGGGCGCGACATCGGCCAGCACAGCGAACTTGTAGCCATCGCCGAGAGCATCGGGATGGATCCCCACGAAACCGCAGCCAAACTCGCCACCGAGCAAGATCGCGCGCACGTTCTGGAGGTCCACGAAGCCGGCAAAAGCATCGGCGTCACCGGCGTGCCGGTGATCATCTTCAATCGCCGCGTGCCGGTGTTGGGCGCGCAGAGCGCCGAGATCTATTCGCGCGCCATCGACGCCGCGTTGCAGAGCGTCTCTTAGGCGGCCTTCTTGTGCGCGATACGCGCCAAGCTCTCCAGCACAGCGCGCAGCGCTTTCAAACGCGCCGTCGCCTCTGGCCAACCGCCTTGCACCACCAACTTGCCATCCGGGCGCATCTTGAAATCGTCCGGACGCTCCTGAACGTGGCGCACGAGCGCCATCGGATCGGGGAACCCGCCCTCGCGGAATGTCAGCACCGCGCCCTTCGGCCCGGCATCGAGCTTGGCAATCAGGCAACGACGGCAAAGCGCCTTCAGCGCCGCCACCGCGATCAGCTGATCGGCTTCCGCCGGCAGCGGCCCGAAGCGATCGATCAATTCCGCCGCGAACGCTTCCCGCTCTTGATCGCTGTCGAGTTCCGCCAAGCGGCGATAAAGCGCCAAGCGCACCGTGAGATCGGCGACGTAATCTTCCGGGATCAGCACCGAGGCGCCGACATTGATCTGCGGCGACCAAGAACGCGAACCGCTCGCCTCTTCCTCGCACCCGTCGCGCAGCGAATTCACCGCCTCTTCGAGCATGCTCTGATAAAGCTCGACGCCCACTTCGCGGATGTGACCGGACTGCTCCTCGCCCAGCAAATTGCCGCCGCCGCGCATATCCAGATCGTGGCTGGCCAACGTGAACCCGGCGCCCAGATTGTCGAGTGACGAGAGAATCTTCAGCCGCTTCTCCGCGCCCGCCGTCAACGTCTGCTCCGCAGCCGTCGTCAGATACGCATAAGCGCGCACCTTCGAGCGCCCAACGCGTCCGCGCAATTGGTAGAGCTGCGCCAGCCCGAACATGTCGCCGCGGAAAACCACCAACGTGTTCGCGCGCGGAATGTCGAGCCCGCTTTCCACAATGGTCGTCGACACCAGCACATCGAACGCGCCGTCGTAGAATTGCGTCATCACTTCATCGAGCTGGGTCGCCGCCATCTGGCCGTGACCCACCTGGAACGTCAGCTCCGGCACGTTGCGGCGCAGGAATTCTGTCACCTCTTCCAGATCGCTGATGCGCGGCGCAACGAAGAAGCTTTGTCCGCCGCGATACTTCTCGCGCAGCAACGCCTCGCGCACCGTCATCGCATCAAACGGCGTCACGTAGGTGCGCACCGCCATGCGATCCACCGGCGGCGTCGCGATGATGCTCATCTCACGGATGCCGGCCAGCGCCAGCTGTAGCGTGCGCGGGATTGGCGTGGCCGAGAGCGTCAGCGCGTGTACGTCCGCGCGGATGTCCTTCAGTCGCTCTTTGTGCTTCACGCCAAAGTGCTGTTCTTCGTCGATGATCATCATGCCGAGGTCACGGAAGTTCACTTGCTTCGACAAAAGCGCATGCGTGCCGCAGACGATCTCCACCGATCCATCCGCAAGCCCAGCCCGCGTCTCGGCTTGCTCCTTCGCCCCCACCATGCGCGAGAGTTGCCGCACGCGGATCGGCAGGCCGCGGAAGCGGTCCGTGAAGGTGCGATAGTGCTGCCGGCACAAAAGCGTCGTCGGCGCCACCACAGCAACTTGTCGGCCCGTCATCGCCACCAGGAACGCCGCGCGCAGCGCCACTTCGGTTTTCCCGAAGCCCACGTCGCCGCAAATCAAGCGATCCATCGGCCGCCCAGCGGCCAAATCGCCGACCACATCATCGATCGCGGCCAATTGATCCTCGGTCTCCTCATACGGAAACCGCGCGCAGAACTCGTCCCACATGCCTTCCGGCGGCGCCACCGGTTCGGCCGTGCGCGTCGCCCGCTGCGCGGCGATGCGCAACAATTCCTCGGCCATGTCGCGCAAACGCTGCTTGGCGCGCGCTTTGCGGCCCTGCCAGGCCACGCCGCCGAGCTTGTCGAGCTGCGCATCCGCATCTTCGTTGCCATAGCGGCTAACAAGCTCGATGTTCTCGACCGGCAGATAAAGCTTGTCGCCGCCTGCATAGACGAGATCCAAGCAATCGTGCGGCGCACCCGCGACATCGAGCGTCTTCAAGCCATCGTAACGGCCAATGCCGTGATCCTGGTGGACAATCAAATCGCCCGGCGTGAGCGCTGCCGCTTCCTGCAGCACGCTCGACGCTTTACGGCGCTTGCGCGGACGCGCCAATCGATCGCCCAGAATGTCCTGCTCGGCGATGAAGGCGAGCGTGTCCGTCTCAAAGCCGTGCTCTAGCGGGAACGTCGTCAGCGCCGTCACGTTCTGAGGCAGTTTGGCCGCATCCTGCCACGACCCCACGCGTCGCAGATCGCCGACGCCGTGATCCTCCAGCACGCCCGCAAAGCGCTCAGCCGAACCGTCCGACCACGCCGTCACCACCACGCGCTTCTTCGCCTTCACCAGCGAGAGAATGTGCTTGGAGGCGGCGTCGAACACGTTCGCGTCCACGGTCTGCCGCTCCGGCGCGAAATCGCGGCCCAGGCGCGCGCCCAGATCGAGTTTGGCCTTGGCGTCGTCGAAATGGGTAAAGCGGCGCACCGCGCGCGCGCCCAAAGCTGCTTTCAACGCCGCGTCGCTCAGATACAGAAGCTCCGGTTCCGGCGCCCGGAACGGCACTGCGCCGCGCGCCAGCGGCGCCGATTTGCGCGACTCATAATGGTCGCGCGCCATCTCAACGCGCTCGTGCATCGCGTCTTCCGCCAACGCGTCGAACGCCACCAAAGCGCTTTCGCCGGCGTAATCGAACACGGTCTCCAAGCTGTCATAGAAAAACGGCAGCCATTGCTCGACGCCCTGCCGGCGGATGCGCGCGCTGACGCTATCGTACACAGCGTCGCTCACCGTGCCGTAGGCTTGCCCGAAGCTCTTGCGGAACCGCAACACCGCTGCATCGTCGAGCAGCACCTCGCTCACCGGCGTCAACAGCGCTTCCGCCAACGTGCGCTTCGAGATTTGCGTCTCCGGATCGAACGCGCGGATCGTCTCCAGCGTGTCGCCGAAAAAATCGAACCGCAGCGGCTCAGGCGCACCCGGCGGGAACACATCGATTAAGCCGCCGCGCACCGCGAACTCGCCCGGCGCCCGCACCACGGACGCGCGCGCATAGCCGTTGTTCGAAAGATACGCTTCGAGCGCAGCCATATCGGCTTCATCGCCCGTCTTCGCCGCGAACGCCGCTTGCGCCAGGCGCGCCCGTGGCGGCGCGCGCTGCGCCACCGCCGACGCCGTGGCGATCACAAGCAGCGGCGGATCCTGCGGCCAGCGCCGCCCCAAGTGCGCCAGCGCCGCACACCGTTGCGCCGCAACCGCCTGCGCCGGCGAGATGCGATCGTACGGCAGCGTGTCCCACGCCGGCAGCCGCAGCGTCGCCAAGCTCGGCGCGAAAAATTTCGACGCCGCCTCGAACTGCGACGCCCGCCCCTCATCGCGCGCCACAAACATCGTCACGCCGCCGCGCGCCTTCGCCGCGTCCGCCAAAGCGGCTGCGTCCACGCCCTCAGGCGCGCCGCCGACAACCAGCTGCTCCTTGGCCTTGGCCAGGAGCTCAATCAATTTTCCAGGCAGGGCGCTCATGCGTCGGGTCGGCTCAACTCAAAACGAAACGCGCGAATCAACGCCAACGTCGGCGTGTCGTGCGCCGGCGGTGCGGGTTCGGTCTCAATGATCCAGGCATAGACCTCCTGGTCGGGCGCATCTAGCAGCGCCTCAAACCGATCGAGCCCATCCGCGTCCAAATCGCTCAAATGAGCGTCCGCGAAACCGCCTAGAATCAAGTCAATCTCCCGGAAGCCCCGCCGCCAGGCGCGGAATCTGAGCTTCTTGCGGCGGTCGTCCATTGCCGATTGAGGTTCCGTGTTTCTCGCGGGGGCCGCGCTATAACCCATATGGGCGGTGCTGTCAGTGCCCCGAAGACCCATCGAAGCTCAAGGATGACGGACCCGCACCCCATTCTCGCCGCCTACCTCGCCCAAGCCCGCGCCCCGCGCGGCGCGCGGCGCGAGACCATGCAGCTGATCGCCAAAGTCGCCGGCGGGCCGCTGGTGCGCGACCTGGTGTTCCTGCCGCCGCACAACGCCATCGACCGGCGCCTGCGCGTCCCCATCGGCGAGACCAATGACGGCGACATCGCCACCATCGAGGCCGAGGTCGACACCCACATGCCGGGTTACCGCAACCTCCCCTACCGCATCCGCCTGCGCGACGAATCCGGCTTCCTCAACGTCGCGTATTTTCGCGGCAAGAAGGAAATGCTTGAGCGCATGTGGCCGGTTGGCCAAACCCGTCTCGTGAGCGGCACGGTGTCGATCTACGACGGCATCCGTCAGATGCTGCATCCCGACCATGTCGTCGATCCCGAGCGCGGCGAAGCCCCGCCGCCGGTGGAACCCGTCTATCCGCTCACCGCCGGCCTTCCCGGTCGCACGCTCGCACGCACCATTCTAGGCGCACTCGACACAGCGCCCGAGACGCCGGAGTGGCTCGAGCCGACAACCGTCACCGCGCACAGCTGGCCCGGCTTCCGCGCATCGCTCGAAAAAATCCATCGCCCGGAAACGCCGGACGATGTGCTGGCGCCAAGCCTCTGGCGCACACGGCTGGCGTACGACGAATTGTTCGCGCGCCAATGCGCGCTGCGTCTGCGGCGTTCGCTGCGCCGTCGCGACCCCGGCCGCGGCATTGTCGGCGACGGACGCTTCACCTCGAAAATTCTCTCCAGCCTGCCGTTTAAATCCACCAAAGCGCAAAACCGCGCCACCGATGAAATCTTCACCGACATGGCCGAGCCATCGCCGATGTTGCGTCTGCTGCAGGGCGATGTGGGCTCGGGCAAAACCTTGATTGCCGCACTCGCCATGGCGCGCGCTGCCGAAGCTGGCCTCCAGAGCGCGCTGATGGCGCCCACCGACATTCTTTCGCGCCAACACGGGGCGACGTTGAAGCCCTTGCTGGACGCCGCCGGCATCAGCTCCGCCGTGCTCACCGGGCGCGACAAAGGCAAGGATCGCAAAGAGATCATCGCCAAGCTCGCCAGCGGCGAGATCAATGTCGTCATCGGCACGCACGCGCTGTTTCAAGATGAGGTCGCCTTCAAGGATCTTGGTCTCATCGTCATCGACGAGCAGCACCGCTTCGGCGTGTCCGATCGCATGCGCATGGTGGCCAAGGGTTTCGCGCCGCACGTGCTGGTGATGAGCGCCACGCCGATCCCGCGCACGCTCGCGCTTTCGATCCACGGCGACATGGATCTCTCCGTGCTCGATGAAAAACCACCCGGTCGCATGCCGATCCGCACCGCCACAATGCCAACGACGCGCCTCAGCGAGGTCACCGAAGCCGTCGCCGAGGCCGCCGCGCGCGGCGAACGCGCCTATTGGGTGTGCCCGCTGATCGAAGAGAGCGAGGCCGTCGATCTCGCCGCCGTGCAAGATCGCTACGAAGCCCTGCGCGAACGCTTCGGCGACAGCGTCGAAATCGTGCACGGCAAGATGTCGGCCACGTCGCGCGAAGCGGCGATGGAGCGCTTCCGGAGCGGGGCCGCGGCCATTCTCGTCGCCACCACCGTTATCGAAGTCGGCGTCAACGTGCCGGAAGCCACGATCATGGTGATCGAACACGCCGAACGCTTCGGGCTTGCGCAATTGCACCAATTGCGCGGCCGCGTCGGACGTGGCGACAAGCAAGGCTCTTGCGTGCTGCTCTGGCGCGCGCCGATCGGCATGGCCGCCAAGGAGCGCCTCGACGCGTTCCGTCGCACCGACGATGGTTTCGTCATCTCCGAACTCGACTACAAAATGCGCGGCGCCGGCGACGTGCTGGGCGTTCAGCAATCGGGCCTGCCGCCGTTCCGTCTCGTCTCACCGGAAGAGCACGCCAGCATGCTCGGCGCCGCCGACAAAGAGGCCCGCCTTGCCGTCGAGCGCGACCCGGAACTCACCAGCGAACGCGGCGAAGCCATCCGCTTGGTGCTGGCCCTGTTCGGCTATTCCGAGGCCGCCGAATTGGCGCGCAGCGGCTAACCTGGCTAAACTCGCTCCATGCCATTCCCCGACATAAACCCGATCGCGTTCTCAATCGGCCCGCTCGATATCCGCTGGTATGCGCTCGCGTACCTGGCCGGTCTGTTCGCGGGCATTTGGTACGCCGAGCGCCTCATTCGTCAGAACCGCGAGTTCGCCATTCCGCCACGCGCGTTCGATGATTTCTTCACGTGGGCGATCATCGGCGTTCTGATCGGCGGGCGCCTCGGCATTATCCTGCTCTACGATTTTGACTATTACGTCGCCAATCCCTGGAAGGTGTTTGCGCTCAACGAGGGCGGCATGGCTTTCCACGGCGGCTTCCTTGGCGTCGTGCTGGCCGCGTTGTGGTTTTGCCATCGCCGCAAGCTCTCATTCCTCGCCTTCTCCGACGTGATGGCCTGCGTGTCGCCGATCGGCATCTTCTTCGTGCGCATCGCCAATTACATCAACGGCGAGCTCTGGGGCCGCCCAACTGACGCCTCGTGGGCCGTGGTCTTCCCCAATCCCGCAGCCGGCGGCGTCCCGCGCCATCCGAGCCAACTCTACGAAGCAGCACTTGAAGGCGTCGTGCTGTTTTTCATCGTCAACGCGCTCGCGCGCATCCCCGCGATCCGCGCGCGCCATGGCCTGCTCGCGAGCGTGTTCCTGATCGGCTACGCATTGTTCCGAGGCCTGATCGAATTCACACGCGAGCCCGACGCATCCTTGATCGGCCCGCTGACACGCGGCCAGGCTTATTCGCTGCCCATGCTGATCGTCGGCCTCGTCCTCATCGCCCTGGCGTTGCGCCGGCCAGCCCGCCCGGCCTGACGGTCGCCGTTTCCCGGGGCGCGACTTGCAATCTTCGCCGTCCCGCGCTTTCTCCACGCCCATGCCCACAGCCCCGAAAATCTCCTGCTACATCCGCACCAAAAACGAAGAACGCATGGTCGCCGACGTGATCCGGGGCGCCTTGCAGGTCGTAGACGAGGTCGTGGTCATCGATTGCGGCTCCACCGATAAAACCATCGAACTGGCGACCGCCGCTGGCGCGCGCGTCGTGAACTCGCCGTGGCTGGGCGGGGGCAAGCAAAAGCGCATCGGCGAAGACAACACCCGCAACGATTGGATCCTCGATCTCGACGCCGACGAAATCGTCACCCCAGAACTGGCGCAGGAAATCCGCGATCTGTTCGCCGACGGCGACCCACCCTGCCCGGTCTATCAGCTGACGCTCGTCACTGCCCCGCCGATCGGCGAACCCTGGTGGCGCTCCAGCGTCGTCACCCGCAATCGCCTCTACGACAAACGCGCCATTCGCGCCCGCGATCACGCCGGCTGGGATCAGTTGGAAATTCCGCCCGGCATGAAAGTTGGCAAGCTGCGCGCGCCGGCGCTGCACAAAAGCTTCCGCGACCTTCACCAGCTTGGCGACAAGTTCAACCGCAATTCGAGCTCGCGCGCCAACGACACCGAACTCAAATCGTTTTGGTACGTCGCGCTCCGCATCGTCTTCGCGCGGCCGTTCTACTTCTTCCACCATTACATCATGCGCGGCATGTGGCGCGGCGGTTGGTACGGCTTCGCTGTCGCTAACATCGCCGCGCACGGGCGTTGGCTCAAAGACGCCAAGATGATGGAAATCTACATGCGCAAACGCCAAGCCGCGAAGCAGAATGGCTGACACGGCCGCGCCGATCCTTGTCTGGTTCCGTCAGGATCTGCGCGTCGCCGACAACCCGGCGCTGCACGCTGCGCACGCGACCAAGCGTCCGCTCATCTGCGTCTACATTCTCGACGATGAAACGCCCAGGCAGTGGAAGCTCGGCGGCGCCTCGCGCTGGTGGCTGCATCACAGCCTCACCGCGCTCGCCGCCGATCTGGAAAAGCGTGGCGCCCGGCTCACGCTGCACCGCGGCACGGCCGCACAACTCATTCCGAAGCTCGCCAAAGAGGCAAGCGCCGACGCCATCTATTGGAACCGCTGTTACGAACCGCACGCCATCGCGCGCGACACGCAGCTGAAGGAGGCGCTCGCCGCCAAAGGCATCGACGCAAAAAGTTTCAACGCCGGGCTGCTGTTCGAGCCGTGGGAGGTGAGAACCAAAACTGGCGAGCCGTACAAAGTCTTCACGCCGTTCTGGCGCGCCTGTCGCGCGCTCGGCCCCCAGCGCGCACCGCTGCCCGCGCCCAAAAAGCTCAATGCCGCACCCGCCATCGCCGGCGACACGCTGACAGCGTGGAAGCTGCTCCCCACCAAGCCCAATTGGGCCAAGCCGTTTGAGCCGCACTGGACGCCGGGCGAAGCCGGCGCTCGCAAAGCGCTCGACGCTTTCCTATCGAAGCGCCTCGCCGCCTACCCAGACGCGCGCAACGAACTCGGACAGAACGCGACGTCGCGGCTGTCGCCGCATCTCCATTTCGGTGAGATCAGCCCGACGCAAATCTGGGCCGCGCTCGATCCCGACGCACAAGGCGGCGACAAATTCCTCGCCGAGATCGGCTGGCGCGAGTTTTCGCATCATCTTCTGTTTCACTGGCCAACATTGCCGCAGCAAAACTGGAAGAAACCGTTCGACGCGTTCCCATGGCGCGACGACCCCGTCGCGCTCAAAGCGTGGCAGCGCGGGCGCACCGGCTATCCCGTCGTCGACGCGGCCATGCGCGAGCTTTGGCTCACCGGCTACATGCACAACCGCGCCCGCATGGTCGCCGCCTCATTCTTGATCAAGCACCTGCTGCTGGATTGGCGCCACGGCGAAGCTTGGTTCTGGGATACGTTGCTCGACGCCGACCTCGCCAACAATGCCGCGTCGTGGCAATGGGTCGCCGGCTCCGGCGCCGACGCCTCGCCCTATTTCCGCATCTTCAATCCCGTCACACAGGGCGAGCGCTACGACGCCGATGGCGCCTACGTCCGCAAATGGCTACCGGAACTCGCGAAGCTCCCCAACGACGTGCTGCATAGTCCCTGGACGGCCGACGCCGTCACGCTCGCCGCCGCCGGAGTCAAGCTGGGCGAAACCTATCCGCACCCGATCGTCGATCACGCCGCTGCCCGCGCGCGTGCGTTGGCGGCCTACCCGCAAATCTGATCCGTAGCGCCGACATCTACGTATGCACTCCATCACGGAACCTGCTGCGCCGCGCTGACGTTTGCGTTGTGAGGTGATCCGCGACGGAGTCGGATCAATCCATGACAGTGCATGCCTTGCGCCCGATCGAAGCCACTCGGCTGAACCCCACGCAGATCGCGACGCTCACCAACGTGCCAGCGCGCACCAAAGCAATTTTGATTGCCTGCGCCAGCGTCAAAGGCGGCGCCTTGATCGTGCGCCTGCCCGATGAGCGCGCCTTCCTATTCGGCGATCCCGATCTGAGCCCGGCCGAAATGCGCATTCAGGATCACGCTTTCGCGCAGCGCGTCTTGCGCAACGGCGATATCGGCTTCGCCGAAGGTTGGATGGCCGGTGAATGGGACAGCCCCGATCTCACCGCGCTGCTGACGCTGCTCGCCGACAATATCGAGCGCTTCACGCGCGTGTTCGAAGGCAGCTTGTTCGGCAAGTTCGTGCATGGCCTCCGCCATTTCACCAACGCCAACACCAAGTCAGGCTCCAAGAAGAACATCCTCGCCCATTACGATCTGGGCAATCGCTTCTACGAAACCTGGCTCGACCGCACGATGACCTATTCTTCCGGCCGCTACGATGCCAACGTCCGCGATCTCGAAGCAGCGCAAGTCGCCAAGTATCGCGCCTTGGCCGAACATCTTGAGCTCAAGCCCGGCGAGCATGTGCTGGAGATCGGCTGCGGCTGGGGCGGATTCGCTGAATTCGCCGCCCGCGAGTACGGCGCGCGCGTCACCGGCATCACCATCTCCGACGAGCAATACGATTACGCCCGCGCCCGCATGGAGCGCGCCGGCCTCTCTGGCCTCGTCGACATTCGGAAACAGGATTATCGCGACGTCGAAGGCAGCTTCGACAAAGTCGCCTCGATCGAAATGTTCGAGGCGGTGGGCGAAAAATACTGGCCAGCCTATTTCGCCAAGATTAACGAGGTGCTGAAGCCCGGCGGACGCGCCGGCCTGCAGATCATCACCATCGACGACAAATTGTTCGACAAGTACCGCACCCGCGCCGACTTCATTCAACGCTACGTGTTTCCCGGCGGCATGCTGGCCAGCGTCGAACGCCTACGCGACGAGGTCGCCGGTGCCGGCCTCATCTGGCGCAAGGTTGACGCGTTTGGCCAAAGCTACGCGCAAACGCTGGCCGAATGGGGCCGCCGCTTTCAGGCCAAATGGCACGATATCGCCGATCTCGGTTTCGACGAACGTTTCAAGCGTCTGTGGTTGTTCTATCTCGGCTATTGCGAAGCCGGCTTCCGCACTGGCCGCACCGACGTCGTGCAACTCGCCATCGCCAAGCCCGCCTAAGCGGGCCCAGACGTACGCGGTGTCGCCAGGCGATACACCACACGCTGCCCGCTTGCGGTGAAGGCGCACCCGACCCAGCGCCCCTGCGCGTCGTACCAGAGGTCGACCGTCAGCGTGCCCTGCACGCGCACGTGATCGGCCTCGATGCGCGCGCCGCCGGCGTCGATCGTCTCGCGTCCAAGATGCGTCACACGCAACGGCATGCGCGCGCCGGTTTCGGTGTCGATCATGGAGGTGACGTTCGCGGCGGGCTTCGTCCACCAGCTGGTCGGCAATGCGCTACTCGGAAACTCGGTTTCACCGCGCGCGCCTGCCACGCGCAACCCGCCGCCTTCGCTGACCGCCTCCACGCGCGTGCGCCGCCCATTGCGCAACGTCGAACACGTCAGCGCCGCCAATGCGCCGGCGTCCCACGTCTCGGTGCAGGCGTGCTCGTAACGAAACACCGTCACCGGCCCGACCACCGCGCGCAAATCCGCCCGGCTCTCAACGCTAAACCGCCCGCCGCTCTCCCGCACCTGCACAACATGGCGCCCGAACGGCTGGCCATTGCGCAGCACCTCAAATTCGACGCGCCCGCCGCTGCTCGGCGCAGCCGAGGCGACCGGGCTGAGCGCCAACAGCGCCAAGCCCGCGAGTGCAAATTTCATGGCCATCAAAGTCGGCTCCAGTCTGGCGCTCCAGAAAACGCTACGCACAATCCCGGTGCTCGGATCATCGCGGCGCGGTTGAAGCCATCCCGCGCCCGGCCTAGCCTCGCGGCCATGCCTGATTTGCCCCCCGACCCGCTGGTCTCCGCCGAATGGCTGCACCAACGCCTTGACGCGCCCGATATCCGCATCGTCGACGCAAGCTGGTTCATGCCGAACGATCCGCGCAACGCCAAAGCGCTCTACGCCGAGCGCCGCATTCCCGGCGCGATCTTCTTCGACATCGACGAGATCGCCGACACATCGAGCGAGCTGCCGCACATGCTGCCCTCGCCGGAGAAATTCGCGTCGCGCATGAAGAAGCTCGGCATCGGCGATGGCGCGCGCATCGTCGTCTACGACAATGCCGGGCTGTTCTCCGCCGCACGTGTGTGGTGGACGTTCCGCGTGATGGGCCATGAGGACGTCGTCGTTCTCGATGGCGGCTTCCCCGCATGGGAGGCCGCAGGCTTTCCGATCGAGGACGGCGCGCCAACCCCACGCGGCGAACGTCACTTCACCGTGCAATTCCGCGCAGACCTCGTCCGCGATCTGAGCGATGTTCGCCGCGCGCTCGACACCGGCGCTATTCTCGACGCACGCGCCGCCCCACGGTTCGCGGGCGAAGCCGCCGAACCACGCGCTGGTCTCAAAAGCGGCCACATGCCCGGCGCCCGCAATGTCCCGTTCGGCGCATTAATCGACAACGGCCTGATGCGCTCGCGCGATGAGCTTGCAGGCGTCTTCGCCGCCGCCGGCGCAGACACCAACCGCCCCGCCATCTGCAGTTGCGGCTCCGGCATCACGGCTGCGGTCATTGCGCTCGCCTTGGCGCGGCTTGGCCGCTGGGACGCCAGTGTCTATGACGGCTCCTGGGCGGAATGGGGCGGTCGCGACGACACGCCGATCGTGACGGGACCAGCGTGAGCAAAAAAGATCTGAGCAAATATCGCCTCGAGACCCAGGTCGCGCTCGCAGGCCGCGACCCCGCGCGTTTCGAAGGCGCGGTGAACCCCGCCATCCACCGCGCCAGCACAGTCGTGATCGCCGACACCGACGATCTCTACAACACACCGAAGAAAACCTACGCGCTCGAAGGCATGGCCGTGCAGGAAGCGCTGCGCGACGCACTGGCGGCCATCGAAGGCGGCGCCGGCGCCACGCTCGCGCCCTCAGGCCTGGCCGCCTGCACGCTGGCGCTGCTCACGGTCGCGCGCGCCGACAGCGAAGTGCTGATCGTCGATTCCGTCTACGGCCCCACGCGCCGCTTCGCCGATCACATGCTGAAGCGCATGGGCGCTCAACCGCGTTATTACGATCCGCGCATCGGCGCCGGCATCGCCGATCTCATCACCGACAAAACCTGCGCCGTGTTTCTCGAAAGCCCAGGCTCGCTCACCTTCGAGGTGCAAGACGTCCCCGCCATCGCCGCCGCCGCGCGCGCCAAAGGCCTGCCGACTATTCTCGACAACACCTGGTCGGCCGGCGTGTTCTTCAAACCATTCGCGCATGGCGTGGATCTCTCCGTGCAAGCGCTCACCAAGTACCAAGCCGGACACGCCGACGTGCTGATGGGCGCGGTGCTCGCGTCAACGCCGCACTGGGCTGAGCGCGTGCGCATGGCGTACAAGCAGCTCGGCCTCGGCGCCTCGCCTGACGATGCCTACCTCGCGCTCCGCGGCTTGCGTTCAATGGCCGTGCGGCTGGATCGCCAAGCCGCGTCTGCGCTCAAGATCGCGCAATGGCTGGAAGCGCAGCCACAGGTCGCACGCGCCCTTCATCCGGCGCTGCCTTCGCATCCCGAACACGCACTCTGGCGTCGCGACTTCACCGGCGCGTCGGGCGTCTTCGCAATCGTGCTGAACCCAACAGCGCCTGAGCGTTTAAAGGCGATGCTCGAACAGATGGACATCTTCGCGATGGGCTTTTCCTGGGGCGGCTACGAAAGCCTGATCGTGCCCTGCGACCCCAACATCACCCGCACCGCGACGACATGGAGCGCCGAAGGCCCATTGCTGCGCCTCTCCATCGGTCTCGAACACGCAGACGATCTCATCGCCGATCTGCAAGCGGGTTTGGCGCGGCTCTAATTCCGACCACGAGCGCGCCGTTTGAAAATGCACTCACTTTCACGTATGCGAGTGGTCCACCTGCGGGGGCAAAATCATGTTTCAAGTGGTTCGACGCGCATCCTTCATCCGCACAGCTCTGAAATGCGCACTCGGCGCGATGTTGCTCTGGTCGTCGACCACGAGCGCGTTTGCGCAAACCGCAAATGAACGCGCCGTCGACGCGGCGGCGGCGCGGTTGGGCTATAGCGGGTGCAGAACGGTTCCCGCGGGATACTGGCAAACGCCAGCTGGCGAGGCCTTTGGCCCCGGTGGCGCGCCGGAATCCACAGCGCGTCAATGCTCACGCACCTCTGGCGGCAACCAAATGAGCCTCACGTGGCGGATCGCTCCGACTTTGGGCGGCCCCGGAATAAACAACGAGCGCTTCGTCTACGTGCCTCACCGCAGTCAGCATGGCACCGGCCATATGTGGGTCGAAACCAATCGCGCTTATCGCCCCCACGACCGCTATTTTAGCGGACGTACGCAGGCGTCAGGCGCCCAGTATGAGCCGCTGAACGAAGTTGTTGAGTGGAGCCCGAACGGCATGACGATGCCTTTCATACCGGGCCGCGTCGTATATTTCGGCAATTCCTCCGGTGTCGCGAACATCGGCTTTACCGATCTCACGCCGATCCCCGGGCTTGAATCGGCAATGGCGCCGCTGACCTACGATTCCGTTGTTATCGCGGTTCAAGCGACGCGATTTTCTACATCGCAAAGCTACGTGCGTCACTTCAATGCGCTGAGCTCCGAGGTCGCAGTACAGACGTGGCGCATGAGACCGGAATACGTGGAGATCTCGTACTACACCTCCAACACTGAAGTGGACTCGGTGGCGCGCATGCGTCCCGCCGCGCGCATCGCGTACTTGCAAATGTTTCCAGTTACGCCGTATCGCGCAGCGTGGCAGCGCCTTGTCGATCGCCCGATTTCGCATGCGTTCTCGCTCGGCGTTATCGGGGAATACGGCGTCGCACTGGGCGGCCCGTTGTCGCGCGCGTCACCAGAAACCGCCGGCGCCGCCATCGACGCAATCGGTGGCGCATTGGCGCGCGCTGAGGAAAACGCGCGGCGGTGCCGCGAAGCTGGCGGCATCTGCTAACAAGCGCGGCTTTAGTTCAAAACGCGTCGCACAAATCCGACAACGAGCGCCACAACACCAAATGCGATCACCATCAGGCTGATCGGGTGCGTTCGACCGAAGCGTGTCCTGAAGTTCAGTCGGGCGGCCTGCGCCAAAGGCGTTCAGCAATGATAGGGACCACGTGTAACGTCACAACGTGCCCCGCGAACAGGATGACGAAGCTCTGCAAAGTGCTTGCGATACCGCCTTCTGACGTCATCTGCTCGACGGCGATGGAAAAACTCCCATGCCGCTGCATTTCAATAAACGCCAAGAGCACCGCAGAGCTCAGCAGGTAACTAAGCACGCGAAGGAGGATCGCTTTCATGCGTTGCTCCTATGGCGCGCCCAGTAGGACTCGAACCTACAACCGCCCGCTTAGAAGGCGGGTGCTCTATCCAATTGAGCTATGGGCGCGAACGTGAAGGGAATAGCGAATGGGGAATGGCGAGTAGTCAAGTGTCCCTACTCCCTATTCCCTAATCCCTATTCGCCACTCCCATTTCTAATGCGACCACGGCTCGCGTCTCTTGAACGCGAAATTATCGCCATACGCCTTTGGAAAGCGCTTCGGCTCCGGGCGGTCGGTGACTTGATGGGGAAGGTTGTTGGCGCGCGCGAACGCGATCGCTTGTTCCTTGCTGTCGAACATCATCCGCACTTGGCCGCTCGCATCGGCGGAGCTGGTCCAGCCCATCAGCGCATCCGGGAGCGCTGCCGCGTTCGCTTCAAACTCAAGCACCCAGCGCTTCGCGCCGGCCCTGCCCGATTGCATGGCGTTCTTGGAGGGGCGGTAAATCTTCGCAAGCATGGGTTTCTCGCTACACGCGCGCGCGCAAATTGAAAAGGGCGGCCCGCTCACGCGAGACCGCCCTCTCCGGATCGTTCGCTTTGACGCCTTAGTTCAGCGCGTCCTTCAAAGCCTTGCCCGGCTTGAAGCGCGCCTTGCGCCCCGCCGGCACCTTCACTTCGGCGCCCGTTTGCGGGTTGCGCGCTGTGCGGGCGGCGGTTTCCTTCACGTCGAACACGCCAAACGGCGGCAAACGCACTTCGTTGCCGTTCTTCAGCGCCGCCATCAGCGCATCGAACACTGCGTCGACGGCCTCCTGCGCCTTCATCTTCGAATCGCTCATGCGCTCGGCCACGTCCGCGACCAGTTCTGCCTTGTTCATCCTGAACCCCCTCATGAATCGGATACGAAGTTAAGGACGCCGCAAGCCCGACTCAAACCGCCGGACACGGCCTCACCGCCCTTACGCTTGGGTTATTTTGCCTGATTAGGCAAGCATTTGGCGATCAGTGAGGGCGTGCGCCCTCGCCTGAATCACCGCCACTGGTGCGCCTGATCTCGGCCAACTCGTCCTCTTCCGTCCAATCGATCGGCGTCAGCGGGCGCGTCAGCGCCTTGGCCAGCACTTCATCGACGGTGTTGACCGGGATGATCTCCAAGCCCGCTTTCACGTTGTCGGGAATGTCGGCGAGGTCCTTTTCGTTGTCCTTCGGGATCAGCACCGTCTTCACGCCGCCTCTCAGCGCCGCCAACAGCTTCTCCTTCAGGCCGCCAATCGGCAGCACGCGCCCGCGCAGCGTGATCTCGCCAGTCATGGCGATGTCCTTGCGGATCGGCACGCCCGTGAGCACCGAGACAATCGCCGTCGCCATCGCCACGCCCGCCGACGGTCCATCCTTCGGCGTTGCGCCTTCCGGCACGTGCACGTGGATGTCGCGCGTGCGGAACAGCGGCGGCTTCACGCCGAACGCGATCGAGCGTGAGCGCACGTAGGACGCCGCGGCCGAGATGGATTCCTTCATCACGTCGCGCAGATTGCCCGTCACGGTCATCGAGCCCTTCCCGGGCATCGCCACCGCTTCGATCGTCAGCAGATCGCCGCCGACTTCCGTCCACGCCAAGCCGGTGACCACACCGACCTGATCGTCGGCATCGGTTTCGCCGAAGCGATATTTCCAGACGCCGGCGAACTCGGGAAGGTTCTCCGCGTTGATCTCAACCTTCGTCGCCTTCTTCTGTTCGAGCTGACGCACCGCTTTGCGCGCCAGATTGCCGATTTCGCGCTCAAGCGAGCGCACGCCCGCTTCGCGCGTGTAACGGCGGATCAAGTCACGCAGCGCATCTTCGCTCACCGTGAACTCGTGCTTCTTCAAGCCGTTGTTCTCGTATTGCTTCGGCAGCAAGTGACGCTTGGCGATCTCGAGTTTTTCGTCCTCGGTGTAACCGGGGATGCGAATGATCTCCATGCGATCCAGCAAGGGCTGGGGCATGTTGAGGCTGTTCGCCGTGGTGATGAACAAGACGTCGGACAGATCGTAATCGACCTCGAGATAATGGTCGTTGAACGTCGAGTTTTGCTCCGGGTCCAACACTTCGAGCAACGCCGCCGACGGATCGCCGCGATAATCGGCGCCCAGCTTGTCGATCTCGTCCAGCAGGAACAGCGGATTGGCGCTCTTGGCCTTCTTCATCGACTGAATCACGCGCCCCGGCATCGAGCCGATATACGTGCGGCGGTGACCGCGAATTTCGGCTTCGTCACGCACGCCGCCCAGCGACATACGCACGAAATCGCGGCCCGTCGCTTTGGCGATGGAGCGGCCAAGCGAGGTTTTGCCGACGCCCGGAGGACCGACGAGGCACAGGATCGGACCACGCAATTTGTTCGTGCGCGCTTGCACCGCAAGGTATTCGAGAATGCGGTCTTTGACCTTGTCGAGGCCGTAGTGATCCTCGTCGAGCACGGCTTGCGCGGCGTCGATGTCCTTCTTGACCTTCTTCTTGTTGCCCCAGGGCAGCGAGAGCAGCCAATCGAGATAATTGCGCACCACCGTCGATTCCGCGCTCATCGGCGACATCTGCCGCAGCTTCTTCAGCTCGGCTTCCGCCTTCGTCTTGGCGTCCTTCGACAGCTTCACGCTGCGAATGCGATTTTCCAGTTCGGCGATATCTTCGCGGCCTTCGTCGCCGTCGCCCAGCTCGCGCTGGATCGCCTTCATCTGTTCGTTCAAATAATATTCGCGCTGCGTCTTCTCCATTTGACGCTTCACGCGATTGCGGATCTTACGCTCCACTTGCAGCATGCCGATCTCGCTCTCGATCAGCTGCAGGATGCGCTCAAGCCGCTGGGGCACATCGGCTTGCTCGAGCAATTGCTGCTTGTCGGCGATCTTCACGCCCAGATGTCCGGCGATCGTATCGGCCAAGCGCGACGGCTCGGTGATCTGCGAAATCGATTGCTGCACCTCTTGCGGCGCTTTGCGCGAGAGCTTCGAGAAGCTCTCCCATTGCTCCGTCACGGCGCGCGCGATCGCACGCGCTTCAGGGGTTTCGGCGTTCTCTTCCTCAACCGCCTCAACACTCGCTTCGAAGAAGTCGGTGTTGTCGGTGAATTCGGTGATGCGCGCGCGCGTGCCGCCTTCAACCAGCACACGCACGGTGCCGTCCGGCAGCTTCAGCAATTGCACCACGGTGGCGATCGTGCCGATGCGATAAATGCGATCGGCCGCAGGCTCGTCTTCCGACGCATCCATCTGCGCGGCGAGCACGATCTGCTTGTCCTTCTTCATCACCTCGTCGAGCGCCCGCACCGACTTGGCGCGGCCCACGAACAGCGGCGCGGCCATCTTCGGATAGACGACGATGTCGCGCAGCGGCAGGACGGGAAGAACACGGGCTTCGGCCATCTGGGGCTCCTTCACGCGCCGCACATTGGCAAAGCCGCCAATCAGCGCATGTTAACGAATGAAAATGTGGAAGCGTTCGGGCCTCGCTTCAAGAGCGGAACCCCGAAACATCCACGCAAGAGCGCAACGCACCGCACTGCCGGCGCGTTTCAAGCCCATTCGATTCTAATTAAGATTCAGCTGCCGTTCAGCCGGCGGCGTCTTGGCCGTTGCGGCGTTCCGAGTAGATCTGCAGCGGCTTGGCGCGCCCTTCGACCACATCGGCGGACACCACGACTTCTTCCACGCCGCGCATCGACGGCAGGTCGAACATGGTGTCGAGCAGGATGCCTTCGAGGATCGAACGCAAGCCACGCGCGCCGGTTTTGCGGGCGATGGCTTTGCGGGCGATGCCGCGCAGCGCTTCGTCCGGGAAGGAGAGCCGAACGTTCTCCATCTCGAACATACGCTGGTACTGCTTCACCAGCGCGTTCTTCGGCTCGGTGAGAATCGTCACCAACGCCGGTTCGTCGAGATCTTCGAGCGTCGCCAACACAGGCAGACGGCCGACGAATTCGGGAATCAGACCGAACTTCAACAAATCGTCCGGCTCGATCTCGCGCAGAATTTCACCGGTGCGGCGATCTTCGGGATCGCGCACCGTCGCGCCGAAGCCCATCGCCGAGCCTTTGCCGCGCGCCGAAATGATCTTGTCCAAACCAGCGAACGCGCCGCCGCAAATGAACAGGATGTTCGTCGTGTCGACTTGCAGGAATTCTTGCTGCGGATGCTTGCGGCCGCCTTGCGGAGGAACGCTGGCGACCGTGCCTTCCATGATCTTCAACAGCGCTTGCTGCACGCCTTCGCCCGACACGTCGCGGGTGATCGAAGGATTGTCGGACTTGCGCGAAATCTTGTCGACTTCGTCGATGTAGACGATGCCGCGCTGCGCACGCTCGACGTTGTAATCGGCGGCCTGCAGCAATTTCAGAATGATGTTCTCGACGTCTTCGCCAACGTAACCGGCTTCGGTCAGCGTCGTCGCGTCCGCCATCGTGAACGGCACGTCGATGATGCGCGCCAAAGTCTGCGCGAGCAGCGTCTTGCCGCAACCGGTCGGGCCGATGAGAAGAATGTTGGACTTCGCCAATTCAACATCGTTCGATTTCGACGCGTGGTTCAGCCGCTTGTAGTGATTGTGGACCGCCACCGACAGCACGCGCTTGGCGTGGCTTTGACCGACGACGTAATCGTCGAGCACGTCCTTGATGTCCTTGGGGCTCGGCACGCCTTCCTTGGACTTCACCAGCGAGGTTTTATGTTCCTCGCGAATGATGTCCATGCAGAGTTCGACGCACTCATCGCAGATGAACACCGTCGGTCCGGCGATAAGCTTGCGCACCTCGTGCTGGCTCTTGCCGCAGAACGAGCAATAGAGAGTGTTCTTGGACTCTCCGCTGGCCGTGCCTTTGCTCATACAAGATCCTCTGAGGCGGTACTTCAACGCTGTAGGTTTGGGAAAAACAAGGCGGTCCGAAGACCCCCTTATGTTCCCGCCACCATATAGGGTGGCCTGTCATCCCTTACAAAACCGTTCACCAGCCCCGCCCAGAGCAAACTCCGGGACCCAGGCCTATTCGACCATAGCAAGGATGAGGCCGCAACCGGCCCCGGCGCCCACGCCTCGGGAAAAAGCTCCTAATCTGAACCCGTTGGCGCCCGCCGAATTGCGGTGACGCAACGAGTTATCCACAAACGTGCGTCAGCCCGGGTCTGCGGGATCGGCCGTGACTGCTCCGGTCGCCGCATCGATGCGCCGTGCAATCGAGCGCTCCTGCCAATGCTCGTTAATGGCGTTGCCGCGCGCCCGGTAGAGGCCTTCGAGATAGGCCCGGTCCCAGACCGTCAATGCGGCGTCCGCGGCGCGTGTTTCAAACAGATTGAGGATCGTACCCACGCCGCTCAAATCCGTCTCCGGGTTGAGCTGCGCCAACGCCACCATACTCACGTAATCCGCCAAGGCGCGAACCTGAATCCCCTGCATTTGCCTTGAATCCACGACGATAAGCGCGTGGACGAAATCCTCGCGCGTCGTCGCCTGCAGGCGGCTTCCCTCGTAAACCTGCATGCTGTCCATCCCGAGCCCGCCAACGGCGCCGACAACGCCGGCCGCCGCGCCGTCTTCGCTGGTCATGCCGCTGCCATTGCTGGAGGTCTGGCTCACGTGCCACCAGCGCACCGGACGCGGCGTTTCCACGAAATCCCGCATGGCCCCTCGGCCACGCGTGTCACGATAGGCATCCGCGGTCACCAACCGGCGGCGCTTGGAGATGTCCTCGGCGATGTTGTCGGCGTGGCCCGTCACGATCACCCAAATGTTGGCGCGACACCCCGGGCGACCAACCCGCAGCCCAACTTCCTCGGCGTTGGCGCCGATGCGATCGATCAGATAGGCGCCCTGGTCGCGGCGCATGCCCGCGACGCCCACGCAAATCCGGCGATTCCAACGCGGCAGCTGGAACCCGCTCGTCTCCGCCGACAAGGCAGCAACCACCCGCCGCGTCGCCTCGAACCCCGGGGCCTCGACGATGATATCGGGCTCAACCAGCTCCTGGCCGACGCCTGGATCTTGGGCCAACACCTGCATCGCAACCGCTATCAATTGGGCATACATCTGCGCTCTCCTAGGCTGCGACAAAGCCTAGGCGCGTACTCCCACCCTCAGAATCGCTAATCGACCGCCGGCCACGGCAGCCCGACGCTTTACGCGCCCTCGACCAACTCGCGCTTTTCGTAAACGCGGTCGACGATGCCCCAGGCCTTGGCTTCCTCGGCGGTCATGAAGAAGTCCCGGTCGAGTGTCCGCTCCACCTTCTCGTAGGGTTGGCCGGTGTGCTTGACGTAGATTTCGTTCAGCCGGCGCTTGGTCGCCAGGATGTCCTCGGCGTGGCGCTCGATGTCGGAGGCCGGGCCGCGATAGCCGCCGGAGGGCTGGTGCAGCATCACCCGCGCGTTCGGCAGGCAGATGCGCAGGTTCTTCTCGCCCGCCGCCAACAGCAGCGATCCCATCGACGCCGCCTGGCCGATACAGACGGTCGAAACCGGGCTGCGGATGTATTGCATGGTGTCGTACACCGCGAGCCCCGAGGTCACGTACCCACCCGGGCTGTTGATATACATAGCGATTTCGCGCTTCGGGTTTTCACTTTCCAGAAACAGAAGCTGCGCGGTGACCAACGCGGCCAGCCCGTCATCGACGCCGCCTGTCACGAAAACGATCCGCTCTTTCAAGAGCCGCGAGAAGATGTCGAACGCCCGTTCGCCGCGGCTGGTCTGCTCGACCACCATCGGCACGAGGTTCATGTAAGTTTCGGCTGGATCGCGCATGACGGCCTTTCGGGGTTCCACGCCGATCGAATCGCTCTCTCGGCGCGGGCTTCATATTTGACGCCCATGCGTCCGCCGCAAGCCCTGCTTGCGACGCCCCGCACAGTCCGCTCAGCGGGTTAACTTATTCCTCGGCCTTCGCCTTGGCTTTCTTGGCCTTCTTGGGCGCGGCTTCCTTGGGCGTGGCGGCCACTTCGGAATCGTCGTCGGCGAACAGATCGTCGCGGCTCACGTCCTGGTTGGTCACATTGACCAGCTCCAGCACGTAATCGACCACCTTGTCCTCGTAGAGCGGCGCGCGCACCTGGGCGACCATTTGCGGATTGCGTTGATACGCCTCGAAGATTTGCTTTTCGCGGCCCGGGAAATTGCGCGCCTGCGCAACGATCGCCCGGCTCACCTCTTCGTCGCTGACCTCAACCTTATGGCGGCGACCGATCTCGGCCAGCAGCAGCCCCAAGCGCACGCGGCGCTCGGCGATGGTGCGGTATTCGGTTTTCAGTTCGTCTTCGCTCTTGCCCTCGTCGGTGGGATCGAGACGTCCAGCGACGCGGTCACCATCGACCTGGCGCCAGATCTGGCCGAACTCCGCTTCAAGCATGCGCGGCGGCAGATCGAACGTGTGCGCGCTATCCAGCTTGTCGAACAAAGCGCGCTTGGCCTTCATGCGCGATTGCGCGTTGTGATCGGCTTCAATGCGCTGCTTCAACGCATCACGCAGCGCCGGCAAACTTTCGAAGCCGAGTTGCGAAGCCCAAGCATCGTCGGGCGCGCTTTCCTTGGCGGCGCTCACCTTCTTGACCTTGGTTTCGAACTGCGCGGCTTTGCCCGCGAGACGCTCGGCCGCGTAATCGGCCGGGAACGTCACGTTCAGCACTTTTTCGTCGCCAGCCTTCACGCCGAGCAATTCTTCCTCGAAGCCCGGGATGAATTGCTTAGAGCCGATCACGACGTTGGCGTCGTTCATGGCGCCGCCTTCAAACGCTTCGCCGTCGATCTTGCCGACGAAATCGACCGTCACTTGATCGCCATCGGCGGCCTTGCCGGCCTTCTCTTCAAACGTCTTGTTGGCCTTGGCCAGCTCGCTCAACGCTTCGTCGACTTGCGCATCGCTCACCGCCGCCACCGGGCGCGTGATCGAGATCGTCTTCAGCTCCACCGGTTCGAATTCCGGCATCACTTCGAGAGACACCTCGAACTGCAGATCGGCTTCGCCGGCGGCCACCTTGGTGATGTCGCTCTTGAGGTCGAGCGTCGGCTCGGAGGCCGGGCGCGCATTGGCTTTGTCCAAGCTCTCGCGCGTCGACGATTGCACCGTCTCGTTGATGATGTCCTGCATCATCGAGGGACCGTAAACCTTGCGAATGTGGCTGACCGGAACCTTGCCCGGACGGAAGCCATTGATGCGCACGCGCGGCTGCACTTCGGCGATTTTCGCCTTCAGCCGCTGTTCCAATTCGGCCGCCGGAACCACCACGTCGTAAACGCGGAGAAGACCTTCGGAACGGCGCTCGGTAAGTTGCATGATCGGGACCTGGAAGACGGTGAACGGCGCGCCGTCGCTGCAAGTCCTCTGCCGCCCGGCGCTTCCGGAAAGCGGGGCTTATGGCAGGCCGGCAAGCCGTTGTCCACGCGGGTGCATTGCCCCAGACAGGCGCCTCCGCTAACAACCGAAGGTCGGCAACGGAGGCGTGTCGTGGACAGCCAAGACGGGGTTCTGGCGTCGATGGTTCGGGCGCGGTCCAACCCCGACCGCCCGCACCTGCAGCCTGTGTCGCACGCGGCCTTTTCAGTCGTTGGCGACGGGGCGGTCGGCAAGATCATCCGCGAGGTGATCGCCTGGATCGCCAATCGGTCAGGCGAGCGCATACCGCCGGACGCGTTCGACGGTGCGGCCTTCGAGACGGGCTTGGGCGCGGTCGCGCCAGCCTTCGCCGCCTCGGCCACGGTTGCCGGTCGCCGCATTTGGGCCGCGCGCCTCAGCGATCCCGACAAACTGGTGCCCAAACGCACCTGGCACACGGAGGTGGTTGTCGCCGGAACCGCCACCGGCGCCGATGTTGTCGTAAGGCTCTCGCAATTGAGCGCCACGCCGGACCTCGACTTCAAGCCCACCGTGCCCGGCTGCGTGCGCCAAATCGTCGACAGCTGCGACGTGCGCGCGGACGGTTGGCGACTGCTTGCCCGCGCCACGCCCATCGAGTCCGATCTCGCCGTGTTCGACGGTTTCCGGGAAGTGCTGCTCAATCCTGCGCGCCGCTTGCCGATCCTGGCGGTCAGCCCCAAGCGCGGCGGCGGCTGGGCCATCGATCCAGACCGGCTAGCCGCTCAATTGATGGGAACAGCACACGTCGTCGCGCTCACCGAAGAAGCGACTTGGGCGCTGACCATGCATCACGGTCGCCAATGGTCGATCTTCTGGGGCGCGGGTCGCGTCTATTGGCCCAGCGACCGCCCACTGCAGGACGATCCCTATCGTCATCCGATTTGGTTCCCGGCCGAAGAGGCAACCTCGGCGCACGATGAGGCAAACGCCTGGGCCGGCGAATTTCTCGATGAAGCGTTGTGGCGTACACGCCTGGGGCTTGAGCTGCCGCGCGCCGAAGACGTTCGCCGCCAAGCCTCCGCCGCCGTCACAAATGCCGCGCACGAAGACCGCGTCGCCGCCGCGCGCGCATCCGCTAAGCAATCGGAAATGGTCGGCGAACTTGAAGCGCAGGTCGCGCAGCTGAAGGGTCGGATTGACGAGTTGGAGCAAGAGCTCGCCGACGAGACCGGCGCACAGATGGATCTCCTGCAGGAAGCAGAAACCCGCTTGCTCAACGCTAACGCGACCGTAAAGAAGCGAGACGACGAACTGGCGCGCACACAGAGTATTCTCAAACGCGCGCGCGACACCCTACTCAAGAACAAGCTGCCATTCGACCGGCCGCTCGACAGCTTCGCGCGGTTTGAGGATTGGGCGAACGAAACCATGGCCCCGCGGGTCGTGTTTACGGCGCGTGCGCTCCACGACGTTGTCGATTGTCCGGACGCGCACCGCGAACATGTCGAGTTTGCACTCTTGAGCTTGCGGGATCTCTATCCGCAGGGGCTGAAAGATATCCAGTCGCGCTTCAAGAGCCGGGCGCTTGAACTCAGTAAATGTTTTGCGAACGCAAACGATTACAAGAATTTCAACGGCTACGAAGCAACCTTCGAGGGGGCCAAGTACGTGCTCGACTGGCACGTTAAGTATGGCCAAAGCTACGATCTGCGCGAGGCCTTTCGCATCTACTTCGCGCACGACAAGAAGACGGACCGGATCATCGTCGGGCACATGCCGAAGCATCTCGACAACAAGCTTACCAGCTGACGAGAGCCCCCTCCCCAGCTTGGCGGCCATATTGCATAAACCGCGCTGGAGCGGGCCCCAGACACCCATGCAGCACAGACCGGAAATCGACGGCCTCCGCGCCGTGGCCGTCCTGCCGGTGGTGCTGTTCCACGCCGGCGTCACGGCCTTTTCGGGCGGCTATGTCGGCGTCGACGTCTTCTTCGTCATTTCCGGCTTCCTGATCACCGGGCTGATCAAGGAAGACCTCGAAGCCGGCCGCTTCTCGATCCTCGGCTTCTACAATCGCCGCGTCCGCCGCATCCTGCCGGCGCTCGTCTTCACCGCGCTGCTCACCAGCGTCGCCGCCTTTGTCTGGCTGCTGCCCAGCTTCCTGGTCGATTTCTCCAAGAGCCTCGTCTCGGTTTCGACCTTCCTGTCGAATTTCTATTTCTGGAAATTCTCCGGCTATTTCGAAAACAGCGCGCTGCTGCGCCCGATGCTGCACACCTGGTCGCTGGCGGTTGAAGAGCAATTCTACATCTTCATGCCGATCGCCGCCTACGTGGTGTACCGCTTCATCGGCAAACGCTGGCTGCTGATCTTCGGCGCTGCATTCGCCGCATCGCTGGCGCTGTCGATCTACATGACGCAAGTCGGCCCGACGGCGAATTTCTTCCTGCTGCCAACGCGCGCGTGGGAGCTGCTGCTGGGCGCGCTGCTTGCCGTCATTCCCGCCCGCCGCAGCGCCGGCCACCTCGACCAAGCGCTCTCCGCGCTCGGCCTCGCGCTGATCGCCTATTCCGTGTTCGCCTACGACGAAGCGACGCCCTTCCCTGGCGCGGCAGCGCTCGCGCCGTGCGTCGGAGCTGGCCTCGCCATCTATTTCGCTCACCCCACACGCACGCTGGCCGGGCGCTTCCTCACGTTGAAGCCGATGCTCTTCATCGGCCTCATCTCCTATTCCCTCTATCTGGTGCATTGGCCAATCGCCGTGTTCTGGCGCTATCTCACGCTTGAAGCGCCCAACACGATCACCGCCATCTCCATTCTCGCGCTGTCCATCGCCATCGCCACCTTCTCCTGGCGCTACGTCGAGCAACCATTCCGCAAGCGCGGCAGCACGTCGAACCTGAAGGTCATCGGCGCGGGCCTCGCCGCGCTTGCGCTCATCGGCGCCATCGGCGCCGTAGGCTGGGCCAGCAACGGTCTGCCGCAACGCTTCCCCGCGCAGCAAAGCCAACCACAAACCGCCACCGAAGCCGCCAACCAATGGCGCAACGGCACCTGCTTCTTCGAAGGCGATCTCGATTTCTCCGGCTGGAGCGCTGACGCGTGCGCCATCAACCCAAGCGGCGAAACACCGGTGCTGCTCTGGGGCGATAGCTTCGCCGCCCATTACGCGCCCGGCATCATCGCTGCCGCCGAAGGCGGGCCGACGCGCATCTATCAATACACCGCCGCCGGCTGCCCGCCCGCATTGGACTATTATTCCTACGCGCGCCCGAACTGCCGCGCCTTCAATCAAAACGCGCTGCGGCTGATCGATGAGCTGGGCGTCAAGCGCGTGATCATTTCCGCCCGCTGGATCGATCTGCGCCTGCGCGGCCTCGATCTGCTGCGCTCGACATTGGACGAACTGAAACGCCGCGACGTCGAGGTCTACATCATTGGCCAATCGCCGATGTTCATCACCGACGTCGCCGTCATCGCCGCCCGCCGCCCAAGCGAAAGCGCCTGGCCGATGAGCATCGATCCCCACATCAACGACGAACTGCACACCATTGTCGGCGCGGACGCGCGCTTCATCGATCCGCTCGAGAGCCTCTGCGCCGAAGGCCGCTGCACGTTCCGCAGCGAGGGTCGCTTCCGCTATTACGATTACGGGCATTTCAGCGCCGAGGGCAGCGCCGAGGCCGCGCGCCTCTACCTTCCGCTTGGGCCCCCAGTGGACGCCGGCCCGCCCGCGCCATAAACGGTCCCCACGTGCGGACGTGGCGGAACTGGTAGACGCACTGGATTTAGGTTCCAGCGCCGCAAGGCGTGCGGGTTCGAGTCCCGCCGTCCGCACCACCCCTCTGACAGCGGTTTAGCGCGATTTTCGCCTGTCCTGCGCTGCTCAGTTTCCGGTTGCACCATTCCCTAAGAACGATTTACCCGTGGTAGCCAGATCATGGGGGGCAGCACATGAACTCTCGCGCAAAACTGGCGACGCCTTTGGACGCGTTTGCCTTTCCCGAGCGGCCCGCCACCGTGCCGCAGGGCCTCACGCAGGCGACCAAAAAATATAAGCGCCACGCCACACTCGCGATGCTGAGTTTGCTCGCGTTCGTGCTGGTCTACATCGGGCTTACCGCGTGGTTCGCTTGGACAGCCTACGCGATTTTCTTGCGCCCCGACGCCTTCAATCTGTTCGTGCTGATCGCAGGCATTGGTTCGGGCCTGCTCGCGCTGTTCATGGCCAAAAGCCTGTTCACGTTCAAAAAGGGCGACGCATCCCGCAACATTGAACTGAAGCAGAAAGACTATCCGCGGCTTTTCAATTTCCTGCACGCCATCGCCAAAGAGACCGGCGCACCCAAACCGCACCGCGTGTTCCTCTCCGCGCAAGTGAATGCGGCCGTCTTCTACGACATCAGCTTCTTCAGTCTGTTCTTCTCTTCCAAGAAGAACCTCGAGATCGGGCTTGGCCTCATCAACGTGCTCAACATGAGCGAGTTCAAAGCCGTGCTCGCACACGAATTCGGCCATTTCGCGCAGAAATCGATGGCGGTTGGTCGTTGGGTTTACACTGCCCAGCAGGTCGCCACTCAAATCGTCGCAAAACGCGATCTGTTTGATGATTTCCTGAACGGTCTGTCGCGCTTTGATCTGCGTGTGGCCTGGATTGGTTGGATCCTCCAGTTCGTGGTTTGGTCGATCCGTTCTCTCACCGACACGCTGTTGCAAGGCGTCATTCTCGCCCAGCGCGCGCTGTCACGCGAAATGGAGTTCCAGGCCGATCTCGTTTCCGTATCCGTGACCGGCAGTGAATCGCTGATCAACGCGCTGCACAAGCTCGCCGGCGCCGACGCCGCGCTTGACCGCGCCTTCAATTTTGCCGCCTCGGAACATGAAAACAGAAGGCCGGTGAAAGACGTCTTCGCCGTACAGACGCGCGTGCTTGAACATTTGCGCGCCATCTACAACGACCCGCATTTCGGCGCCGCGCCAGCGCCTGCCATCGATGCGCCGGAGCGCCACCGCGTATTCAAGAGCGAGATGGCCGCGCCGCCGCGCATGTGGGCGACCCATCCCGCAAATTCCGATCGCGAAGAGAACGCGAAAACCGCCTTTGTCCATTGTGCGCAAGACGAGCGCAGCCCCTGGGAATTGTTCCCGGATGCAGCGGCGCTGCGCGCCGACATGACCGCGCAGCTGTTTGTCCGACCGGAACCCGAGAAAGGTCACTTGGCGCCGCCCGAACCCCCGCGGCCGCCCGTGCCTGAGGAGGAAACCTTCGCGCGGCTGGAGGACGTCTACGCAATCAAATCGATCCAACGGCGTTATCGCGGCGCATATTTGGGCCATTCAGCCGCGCGCAATTTTAGGACCGTCGGCGAGATGTACGCCGATGCGCCCGCCGGGGACATCGCGGCCCGCATCGATGGGCTTTACCCCGAGCATTTTGGCGATGCGCTGGAAAATTTGCGTAAGCTGCTCGATGAAAAAACGACGTTCGATGGTTTGCAGAAAGGCTATCTGAAGGCGCCAGGCGGCGTCGTCCGCTGGCGCGGCGAGGAAATGGCGCCGCGTCACCTCCCGAAGATTCTTAAGGCGCTCGACGAAGAAATCTCACCGATCAAGTTTGACATCGCGAACCACCTTCGCGAAACGCGCAGCGCGCACTTAGCCGCCGCGCAATCGCTCGGCCAAGGATGGGACGCGTATATTTCCGGCCTCGCGTCGTTGCTCCATTACGCAGAGCACACGCACGCGGACCTGATGGATTTGCACGGCGTCTTCGTCAATGTGTTCGCGGTCGTGACCGCCGACCGCAAGGTCAGTAAAACCGAACTTCGCCGCCTCGTGGCCGCAGGCAATGACGTCTACACCGCGCTCGAAAAGATCTTCGCGCAGTCTGGGAGTGTTGTGCTGGATGAACGCACCGCGGCGCGAGCCGGCATAGACAATTTCCAGAAAGCGCTCGGCGAATTCAGATTGCCGCCCGCAGACGAAAACAACATGGGCGAGTGGCTCAACGTGATCGATGGCTGGGTAGGCAGCGCGGCCGGCGCGCTCCAGGCCGTGCACGACAGCGCCTTGCAGGAATTGCTGACCGCCGAAGATGAGATCGCCGGCTGGCACAAGTCTGGCGCGTCAGCACCCACCGCGCCCGCGCCTGCAAGCGCGCCCCGCGAGTATCCGCGCCTGATGATGGGCGACTACCGGCCACGCCGAGAGAAGCTCAGTTGGTGGGACCGTTTCCAAGTCGCAGACGGTTGGCTGGCGGCCAGTGCCCGCACCTTGGTTGCGGGAAGCGTCGTTGGCGCCGTCGTCGCTTTCGGCGCCGCGCTCGCGTTTCAGAGCGGTTCGAGAACCGAGGCGTTCGAGCCCAGCGCGCCGATCGCAAGCGAGCAAGCCGATCCTTTCGCGACGACATACCCGCAATCGCTCGAAACGGCTCCGGTGGAAGCGCCCGACGTTGCGCTGCCAGCTGACAACGCAGCTGCAAGTGCGCCAGATGCGATCAACAGCCCCGGCCTTGCTGCGCCTGAGCCTAGCGCTCAAACCACCGAGATCGCGCCCGCCGAAGCGCCCGTCGTGTCGCAAGATCAGGCAGCGCCGACGGAGCCTCCCCAATAAGCGACGGCGCCGCCCGTCACATCGAGATTCAACCTGCGCCGCCCACGCGCGCGGCGTCGAAGCCCCGACGTCTGACGCGATGGCTAAGAGCGCCGTCTCGCGCAGCCCTGGCGCGGCCGTAAATCAGATTATTGCAGTCGCTGACGCGCTCTTAGTTCCAACCGCCCGCGGTCGCCTCAGCGGCGGCCTCGTTGGTCGGACGCGCGATCAGGCCGTTCTGCGTGATACGCACTTCGTAGCGCGCGCCGTCACGCATCGGCATGTAGGCGCCGCTGCCATAGAGCGTATCCACCAAAGGCGCGTACTGGCTGAATTCCCGCGCCAAAGGCCACATATCGATGCCGCTCTGACGCGTCGGGCGAATGTCATACGCGCTGCGTTCGCCGGTCAGCTCTTGCTGCGTGTCGGTGTAGCGACCGGAGAACCGATCGAGCCGATACTGGCTGTCGAGCCCGAGCACATTGGCCCACGGCTTCCACTTTAGCACCCGCGCCTCGATGCGCCATTCATCGCCATGCAACTCAAATTCGCGCGTGATGCCTTCTGGCAATTCCGCCGTCGGCGGCTCGATCACGGTCGCGTCGAACAGCTGCGGACCCTTCTGATGGATCTCGATGGTCGCCACCGGCCGCTCATAGGTGAGCCGGTTATAGGTTTGAATGTTCAGCCCCAACAGGCCGACCAAAGCGCCAAGACCGAGGAACACGCCCCCGCCCAACACGCCGCGTCCGCCCTTGAACGGGCGCCCACGGAACATCCAGCCAAGCCCTGACAGCACGATCGCCAGGCCAATGACCCCGACCACGCCCGGAATAATCCACCACCACCAAGCCATGACGATTCCTTCTCCCCGCGACCCAGTTTGAACTCTGGAAACGTCGCCCCCGTCTGTCCCGGTTCCGGTGTTAACCCAAATCCGAGCGCCGAAACAGGCTTTGCTCAGTCCCCGCCCCCGCGCCGCAGCCCCGGCGGGGCCAAGCGATTGAGGATCGTCGGCAATTTCTCGGTCAAATCCTCAGCGATCAGCCCGGGCCCGAGGCTTTCGCCCGCCGCCCCATGCAGCCACGCGGCGGCGGCGGCTGCCTCGAACCCGCCCATGCCCTGCGCGATCAGCCCGGCGATCAAGCCGGCCAGCACGTCGCCCGACCCCGCCGTCGCCAGGAACGGCGTGCCATTGGTGTTGACGATCGCGCGGCCGTCCGGCGCCGCGATCACCGTGTCCGGCCCTTTCAGCAGCACAACGCAACGCGCATACGCAGCCGCCGCGCGCGCGGCGTCGATCTTGGAGGGGCTCGCCGACCAGATCCCCGGAAACGCGCGCCGAAATTCACCGATATGCGGCGTCAGCACGTCGTCTTGATTCAATCCATGCGTCATCGGCGCCAGTAACGTGATCGCGTCAGCGTCGAGCACGAGCGGGCAACGCGCGCTCGCACCGATCGCCGCCTTCAGCAAATCATAGTGCGCATTGCTGGATCCAAACGCTGGACCGATCAGCAGCGCTTGCGCGGTGCGCGCAGCTTCCGCGAACGCGCTTTCGTCGTCGGCGTGCTTCACCATGATCGCATCGAGCCGCGCGGAATTCTCCGCCAGCGCATCTTTCGGGGACAACACCGTCACCAGCCCCGCGCCCACACGCAACGCCGCCCGCGCCGACAACCGCGCCGCACCCGATCGCGCGTGCCCACCGCCAGCCACCATCGCGTGCCCGCGCGCATGCTTGTGATCTTCCAACTCCGGCCACGGCAAATCCCACAGCGATGGATCATTCTCCCAGAGGTTCGCATCTTGCGCCGTCACAACATCCTCCGGCGCGCCAATGTCGGCCACCACGATCTCACCACACATCCCGCGTCCCGGCGCCAGAACATGCGCCGGCTTCTTGCGCACGAACGTCACCGTCAGCGACGCGCGAAAACACACGTCTCCCAACGCTTTTCCGCTGTCTCCGGCAATCCCGCTCGGCACATCCACCGCCACAACGCGCGCCGCCGGCAGCGCGCCGGCCAGCCGCGCCGCATGCCCCTCCAGCGGCCGCGACAGGCCCGCGCCGAACAACGCGTCGACAAACAAATCCGCCATCTGATTGTCGGGAGAGATCGCCAGCACCTTGCCGACAAAGCCACGCGCCGCATCCGCCGCATCGCCGCTGAGCGCGTCGCGCGGCGCCAACGTCTCCACCCACACCGGCCAGCCGCGCTCCATAAGCAACCGCGCAACCACCCACCCGTCGCCGCCATTGTTCCCCGGCCCGCACAGCACCGCACAGGGTCGAGGCGTGAAGCGCGCCACGATCGCATCAGCCACAGCGCGCCCGGCGTTCTCCATCAAAGTGCGTGTGGCCACGCCCGCGCGTGCGCTCGCGTCGTCAATCGCGCGCATCTCGGCGACGGAGATAATTTCGCGGCTCACCGCACCTCACCGTCTTGCATCTCGGCGCCCAGCTTCACCAACCGGATCGCGCCGGGCTCAACCGCGATCTCTGTGATCGACGCATGATCTGGCCGGCACACAATCGTCTCGTCGCGTCCCAGCGCCGCGCCGATGATCGCGTTGATGGCGATGAAATGGGAAAACACAGCGCTGCCATCGTCCATCGCGCGTACGCCTTCAAGCACATCATCGCGCCAGACCCGCAACGCCGCATCGACGCTTCGCCAATCGCGCCGCGACGCACCCTCGGCCCAGGCGAAATTTTCCCGCAGCCACGCGCGGCGATCGCCGATGCCCGCGGGCGTCCGCACCTCGCTTACCCGCGCCTCGACACGCGCGCCCAGCCCGCTTGCGCGCTCGAACGGAGCAGCGGTCTCCCGGCACCGCCGCATCGGCGAACTGACCACCCGCAGCACGCCCATACGCGCCAGCTGCACGGCGGCGGCCTCGGCCTGCGCATGTCCACGCGCGCTCAAACCCGGATCGTCATCCTCGCCCCAAGCGGCGGACGGTTCGGCGTGGCGGATCAAGAAAACACGGGTCATTTCGGTGACCGGTTATGAACTGAGCGGCCGCGTCCTGGGAAGCGCCCGCTTCTGAGGCGCCGGCGCCTCCGTTTCAGGCGCCCCACCGGGCGCGGCAGCGCCTGCCTGCGCTGGCTCTTTTCGACTCGTGAAGAGCGCCTAAGACGGTAGCGAAAGCTCCCGCCCGCCCCGGTTCGCACCCGTCGCGGGCCCTGCCCGCCAGCGCGAAAGGCCGCTCGCCATGAAGAAGATCGAAGCCATCATCAAGCCGTTCAAGCTGGACGATGTGAAGGAAGCCCTCCAGGAGATCGGCATCCAGGGCATGACGGTGGTCGAGGCGAAGGGCTTCGGACGCCAAAAGGGCCACACCGAGCTCTATCGCGGCGCCGAATACGTTGTGGATTTTCTGCCCAAGCTGAAAATCGAATTGGTCGTCGGCGACGATCAGGTTGAAGGCGCGCTCGAAGCGATCCAGAAGGCGGCCAAGACCGGCAAGATCGGCGACGGCAAGATTTTCGTGCTCGACGTCGCCAACGTCATCCGCATCCGCACCGGCGAAACCGGCGCGGCGGCGGTCTAATCAGCAACAATAAATAACAACTCGAGGAGCCGTGAAATGTCCGACGAAATCCTGAAGCTCATAAAGGACAAAGAGGTTCAGTACGTCGATCTGCGCTTCACCGATCTGCGCGGCAAGATGCAACACGTCACCTTCGACGTGTCGATGATCGACAAGGACATCTTCACCGAAGGCACGATGTTCGACGGATCGTCGATCGCCGGCTGGAAGGCGATCAACGAGAGCGACATGGTCATGCGCCCTGACCCCGCCGGCGCGCACATCGATCCGTTCTACCAGCAGACCACGCTGGCGATGTTTTGCGACATTCTCGAGCCAGGCACGTTGCAACCCTACAATCGCTGTCCGCGCGGCATCGCCAAGAAGGCCGAGACATATGTGAAATCGTCCGGCGCCGGCGAGACCGCCTATTTCGGCCCGGAAGCCGAGTTCTTCGTATTCGACGACGTGCGCTGGTCCACCGATCCGCACAACACCGGCTATTCGTTCGATTCAACCGAACTGCCGTACAACACCAACAAGGCCTACGAAGGCGGCAATCTCGGCCACCGTCCGGGCCCCAAGGGCGGCTATTTCCCGGTGCCGCCGATCGACAGCCTGCAAGACATGCGCGGCGAGATGCTGCAGATCATGGGCGAGCTCGGCTTGAAGCCGGAAAAGCATCACCACGAAGTCGCGCCCGCCCAGCACGAACTTGGTCTCAAGTTCAACACGCTGACGCGCATGGCCGACAGCATGAACCTCTACAAATACATCATCCATCAGGTCGCCGCGTCCTACGGCAAGTCGGCGACGTTCATGCCGAAGCCGTACTACAAGGACAACGGCTCGGGCATGCACGTGCACATGTCGATCTGGAAGGGCGACAAGAACACGTTCGCGGGCGATCGCTACGCCGATCTCTCGGAAGCGTGCCTCTACTATATCGGCGGCGTCATCAAACACGCCAAGGCGATCAACGCGTTCGCGAACTCGACCACCAATTCTTACAAGCGCCTTGTGCCCGGTTACGAAGCCCCGGTGCTGCTCGCCTACTCCGCGCGCAACCGTTCGGCCTCGTGCCGCATCCCGCACGGCACCGGCGCCAAAGCCAAGCGCGTCGAGGTTCGCTTCCCCGATCCCGCCGGCAACATGTATCTGACCTACGTGGCGCTCTTGATGGCCGGCCTCGACGGCATCCAGAACAAGATCCATCCCGGCGATCCGCTCGACAAGAACCTCTACGATCTGCCGCCGGAAGAGTTGAAAGACGTGCCCACCGTCTGCGGCAGCTTGCGCGAAGCGCTCACCGCCGTCGATCACGACCGCGACTTCTTGCTCAAGGGCGGCGTCATGACCGACGACCTGATCGACGCCTACATCGAACTCAAAAAAGAAGAACTCGACCGCTTCGAAACCCACCCGCACCCGGTCGAATTCGACATGTACTACAAGTGCTGATCGCTGCTTGAGCGCTTATGCAAAGGGCCGGGAGCAATCCCGGCCCTTCTGCTTGTCGGCGTCACCACTGCGCAGCGCGCTTGGCGCGTGCGGTGACTCGGGCGTAGAGCGCCCGCATGCATCGCCGACTCTTCCTCATCGGATCCGCAGCAGCGCTCGGCGCCTGCACCACCAATGATCGCCCCGACGAACCGGGCGACGCCTGCGCCATGTTCGAGAACCAGAGCGGTTGGTGGCGCGCGGTGCGCCGCGCCGAAAACAATTGGGGCGCGCCGCCCGCGCTGCAACTCGCGATCATTCGCCAGGAGAGCGGCTTTCGCTACAACGCGCGGCCGCCGCGCGGTCGCTTCCTGTTCATCTTTCCCGGCGCACGCGCATCCTCGGCGCGCGGATACGCGCAAGCGCTGAATGCCACGTGGGACGAGTACGAGCGCGCGCGCGGTGACGACGGCGCCGATCGAACCGAGTTCAGCGACGCCGCAGACTTCGTGGCCTGGTACGCGCGCCGCTCGCGCGATCAACTCGGCCTCGATTGGAACGACGCCCGCAGCCATTACCTCGCCTACCACGAAGGCCAAGGCGGCTATCGCAACGGCGCGTGGCGCAGCAACGATCGTTTGCAAGCCTCAGCCGATCGCGTGCAAGGCTATCACGACGCCTATGCCGGCCAACTCAGCCGCTGCGAGCGCGATCTCAATTCATGGTGGCCGTTCTAGTTCGCCAGCGTCAGTCGCGCCGCGAAGGCAATTGCTCGCCTGCGAGGACTGGAAACAAATCGTCCCAGTCTGGATTGTCACGCTCGATCAAGTTCGTTTTCCAATCGCGCCGCCATTTCTTCATTGCGTACTCGCGATCGCGCGCCTCGGAGACGAGCATGAATCGCTCGTACCAAATCAATCGCGTGACGCCGTATCTGCCCGTGAACGTGGAGCCCGCGCCCTGCCTGTGCTCCTGCACACGCGCGATCAGGTCGAGAGCGGAGCCAAGATAAAGCGTTCCGTGCTTGCGATTTGCCAGCAAGTAGGTCGCGGTCAGCCTGTCTTCATCGACGCGCATGGAGCACTCGTCACGACCCGGGCCGAAAAATCAATCACCCATCCCCGGACGACTCCCGCGTAAGCGGGAGGAGGTTCGGGGCCCAGGATCACGGACCGTTCCAAATCGGCGCCGCTCGTGTTCATGGGCCCCGGACTTGGCCTGCGGCCAATCCGGGGATGGGTTTGATTGATCGAACGCGCCTTAGAAGTTCACCACGCCGCCGAGCGAGAAGCTGTCGGCGTCGCTGTCTTCGCCGGTATCGAGGCGCGTGTATTCGCCGCGAATGCCGAAGCGCTCGCTGACGCGGAAGTTCGCGCCCGCGCCGTAGCCGATGCCGTCCTCGTCAATGTCAGCCACCGGGCCCGTGCCATCGACGCTGAGCTGCTGGTAACCGACGCGCCCAAACAGATCGATGTTCGGCGTCACCGGCAGAATGCCGACGCCATAGACGCCATACGCGTTGTCGAGTTCTGCGTTGTCGTCGTCGCTTGTGCCGAGCGTCGCTTCGCCTTCCACCGCGAAATTCGGGTGGAAGCGATAGCCCAGCCGTCCGGTCACGCCGCCGACTTCCGCATCTTCCAGATCGTAGTGCGTGTAGCCCGCCCCGGCGTACCACGATCCTACTGGCCCCGACTGCGCGGCAGCCGGCGTAGCGATCAGGGCGGCAGCGGCCGCGGCGGCGATTAGAGCAAATTTCTTCATAGTCACTGTCCTCATTCTGCGGTTTGCGATGGGCGCCCCCGCTCATCCCGCGTGGCCGCACGCTCTTGGGGCCATGTGTTCTTTCCGAGGAAAATCTGTGGGTTACGCGACCGTCATGTGGTAATGCGACTCTTTCGCAACACGCTCTTAACAGGAGAGCAACCGGACTCCTGTTGCGTTCAACGCCTCGACTCCGAGTAAGAGGGCGGGCATGACGCGCGCGCAGCAGAAGCAGCAAAACCAAATGTCTGACAAAGACTTGTGGGACGAAGGCCTGTTCGGCGGCCCCGATGGCGGCAAAGCCGGCGGGTACACCGCCAAAGACATCGAGGTGCTCGAGGGCCTCGAACCGGTGCGCAAGCGCCCGGGGATGTATATTGGCGGCGTCGACGAACGCGCGCTGCATCACCTCTTCGCCGAAGTGCTCGACAATTCGATGGACGAAGCGGTCGCGGGGTTCGCCGATCGCATCGAGGTCGAACTCGAAGCCGATGGCACGTTGCGCGTCACCGACAACGGCCGCGGCATGCCGATCGACCCGCACCCAAAGTTTCCGAAAAAATCCGCGCTCGAAATCATCATGACGGTGCTGCACGCGGGCGGAAAATTCTCGGACAAAGTCTATCACACCTCCGGCGGTCTGCACGGCGTCGGCGTTTCGGTCGTCAACGCACTCTCGGACAAAGTCGAGGTCGAGGTCGCGCGCGATCGCAAACTCTATCGCCAGACATTCTCGCGCGGCACGCCCACATCGAAGCTCGTCGAAGCCGGCCCCGCGCACAATCGCCGCGGCACCAGCGTGCGCTTTCATCCCGACGCGCAGATCTTCGGTGAAGGCGCCGCCTTCAAGCCGTCACGTCTGTTCCAGATGGCGCGCTCGAAAGCGTATCTACAGCGCGGCGTGCAAATCCGCTGGAAATGCGCGCCCGAGCGCATCAAGGACGATACGCCCGCCGAAGCGATCCTGCACTTCCCGAACGGCCTCGCGGATTTTCTCGCCGCGTTGATCAAGGAAAAGCGCGCCGTCGTGAACGAAGCGTTCGTCGGCAGCACGGACAAAGCCGGCCACGGCCGCGTCGAATGGGCGGTGGCCTGGATTGCCGACGGCTTCGGCGAAGCCGATGGCTTCCTGCGCTCGTACTGCAACACCATCTACACGCCCGACGGCGGCTTCCACGAAGCAGGCCTGCGCGCCGCGCTTGCCAAAGGCCTGAAGGCCTACGCCGAACTCAAAGGCGATCGCAAGGCCGCGCTGATCTCACCTGAAGACGTGATGGGCACTGCCGCAGCACTCTGCTCGGTGTTCATCAAGGATCCGCAATTCGAAGGCCAAACCAAAGGCCGGCTCGTCTCCACCGAAGCCGCCAAGATCGTCGAACAAGCCGTGCGCGATCCGTTCGACCATTGGCTCGCCGCGCGCCCCGCCGATGCGCAACGTCTGCTCGAATGGGCGATCCAGCAGGCCGAAGACCGCGCCAAGCGGCGCAAGGAAAAAGAGGTCAGCCGTCAATCCGCAACGAAACGCCTGCGCTTGCCCGGCAAGCTCGCCGATTGCGCCAATGCCGGCATGTCGAACACTGAATTGTTCCTGGTCGAAGGCGACAGCGCCGGCGGCTCCGCCAAGCAAGCCCGCAACCGCGAAACGCAAGCGATCCTGCCGCTGCGCGGCAAGATCTTGAACGTCGCCAGCGCCAGCGGCGAGAAGGCCGGCGGCAATCAAGAGCTCAGCGATCTCGCGCTCGCGCTCGGCGTCTCCACCGGCGCAAAATTCCGCGCCGAGGATTTGCGCTACGAGCGCATCATCATCATGACCGACGCCGACGTAGACGGCGCCCACATCGCGTCCTTGCTGATCACCTATTTCCATCGCTCGATGCCCGGCTTGATCAAAGCCGGTCGGCTCTATCTGGCGATGCCGCCGCTCTACCGCATCAGCGCCGGCAAGGAGCACATCTACGCCAAGGACGACGCGCACAAAGCCGCACTGCTCGACACCACGTTCAAGAACAAGAAAGTCGAGATCGCCCGCTTCAAGGGCCTCGGCGAAATGATGCCGGCGGATTTGAAGCAAACCACCATGAACCCCGCAACCCGCACACTCGCGCGCGTGGTTCTCACCGATGAAGACGCGCTCGATTTCGAAGGCCTGGTCGAAACCTTGATGGGCAAGAAAGCGGAGCTCCGCTTCAACTACATCCAAGCCAACGCCAGCTTCGCCGCCGCAGAAATCGACATTTGAGCCGCCAAACCAACGGATTCAGCGCATCGCGTTGACTTTTCGCCCGGAATCCACCATCTCCCAGCAGTCCGTTGTGCGCGCCGAAAGGGCGTGCGCCCTTTCGCCGAAGCCAGCGTCAATCCGTGACGCCGCGCTGAAAGCGCCAACCAAGCGACCGACCTGCCAAACGAGATGAGGCCGGCGCAAGTGAGACCGTATGACCTCTAACACCGATGAGACGGCGAAGATCACCTTCGACGATCTCGGACTCTCTCCTGAAACGCTCCGCGCCGTGCACGAGAGCGGTTACAACACCCCCACCCCGATCCAGGCGCAGGCGATCCCGATCGTGCTGCAAGGCCGCGACGTGCTCGGCATCGCCCAAACCGGCACCGGTAAAACCGCCGCCTTCACACTGCCGATGATCGACATCCTCGCCGCCGGCCGCGCCCGCGCGCGCATGCCGCGCACGCTCATCCTGGAGCCGACGCGCGAACTCGCCGCTCAAGTCGCCGAAGGCTTCGACAAATACGGCAAGTACCAAAAGCTCACCAAGGCGCTGCTGATCGGCGGCGTGTCCTTCGGCGACCAGGACGCGCTGCTCGCGCGCGGCGTCGACGTGTTGATCGCCACACCTGGCCGCCTCTTGGATCATTTCGAGCGCGGCAAGCTCCTGCTCACCGGCGTGCAAGTGATGGTCGTCGACGAAGCCGACCGCATGCTCGACATGGGCTTCATCCCCGACATCGAACGCATCTTCAAACTGACGCCGTTCACGCGCCAGACGCTGTTCTTCTCCGCCACCATGCCGCCGGAGATCACCCGCCTCACCGAAGCGTTCCTGCAAAATCCAAAGCGCATCGAAGCCGCCAAGCCCGCGACCACCGCCAGCACCATTGAACAACGCATCGTGCCGCTGCCGAGCGGCGATCCGCGCACGCGCCGCGCCGCGCTCCGTGCGGCGATGACCAGCGTCAATGTCCGCAACGGCATCATCTTCTGCAATCGCAAGACCGACGTCGACGTCGTAGCGCAATCGCTGAAGCGTCACGGCTTCAACGCCTCGCCCATTCACGGCGATCTCGATCAAAGCCTGCGCACCAAGACGCTCGATCGCTTCCGCTCCGGCGAGTTGCAATTCCTCGTCGCCAGCGACGTCGCCGCCCGCGGGCTCGACATCCCCGATGTCAGCCACGTCTTCAATTACGAGCCACCGCGCCACGCCGACGATTACGTGCACCGCATCGGCCGCACCGGCCGCGCCGGCAAGCAAGGCGCCTCGTTCACTTTGATCGCGCCCAGCGACAGCAAATCGCTCGCCGCCATCGAACAGCTCACCGGCTCACCCATCGCCAAAGCCGAACTCGAAGGCGTGCCGGTGGCGGCGCTGGGCGATCCCCGCGACAGCGGCGGCCGCGGTCGCCGCGCCGACGAACTCAAAGCCCAACGCGGCTCACGCAGCCGAGGCGGCAAGAAAGAGCGCTTCATGAAGCGCGATCCCAACCGCCCTGAAATGAGCACCGAGCCATTGGCGCGCGATGACGCCGACGAGCCAAAACCCGAAGCCAAGCCCGAGCGCAAACCCGAAGCGCCGCGCGAACAGCGGGCCGAGCGTCAGGAGCGCGCCCCGCGCCCCGAGCGCAACGAGCGATCCGACCGCAACGAGCGCCCTGCCCGTCGCGATGAGCGCCCCGAACAACGCAGCGGCCCCGACGTGCAAGGCTTCGGCGACAACGCCCCCGCCTTCCTCCGCAAACCAAAGTAACGCCGCAGCGGACCGCCGGCTTCCAGCCGGCTTGGTTGAGACCGAAGAGGGATGCCGCCTTGAAGCCGGCGGTCCTCAGAGATTCTGCTGGATAGAAGCGCCTCTATCCCCGCATTTCCCACCGCCTCCCGGATGCGCGTCAGCGCAGTCCGGGATCCATAAACACCAAGCACACCGAGCGTTCGCGCACCAAAGCGCAACTCGCACGTGCGCGTGATCGCGCGCAATCTATCCGACCGACTTGCCATCGCCCGCATACTGCGCCGATGACCAACGCAGCCATTCTCGATCCCGCAGGCGAACCGATCACCAGAGATAGCCTCTGGGCCACGCTCGAGGCCTTCCTGCATGCTGCGTTCAATCTGTTCGGAACGCCCATTGATCTGGCCGAGAAGGCGTGGCTGCGCATCGCCGAATACAAACGCGTCCGCGACTGGCTGTTTCGCTGCGAGGAGCTCTTCCGTCGCGTGCTCTACATCGATGCGCGCGCGTTGGCTGTTGAACCAAGGCCGGCAACACGCAGCCGCAAGCAGCGCCAACGCGCCGCCTTCGATCCAGAATTCCCAAACACGTGGCGCTGCGGTTTCAACTTACTCAGCAGCGGACCGCCGGCTTCCAGCCGGCATCTTTGCAAACGCAAACCACCCAACGCCTGGACCACCACAACCGCCTGCGCCTACGGCCTGGCGCAGCGCTACGAAGCGCTCATCCGCGCCTGGAACAATCGCGAGCGCCTCATCAAACGCATGGCGCGTTTGATTCAAAAGCTCCCGTTGATCGGCACATTGTTCGCGCAACCCACGCGCACCTACGCACGCCAAAAGCCCACCAGCGGCGATTTCAGCGTCGCAGACGCCGCGACCTACATCCGCGAAACCGATTCCAGCTAAGCGCGCCTGAAGGCGCGCGGTCCAAGAGCCGCCGGCGCCAGCTGACCGCGGGCCTTCAGGCCCGCACCCTCAACAACCCCGAAGCACACGCTTCCGGGGCCGCGAATGCCTGCTCAAAGCCCCGCGCCCTCATCCAAGCCCAGCATCAGATTCAAATTCTGAACCGCTGCGCCGGACGCGCCTTTGCCGAGATTGTCGAGCAGCGCCACCAAACGCACTTGTTCGTCGTTGCCGAACACGAACAGCTTCAGCCGATTTGTGCCGTTCAAACCTTCGGGATCGAGCGTTTTCAGCGCCGCACTTTCCTCAAGCGAGGCCACCTCGACAAATCGTTCGCCAGAATAAGCGGCCTGCAATGCTTCGTGCAGGTCGGCCAGCTTTGGCGCATTGGCGCGCACCGCCAGCGGCGCCGGCACCTCGACGATCATGCCTTTGTAGTACCGTCCCACACTCGGCGCGAACACCGGCGCATGGTTCAGCCCCGTGTATTTCTGCATCTCGGGCACATGCTTGTGCTTCTGCGCCATCGCGTAAATGCGGTACGGCACGCGCGTGTAGGCGGCGGAGGCTTCGTCTTCAAACTCGGCGATCATCGCTTTGCCGCCGCCCGAATATCCGCTCACGGCATTCACGCTCATCGGCCAATCGCGCGACATCAGCCCCGCTTCAATCAACGGCCGCACCAAAGCGATGAAGCCAGTCGGATAGCAGCCAGGATTGGAAACACGCTTCGACGACGCGATTTTTCCCCGCTGGTCTTTGCTCATTTCGGCAAAGCCATAGGTCCAGTCTGGCGCGACACGATAGGCGGTCGACGCGTCGATCACCTTCACCGCGTCGTTTTCTATCAACGACACCGCTTCTTTCGCCGCATCATCCGGCAAGCACAGGATCACCGCATCGGCGCTGTTGAGCATCCTCTTGCGCTCGTCGGCGTCCTTGCGCTTGGCCGGATCGATTGAAACAAGCGTCAGATCGCGCCGCCCCTGCAGGCGCTCCACAATCTGCAAGCCGGTGGTGCCGGCTTCGCCATCGATGAACACTTTCGCCACGCTGCAACTCCACAAGCAAAACGGGCGCTTCTTGCGAAGCGCCCGTCTCGTCCCGATTGGGAAAACGGCTTAACGCTTCGAGAACTGGAAGCTCCGGCGCGCCTTTGCGCGGCCGTACTTCTTACGCTCAACGACGCGGCTGTCGCGGGTGAGGAAGCCAGCGTGCTTCAACGTCGGACGCAGCGGCGGTTCGAAATCCGACAGCGCCTTCGAGATCGCGTGACGCACCGCGCCAGCTTGGCCCGACAGGCCCGAGCCGACGACCGTGACGTTTACGTCGTACTGGCCTTCGCGGTCGGTGATCTTGAACGGCTGGTTGATCATCATGCGCAGCACGGGCCGCGCGAAATACGCGTCCGAGGTTTTTCCGTTGATGGTGATCTGGCCCTTGCCGGGCTTCAACCATGCGCGCGCGATGGCGTTCTTGCGCTTGCCGGTGGCGTAAGCGCGGCCGAGCTTGTCGACCTTCTTCTCGCGCAGCACCGCTTCATTTTGCTCCAGCACGCGCGGCGCGCCAGTGATTTGGCCGAGAGACTCAAGGCCTTGGCTTGTGTCGGTCATGCTCAGCCGATCCTCGAGTTCTTACGGTTCTTGGATTTGAAATCGATCGTCACCGGATTTTGCGCGGCATGAGGATGCTCGGTCCCCGCATACACGCGAAGCTTCGCCATCTGCTTGCGCGCCAAAGGGCTTTCCTTCGGCATCATCCGCTCGATCGCTTTCTCAAGCACGCGCTCGGGATGCTTGCCCGCGAGCACCTTGCCGGCGGTGCGTTCTTTGATGCCGCCCGGAAATCCAGTGTGGCGATAGTAAATCTTACGCTCGAGCTTGCGGCCCGTGAGCGCCACTTTGTCGGCGTTGATGACAACGACATGGTCGCCGGTGTCGACGTTCGGGGTGAAATCAGCCCGATGTTTGCCGCGCAAACGCAGCGCGATGAACGAAGCGAGACGGCCAACAACTACGCCTTCGGCATCGACCACGATCCAGCCGTGGGTGACGTCCTTGGGCTGGGCCGCGCGCGTGGATTGGGTGCGCATAGAAAAGGTCCTGCTCAAACGAAGGCGCGGATAAAGGCGAACGCGCGTTGCGTGTCAAGCGACCCTGAATATCATAACAGTTTCCACCACTTACGATACCGGTATGATATTACCCCCCCCGCTTTTCCACAGGGTCACGCCAAACAGCCAAAGCGCCGCCGCGCCGAACTGGTGCGCCAGGCTTAGCCCCAAGGGTGATACCGCCAGAACCGTGGCGATCCCCAAGCCTGCCTGCATCACGGCCAATCCACCCAGCGCCAAACCGGTGTTTCGCGCCGCGCCTTCACCGCGCGACGCCGCCCAAGCCAACCCCAGCGCCGAGAGCGCCACCAGATATCCGCTCGTGCGGTGCAAAAGATGCTGGCTGGCGTGGTTCTCCCAAATCGGAGCGCCATTCAGCGCGCCGTCTGGCCAGACCTGTCCGCCGATGGTCGGCCAATCCGCGTACGCCGCGCCGCCGTCTGACCCCGCCAAAAACGCGCCGAGGATCACTTGCACGAACAGCAAAACCAGAAACGCCGGCGGGCCCCAAACCGGCGCCGGCAAACGCGATGTCGCGCGTGGCCAGCCGAATGCGTCGAGCGCCAGCCACAACGCCAAAGCTGCGATCGCGAACGCCATGCCGAGATGCACAGCAAGCCGGATCGGGCTGACATCGAGCCCGCTCCACAAGCCGCTTGTCACCATCCACCAGCCGATCGCGCCTTGCAGACCGCCCAACGCGAAAAGGCCCAGCACAGGCCAGAACCGGCCTTTCAGCCGCCCAGTCGCCAGAAAGAAAAAGAACGGCGCCGCGAAAATGAGCCCCATCATCTTGCCGAGAAAGCGATGACCCCATTCCCACCAATAAATGTACTGAAACTCGGTGAGGCTCATGCCGCGATTTTGCAGCTGGTATTCGGTCGTGCGCTGATAGAGCGAAAATTCCTCCGCCCAGCGCGCATCGCTCAAAGGCGGCGTCAGCCCCTTGGTCAGATCCCATTCGGTGATCGAAAGCCCGCTATCGGTGAGCCGCGTCGCGCCACCGATCACCACCATCGCCAGCACGCAGGCGCACACGATCAGCAGCCATACGCCCACCAAGGGCTCGCGCGTTTTGCTCTCTTGCCGCCCGCTCATCGTCCCGACATAGAACCGGGCGCGTGCCAGCGAAAGGCGGCGCGCCGCCGCGCCTCAGGAAAGACAGATCATGGACCCGCGTACGCGCAAGGCCTTGGGCTGCTCGGTGCTGCTGGTCTATCTGGCGCTTTACGCAGCCGCGGCCGCAAGCCTCGGCGTCGTTCTCGCCCCGACGCTCCCGACGTGGGCCGAGCTTGTCTATTACGCGATTGCGGGCATCGTCTGGGTGTTTCCGCTCAAGCCGCTGTTCGCCTGGATGAACCGCGCGCCTTAGTGCACGTCACCACCAGGAAACGGCCCCTTCGGCTCCTCGATCTCGCGCAGCGCATCGAGCAGCGCATCGACGATGTTTGTCGGCGCGCGCGCTTTCACCGCCGCCAACAAAGCCGCGTTGGTCAATTGCCCGACGCTGTAAGTTTCCAGTTCAGCCGGCACGTCCACTGCATCGTCATTAAGCTTCGTCATTTACGCCCCCGTTCCACTGCGCGCGCGCCACCCTTTGAGGTCGATGATTTGCGCGTCGAGTGCCTGAAAAACATTGCGACTGGACTCGACGAGCAACGCATCGTCGTCGCGCCAGCGCGATGGCGCCGCGTCGAACACATCGACGACAGCGTCATGAATAAGCGTCTGCGACCACTCCGAGCCGTGCGGCGCGAGCATCAAAGAGGAGCAGGTCAAATGACCAATGATAAAAAGCTGGAAAATGCCGGCGCCGAGAAGCGCGTTGCAAAGCGGCTCGTGCGCAAACGCCTGCCCTGGCGCCACCGAATAAACCGGCTCAGTGCGCAACGGCGCCAGGCCCCGCAGAGCGCCACGCTCAGTCCAGCACCCGCGTCCGCGCTGGGCCTCGTGAACATGAAAAACCGACCAACCGGCCTGCCTTGCCTGCTCTAAGCACCACGCCTGGCGCTCTAGTACGGAAGCAATGGCCCGTTGGTCGGCGATCCACTCGCGCCGCAGATTGAGGCAGATCAGCGCGCCAGAAATGCACCTTGAGTGCCGAATGTTCTTGAAACCATGGCCGCTCACGCGCAACTCGACCTCGCTTGTGGAAACCGTAAGTTTCCCTACGCTCACGTCCTCCAGACCGCTCACATCAACTCGGAAACAAGCCCTTGCCGAATTCCAACGAAACCCGCCTTCGCGACCGGATGGACTGGGACGACATCCGGGTCTTTGTCGCGGTCGCCGAGTTCAAAAGCCTGACCAAAGCCGCGCAGGCGCTGCGCGTCACGGTTGGTCAGATCAGCCGGCGTTTGAGCGAGCTTGAAACGCGATTGGGCGCCACTCTGGTGAGCCGAACCACTGCCGGGATCAGCCTCACCAAAGCCGGTGAGGACGTGCTCGACATGGCGCTGTCGATGCAGCGTTTCGCGGATGCGATTGAAGGCGCTGCGCGCGGGCGCGACCAACGCGAAGAAGGCGTGGTGGCGATCGCCGCGCCTGACGGGTTGGCTGCGTTATGGCTGGCGCCGCGTATCGCCGATTTTCTCAACGCCAATCCTCGCATCCAGTTCTCCGTCGATTGCGGGTTGTGGGCGCGCGAACCCCTCGCTGCGGCGCCCGACCTCACCATCACGCCGGATATATCGACGGCGCAGATCGGAGATGCCACCGAACTTCTGTGCACGTTGCATTATCTGTTTGTCGCTGCGCCAAAATACATTGAGACGTACGGCGCGCCCTCCTCCTTGGCCGCGGCCGCGGGCGACCATCGAACGCTGAAACAAGTTGCGCAGACTTTTCAGCGCAACAATTGGGGCAAGCGGGCCGAAGCGGTCGAAACGCTCTCATCGTTCAGTGTCGAGAGCAATTCGAGTGCGCTGGTCATGAACGCGATCCTGACTGGCGCCGGTATCGGCACCGTGCCCAGTTATTGCTTCCAGGATTACCCGGACCTTGTCGTGGTCGGACCGCTCGCCAGCGTTTCGGTGAAATTGTGGCTCGTCACCCATGACACCGCCCGCCATTCCGCGCGCGTGAAGCGCGTCGCTGGGTGGTTGCGCACAATCTTCGACACGAAAACCAATCCGTGGTTTCGCGAGGAATTCGTCCCGCCATCTCAGTTTGCAGCAGAACTCGAAGCAACCGCGAAACGGCGCGCACCTAGCGCGGCAGCGAAAGCTCAAGCGGCGCAATCGCGGCCAACAACGCGGACTTCGTCCCGGCGTCGAGATTGACCAGAGGCGGGCGCAGGTTGCGCCAGCGCTGAGCGCCGCTCGCGTGGGCCATAATTTCCTTGAGCGCGGGAATTGCCGGGTAATTCTGCAGCATCAGACGCCTCTTGGTTGCGTTGCCCTGCATCGCATCGGCGCCCGGCTCACGCCATTTCGTCGCAATCTCGGCGATCTTGCTGATGGTCACATTGGCCGTCGCTGAAATGCAACCGGGCCCGCCCGCACGCAAAGTTGGCAGTAAGAATTGCTCGCTGCCCGCGAATACCTGAAAGCCCGGGAGCTGCAGCGTGGCTGCCTCCATCGCGCTCCAATCGCCGGACGAATTCTTCACACCGATTACGATTCCGTCGAAGGCTTTCTGCAATCGCGCAAGCAGCGCCGTCGAAATCGTCAACCCCGTCATCAACGGGAAATCGTAGATCAACACGCGCAGTTGCGGATCGTTCACCGCTTCGATCACGCGTGCGAACGACTGAAACACGCCTTCTTCGCTCACGCCTTTGTAGTAGAACGGCGGCAGCATCATCACGTTGCAATAGCCCGCAGCAAGCGCCGCGCGCGTAAGCGCAATCGTATCCGGCGCCGCGCAACAGCCGACGCCGATCACCATCCGCGCCGGCGCGATCGCAACGCGACCCAAAAACGCGATCAGCTGCAATCGCTCTTCGACCGAGAACGAATTGGCTTCCCCAGTCGTGCCGAGCGCTGCGATCCCCGCCGCGCCTTCGCGCAGCAGCCAATCGATGTGAGCAGCGTACGCGCCTTGGTCGATGCTCAAATCGTCATTGAGCGGCGTCAGGCTCGCCGCCCATGCGCCCGGCGCCAACACCGCCTAACCGCCCGTATCGAAAATGCCGTCGCCGCGGACGAATACGGTGCCAATGCCGGCGAAGTCGTAGCGGATATTCGGGAAGGATCCGAACTGCGTGTCTTCGTGATGACCGCGCGGATATTGCAGGTGCGGCAGCGGCAGATCGAAGAGATACTGACCGTTGATGTCGGCGGTCGCGAATTGCAGCGTGTGGCGATAATTGCCCATCCGCGCCATCATGCTCAGACTGTGCACGATCTGATAGCGCCCGGTGTCCCAGATGGTCAGCGTCAGGTTTGACGTCGCCATCTCGCTGTTGCCCCAAATCATGTTGGGGTAGGTGAAGCGCTTGGTGTGCGCATCAATCACAGCGGCAGCGCCGGATTTCAATGGCGTGTGTGTGAGCGTGGAAGAATGCGTCTCAGACATGGTGCCCCCTTCGCGCAGATAAGCGCGGAGAAAAGCTACACAGACTTTTTGTGGGGTGAAAAGCTCTTGCGACGAAGAGAAATGGTCGGAGCGAGAGGATTCGAACCTCCGACCCCCTGTCCCCCAGACAGGTGCGCTAACCGGGCTGCGCCACGCTCCGACCGGCTTCGCGCGGAATTCGGGCGCGAAGGAGCGGTGTCTTAGCCCTCAGGAGCGGTCGCTGTAAACCTGAAGCGTGCTGGCGGGCGCGCCCGTCACTGAACTTGCGACGCGTCGTCACGCGCCATTACCTGCACAGCTTCATAGGCCTCGCCCATGCGTTCAAACACGGCGGAGGCACTCCGTGACGAACATCCCAAGTTCCAGTCGAGTGTCGCCACGGCGTCGGCGCGCGACCAAGTGATGTCGCCATACGGGCCATCATTTATGGTGGAGTCGCAGGGTATGCCCTGCCCAAGGTGGCGCTCGACGGGCCCAAGCAATGCGCTGACGTTGTCAAAGTCGGCGGCCGAGACCGTAAAAGTCGTCTCGCCTGTCTCTCGTGTGCCGAACCGCCCGGCGCCGCCCCGTATGATCGACCACGACGCTGTGACGTCGCCCCAATAACGGTAAGTTACGGCGATCGCGTCGTACTGCGGTGAATTTGAGACTTCGCTGGATTGCGCCGCGCAGGCCGAAAGAGCAATCGCCAGCAGGACGTACAGCTTGCGTTGCATGCGCGTCAGCCTTTGGCACGGCCGCTGCGTCCGCCTTTTTCCACGAACTCGCGAAGCATTTGCGAGGGACGGAACGTCACTACGCGGCGTGGCGTGATCGGCACTTCCTCACCCGTCTTCGGGTTGCGGCCAACGCGTTGGCGCTTGGCGCGGACTGTGAAATTGCCGAACCGCGACAGCTTCACGGTGTCGCCGGCCACCAGGGCGTCCTGGACGTGATCGAGCATCACCGTGAGCAAGCGGCTGGCTTCGGTGCGCTGAATGTTCGCGCGACGCGCCAGCGCTTCGACGAGATCGGCGCGAGTGATGGTTTTGGCAGCCAACCAAGCCCCCTTGGCATGCGCGCATGACCGTCGCGCGCGGGAGGAAAAGCTAGGCGTCTCTTGTGCTTAGGTCAAATCTTGCGGGGTTGTCACAGTCGCACCAGGGCTGCGCCCCAGGTGAGCCCGCCGCCGAGCGCCTCCATCAGCACCAGCTCGCCCGGCTTGACCCGCCCGTCGCGGACGGCGGTGTCGAGCGCCAGAGGCACCGAAGCGGCCGAGGTGTTGCCGTGGACGGCCACAGTGGAGACCACCTTGTCGACCGGAATGCCGAGCTTGCGGGCGACGCCATCGAGGATGCGCTGGTTGGCCTGGTGGGGGATGAACCAATCGACCTCGTCGATGGTCACGCCGCCGCGTTCGCACGCTTCAAGCATGGCGCCGGAGATGTGCTCGATCGCGTGCCGGAAAACCGCGTTGCCCTGCATCCGCAATTTGCCGGTGGTTTGGGTTTGCGATGGGCCGCCATCGACGAACAGCAAATCGTGCATGCGGCCATCGGTGCGGATAAACGTCGAGATAACGCCGCGCCCGTTCGCTTCGCTTTCGCTTCGCCCTTCAACCACCACTGCGCCCGCGCCATCGCCGAACAGAACGCAGGTGCCGCGATCTTCCCAATCGATGATGCGTGAGAATGTTTCCGCGCCGATCACCAACGCGCATTTGGCTTGACCGCGTGCAATGAAATTGTCCGCCGTCGCCAGTGCAAAAATGAAGCCCGAGCACACCGCCTGCAGGTCAAACGCGGCGCCATGGATAACGCCGAGTTCCGCTTGAACGCGCGCAGCGGTGGCGGGAAAGGTGAGATCGGGCGTCGCGGTGGCGACGATGACGAGATCGACATCGGCGGCAGTGCGGCCCGCATCCGTCAAAGCGCGGCGCGCGGCGGCTATGGCCAGATCGGACGTTTTTTCGCCATCTGCGGCGATGCGGCGCTCACGAATGCCGGTGCGCGCGACGATCCATTCGTCGCTGGTGTCGACGCGTTCGGCCAATTCGACATTGCTCAGCACGCGCTCGGGCAAATGCGCGCCGACGCCTGTCAGCACTGTGCGGATGCTCATCAACCAGCATCTCCAACGCGGGCCGCGGCTTGCGCGGCTTCCGCGTGCGCGAGTTGATCGAGCTTGCGCGCGATCTCCTCGCGGTAATGGCTACGCGCCATCTTCGCTGCGACTTCGATGGCGGCGGCAAAACCCGGTCCATTGGCGCTGCCGTGGCTTTTCACAACCAGGCCATTCAGCCCCAAGAACAATGCGCCGTTGAATGTGCCGGGGTCCATGCGCTTGCGCAGTTGCGACAGCGCCGGGTACGCGATCGCCGCGCCAAGTTTGGCCAACCAGGTGCTGGTCAGTGATTCACGCAGCAATTGGCCGACAAAACGCGCTGTGCCCTCGCCGGTTTTCAGCGCGATATTGCCGGTGAAACCATCGGTGACCACAACATCCACCGTGCCTTTGGCGATGTCATCGCCTTCCACGAAGCCATGGAAGTTCAGATCAACGCCGGCTTCGCGGATCAGCTTCGCGGCGGCGCGAATCTCTTCGTGGCCCTTCTGATCTTCCGCGCCCACGTTGAGCAGCGCGACGCTGGGGCGATCTTTGCCCGATACCGCGCGCTGAAACGCCTCGCCCATGATCGCGAACTCGACCAATTGTTCGCCGTCGGCTTCGACGTTGGCGCCAACATCGAGCATCACAACATAGCCGCCATTCGCGGCCGGCCAGCGCGCCGCGAGTGCGGGGCGATGCACGCCCTCCATAGTGCGCAAACGGAACATCGCAATCGCCATGTAGGCGCCGGTATTGCCGGCCGACACGACCGCGTGCGCTTGTCCGTTTTCGACCGCTTGAACCGCGTTCCAGAGGCTTGAGCCTTTGCCTTGGCGCATTGCCTGGCTGGCTTTCACCTCCATGCCGATGGCTTTTTCAGCGGGAACGATTGTCGAGACCGCCTTGGCGGCGGGATAGCGATCAAGCAGCGCGCTTAGTTTTTGTGGATCGCCATGAATGAGGTAGCGCGCATCCGAGCGCGCCCTTGCGCAATGATCGACGCCCTCAACAACGATGTCAGGCGCGTGATCGCCGCCCATCCCGTCAATCGAGAGCACGAGAGCTTCGGCCATGCCGCGCGTTGTCCTGACCCTACGGCGCCGCCGCCGCCCCGGCGCGGACCATAGTCTCACGCTTTTGGATTGCCAAACGGCGTCAGGCGGGGGCCTGTCCCCACCCGTCGAGCCGCATCAAGGCGTCCGGGCCGGCCTCGGCCTGGGCCTTGGCGGTGGCGGCGGCGTAGCTGGCCAGCGCCGCAGCGTAAGCGGTCGGGATGCCGATATTGCGCTCGAGCGCGCTCGCCAGACCCGACTGGTCGGACGCGGCCAAAGCGGCGGCGTAAGCTTCGAGCCTGCCGTAGAATTCGCTGGCGATCTTGCGCATCCGCTTGGGCACGGTGAGGTCGCCCACCCCATCTTCGCGCAGACCGGCGTCAAAATGGCGAAACAGCTGGTCGGCGAACGCCTGGGCCAGCGGGTCGAGCCCGCGATCGGCTTTCAGCCGGCCAAAGGCCAAAACGGCGTGCAAAGTCATCAGCTCAAGCCGGCCCTGCAGCGTATCGGGCGCCCGACCGTCGCCGTAGAATTCGGGCTGGCGGCTGATCTGGACCACGGCGGCCAGGAGGCGCTCCGCGTCCTCGTCCGCCCGCGAGCGGCGAAATGGCCAAATCCCCATATCCGGTCTGCCTTCCCCACTTGCCCGGCGGCGCGCAGCGCCTTACCAGCTAGACCCCGGTTTTGGGGCCGAACGCCCGCGAGGTGAAGATGAATCGCCACTTTCTGCGCCTGTCTGCGGCAGCGCTTTTCGTCGCGGCCGGCGCCGCCTGCGCCCCGGTGCAGACCTATTCGGGCTTCCGCCCTGAATACAACGATACCGAGATCGTCGACCCCCAGCCGGGCGTCGACACGCAAGACACCGTTCGCCAGCGCTTCGGCTCGCCGTCGACCACAGCGGTGTTCGATCAGACAGCTTGGTATTACGTCACCTCAGTGCAGGAGAAGGTCGCCTTCTACACGCCGCGCGTCACCGACCGGCGGGTGATGGTGGTGCGGTTTGACGGCTTGAGCGTCGCCTCGGTCGAGAAGTACGGCATCGAGCGCGGCCGAGTGGTCGCCTACAACGACGACATCACCCCGACGCGTGGCCGTGAACTCGGCCTGCTCGAGCAATTGTTCGGCAACATCGGCAACACCTCGCCGATCCGCAATCAGGAAGACGAGCAGGGCGGGCGCCCGAACCGGCGCAACTAAGCTTTCGCTTCAGCCAAACAAAAAAACGCCCCGGCCAGAAGCCGGGGCGTTTCTGTTTGTGGTCTTCGCTTTTGCTTAGCCAGAGTGCGCGAGCACGGCGAGCAGCAACAGCGCGACGATGTTGGTGATTTTGATCATCGGGTTCACGGCGGGGCCGGCGGTGTCCTTGTAGGGATCGCCGACGGTGTCGCCGGTGACTGCCGCTTTGTGCGCGTCCGAACCTTTGCCGCCGTGATGGCCTTCTTCGATCAGCTTCTTAGCGTTGTCCCAAGCACCGCCGCCCGAGGTCATCGAGATGGCGACGAACAAGCCCGTCACGATCACGCCAACAAGCAGCGCGCCGAGCGCGGCAAGCGCGTTGGCTTTGCCGTCAACGGCCCAGACCGCGAAGAACAGAGCCAACGGCGCCAAAACCGGCAACATCGACGGCACGACCATTTCCTTGATCGCGGCCTGCGTCAGGATATCGACCGCGCGACCGTAATCGGGCTTCGCGGTGCGTTCCATGATGCCCGGGATTTCGCGGAACTGACGGCGGACTTCTTCGACCACCTTCTGCGCCGCGCGACCGACGGCCGTCATCGACCAGCCGCCGAACAGATAAGGCAGCAGGCCGCCGATGAAGAGGCCGACGATCACGTAGGGATTGTTGAGGGCGAAGTCGGGCGTGACGCCTTCGAAGAAGCGGAACTCGCTCGGATTGGCCGCGTAATAGCGCAGATCCTCGAAGTACGCCGCGAACAGCACCAGCGCGCCGAGGCCCGCCGAGCCGATCGCATAACCTTTGGTGACCGCCTTGGTGGTGTTGCCGACGGCGTCGAGCGCATCGGTGGTGACGCGCACTTCCTTCGGCAATTCCGCCATTTCGGCGATGCCGCCGGCGTTGTCCGTCACCGGGCCGAACGCGTCGAGCGCGACGATGATGCCCGCAACCGAGAGCATGGTCGTCACCGCGATAGCGATGCCGAACAGGCCGGCGAGTGAGTTACAGGCGATGATGCCGAGCACGATCGTCAGAGCCGGCAGCGCCGTCGATTCCATCGACACCGCGAGGCCTTGGATCACGTTGGTGCCGTGACCGGACTTCGAGGCTTCAGCGACGCTCTTCACCGGACGGAAGCCGGTGCCGGTGTAGTATTCGGTGATCCAAACGATGGCGCCCGTCACCGCGAGGCCGATCAGGCCGCACAAGAAGAGATCGCCGCCGGTGATGCCGGACACAACCGGGTTGGTTCCGCCGAGGCTGCCCGCGATCGGACCGAAGCCAGCGTTGAGCAGATAGATCGCTGCCGCAAGGCCAACCGCCGAGAGAACGCCCGCAACGACCAAGCCCTTGTACAGCGCGCCCATGATGTTGTTGGACGGGCCGAGGCGAACGAAATAGGTGCCGATGATCGAGGCCGGGATCGCCAGGCCGCCAATCGCCAGCGGCAACATCATGATGTTGGCCACTTCCGTCGCTTCGCGGAACAGGATCGAGGCCAGCACCATGGTGGCAACCGTCGACACCGCATAGGTCTCGAACAAATCCGCCGCCATGCCGGCGCAATCGCCAACGTTGTCGCCGACGTTGTCGGCGATGGTGGCAGGGTTGCGCGGATCGTCTTCGGGAATGCCGGCTTCAACCTTGCCGACCATGTCGCCGCCGACGTCAGCGCCCTTGGTGAAGATACCGCCGCCGAGACGGGCGAAGATCGAGATCAGCGAGGCGCCGAAACCGAGCGCCACGAGGCTGTCGACGACGACGCGATCAGTCGTCTCCAGGCCCATGAATTGGGTGAGGATCAAATAGTAAGCCGCAACGCCAAACAGCGCGCCGCCAGCGACGAGCATGCCCGTCACCGAGCCGGCTTTGAACGCCATCTTGAGGCCGCCCGCGAGGCTGGTGCGCGATGCTTCCGCGGTGCGGACGTTGGCTTGCACCGACACGTTCATGCCGATGAAGCCGGCCGCGCCCGAGAGCACTGCGCCGATGATGAAGCCGACCGGGATCTGCCAGGTGGGCCAGAAGGCGATGCCGAGCACGATGGTGACGCCGATGCCGACCCAACCGATGGTCGTGTATTGGCGGTTGAGATAGGCGCGGGCGCCCTCTTGGATCGCCGCGGCGATTTCCTTCATGCGGTCATTGCCGGCGGGAGCGGCCGAGATGGCCTTGCTCTCAAGCCAACCGTAAAGCGCGGCGATGACGCCGCTGGCGACCACCAGCCATAGGATAAGGTCTGTGCTCATTGTTTCTGCCTTAGGCGCGGACGCGCCAATTGTGGGATTTAGGGGCTGGCCGCCGCACCGATTTCTACCGGTCTGCGCTTCCCCCCAGCGGATCGGCGCGGAAACTGCCAAAAACCGCTTGGCGGTGCAATGGAGAGCTTGGAATTCCCGCGTCTAAGTCCAGTTCAGCTGGCTTGGCCCCGGCTGGAATGGGTGGCGACGATGGAAATTCGCCCCACCGCGCGCTCGCCGAGAGCCTGAACAGCCGCAGCGCGGAACACTTCGAGCGCACGCGCCTCGTTCAAGTGATTCGGATCGTTGGGATCGTCGAGCCGGTTGGTGTGGCAGGCCCGGACCAGCGCATCGCGCAGGAAGTGCGCCTGCTCACGCGTGCGCCAGAGGTCCACGCCTTGGGCGATTTCGATGCGGATCGAGACGAACAGGTAATTGATCAGCTGGCCATCGCGGACGACCGGGACGGCCAGATACGGCGCGTCCATCGAGCGCGAGGCGTCGGCGGAGGCCTCCCCACCTTTGGCCGCAGCTTTGCCGTGCCCGCCGCCCGAAGGTTGGGCCGCCGCCAACCCCGCCAGCAGCGTCGAGGCGATCATCGCCATGGCGATCGCGCGTTTCATGCGTGCTCTCCCAACCGAACGAAGAGAGTCCGCCGAAACCGTTAGCGAGGTGTTACCGACCCAGTTTGTGGGCGTGTCCGGATGCAGCGATCGGCAGCTCAATCCCACCCGCGCCCGTAACCCGCACGCCTGCGCCTGTCGTGATGTCGCCGATCAGCGCCACATTCGTTTCGGTCTCGCGCGCCGCCTGCATGATCTGCCCGCGCAGCTCCGACGACGCGGTGAACAGCGCTTGGTAATCGTCGCCGCCGGTGATGAGGTCGGCCAATGCGCCGCCGCCAGCGATGTAGGCATGGCCAGCAGCGCTCAGCGGAATGGATTCCGCATCGATGCGAATGGCGACGTTCGACGCGGCGGCGATCTTTCCAGCGTCGGCGATGAGCCCATCCGACACATCCATCGACGCCGACGCGAACCGCGCGAGCGCCGAAGCAAACCGCACCGGCGGTTCTGGCGTGCGATACGCTGCGCGAACGTGCGCCGCATGTGCGTCAACACGATCGGCCGGTGCGGCGCCAAGAAGAGCGGGCGGATCGCGCAAAGCGCGGAGCCCAAGAAAGCCATCGCCAATCGCCCCGGTCACCCAAAGCTGCTCGCCCGCTTGCGCATCCGCGCGCGCGGGCGTGCGGGGTCCGAGCGGTTTGCCGAAAGCCGTGACCGACACCGTGAGCGGGCCATCGGTGGAGGTGGTGTCGCCGCCCAGCAGCGGGACATCGTAACGGCGCAAATCTTCACCCAGACCGCGCGTAAACGCTTCGATTTCGGACGCATCGCGCTGCTTGGGCCAAATGAGCGTCAGCAGGACGCCAACCGGTTTCGCGCCCTTGGCGGTGAGATCGGAAATGTTCACGCGCAACGCCTTTTGCGCGATCGTTTCGATCGGATCGCCGGGCAGGAAATGAACGCCTTCAACGATGGCGTCGGTGGTGACGACGAAATCGCCCAGCACCGCGGCATCGTCGATCAGGCCGCGCGCGCCAGCGCCGGCCAACGGCGCAAACAAACGTTTGATGATGTCGAACTCGTCAGCGGACATCGGCGCCGCTCACGCAGTTTCCTCGGCCGGACGCAAATCCTTGGCGCAGGCATCGAGCGTGGCGTTGACGAAGCCAGGCTCGGGCCCGTCGAAGAAGGCTTTGGCGATCTCAACATATTCGTCGATAACCACCGCAACGGGAATATCCTTGCGCTGTTCAAGCTCGACGGCGCCGGCGCGGAGAATGGCGCGGGCCACTGCGTCCAGGCGCTCGAGCTTCCAGCCTTTGTTGAGGTGGCGCGCAATCGCGCGATCGATCGTCAGCTGCCGTTCCACCGCGTTTTCGGTGAGGTTTTTGAACAGCTCCATATCACCTTCGCCGTCGAGCCGAGGCGCGGCTTCCGTGCGCGGCAATTTGCCGGCGTCGAAATCCGCCAGCACGTCGGCGGCCGAAGCGCCCGACATTTCCATTTGATAAAGCGCTTGAACCGCAGCCAAACGCGCGGCGCGCCGGAGTGTAAAATCGGTCACGGACGCACCTCGGCGAAACGGCGCTTCAGCGCGATGATGGAAAGACACGCGCGCGTCGCTTCGCCGCCTTTGTCGCCGCGCCGCACGTCAGCGCGTTCTTCGGCCTGGGCCAAGGTGTTGACGGTGAGGATGCCGTAGCCAATGGCGAGGCCGTCGCGGATGGAAAGGTCCATCAACCCACGCGCGCTCTCGCCGCAAACGTAATCATAATGGCTGGTTTCGCCGCGCACGACGCAACCCAGCGCGATGTAGCCGTCGTACGATTTGGTGCGCGATGCGTGCACGATGGCGGCGGGTATCTCGAACGCGCCGGGCACGATGACCCGATCCAGCACCGCTTCCGCGGCGGTGGCGGCGGCTTCGGCGCCGCGCTGCATCTCATCGGTGATGGCGCGATAATACGGCGCCGTGATCAGCAGCAAGCGCGCGCCCGGCGCCTTGGCGATCGGTGATTTCTCCGCGTCCTTCACGATTTGAACCCGCGCCAGCCGTCAACGGTAAGGCCGTAACCCTCCAAGCCCACCAGCCGCAGCGGCGTGTTGGCGAGCACGATCATCCGGCGCACGCCAAGCTCGCGAAGGATCTGCGAACCGACCCCGATCACACGTTGGGCGTTCTCGGCCATTTGTTCTTCCGTCGGCTCACTCAGGAAGCGCTTGGACAGCCAGTCCTGCTCGAACTCGCGCAACAGCACGAGCACGCCCGCGCCTTCGGCTTCGATCTCGGCGATGGCCCTGTCAACGAGGCCCGCCCGCGCGCCCAAGCCGCCGAGCACATCGGCGGCGAAGTCGACACGGTGCACGCGCACCAGGGTCGGACGGTCGGCGCGGATGTCCCCTTTCACCAGAGCGGCGTGCTCAACGCCATCGATCTGGTTTCTGAACAGCACCAGATTGAAGCCGGAACCGGCGCGGGTTTCGAACGGCGCTTCGAACACTTTGTCGATGAAGCTTTCATGCATGCGCCGGTGAGCGATGAGATCTTCGATGGTGCCGATCTTGAGATTGTGGAGCTGCGAAAACGATACCAATTCCGGCAGCCGCGCCATGGTGCCGTCGTCGTTCATGATCTCGCAGATCACTGCTGCGGGGTTGAGCCCGGCCATGCGCGCGATGTCGACGCTGGCTTCGGTGTGGCCTGCGCGCGTGAGCGCGCCGCCCTCGCGCGCCATCAGCGGAAACACGTGGCCGGGCGACACGATGTCGTCGGCGCCTTTGCTCGCATCAATGGCGACGGCGATGGTGTGGGCGCGATCGTGCGCGGAGATGCCGGTGGAGATGCCTTCGCGCGCTTCGATGGACACGGTGAAGGCCGTGCGCATGCGCGCTTGGTTGCGCGGCGCCATCGGCTCAAGCCCGAGCGTGCGTGTGCGCTCCTGATTGAGGGCGAGGCAGATCAGGCCGCGACCGTGCTTGGCCATGAAATTGACCTGCGCCGGCGTGGCGAATTGGGCGGGAATAACCAGATCGCCCTCGTTCTCGCGATCTTCCGCGTCGACAAGGATGAACATCCGCCCTTCGCGCGCTTCTTCGACGATTTCCTGCGTGGAGGAAATCGCGCGCTTGAAATCGTCGAGCGGTGAAGTCTGCGCCGCCATTACTTATTTCTCCGGGCGTCGAGGATGCGCGCCACGTAGCGCGCCATCATGTCGGCTTCGAGGTTCACCTTAGACCCTGCGCGGAGCTTCGACAAAGTCGTCACCGCCCAGGTGTGCGGTATGATCAGGACGCCGAAGCCATCGTCGTCCACCTCGTTGACGGTCAGCGATACGCCGGCCACGCAAATTGCGCCTTTGGGCGCGATTAATTCGGCGATCACCGGCGGCGGCTTGATCCGCACGCGCCAACCTTCGCCGTCTTGGCTGACCGAATCCACCACGCCGACGCCGTCGACGTGGCCTTGCACAATGTGGCCGCCCAGTTCGTCGCCGGCGCGAAGCGAGCGCTCGAGATTCACCCGATCTCCCGATTGCAGCTCGCCCAACGTCGTCAGCGCCAAGCTTTCGGCGGCGACCTCGACAACGTGGCTCATCGCGCCCTGCTGCGCCGCGGTTTCAACCACCGTGAGGCAACACCCGTCATGGCAGATGCTGGCGCCGATCTCGACGCTGGCATGCTCGTACGGGCTCTCGATCGTAAGGCGCGTGAGGCCAGCGCGGCGCTCGACCGCCTTCACCTCGCCCAAGGCGGTGACAATTCCCGTAAACATGCAGCTCGCTTTCAGGCCCGCTCGTAGCTTTCCCAGAGATCGGGGCCAAGCTCCCTCAGCGCAACCCGGCGCCAGTGCGGCGCTTGCGCCAACTTGGCGAGCGCCAGTGCCGCGACGGCAGGGCGGCCCTCCGCCCCAAGCAGCAGCGGCGCGCGGAACCATTCAAGCTGGTCCACCGCGTTCGCGGCGATCAGCGAGGCGGCCAGTTTGCCGCCGCCCTCGACCAACACGCTCTCGACATCAAGTTCGCCCAAGCGCTCCAACACGGCTGCGATATCGAGACCATGGGCGCCAGCTGGCACTTGTTCGACACGCGCGCCCGCAGCCTCCAGAATGGCGTGCTTGGCAGGGTTCGCGCGCTCAGCCGAAAACACCAGCAAAGGCGAAGCGCCGTCAAACAAGCGGCCTTCGAGCGGAATACCGAGGCGCGATGTCACCACCACGCGCAACGGCTGACGCGGACTGGGCGGATCGGTGCGCGCCAGCAGCGAGGGATTGTCCGCGCGGGCGGTTTCAGCGCCAATCATCACCGCGTCATGGGCGGCGCGCAGATGATGCACGATGGCGCGCGACGCCTCGCCGGTGATCCATTGGCTTTCGCCGGACGCAGTGGCGATGCGGCCATCGAGGCTAGTGGCCAGCTTCAGTGTGATGCGCGGGCGGCTCATGTCACGCAGGTATTGCGCGCCTGGCGGCGCGCGGTCCAGCGATGTCGCTCAGCGCGTTATTCCTTTGAACGCTGCGCCTTGCCGGCTTGCTCAATGAAATCGGCGAAGTCGGAGGTTTCCTTGAAGTCCCGGTACACCGAGGCGTAGCGCACGTAACCCACCGGATCGATGCCGGCGAGCGCTTCCATCACCAAGCCGCCGATTGTTTCGGAGGTGACCTCGCTCTCGCCTTGGCTTTCCAGGCGCCGGACAATGCCGGAGATCATTTGCTCGATCTGGTCGTCCTCGATCGGGCGCTTGCGCAGCGCGATCTGGATGGAGCGCGAAAGTTTGTCGCGATCAAACAGAACGCGGCGGCCCGAGCGTTTGAGCACGGTGAGTTCGCGCAATTGCACCCGTTCGAAGGTGGTGAAGCGCGAGCCGCACTTGTCGCACTGGCGGCGGCGACGAATGCAGGCGCCGTCCTCGGTGGGGCGGCTGTCTTTCACCTGCGTATCTTCGTTCTGACAGAATGGGCAACGCATCTGATTTTCAGCGAATAGGGAATGGGGAATGGCGAGTAGATTTAGTCATCACGGGCAATCTTCGCTTGGATCGCGCGAAGCAGCGCTCGGAGCATTCTGCCTGACTCGGCGCAAACCGCCAGCAACGGATCGACATCTTCACTCGACGCCATTTGCAGGCGCTGAGCCAGAATCAGGTGCGTTTCGAGTTCTTTCAGCGAACCTTGCGCGATCCGGAGCGATTGCACGAAACTACCTGACGACTCTCGTCCGTGTCCTTCCGCGATGTTCGCGGCAACTGAAACCGCTGCCCGCCGCATTTGGCTCGTCAGGCCGTAAAGCTCAGATTGAGGAAGCGTTTTGGTGAGCGCGTAAACTTGCTCCGCCAAACTCATGGCCGACTGCCAGACCTTAAGGTCACGGTATGAGCTAACGTCGATGGCCTCCCCCTACTCCCTACACCCTATTCGCTACTCCCCCTTCAATAAATGGGAAACCGCGCCGTCAGCGCCTCGACGCGGGCGGCGACGGCGGTTTCGACGGCGGTGTTGTCGCCGTTGGATTTCGCCAAGCCGTCGAGCACTTCGCAAATCAAATCGGCGACCTGGCGGAATTCGGCCGGGCCGAAACCACGCGTTGTGCAGGCCGGCGAACCGAGCCGCACGCCTGAGGTCACCATCGGCTTCTCCGGATCGTACGGGATGCCGTTCTTGTTGCAGGTGATCAGCGCACGCTCGAGACCCTGCTCGGCGATCTTGCCGGTGACGCGTTTGGGACGGAGATCGACCAGCATCAAATGGCTGTCGGTGCCGCCGGACACGACCGCGAGCCCGTTCTCGATCAAACGCTCAGCCATGGCCTTCGCATTTTCGACGGTGCGCTTGGCGTAAAGCTTGAAATCGGGCTGCAGCGCTTCACCGAACGACACCGCCTTGGCGGCGATCACGTGCATCAACGGCCCGCCTTGAAGGCCTGGAAACACCGCCGAATTGATCTTTTTGCCGATCTCTTCGCTGTTCGAAAGGATCATGCCGCCGCGCGGCCCGCGCAGAGTTTTGTGCGTCGTGGTGGTGACGACGTGCGCGTGCGGCAATGGCGAAGGATAAACGCCGGCGGCGATCAGGCCGGCGTAGTGGGCCATGTCCACCATCAAGATCGCGCCGACTTCATCGGCGATTTCACGGAAGCGCTTGAAATCGATCGCGCGTGAATAGGCCGACGCGCCCGCGAGGATCAGCTTCGGCCGCTCGCGACGCGCAATCTCGGCGACATTGTCCATGTCGATCAGATGATCGTCCTCGCGCACGCCGTAGGCGACGGGATGAAACCATTTGCCCGAGATGTTCACCGGCGAGCCGTGCGTGAGGTGACCGCCGCACGCCAGATCCATGCCGAGGAATTTGTCGCCCGGTTGGAGCAGCGCGAAAAACACCGCTTGGTTGGCGTTGGCGCCCGAATGGGGCTGCACGTTGGCGTAGCTGCAGCCGAACAGGCGCTTGGCCCGCTCGATGGCGAGCTTCTCGACCTCGTCGACGAACTCGCAGCCGCCATAATAGCGCCGGCCCGGATAGCCCTCGGCGTACTTGTTGGTGAGCACCGAACCTTGCGCTTCAAGCACCGCGCGAGAAACGATGTTCTCGGATGCGATCAGCTCGATTTGGCGGCGTTGGCGCTGCAGCTCGGCTGTGATCGCATCATGGACATCACGGTCGGCGCGATCGAGCGGCGCCTCAAAAAACCGATCGCGCTCGGCGGCGCGTCCCGCTGCTTGCGTCATGTAAACCCATCCAGTGCGATTTTCAGGGAGAATCTGGCGCGCGCAATATAAGGCCGCCGCGAGCGTAAGCAAAGTTAACCCTCTCACCTAGCAAGCGAATAGTAGAGGCCGGCGCTAACTGTACTTTGACATAAGCTATACTTGCCAACGCAGACGAGCGCGGATTAAATCGGCACTCATGAGGGCTGTAATATAACAATAAAGGCGTCCAAATGCGTGACGACCCGGATGTGAGGGCTGAGGAAACACTGCGAATGACCGCCGACATCGTGGCCTCATTCGTCACCAACAATAAGGTAACCCCGGAACAACTGACCGACCTGATCCGCTGCGTGCACCGCACCATGGACGCACTGACCCAAGGCCAGGACGAGAAACCGCTGGAGAAGGCAAAGCCAGCGGTGCCGATCAGCAAGTCGATCAACGACGATTACATCGTCTGCTTGGAAGACGGGAAGAAGCTGAAGATGTTGAAGCGCTACCTGCGCTCGACCTACAGCATGTCGCCCGACGATTACCGGCGCAAATGGGGCCTGCCGGCCGACTATCCGATGGTCGCGCCGAACTACGCCGCGCGTCGCTCGGAGTTCGCCAAGCGTATCGGCTTGGGCCGCGGTGTTCGCAGAAAAGAGTGAAGTCACAGGGGAATTGGAACAAGTACGGCGCCTGATTAGGCGAGCGTACCTGGCCGCGTCGGTTTCGGCGCGTCGGCTAGCGCGCGTTCGAGTTTCCGCAACGCCAAGGTGCGCACGTCCACCAACGCCGCGGTCGCCGGCGCCTGTATCACCACTTCGACGCCGGTGGCGACATCGATCGCGGAGACGCGCTGGGCGTCCCCGATGCGGGTGATTTCAAAGATGACTTCGCTGGGCGCGCCGGCGCTCACGCAGCCTTGCCGACAACGTATTTGTCCCACACTGCGCGCATGGCCGCGACGAAGCGGTCCATCAATTCGTCGTCGTGGAACGGCGATGGCGTGACGCGCAGGCGTTCGGTGCCGCGTGGGACGGTGGGGAAATTGATCGGCTGCACGTAGATGCCGTGCTCGTTCAACAAGGCGTCCGACAGCAATTTGCAGAGCGCCGCATCGCCCACCTGCACCGGCACGATGTGGGTCGTCGATTCCGTCATCACCGGCAGGCCGGCTTCGCGCAACAGCGCTTTCAGACGCTCGGCGCGCTCGGCAATGCGGTCGCGCATGTGCGGGCAGGCTTTGACCAAACGCACGCTTTCGAGCGCAGCGGCGGCGATCGAGGGGGCCAGCGAGGTGGTGAAAATGAAGCCTGGCGCGGTGGAGCGGATGGCGTCGATGGCGCTCGACGGGCCGGTGACGTAGCCGCCCATGGCGCCGAACGCCTTGGCCAAGGTGCCTTCGATAAAATCGACGCGATGCATGACGCCATCGCGTTCGGCGACGCCGCCGCCGGTTTCGCCGTACAGGCCGACGCCGTGGACCTCGTCGAGGTAGGTCATCGCGCCGTATTGTTCGGCGATGTCGCAAATGGCTTCGATCGGAGCGGTGTCGCCGTCCATCGAATAGACGCTCTCGAACGCGATGAGCTTCGGCGCATCGGCCGGCGCTTCATTGATCAACGCTTCAAGGTGTTGAATGTCGTTGTGGCGGAAGATGCGCTTCTCGCACTTGGCGCGCTTGATGCCCTCGATCATCGAGGCGTGGTTCTGGGCGTCCGAGAAGATCCAGAGGTTCGGGAAGAGCTTCGCCAATGTGGACAAAGTGGCGTCGTTCGAGACGTAGCCAGAGGTGAAGAGGAGCGCCCCTTCCTTGCCGTGCAGCGAGGCAAGCTCGCGCTCGAGGTCGACGTGATACGAGGTGGTGCCGGAGATGTTGCGGGTGCCGCCAGCGCCGGTGCCGACTTCATCGATGGCGGCATGAGCGGCGTCGATCACCTCTTGTGACTGGCCCTGCCCCAAATAATCGTTCGAGCACCACACGACGATGTCGCGCGTCGAGCCATCGGCCTCGCGCAAGCGCGCGAGCGGAAAACGCCCGCGCGCGCGCATGATATCGGCGAACACGCGATAACGACCTTCGGCGCGGATGGCGTCGACGGCGTCCTTGAAAACCTGTTCGTCCTCGGCTCGCATGTGGCTACTTAGCTCGCTTGTCTGCCTTGGTTATACAAGGCTTCGGCTCAAGTATGAAACTGAGGCGTGTTCGCGCACGCTTGATGCGAAAGGCTCGCAACTCGATGGTGGATTTCCCGGCGCGTTTCCCGGCTGCTCGGCCACGACGCCTGCGTCAGACCGACTGGGTGCGGCGGATGGTGCGCGAGCACCGGCTGAGCGCCGACGATCTGATCTGGGCGATCGTCGTGCACGATGGCGCCGAAGCGGAAATTCCGGTTGCGGCGATGCCCGGCGTTGCGCGGCTCTCGGTGAAGGCCGCCGCCGCCGCCGCGCGCAAAGCCAAGGCGCTCGGCATTCCCGCGATCGCCGTGTTTCCACACATTGACGCTGCCAAGAAAGACGCACAGGGCCGTGAGGCGCTGAACGCCAACGGGCTCGTCTGCAACGCCGTTCGGGCGATGAAAGACGCCGCGCCAGAGGTGGGGCTGATGGTGGACGTGGCGCTGGATCCATTCACCGATCATGGTCACGACGGGCTCCTGCGCGACGGGCGCATCCTCAACGACGAGACTGTAAAAGTGTTGACCGAGCAGGCCTTGATCCAGGTCAAGGCCGGCGCCGATATCGTTGCGCCGTCCGACATGATGGATGGCCGCGTCGGCGCTATCCGCACCGCACTGGATGCGGCCGGCTATCAGGACACTTTGATCATGTCCTACGCCGCGAAATATGCGTCGGCGTTTTACGGGCCGTACCGCGAAGCCATCGGCTCAGGGAAACTTGGATCGGGTTCGGTCGACAATCCTGGCGACAAGCGCACTTATCAAATGGATTACGGCAACAGCGACGAAGCGCTGCGGGAAGTCGCGCTCGATGTCGCCGAAGGCGCCGACATGCTGCTGGTGAAACCCGGCATCGCCTATCTGGATATCGTCACGCGCGTGAAAGCCGCGTTCGCGCTGCCGACCTATGCGTTCCAGGTGTCAGGCGAGTACGCGATGATCAAGGCCGCCGGCGCCAATGGCTGGATCGACGAGAACCGCGTGATCATTGAGACGCTCACCGCGTTCAAACGCGCCGGCGCAGATGGGGTGGTGACGTATTTCGCACCGCAGGCGGCGGAATTGCTCGGCGCTTAGGCCGCGCGCAGCGACGCCGCTTTCGCCACCGCTTGGCGCACCCGCTCGGCCATCGCGTCGCGGCGCTCGGTTTCCTCGACCGGCGTGGCCGCCAGTTCGGTGACGCCGGTGATACAGGCCTCAAGCGCGGCGCGCGCCGCTTCGGGGCGCAGGCCCTTGGATGAGAAGTGCAGCCCAAACGCCGCGCACGCGCGCATCAGCGGGCCGTCGCCCGCATTCACGGCGCAGGCTTGCACGCGCTTCAGCGCGGCCTGGCACGGCTCGACCTCACCTGTGCCGCCGACATAAGCCGTCGTGGCGCGCGACAATTCAGCGACGATATCGATCAACGTCATCGCGCCCGCGCCAGCGGCGGGCTTGCTCTCGTCGATCTTGCGGCGCTTCTGCACCGGACCGGCGGTGACGATGCCGGCACGGCGGCACGGACCGACATAGCCCTGCGCGTCGATAAATTCGCGCGGACTGGCCAGCACCTTGGTGACGGTGGCGATCAGGCTTTTGGCCGAGAGCGGCTTGCCGACCAGCGCATTGACGCCGGCGTGGCGGCATTCCTCGGCCAGCGACCGCGAGAACGCGCGGGACGTGAGGAAGATCGGCGCCTTGCGATTGACGACGCGGGTATTGCGGCGAAACAGGCGCGTCCATGCCACGCCATCGAGCGGCGTAGATTCCACCGCAGCGATGATCACGTTTGGCGCGAGCAGCTCGAGTGCGTCCATGGCGGCCTGGCTGTCGCCGATCAGCTTGATCTTGTCGACGCCTGCGTTGCGCAGCAGATCGACCATGATCTGGCCCTCGAACTTGTTAGGTTCGATCAGCAGAACGTTCCAATCGCGAGGGTTCATCCCAGGCTCCGAGCGAAGTGACGCAATCGGAGCAAGCTACGGCAATTGGCTTAAAATTCCTTTGATCATAAGCCGTAGCATTAGTTACGTTTGGTCTCGAGCCGGGCGATCAAGCTCGATGTATCCCAGCGTTTTCCGCCCATGTTCTGGATTTCGGCATAATAGCCGTCGACCAATTTCGTTAATTCGAGCTTCGCGCCGTTGCGGGCCGCCTCGTCGAGCACCAGGCCCAGATCCTTGCGCATCCAGTCGATTGCGAAGCCGAACTCGAAATTGCCCTCCACCATCGTCTTCCAACGGTTTTCCATCTGCCACGATTGCGCGGCGCCCTTGGAAATGGCGGCGATCACCTTGTCGACGTCGAGATCGGCGCGCTTGGCGAAGTGAAGCCCCTCCGCCAGCCCCTGTACCACGCCAGCGATGCAGATTTGATTCACCATCTTCGCGAGCTGACCTGCCCCGGCCGGACCGATCAGCGTGATGTTGGCGGCGTAGGCGCGCATCACCGGCTCGGCTTCGGCGAACACGCCCGGTTCGCCACCGGCCATCACCGTGAGCCGTCCGCCCTCCGCGCCAGCCTGGCCGCCTGACACTGGCGCATCGAGAAAGCCTAACCCGCGCGCCTCCGCTTTCGCGGCGAGTTCACGCGCGAGTTCGGCGGACGCGGTGGTGTGATCGACAAAAATCGCGCCGGTGCGCATCGCTTCGCTGGCGGCGTCGAACACTTCGTTGACGTCGCGATCGGCGCCGACGCAGGCGAACACGATGTCACGATCGGCGGCGGCGGCGGCGATGCTGGAATAGGTCCGCCCCTTGTTGCGCTCGACCCAGGCGCGGGCCTTTTCCTCGCTGCGATTGTAGACGGCGACGTCGTGACCCGCCTTGGCGAGGTGCCCGGCCATGGGCGCGCCCATCACGCCTAGGCCGATGAATGCAACCTTCGCCATCTAGCCGCTCCCATTCGTCTCGGCCCGCCCAAAGCGGCCGCGAAAGAACATCAAGCCCGCGCCATCGAGCATGCGAAAGGCGCGAACCTCGCCAATGATAATCAGATGGTCACCGGCGATGCGTCTGTCATGGGTCACACATGACAAATGCGCGAGACCGACGCCGTTCAACACAGGCGCGCCCGCATAATCCTCTACGTCGGCGGGCGCGAGCGGGTCGGCGCCGTGCTTGGCGAAGCGGCGGGCGATCTGCTCGTCGCCGGCGCCCAGCACTGTCAGGCCCCACGCGTCCGCCTCGGCGAAATGCTCGTAGCGGTCGGATTTATCGCCCAGGCACCAGAGGATGAGGCGCGGCTGCAGCGATACCGCAGTCATCGAATTGACGGTCATGCCGGTAAGGCGCCCATCGGCGCGCGCGGCCGAGACCACGGTGACGCCGGTGGCGAACGCGCCCATGGCGCGGCGAAACTCCAGATCGGTCTCGCTCTCCATCCGGTTCGGAATCCCCTTTCGTCACTCGATCTTAACGCTGTTCGGGCAAAGTCTCGCCCTCCGAAACCCAAGAAATGGGCCCGACCGACTATGGCTGCTGCGGCAAATACGCGCCCGATCATCATCAAGAAGATCAAAAAGGTCAGCGGCGGTGGGCACCACGGCGGCGCCTGGAAGGTCGCCTACGCCGACTTCGTGACGGCGATGATGGCGTTCTTTCTGTTGATGTGGCTGATCAACACAACCAGCCCCGAGCAACGCCGCGGCATCGCCGAATTCTTCGCACCCGCCAGCGTGAGCCGCGTTTCCTCCGGCGCCGGCGGTTTGCTTGAAGGCACCAGCTTCGCCGAAGATGGCGTGCGTCACGGCCATTCCGCGCCAGTCGCGGCGGCCTCGGACCCGCAATACACGTCGAACGCGCAGGCGCCCAATCAGGAAGAGTCGGCGCAGGCAGCCGGCACACAGACCCCCAGCGAAGACGCCATGTCGCGTGCGCGCACACTGCGCGAAACCGCTGAGTTCAGCCGCGCTGAAATCGCCATTCGCCAAGCCATGGCGGACATGCCCGATATCGCGGAATTGTCGCGCAACGTGATCGTGGAGCAAACGCCGGAAGGCTTGCGCATTCAGATCGTCGATCAGGAAGGCCGCTCGATGTTCACACCGGGCGAGGCGCAGCCGAACGATCGCGCGCGCCGTTTGCTGGTGGCGATGTCGGATGTAATTGCGCAATTGCCAAACCGATTGACGATCTCGGGCCACACTGACGCCTCAGGCTCTGGCCGGTTTGCCTCGAACTTCGAACTGAGCGCGGCGCGCGCCAACGAAGCGCGGCGCATTCTGGCCAGCCAGGGCATCGACGGCGAACGCATCTACCAGGTCGCCGGGCGCGCGGATTCCGAGCCGTTGTTCCCGGACGACCCCACCCTGCCCGGCAACCGCCGCATCACCATCACACTGCTGCGCGAAGCGCCGCCGCTGCCGGTCAATCACGACCTCTAAGCCCCTGCTCGAAAAATCGAGGCACAACGCTTGACTGCCTTGCCGGGCACGCCTACCTTGGTTCTACAAGGTAGCTTCATACATGCCTCCACAAGACGAAAAGTTCGGCGGGGTTCGTAAAGGGCTCCTGGAGTTCGCGCTGATGACGATCATCTCGGTGGAGAGGGTCTATGTCGCCGACATCCTGGAGCTTCTGGCCGAGACCCCCTTCGCCACCCAGGAAGGCACGCTCTACCCGCTCCTCTCCAAACTGCGGCGCGAGGAGCTCGTGGACTACGAATGGGTCGAATCCGACGCCGGTCCGCCGCGCAAATATTACAGCCTGACCGACAAGGGCCGGACCCACCTCTCCGACCTCGCCGCCTATTGGCGGCTGCTCAACACCACTCTCGAAAGCTTGGGGCGCTAGACACATGGAACGCGTTGTCACGATCAATTTGAACGGCAATCCGTATCAATTGGACGAGCCAGCTTATGATGCGCTGCGCGCCTATCTTGGCCGCGCCGAGGCCGCGCTCGCGTCCAACCCGGACAAGGCCGAGATCCTGCGCGATCTCGAACAGGCCATCGCTGAAAAGTGCGCGGCCTATCTCTCTGCGCATAAGAGCGTCGTCGCCGCGAGCGAGATGACGCGCATCCTGGACGAAATGGGCCCTGTCGCCGGCGCCGAAGGCGAAGCGGCCGAGCAAGCGCGCCCGAGTGGAGACGCGCCGCGCAAGCGCCTCTATCGGATCGCCGAGGGCTCCAACATTGCTGGCGTTTGCACCGGCGTCGCGGCGTTCTTCGATCTGGACGTCAACATCGTGCGGCTGCTGTTCATCGTCACGGCGTTGTTCACGTCTGGCGCGTTCATCTTCGTCTACGTGGCGATGATGTTCTTCATCCCGTCGGCGCAAACGAGCGAGGAATGGGCCGCCGCGCATGGCGCACCGTTCAACGCACAAGAAGTGATCGACCGCGCCAAGCGCGAGTACGGCCGCTTCTCGTCTGATGCTGCGCGCAATTGGCGCCACGAACGGCGCGCATGGCGCCGGTCGATGAAAGAACAAGCGCGCGCGTGGCGTCACAGCTGGGGCGGCTTTGAGCCGCCGCCAAGCGCAGTCGCGCCAGTGCAGCCGGCGGGTTACGTGACCCGTCTGTTCTCAGGCCTGGTGGCGTTCGTGCTGAGCATCGTCACCGCCGCCATGCTGATCGCGTTTTTGATCGCTGTGTTCTCGTTGTTGAATACCGGCGCGGTGCTGGGTTGGATGCCGCCCGCTGACATCCCCAACTGGCTCGCGATCGTTGTGCTCTGCATTGTCTACGCCGCGCTCTCTTCGCCGCTGGCCTATTTGCGGCGCGGCTCCTACGCGACCGCCACCGGCAATCGCTACGTCTATGGCGGCGCCGATGGATTGGTGACGATGCTGGCGATCCTGGCGGGCGGCGTGATCGCCTACCAATTGCTGCCGGATTTCCGAATTTGGATCGATCACTTCCCGGACTCGGTGCGCGCGTTGCGGCTCGAGTTCAGGGACTAGAACAGGGCCGAGGGTAGAGCCCCAACTCCTATCCCCACGGTCCTCGCGGGCGCGGCTTCACGGTCGCGCCCGCGTCCATCTGCGGGGCGGGTTCAGGCGCGGGCGACGGCGTTGGTGCGATGCGCCCGCCAGCATAGGCGGCCAGGGCTTCGATGCGCTTCTCGATCGGCGGGTGGGTGGCGAACATGCCGGCGAAATCGGAGTGCGGGTTCTCGATGAACATCTCGCGCACCTCCGACGGCGCGTTGACGACCGAATTGCCGGAAATCTTTTGCAGCGCTGAGATCATCGCGTCGGGGTTCTTGGTAAGCTCCACCGCGCCGGCGTCAGCCAAATACTCGCGCCGCCGCGAGAGCGAAAAGCGGATCACCACGGCCAGCGCGTAGGCGATCGCAATGATGGCAAGCGCGGCAAGGATGGCGATGATGGCGCCCCCTCCCGAACTGCGGCTCGACGACGACGAGCGCCTTGAGCCCCCACCGCCGCCAGAAAAACTCGCGTGCCGGAGGCCGCGAAACGCCATTTCGCCGACGAACGAGAAAATGCCGACAAACACCACCGCGACGATCAACAGTCGAACGTCTCGATTGCGGATGTGCGTGAGTTCGTGCGCGAGAACGGCTTCGAGTTCATCGTCGCTGAGCGCGTTCATCAGCCCGCGCGTCACCGTGACCGAGTATTGCCCCTCATGCAGACCCGTCGCGAAGGCGTTGAGCGCATCGGTCTCCATGATGCGCAGCGCCGGCGTTTTCATGCCGCGCGAAATGCAGAGGTTTTCGAGCAGATTGTAGAGCTTCGGCTCTTGCATGCGCTCGACGGGCCGCGCGCCCGTCGCGGCGTCGATCATGTTTTGGTAAAACGCGTAGGCGATGCCGAACCACAGGATCGCCGCGGCGATCGCGTAAGGCCACGCATCCGCCAGCGCATTGGCGGCCCAGACGAACGGGCCGATGTCGGGATTGACGCCGGGAACCGAGAGGCCGGAGAGCCCCGCGAACAACAAGAACAGCGCGTACGTCAACAACAGCAACAGAACGGGAAACCCGGCCATCAGCAGGACGGATTTCCCGTTGTTGTTCCAGATGTGCGTTTGCAGGCCGTAGGCGGCCACGCGCGCGGCCTCCGCCTAGTTGAACTTCACTTGCGGGGGCGCTGCATCCATCGACGCACGGCTCTCTTCGCCGACGTCGAAGAAATCGCGCGGGCCGAAGCCGAACGCACCGGCGACCAGCACGGCAGGGAATTGTTCGCGCGCGGTGTTGTATTCGCCAATCGCGTTGTTGAAGAAGCGGCGCGCGGCGGCGAGCTTGTTTTCGATGTCGGTCAGCTCGGCCTGCAATTGCTGGAAGTTCGTGTTGGCCTTGAGGTCGGGATAGGCTTCCGACAATGCGATCAAGCGTCCGAGTGCTGCGCCGAGCACGCCTTCGGCTTGGCCCATGGCTTTCGGATCGCCCGAGCGCTCGGCCGAAACGGCGGCGTTGCGCGCTTGGATCACCGCTTCGAGCGTGCCCTTTTCGTGGGCGGCATAGCCCTTCACGGTCTCGACCAGATTGGGGATCAGGTCGTGACGCTGTTTCAATTGAACGTCGATGTCGGCGAAGGCTTGGTTGCCGTTCTGCCGCAGCGCGACCAGGCGATTGTAAATGCCGATCAAGAGCACCGCGATGACGACGGCGACGATCAGCAGGATAAGTCCGAGGCTCATGAGCGATCCCTCTTGCCGCAACCCAAACGAGTCACAGCGTTACATATAGGAAACGCTGCGCTGGAGCACGCGCCTTCTGAGTGTGACCCAGGTCGCAGCGCGAAATCGGCATTGGTGAATGCGGCGTTTAGCCAATCACGTCGCTGAATCGCCCAGAACGCGAGAAGCCTTTGGGCGCGACGCGCCCGGCGCCGCCGCGCTTGCCTTTGTAGTCTTTCCACTCGGGCACTTGGCGCACGCGACCGGCGCTGTCCTCCCAGGTGAGGCCCTCCTCCTTAGAGAACACTTTCGCGTCGGACAGGCCCTTCTCGTGATAGCTTTGCAGCTTCACGCCCTTGCCGCGCGCCATCTCCGGCAATTCCGAGAGCGGGAAGATCAGCAGCTTGCGGTTTTGACCGATCACCGCGATCTGCTCACCGATCACGGGCGCGGCCGCCATCGCGCGGCCGCTGAGCACCTGCTTGCCCGAGCGCTTCGAGGCGAGCATCTCGCCCTCGCCCACGATGAAACCGTAGCCCTCATTCGACGCCACAAAGCGTTTGGCGCCTTCCTGGTAGACGAACAGCGCCACAGCTTCGTCGATGTCGCCGAGATCGATCTGCAAGCGGATGGGTTCGCCGTGGCCACGACCGCCCGGCAGCTTGTGCGCGTCGAGCGTGAAGGCGCGGCCATCGGACGCGAACAGCAACAGCTTATCGGTGGTCTGGCACTGGACGATGTGCTGGGCGTGATCGCCGTCCTTGAATTTGAGATCGCCGAGATCGGCTACGTGCCCCTTCAACGCGCGGATCCAACCCTTCTCCGAAAGCACCACCGTCACCGGCTCGCGCGTGACGAACGCTTCGACGCTGATTTCGGTAGACACCTCGGCGGCCTTGCCGAGTTCGCTGCGCCGCTTGCCCCAAGCGGTGCCGGGGCCAAACAGCTTGCGCGTCTCTTTCAGCTCGCCCGAGATTTTGCGCCATTGCTTGCGCGTATCTTCGAGCAGCGCTTCGAGACCCGCCTTCTCCTCACGGAGCGCTGCGTCCTCGCGGCGGATTTCCATTTCTTCGAGCTTGCGCAATTGGCGCAGCCGCGTGTTGAGGATGGCCTCAGCCTGCACGTCGTTCAGTTTGAAGCGCTGGATCAGTTTGGCCTTGGCGTCGTCCTCGTTGCGGATGATGCGGATCACCTCATCCAGATTGAGGAAGACGATCAGCAAACCCGCCAAGACATCCAACCGCGCATTGATCTTTGCGATGCGATGCGCGCTGCGCCGCTGCAGCACCTCGCGGCGGTGATCCAGGAACGCCCGAAGCGCCTCTTTCAGGCCCATCACGCGCGGCGCGCCTTCGGCGTCGAGCACGTTCATGTTCAACGACACGCGGGTTTCGAGCGCGGTGAGCTTGAACAGGCTCTCCATCAGCACCGCCGGTTCGACGGTGCGTGCTTTCGGTTCGAGGACAAGGCGGATTTCCTCGGCGCTTTCGTCGCGGACATCGCCCAGCAATGGCGCTTTCTTGCTCTCGATCATTTCCGCGAGCTGTTCGACCAGCTTCGACTTTTGCACCTGGAACGGAATTTCCGTCACCACGATGCGCCACATGCCGCGGCCGATGTCCTCGGTGGTCCAGCGCGCGCGCAGGCGGAAGCCGCCGCGCCCGGTCTCGTAGGCTTCGCGGATGCTCTCTTGCGGCTCGACGACGATGCCGCCGGTTGGGAAATCGGGCCCCGGCATCACGGCGAGCAATTCGTCGGTGGTCGTCTTAGAGTTTTCCACCAGCAGCAGACACGCTTCGATCAGTTCAGCAGCGTTGTGCGGAGGAATGCTGGTGGCCATGCCGACGGCGATGCCGTTGGCGCCATTGGCCAGCAAATTCGGGAACGCGGCGGGCAACACCACCGGCTCTTCGTTCGATCCATCATAGCTCGGGCGGAAATCGACCGCGTCGTCGTCGAGGCCATCAAGCAACGCTTCCGCCGCGGCGGTGAGCTTGCTTTCGGTGTAACGCATGGCGGCGGGGTTATCGCCGTCGATGTTTCCGAAATTGCCTTGCCCGTCGACGAGCGGATAACGCGAGCTGAAATCCTGCGCGAGACGCACGAGCGCGTCGTAGATCGATTGATCGCCGTGCGGGTGGAAATCGCCCATCACGTCGCCGACGACCTTCGCCGATTTGCGGAACGCCGCATCGGGCGACAAGCGCAAGCGACGCATCGCGTACAACACCCGACGGTGCACCGGCTTCAAACCGTCGCGCACGTCCGGCAGCGCGCGGCTGGTGATGGTCGAGAGCGCGTAGGCAAGATAGCGCTTCGACAGCGCCTCGCCGATCGGCTCTTCCACGATGCGTCCGCCTTCGCCTGGCGGGGATGTGATGTCGTCAGCCATTCTAGCTTCCAGGTGTCAAACACTAGGTGTCAGGTGTCAGAAAGCTTTCAGGTCCGAACTGACACCTGAAATCTGACCCCCGACACCTGTTATTAGAGTCGGCCGGCAAATCCTAAACGCTCGATCAGCCGGCGGCGCGCTTCGGGCATGCCCTCGCCTTTATGATCGAACAAGCGCCGTTCCAGGAAATATCCGGATAACGCGAACGCGTCGGCAACATCGCCTTCCGTCAGTTCCGCTTCCGCATCGATCAGGAAGGGCGGCAACCGCAGCAGCACGTCGGCGTGCGGCGCGCCGGCATCGAACGTGGCGGCGCGGCCGGTGCGCGGGCTGACCCAGGCGAGGTTTTCCGTCGCGCCAGTGACCGCACAGCGGGAAAGATCGAGCCCGTAACCCAGTGCGGCCAACAGGCCGAGCTCGAACCTTGTGTAGAGCGCGGGCCAAATTTCCGTGTGCGGCATCGCCTCAATGAGAACGATCAACGCATCGTAGAGCTGGGGATAGGCCTGACGTTCCGGCGCAACGCCACGGACCAACGCGACAGCAGACGACAGGCCGGCCAGCGCGACCGGATCGTCGAGCAAGCGCGTCGCATTCGGTTGCACGAGTTCAAGCGGGCTGAAGAACCCGAGTTGGTCCGACAGCCGCGCTTTCCATCCCGCATGCACCAGATTGCCAGCTTGCAGCGACGGCGCCGCGCGGCGCCCGCCATGAACGACGCCGCCAAAGCGGCCGTGCTCACGCGAAAACAACTCGGCGACGAGCTTGCCCTCGCCGAAATGCCGCGCGCCGAGCACGATGGCGGAATCCGTCCATTCCATCCGATCAGTGTGGACTGCGCGCGCTCAAGCCGCAAACCTCACGCTTCGTAGTCGAGGCCGAGGCGCTGATAGAGCGCGCGTTCCTCGGTCCAATTCTCGCGGACCTTGACGTGCAGAAACAGATGCACGCGGCGGTCGAAGGCAGATTCCAGTTCCTTGCGCGCCGCTTCACCGATCGCTTTGATGGTTGCGCCTCTAGCGCCGATGGCGATTTTTCGCTGACCTTCGCGGGCGACGAAAATCGTCTGATCGATCTTCACCGACCCGTCCTTGCGCTCTTGCCACGCTTCGGTCTCGACGATGAGTTCGTACGGCAATTCGTCGTGCAGGCGCAGGAACGCTTTCTCGCGTGTGATTTCCGCCGCGAGCACACGCGCGGGCGCGTCCATGGTTTGATCTTCAGGGAAAAGCCACGGCCCCTCTGGCGCGCGTTCGCTGAGGGTGCGCGCGAGATCTTCGACGCCGTCGTTCTTCAGCGCGGCGATCATGAAAACGTCTGTGTAGAGCCCGTCTTCAACCAGTTTCGCGGTGATCTGCAGCAATTCGGGCCGCGCCACCGCATCGACTTTGTTGATCACCAGCAGCGATTCACGTCCGAGTTCTTTCAGCTTCGCGGCAATGCGTTCGCTGTCGTCGCGCGCCAGCGCGTCCTTGCCGGTGCGGCCGGCGTTTTCGAGGAACGCAGTCGCGTCCACCACGTGCACGATGGCGTCCGCGCCTTCAAGCGCGCTCCAAGCGGCGGCGACCATGGCGCGATCGAGCCTGCGGCGCGGCGCAAACACGCCGGGCGTATCGATCAGCACCAATTGTACGTCATCGCGCATCGCCACGCCGCGCACGAGGGCGCGCGTGGTTTGCACCTTGTTGGTGACGGCGGCGACTTTCGCGCCCACGAGCGCGTTCACCAGCGTGGATTTGCCCGCGTTGGGCGCACCGAGAACGGCCACCACCGCGCAGCGTTGATCAGCCATCGCCGCGTTCCTTCAAAAATGCCGCCGCGGCGGCGCGCTGAGCGTCGCGTTTGGACGGGCCTTGGCCTTGCACCGGTGCAAAGCCATCAATGTGCGCTTCAACGACAAACACCGGCGCGTGCTCTGGGCCGCTGCGCTCGAGCGTGACGTATTTGAGTTCGCGTTTCTTCGCGGCGGCCCATTCTTGCAGCGCCGTCTTGGCGTCACGCGGGGCTGTATCGACCGCGGCGAATTCACCGGCCCAGAAGCGCGTCACGAATGCTTCGGCGACGGCCATGCCGCCATCGAGATAGAGCGCGGCCAAAACGGACTCGCACACATCGGCCAGAATCGCTTCCTTGGCGCGCCCGCCCTGTTGCTCTTCCGATGGCGACACCACGATGGCGGCGCCAAGATCGGCGCGGCGCGCGGCGCGCGCGCAGGCGCCGCGATTGACCAAAGCGTTGAAGCGAGGCGCGAGGCCGTCTTCTTCCGCCTCGCCGTGCTCTCCGAAGAGGCGCGCCGAGACGATCAGGCCGAGCACACGGTCACCCAGAAATTCGAGCCGGTCGTAGCTGCGCAGCGTGTTCTTCTTGCCGTCGAGGGCGCTGGCGTGGGTCAACGCTTCGCGCAGCAGGTCGCGGTTCGCGAAGACGTGGCCAATCCGCTCTTCCAACGCATCGAGCCGGGCGTCGTTACGGGCGTTTGGGCCCGGCTTCGTCATTGCCGGCTCACTTCACCGCTTTCAGGAAGCGTTCGCCACGGAAGCCGGAGAACAATGTCCACGGCTCAAGCAATGAGGTGGAACCATCGAACGACACGACGATGAATTGCGCGGGGCCGACGAGATTGTCGTACGGCACGAAGCCGACGGACGACGGCACGCGGCTATCAGCAGAATTGTCGCGGTTGTCGCCCATCATGAAGTAATGGCCTTCAGGCACAACATAGACACGCGTGTTGTCGAGTTCGCTGCCTTGCACGCGATCGAAGGTGACGTAGCTTGCGCCGCCCGGCAGCGTTTCGCGGAACGCCCGCACGCGCTCGATGAAGCCGCTTTCGCTTTCGAAGTCGACCTCGCCAAGCGACTCGCGCTCGACGGCTTGGCCGTTGATGTGCAGCGCGCCGTCGATCACTTGGATGCGATCGCCGGGAAGGCCGACAAGGCGCTTGATGAAATCGCGTTCCGGTTCCGGCGGCGGGCGGAAGACGACGACGTCGCCGCGTTCCGGCTCGCGCCCGAACAAGCGGCCCTGCGGCAGCAAGCCTTCAAGCGGGGCGAAAGAGAAGCGGCCGTAACCGTAGGACCATTTGGTGACGACTATGTAGTCACCGACCTCGAGCGTCGGCTCCATCGAACCTGACGGGATCCGGAACGGCTGCACTATGGTGAAGCGCAACACCATCGCCAACGCCAGCGCGTAAAGGATGATGCGCACGTTCTCCCAGAAGATGCTCATCGCGGGCGTTGACGTGGAACCGGTTGTCATACTCGTCATAAGTTTCTCACTAGCGGGCGGCCGCGGAGCTTGTCTGAGCCCTGCACATGCCGCGCCGCGATTTGCTGAATGCGCCCGTGGGGCCTGCTGCCGGTGGGGACCCGTTCCCCGCTCACGCGCCCTGCCCAGGTTCGTTCGAACCTAACTCCGCCGAAATAATGACGAAGCTCTGGGCGAGCGGGTAGTCGTCCGTCAAGCTGACATGGACGCGCGCGACGTATCCGGGGGGCGTCATTTCGCTTAACCGGCGAGCCGCACCGCCGGTCAAAACCATGGTGGGCTGCCCGCTGGGCAGGTTGGCGACGCCCATATCCCGCCAAAACACGCCTCTTTTCATGCCGGTACCCAACGCCTTGGCGCACGCTTCCTTGGCGGCAAAGCGTTTGGCGTAGCTGGCGGCGCGTTGGGCTGGGCGCCGTTCGGCTCTGCGTTTTTCCAGGTCGGTGTAGAGGCGCTCGGTGAAACGCGGGCCGAACCGGGCGAGCGAGCGCTCGATCCGGCGAATGTCGATGATGTCGGAGCCCACCCCGAGGATCATGGTGAAAACCTGGCGGCGTCCATCAGCCGGCGCATCTCGCCCACCGCCCGATCGAGGCCGATGAAGATCGCCTCCCCCACAAGGAAGTGGCCGATATTGAGCTCGACCACCTCAGGAATGGCGGCGATGGGCCCGACTGTCTCGAAATCGATGCCGTGGCCGGCATGGACCTCCAGCCCCAACGCGGCGGCTTGGCGCGCGCCGATCTGCAGGGCGGCAAGAATGTCGGACGCGTCGTGGCCATCACGGACGGCATCGCAATAGGCGCCGGTATGGAGTTCGATCACCTGCGCGCCGGTGCGGCTGGCGGCTTCGATCTGCAGCGGGTCGGCGCCAATGAAGAGCGACACACGGCTGCCGGCTTCGCGCAGCTTGGCCACGAACGGGGCAATCCAATTGTGGCCGCCGGCGACATCGAGGCCACCCTCGGTGGTGCGCTCCTCGCGGCGCTCGGGCACCAGGCACACGGCGGGCGGGCGGTGCTTCAGCGCGATTTCAAGCATCTCTGAGGTGACGGCCATCTCCAAATTGAGCGGACGGCCGCGCTTGCGTAGCATGTCGGAGAGCTTGTCGATATCGGCGTCGGAGATATGGCGCCGATCTTCGCGCAAGTGCGCGGTCACCCCATCGGCGCCGGCTTCAAGCGCTGCGATCGCCGCGCGCACGGGATCGGGATAGGCGCCGCCGCGCGCGTTGCGGATGGTGGCGACGTGATCGATGTTCACGCCGAGGCGGAGACGCGTCATGCGGCGATCCCGCGGCTGCCGGGCTTCACTGCAGGCAACGCCGCAAGTTCCGGCGGCAGAGCGTCGGCGGCATAGGCGGGGGCGTTGACGGCAGCCAATGAAACGAGAGCAGCGCCGATGTCGGCCTTACCGCCAGAGCGATCGATCAAGCACGCCGCGCCAACCAATTGGCCGTGGCCGCGAATGGCGTCCAGGCATTCGCGCGAAGAGAGGCCGGTGGTGACCACATCTTCCACCATCAGCACGCGCTCGTCGGGCGCGATGGAAAAGCCGCGACGCAATTGGAACTGTCCCTGCTCGCGCTCCACAAACATCGCGCGCGCGCCGAGCTGTCGCGCCGTTTCGTAGCCAGGGATGATCGCGCCCACGGCCGGCGAAACGACGACATCAATCCGGCCGAACGCAGCGCGCGCCTTGTCCGCGAGCGCCCGACACAGGCGCTCGGTGCGGGCGGGGTCCATGAACACGGCGTTCTTCTGGAAGAACACCGGGCTGTGCAGGCCCGACGAGAGGATGAAATGCCCCTCCAGCAGCGCGCCAGCGGCGCGGAATTCGTTGAGCACATCGTCTTGAGTCATGGGGCGAATATCTAGCATCCGCACTTGGGCGAAAACAGACGGATCTGCCCAATTTGCCACGCTTCGGGGCAAAGGCAGGCCAACTGAGTGGGGCTCACATGAGCGCGGGAACCAGGAGCGAACCCAAGCGCTTGGCTGATTGAAACCAGAAGAGACGCGTCATGACGCTATTTGAGTTCATTTTCGGCCGCCGCCCGACCACAGTTCGTGGCGATGTCGAAATCATCGCCTCGCCGCCCGCCGACGCCGACTGGCGCAAAGTGAAACCGCGCAAGCAGTCGCGCGTCGAAGCGCACCTGGCCAATGACGACGGCGAAATTCAAACCCACCACGGCGCACTCACGTACCGCGCCGGAGAGCACTACCTCGTCACGCCGCAAAACGGGAACGTGGCGGTGGTGCGTCGCGATATTTTCGAGCGCACCTATCGCAAGCGGATTTTCGGCGGCTACGAGAAGCGACCGGACGTCGTCTATCGCTATTTCACGCTGCCGCGCGCGGCGATCGTGCAGACCCCCGAAGGCCCACAGCGTGCAGAACCGGGCGATTGGATCATGCAGGGCGTGGTCGGCGAATTGTGGCCGGTGCGGCCCGATGAAGCCGCAAGCAAATACGCCCCAGCTTAACGCTTGGCGTTCTTCGCCTGTGCGGCCAACGTCACCTCAACGGTTGCGTTGAGCAATTCCGCAGCCGCAAGCAGCACCGGTCCAGCCAACGGATCGCGCCCCAGGTCAGCGATCGGCCCCTCACCGAAATAGACGCCATCGGACACCAAGAACGTCAGGCGCGTGCGCCCGCTGTCGGGCGGCGGTAAGCGATCCTTCGTCCACGGACCAATGCGGGCAATCAGCAATTTAGCGGAATCAAACACAGCCGTGACCATTTCCGACAAGTGCGGAGACTCGCCTTCGATGATGGTCATCTTCGAGGTTTGATTGATGTAGCGAATGCGCCCGTCCGCATAGGCCGCGAGAACGTCGAGCCCGCCTTCCATCGGCACTTCGGCAATCACACCATGCAAACGCTTTTGCGGCGCCGCGAAGCCTTCCTTCCGCATCCGATTGGCCGCCAGCATGCGCAAACGGCTTTCAATCTTGTCGTCGTCGGCGATCGCGCGAAGCGCCGCTTCGTCAGCGCGCGCGGCGAAGATCGGCGCAAGCCGGCCAGGATCGCCCTTTGAGGCGGAGCGAAATTCTTCGGGATCGTCGCAGAAGAGCAAATGATAGAGCGTGTTTGCGGCTTCCTCATCGCCATACGGGCGGTATTTCGGCGGGCTCATCCGCGCACCCGTTCAACGTCCTTCACCGCTTTCGAGGTGCGCATGGCGGCAACGATATTGGTCAGGTGCCTTAGATCGGCGACCTCGATGTCGAATTGCATGTCGAAGAAATCCGTAGTGCGCCGAAGCAGCTTGAGATTGATAATGTCGCCCTCGTTTTCGGCGATGTTACGGCAGAGATCGGCCAGGGCGCCACGCGCATTCTCCACGGTGGCGATAATCCGGCCCACGCTCAAGGTGCGGTCGAGGGCAGTTTGGGTCCAATCCAGATCGACCCAGGTGTCGGAGGTTTCTTCCAGAGCCTCGAGCTTCTCGCAATCGATGGTGTGGATCATCAAGCCCACGCCCTGCTCCTGGACGCCGATAATGCGATCGCCCGGGATCGGCGTGCAGCATTCGGCGAAGTGCATGCCGACGCCGGCGGTGAGCGAGCCGCCTTTGACGTAAAGCTTGGCCTTCTCGCGCGCCATCGGCCGGCGGGCTTCGTCCTTACGCACGCGCTCTTCCAGACCGGGAAACGCGGCGACGGCGACGGCGGAGGCCTTCAGGCTGCCCTCGCCGACGGACACGTAAAGCTCTTCCTCGTTCTGTTTGCCCATACGCTGCGCGGCTTTTTGCAGCGAGGTGTCGGCGATGTCGTGGCCGTAGCGATGCAGAGCGTGGGCGACGAGATCACGACCGAGGCGCGCGAATTCTTCCTGGCGCGCGTGACGCTCAAGCCGACGCTGCGCCGACTTGGCGCGGCCGGTTTTCGTGAGCGCCTCCCAACCTGGCACGGGTGCAGCGCGATCGGCGGTCATGATTTCAACGACGTCGCCATTGCGCAGCGCCGACCGCAACGGCCGCTCCGCGCCGTTGACCTTGGCGCCGATGCAGCGATCGCCAATGCCCGAGTGCACGGCGTAGGCAAAGTCGAGCGCGGTGGCGCCTTGCGGCAAAGCAATCAAGAGCCCCTTCGGCGTGAACGCGAAGACGTGGTCCTGATACATTTCGAGCTTGGCGTGCTCGATGAATTCGTCGAGGTCGCCGCCATGCTCGGCGATTTCCAGCAAGGAGCGCGTCGCTTCGCGCGCGTCGAGACCAGCTGACGCGGCCTGTTCTTCGTCGAACCCGTAAGTCTCGTTCTTATAGCGCCAGTGCGCGGCGACGCCGACTTCGGCGAGCTGATCCATCTCGTCGGTGCGAATCTGAATCTCGACGCGCACGTTGCCGGGGCCGATCACCACCGTGTGGATAGAGCGGTAGCCATTTGGCTTCGGGTTGGAGATGTAATCTTCGACCTGATCGGGCACGCAGCGCCACGTCTGGTGCACGACGCCGAGCGCGCGATAACAATCTTCCGGCGTCGGCACGATGATGCGAAACGCATAGACGTCGGCGAGATCGGAAAATTCCAAGCTCTTGCGCTGCAGCTTGCGCCAAATCGAATAGGTTTGTTTTTCGCGACCGAACACGCGCGCGTTGAGACCAGAGAATTCCAACACCTCGGTGATCGTCTGGATCACGATCGAGACGTTGGCGCCCTTCTCGATACGAAGCTGCTCGAGGCGCTGATTGATCGCCAATTCCGCTTCCGGAAACGCCTCGTGGAAGGCGAGGCTTTCCAGTTCGCGCGCCATCCGCTCCATGCCGATGCGGCGCGCGAGCGGCCCGTAGATTTCCAGCGTCTCCAGCGCGATGCGCCGACGCTTAGCGGCCTTGGGATGATGCTTCAGCGTGCGCATGTTGTGCAGGCGGTCAGCCAGCTTCACGAGCAGCACGCGCACGTCGCGCGACATCGCCAGGATGAACTTCTGCAGGTTCTGCGCCTGCTTGTTCTCCTCCGACTGCATTTCCAATTGCGAGAGCTTGGTGACGCCCTCAACCAGGTCGGCGATCTGGTCGCCGAACATGACCGCGATCTCTTCCTTGGTCGCTTCGGTGTCTTCGATGGTGTCGTGCAGCAGGCCTGCGACGATCGTCGCTTGATCGAGCTTGTACTCAGTCAGCAGCCCCGCGACCTCGATCGGGTGCGCGAAATACGGATCGCCCGACAGCCGCTTCTGGCTGCCGTGCTTCGACGTCGCATAGACGTAGGCGCGGTTGATCAGGTTCTCATCGACCTGGGGATCGTACTCGCGGATGCGGTCGAGCAGTTCGAACTGCCGCAGGTAGCGGGTGCGCGTTGGCGTCTCGCCCGCACCGGCCGGCGTGGGCGATGTTTTGGCGGCGACTGCGTCACCGCCTGACATGGCCCTAGTAGCGCTCGTCGCGCTGAGCTTCGGCCTCGGCCTGGAGCGCGCGCAAGACGTCCTCTTCGCTGGACTGAACCGGCGCCACGAGCGCCAGACGATCCTGCTCGTCTTCGGCCTGGGTGGTGGGTTGCACGTCCTGGTAGAGCAGCACCAGGCCGTCGCGGAGATCTTCGGCTTCAACCGCCCCATCGGCGATTTCGCGCAGGGCGACGACCGGGTCTTTATCGCGATCGCGGTCGATCAACGGCTCGGCGCCGGACGAAATGTTGCGCGCGCGGTGCGCGGCCAAGAGCACCAGCGAGAACCGGTTTGGGATTTTTTCGACACAATCTTCGACGGTTACGCGAGCCAAGGCGTGCTTCCTCTGCGGTCAATTGCTGGAGCGAACAGCTAAACTAATGGTCTCAGTCACATTTCGCAATGCAAACCGGCGCCGCAGGCGCGAGAAGCTCAGTCCCCGGCCGGATCGGGCTCCGGAAACGCCCCCACGCGGCGCACGCTGGATCGGTCCGGCAACAGGGCCAGCAGCTCGCTAGCGGTGAGGCCCAGCTCGGGGTGGGTCCAGTCCGAGGCCGCTTCCGCCAGCGGGGCCAGCACGAAAGCGCGGGCGGGAATGCCCGGATGGGGCAAGACGAGATCCCCGAACGGCCCCTGAAAGGCGCCCGACTGGCCCTCCATCGCCAAGATGTCGAGGTCGAGCGTGCGCGGCCCCCAGCGCTCGCGCCGCTCGCGCCCGAAGGCGATCTCAACCGCGCGCAAGGCCGTGTAGAGCGCCAGCGGGCCCAAACCGTGCGCGTCGAGCTCAATGACGGCGTTGTGGAAGCTCGGCTGCCCTTCCGCGCCTGCGCCCGGCGGCCAGGGGTCGGTTTGCCAGATGCTCGAGCGCGCACGCGTCGATAGGCCCGCAGCTTTGAGGGCCGCGGCGGCTTGCGCGAGCAAGGCAGGCCCGGCAACACCGCGATACGGCAGATTGGTGCCGAGCGCGATGAGGGCGAACGCGTTGGTGACGGCACTCTCCATCTTCGCAGGCAATGCCCGCTCGAACGGCGGCGGACAAGGGACGCTGCCGTGAAAGCCGTTCCCACCGAGGCGCCGCGCGCATGCCCGCTGTGCCCGCGCTTGGTGGCGTATCGCGGCGAGAACGCGCGCGACGAGCCTGATTGGTTCAATGGGCCTGCGCCATCGTTTGGAGACGCCAACGCGCGACTGCTTGTTGTGGGCCTGGCGCCAGGCCGCCGCGGCGCCAATCGAACTGGGCGCCCGTTCACCGGCGATTACGCCGGCGACCTGCTCTACGCCACGCTCGGCAAGTTCGGCTTCGCCAAAGGCGTCTATCGCGCCGACCCCGATGACGGCGTGACACTGAAGGGCGCCATGATCACCAACGCCGTGCGGTGCGCGCCGCCTGAGAACAAGCCGACGCCTGAGGAGATCAAAACCTGCCGCCCGTTCCTCACCGCACGCATGGGGGCGCTGCCCAAGCTGAAGGTGATCCTCGCGCTGGGGACGATCGCGCATGAGAGCGTGCTGCGCGCGCATGGTCTGAAGCCATCGTTCGCGAAATTCGCACACGGCGCGGAGGCGGCGCTGCCAAGCGGCCCGACATTGCTCTCAAGCTATCATTGTTCGCGCTACAACACGCAGACGCGACGCTTAACGACAGAGATGTTCGAGACCGTGTTCGAACGCGCCAGCGTGCTTGCGCGCTAGCTGACGGCTTTCAATTGCGTTGGGCGTGGCGGCAAGCTTGGCGCGGCTTGCCCCGGTGCGCCGTCGCGCTTGGACAAATCGAGCGCCTCATTCAGCACCGTCAGCAGCTGCGTGGCGGAGGCGTGGATGCGGCCGATTTCGGCACCCGTTTCGGGCTCACGCGTCGCCGCCATCGCGCGCGCGGAACTGGCGATGATCGCGTTCAGCGGTCCACGCACCTCTAAGCTCATATTGGCCAAGAATTGCGACTTGGCGGACTCGGCGCGCTCCGCCCGTTCGGCGCGACGGCGAAGCGCGATGTCGCGCACAGCCGAGACGTAGAGGCCCTCGGCCGCGTTCAGCACGCGACGGTGGATTTCAACTTCAACCAGACCCTTCGGGCTGATCAAAGTCGCTTCCACCGGGTATGGCCGCTCGCCCCGCGCCGCCGCTTGCAACGCCGGCAGCGAGGCCGGCGCCACGAATTCACGCAAGGTGCGGCCAATCAATTCGTCAACGGTGCAGTTCACCATCGCGGCGATGTTGGAATTGGCGTCGACGATACGCTCGGCGTCATGGATCAACAGGCCTTCGATGGCGGCGTCCGCCAGGCGCGACATCCGTGCGGCGGCGGCCAATTTGGCGGCCTGGATGCGGCGATCCGCAAACGAAAATGCGGCCGCCGCCACGAGGAGCGCCGCAGCGCCCACCGTGACCATGATGGCCAAGCCGGTGTGATCCAGGGTGTGGGCAGGCTGCGCCAACAACGGGTCGGGCGTCAGCGTGAGGGCACCGACGCCGGTAAAGTGCATCGATAGAACCCCGACGATGAACAGCGCGCCCGCGCCGGCGCGCGCGGCGAACGAGCGCGCCCGCGCCAACACCGCAAACCCCAACACCGTAAACATCGCGGCGAAGCTTGCCGTCGCGATCACGAGGTCAAGCGCCCAGGTCGGCGTCGCCGCCGCCTCGACGCCAGTCATGCCAACGAAATGCAACCCCGCGACTGCGGCGCCCATGATCAGGCCCGCGCCAAGAGCGCCCAAACCGCTGCGCCAACGCGCGAACACCTCGAACGCCAGGAAGGCGCCGACCAAGCCGACCACCGCCGACCACAACGTGATGGGAAGATCGAAGCCAATCGGAATGCCCGGCTGATAGGCCAACATACCGACGAAATGCGTGGCCCAGGTGCCGCCGCCAGCGGCGACAGCGGCAAGCGCCAGCCAGCCGTGGCTATTCTCTTTCGACGCGCCGACGGCACGCTCCATCACCAGCAGCGCGCCCGCCCAACACAGCACGCAAATGACGCACGCGACGCCGACAAGCCAAAGATCGTGCTGCTCAACCACGCAGCCCAGAACGCGAACCATACCCGCCTCGGATTTCTTCCGAATATTGCATTGCAGGCTACGCGGGCTTGCTTAACGGGCGCTGGATCAAACTGTATTTAATCGCTCGTTTACGCTGATGGCGCGCGCGGCTCGATCAAATCCCACTTGTTTCCGTAGAGATCGAGCAACACCACGACCTTCCCGTACGCTTCTTCGCGTGGCGCTTCGGTGAAGCGCACGCCCGCAGCTTTCATGCGGGCATGGTCGGCGTCGAAGCTGTCAGTGTGGAGGAAGAACGCGACGCGCCCACCGGTTTGATTGCCGATGGCGGCGGCTTGCGCGGGGTTCGCTGCTTTGGCCAGCAGCAGCCCGGCGCCCTCGCCCGGCGACACCACGACCCAGCGTTTGCCGGCGCCCATGTCGGTGTCCTCAAGCAGCTTGAGGCCGAGCACATCGGTGTAGAAGGCGATCGCCTCGTCGTAATCGGGAACCACGAGCGTCACCAAAGCCAGACGCTTCATCCTTTGTCCCGCAGCAGGCGTGATTGCTGGCGCTTCCAATCACGATCCTTCGTCGCTTCGCGTTTGTCGTGCGCCTTCTTGCCTTTGGCCATGGCGATCTCGAGCTTAGCGATGCCGCGATCGTTGAAGTAAAGCCGCAACGGCGCAAGCGTGCGCCCTTCGCGCTCCACCGCGCTCGCTAGCTTGTGCAATTCGCGCGAGCGGACCAATAGTTTTCGCGGCCGGCGCGGTTCGTGATTGAACTGACCCGCAGGCGGATATTCAGGTATGGTGGCGTTGATCAGCCAAAGCTCACCGCGCTCGGTGCTGGCGTAGCTTTCAGCGATATTGGCGCGGCCGCCGCGGAGCGATTTGACCTCGGTGCCAAGCAATTGGATGCCAACTTCGAGCGTGTCCTCGATCAGATAATCGAAACGCGCGCGGCGGTTCTCGGCGATCAGCTTGCGATCTGGGTCGGACTTCTTGGCCACTTAGATAAGCCCCGCTTCAGCCATCGCCGCGCGCACCTGCGCTTTGGCGCCTTCGCTCAACGTCAGGATCGGCAGCCGGACTTCATCGGTGCAGAGCCCCAGCACGGAGCAGGCATACTTCGCCGGCCCCGGCGACGGCTCGACGAACATCACTTTGTGCAAAGCGGCTAAGGTATCGTCGACCTGCCGCGCTTTCGCGAAATCGCCCTGTGCGGCGGCGTCCTGAACCGCCGCACAGAGTTTCGGCGCGACGTTTGCGGTGACTGAGATGCAGCCCTTGCCGCCCTGGGCATGAAATCCCAACGCGCTGCCGTCGTCGCCGGAGAGTTGCGTAAATCGATCGCCGCAGGAATTTGTGTGGCGCGCGACGCGCGAGAGATCGCCGGTTGCGTCCTTCACGCCGATCACGTTCGCGAGCTTGGCGATGCGGGCCATGGTCTCGACGCTGATGTCGACAATGGTTCGCCCGGGCACGTTGTAAACGACGATTGGGATGTCCACTGCGTCGTTGATCGCCTTGAAGTGGGCGTACATGCCGTCTTGGCTTGGCTTGTTGTAATAGGGCGCGACGACAAGAACGGCGTCGGCCTTCGCGGCTTTGGCGATGCGCGCCAAATCTATTGCGTGCGCAGTGGCGTTCGAGCCGGCTCCAGCGATCACGGGCACGCGCCCGCCCGCCGCTTCAACGCACAATTCAACAACCCGTTGATGTTCGGCCTGACTGAGCGTGACGCTCTCACCCGTCGTGCCGCATGGCACCAAACCGTGCGAACCCTCCGCGACTTGGCGTTCGACCAGGGCCTGAAACGCCCGTTCATCCACGGTTCCGTTTCGGAAGGGTGTAATCAGCGCCGGAAGCGATCCCTGAATCATGGCTGCCAAATCATGGAAAAATGTGTCTCTTCATGGTCATGCGGTAGCCCGGCGCTGGCGCCAGGGCTGGCGTTGGCGCGATTCCTGCCACACACTTGCGCGCGGTTAAATAGCGCCCAGTCGGCAGCGTCGTTGCGGCGCCGTCACAAGGGCGTTTTGCGATGACGGGCGCACGGAGAGAGCGGATGGGTCGTGCCAGGATGATACGGATCGGTGCGCTGGCGCTGTGCGCCAGCTTGGCGCTGGCCGCGTCGAGCGCCGGCCAACAAACCGGCGGCCTCACCGGACCCGCGACGGCGGAAGCTACGGCGTACACCGCGCTGCCCCCGCCGCCGTCCGCCAGCGAACGCGCGCGACTGGTGCAGGGCATGTCGTTGGCGGACACCCGCGATTGGGCCGGCGTCGCGCAAACCCGCGACGCCGCCGGCGACCCGCTGGTGCGCAAACTGCTGCAATGGCGCTGGGCCGCCTCCACGGACGCGCCGCTCTATTTCGACGACCTGTCGCGGGCGCTGACCGATCTGCAAGGTTGGCCGGCGCGTGCGGTTATTCGTGCGCGCGCCGAAGAAGCGATCTTGGACAGCCGCTTGTCCGCCGCAGATCGCGTCGCGTTTCTGCGTCAGGAAAACGGCCCCGCCACCGGCAATGGCCGCATGGCGCTGGCGCTTGCGTTGAAAGATATGGGCCAACGCAGCGAAGCCGAACAACTCGCCCGCGCCGCCTGGCGCGAAGATACGCTGTCGACAACCGCCGAAGCGCGAGCGCGTCAGGAATTCTCTTTCTCGGCCGACGATCACGCCGCGCGCGTCGATATCTTGCTGTGGCGCGAGCAACGCACAGCCGCCCGCGCGCTGCTGCCGTTGGTGTCGCCTGCCGATCGGGCCTTGGCCAATGCGCGCATTGCGCTGCAATCGCGCCAGCGCCGTGGCCTGCAGGCCGCGGTAGATGCAGTGCCGTCGTCTCGTCGCGATGCGGCGGGCCTGTTGTATGATCGCGCACAATACATCCGCCGCTCGGGGCGCCCTGAAGACGCAATGCCGGTGGCGGCGCGCATTGACGCGCGTGAGGCGCCTGCGGTGGCGCGCGACGACATTTACCGTGAGCGGCGTCTCTACGTGCCGCGCGCGCTGCGCGCTGGAAACCAACGTCTGGCGTACAATCTGGTCAGCAATCACGGGCTCACATCCGGCGAGGAATTCGCGGACGCCGAGTGGCTGTCGGGCTGGCTGCAATTGCGCTTCCTCGCTGCGCCAGCGCAGGCGGAAGAACATTTCCGGCATTTGAGCGCCAACGTGTCGGCCCCGGTGTCGAGTTCGCGCGCATATTATTGGCGCGCCGAAGCTGTGCGGGCGCTGGGTCGCGCCAGCGAAGCTGACGAATTGCTCGCAAACGCGGCGCGCTTCCCGTTCACGTATTACGGCCAACTCGCCGCGCAACGCCGCAGCGGCGGATCGGCCATGCTCGACTTGCCAGACACCGGGCGCATCACCGACGCGGCGCGCAACCGCTTTGAGAACCGCGAGCTGGTTCGTGCACTACGGCTGATGGCCGAGGTGGGCGATCGCCAGGATTTCGAAAGCATCGCTTTCTTCCTCGACGACACGCTGGAAGATCCGATGGAAGTTGAGCTGCTTGCGCAATTGTCACGCGAGCAGGCTTACACGCGGACGGCTCTGCGGAACGCCAAGGCTGGCCTGTTCCGTGGCGTCGTCGCCGTGAACGCCGCTTATCCGATGCTGCCGCTTCCCTCGGTGGTGGAGAATAGCGGACGTCCGGAGCCAGCGCTGGTTTACGCCATCATCCGTCAAGAGAGCGAATTCGAGGTGAGCGCGATCTCCAGCGCCAACGCGCGCGGGCTGATGCAACTCATTCCCTCCACGGCGCAGGCGCAGGCGCGCCGCGAAGGCATTCCCTATCAGCGCGCCGCGCTCACCACCGACGGCGCCTACAACATGACTTTGGGTGCAGCGCATCTGGGCGATCTGGTGGACAGCTTTGGCGGCTCGTACGTGCTTGCCATCGCGTCCTACAACGCCGGCTCGCATCGCGCGCGCGAATGGATCGCCGATTACGGCGATCCGCGCTCATCGTCCGTCGATGTGGTGGATTGGGTGGAGCTGATCCCGTTCGCGGAAACACGCAATTACGTGCAGCGCGTGACCGAGAACCTGCAGGTCTATCGCCATCGCATCGAGGGTCGGCCAACGCCGATCCGGCTGCAACAAGATCTCGAACGCGGACGCTGATCAGCTCGCCAACGCGCGCTGAAAGGTTTCCGCGTCGACATTGCCGCCGCTGGCGACGACAGCCACCGTTGCGCCCTTGAGATCGACTTTGCCGCTGAGCGCGACGGCGAGCGAAGCAGCGCCCGACGGTTCGAGCACGATCTTCATGTGCAAGAACGCGAATTTCATCGCGCGCAGCACGGCCTCGTCAGAGATCGCGACGACTCCGGAAAAGCGCTCGGCCGCGATTGGAAAGGTGAGATCGCCCATCTGCTCCGTGAGCAGACCGTCACAAATCGAGCGAATGCCAGGCGGGTTGCGCTGAATGGTTCCCGAAGCGAGCGACGCGGCGATGTCGTTATGACCTTCAGGCTCAACCGCATAAATCTTTGCATCCGGCAGGCCGAGCGCGACGCCAGTGGAAAGTCCGCCACCGCTGGCGGGCACCAGCACGATATCGGGCCTGATCTCTTCGCCGATCTCCAAACCTGCCGTCCCCTGCCCGGCGATCACGTTCACATCGTCAAACGGCTTGATCAGCGACAGGCCACGCTCTTGCGAAACTTTCGCGCCAATCGCCTCGCGGCTTTCGTTGACGCGATCGTAGGTGATCACCTCCGCGCCATTGCCGCGCGTGGTCTCCAGTTTGATGCGCGGCGCATCCGACGGCATCACGATCACAGCAGGCACGCCAAAGATGCGCGCCGCCGTGGACACGGCGATGGCATGGTTGCCGGACGAGAACGCCACGACACCGCGCGCGCGCGCTTCCTCGCTGAGCGCCGTCAGCGCGCTCATGGCGCCGCGAAATTTGAAGGCGCCGCCGCGCTGCAGGCATTCGGCTTTGACGAAAACACGTCCGCCGGTGGCTTCGTCGAGCGCATCGTTGCGCAAGAGCGGCGTGCGTACGGCGTACGGCGCAATGCGTTTGGCGGCGGCGCGGAGATCCTCAATGCTGGGCTTCATGGGGCTCTCCTATCATGATCCGCGCGGTTTGGCGCGGCGCGTCGGCGGGGCTGTCAGCGGATCTTCCGGCCAGGGATGCTTCGGGTATCGCCCGCGCATCTCCGAGCGCACCGCCGCGTACGATCCACGCCAAAAGCCTGGGAGGTCCTTTGTGGTTTGCACCGGGCGATGCGCCGGCGAGAGAAGGCGCAAGGTGAGCGGCGCACGTCCGTTGGCCACGCTTGGGTGTTTGCTCATCCCGAACATCTCTTGCAGCCGCACATCGAGCGCAGGCCCGCCCTCGGCGGCGTAATCGATGCGCAGCGCGCTGCCGGCCGGCGTGTCGAAATGCGTGGGCGCTTCGGTGTCGAGGCGGCGGCGGAGATCGTGCGCCAAGGTGTTCAGCAGCGCTTGCGCGAGCGGCGCATCCTTCAAACGCGAGACACCATCCATCGCCGGGGCAAGCCAATCGTCCAGGCCGCTCATGAGCGCGTCATCGCTCCAGTCCGGCCAGGCCTCGCCATCCAGCGCCCGCATCAAAGCTACGCGCGCGCGCACCTGGGCGGCCGCGTCCGACCAATCGAGCACGCCCAAGCCCTCGTCGCGCACGGCTTCAAGCAATGCGTCGCGCAAATCCGCCGCGCTCAGTTTTTCGAGCGGCGCTTCACTCAGCACAATCCGGCCCAGCCGTCGCGTGCGCCGGCCCCGGACTACGCCGGTTGTTGGATCGATCGTCACCGCCGCATGAGTTTCGATCTCACGCGCGAATATGGCTTCGATGTCCGCTGCGTCGATTGGCGCGGCCAGCAATATCAGCGCGCGTCCGGCGGCGCCGGCGATGTCGGCGATCACGAGGTAAGGCACTTGAGACAGCGGCTCGGCCGCATCGAGCGTGGCGGCGCGTCCATTCGCCATCAGGAAGGCTTCGCTACGTCGCTTGGCGACACGGTCTGGGAACGCGCGGGCGAGAACGATGCCGGCCTGGCTCTCATCGATGGCGCCAGCGTTGCCCGCTTGACGCGCGATGCGATCGGCCAAGCGACGCGCAGCGTCGGCGCGTTGGCCTCGCTCGTGCGCGAAGCGGTGCAGCCGATCGCGCAAATCCGCGCCGCGTCCGCCCAGCCCCTGCTCGGTCAGCAACGCAGCGATGCGCGCGGCGAGTGCGGTGTCCTCGCCGGCTGCCAGCACCATGTGCGCGAGACGCGGCGGCAACGGCATGCGGGCGAGTGCGCGGCCGTGCGTCGTCAGTGCGCCGTCACCGTCGAGCGCGCCGATCCGGGTTAGCATCGCCAAGGCTTCGGCCCATGCGGGCTTCGGCGGCAGATCGAGCCAACTCAACGCACCCGGGTCGCGCACGCCCCACGCGGCGAGATCAAGCGCGAGGCCAGATAGATCGGCGTCCATGATCTCGGGACGGTCGAAATCCGGCAATGCGCGGGTCTCGCCTTCGCTCCACAGACGCACGCAAGCGCCCGGCTCCAAGCGCCCGGCGCGGCCCGCGCGCTGCGTGATGGCGGCTTTGCTGGCGCGCGCGGTTTCCAAGCGCGTGAGGCCAAGCCCAGGCTCGTAGCGCGGCCTGCGCGACAGGCCGCTGTCGATGACGATACGCACACCTTCGATGGTGAGACTGGTTTCCGCGATCGATGTCGCGAGAACAACCTTGCGGCGCCCAGGCGGCGACGGCGCGATGGCGGCGTCCTGGTCGCCGGGGCCCATGGCGCCGTAGAGCGGGCGAATGTCTACGCTCGGATCATTGACGCTGGCGCGCAGTGCGTCCGCCGTGCGCTCAATCTCACGCGCGCCGGGAAGAAACACGAGCGCGCTGCCGGTTTCCGTACGCAACGCCGCCCGGGCGGCGGCGGCGACATCGTCTTCCAGGCGCGCACGCGGATCTCGCGGACGATAGCTTGTCGTCACCGGAAACATACGCCCTTCGCTGACGATCACCGGCGCATCGCCCAACAGTTCCGCGACGCGCGCAGCGTCGAGTGTCGCCGACATCACCACCAGGCGGAGGTCCGGCCGCAGGCCTGACTGCGCATCGCGCGCCAGGGCTAGCCCCAAATCGCCTTCGAGGCTGCGTTCGTGGAATTCATCGAACAGCACGACGCCGATTCCGCGCAGCTCGGGATCGTCGAGGATCATGCGCGTGAACACACCCTCAGTGACGACCTCGATGCGCGTCTTGGGGCCGATCTTGGAATCGAGACGCACGCGGTAGCCAACCGTTTCACCGACACGCTCGCCACGCTCGCTGGCGATGCGCGCGGCGGCGGCGCGCGCTGCGATGCGGCGGGGCGAAAGCAGCACGATCTTGCCGTCGCCCAGCCATCGCGCATCCAGCAAAGCCGGCGGCACGCGCGTGGTTTTGCCTGCGCCTGGCGGGGCGACGAGCACGGCCTCGGAGCGCTTTTCCAGCGCGGCGCGGAGTTCGGGAAGGACGGCGTCGACCGGCAGCATCAAGCTAATCGCTTGGCCCTATTCCGGTTTCCTGTCCACGCCTTCGCCGCATTGGCGCGGCAAGTTCGGCCCTGTATAGCCGTTGCGGGCCCTTGAACGAGGTAGGTGGATGATGCGGCATTGGCGTGAGGTGATCGCGGTCTTGCTGGTGGCGACGATTGCGGCCTGTTCGTCGGGGCGTACGGCCGACACGCGCCGGGGCGCGGTCGATGCCGCGCAAACGCCGCTGCGCGACCTTGGCTTGATGCGCCAGGAGGTGCCGCTGCTGCTGCGCAATCTGCAATATCCCTATAACACTGCGCCGCTTTCGCCGGGATGCTCGGCGGTGGCGTTCGAGATCGGCCAATTGGATTCCGTGCTCGGCCCCGAAAGCTTTCAGCCGGGCCCTGCCCGCAACATCTGGGACCGCAGCGGTGACTTCGCCGAAGAGCAGACCATCGACGCCATTCAAGGCACCGCGCAAGATCTGATCCCGTTCCGCTCCTGGGTGCGCCGCCTCTCGGGCGCCAGCCGTGCCGAGCGCGACGCACTGCGCGCCTTCGCCAACGGCCAACAGCGACGCACCTTCCTGCGCGGTTACGGCGCAGCGCTTGGCTGCCCGAACGCCGTCCCAGCGCCGCCGCCGCAGGTGCACCAATCGCGCCGCCGCGACGACAGGCCGGTGAATTAGATCAGTGACCGCCGGCTTCGATGCGGAGGGCGTCGATCAGGTGCTCGGGCGTGTCGGTAAAGGTGAAGGTAAAGGCGCCGGTGGTGCCGCTTGCGCCTGACACTTCAGCGCGAATGGTAGCGCCATCGGCGGTTTGGCTGGTGATGGTGAGTTGTCCGAAATCGCCGTGAATGCGCTGTGCGAGTTCGGCGCGCTGGGCGGGATCGCGACGCGCAAGCATCGCCGGAGAGAAATTCGCCTGCGCCGCAGCCTCGTAAGTCGCGGCCTCACCGGTTGAAAGCGCTTCGACGACCGCCTGCACACGCGCGCTCGGCGCGACCTGCGCGCTCGCCATCGGCGCAGCGGCCAGCATTGCAACGCCAAGGAAAAATGCTCGCACGCTTTTCATTCTGATGGCTCCCTTATGTCTGTGCAGCTTTTGGCGCGCGATGTTGCAGCATTGTTTCAGCACCTGCGGCGCGGCCGGGTCGCCTGGGCTTCATCGACCAACGAGGGCGATGGCGCGACGAAATGCTAGGCGACGCGCATACCCGCTTTGAACGCGGCCACGAAATCCGCGTAGCGGCCCTCGGCGATGGCGGCGCGAATGCGGGCCATCAAGGACTGGTAATAGGCGACGTTGTACCAGGACAGCAGCACTTGCCCGAGCAATTCGCCGGCCTTGAACAGATGATGCAGATAGGCCTTGGAATAGTCGCGGCTGGCGGGGCAATCGAGCGTGTCGTCGAGCGGCGTGAGATCCTCAGCGAAGCGCGCGTTGGTGATGGTGATCGGCCCGACATCGCCCCAGGCTTGGCCGTGACGCCCTGAACGCGTGGGCAGCACGCAATCGAACATGTCGACGCCGCGCGCAACCGCCTCAACGATGTCGATCGGCTTGCCGACGCCCATCAGATAACGCGGACGCGCCGTGGGCAGCAGCGGCGCCGTGTAATCGAGAACAGCCAGCATTTCAGCGTGGCTTTCGCCGACCGCCAGACCGCCGATGGCGTAGCCATCGAACCCTTCGGCCACCAACGCGCTTGCGGATTGGCGGCGCAGTGTTTCGTCCACACCGCCCTGCACGATGGCGAAAAGGTTTTGTGTTTGCCGCGCGCCGAATGCGCGCTTGCAACGCTCTGCCCAACGCAGCGAAAGCTCCATCGCTTTGCGAACATCGGCTTGCGGCGCGGGCAGCGCCGGGCATTCGTCCAATTGCATGACGATGTCTGCGCCGATCTGGTCGGCCTGGATCTCCATCGCGCGCTCGGGCGTGAGGCGATGCATCGATCCGTCGATGTGGCTTTTGAAGGTTACGCCCTCTTCGTCGAGCGTGCGCAATTGCGACAGCGACATCACCTGATAGCCGCCGCTGTCGGTGAGAATGGGGCCGTCCCAGTGCATGAAAGAATGCAAACCGCCCAGGCGCGACAAACGTTCGCCGCCTGGGCGGAGCATCAGATGGTAGGTGTTGCCAAGCAGGATGTCGGTTCCCGCCTGGCGCACCTGTTCGACCGTCAATCCCTTTACCGTTCCCGCCGTGCCCACCGGCATGAAGGCCGGTGTGCGGATCGGACCGCGCGACGTTTCAACAACGCCGGTGCGCGCCGCGCCATCTGCGGCAGATACGTGAAAGGGAAATCCCATCGATCACGCGAGCGGCGTGATGCTGGCGATCTTGTAGCCGATCACCTCGTCTTCGAACGTGACCGTCACCGCCGAGCCCGGCGCGAAGTTCGTGTCGAGCAGCGTGGTGTCGTAATATTGGTCTTCGTCTTCGTAGCCCGGGCCGTAATCGAGTTGGCCGTCGGTCTTCAGGATGAAGGGGCACTTGGTGCCTTCGGTGTTGTCGTACCAAACACCGAAATAGTCCGTGCCCTTCTTCACCTGCGCGCCGTTCAGCACGATGTCGATGTGCATGCCTTCATTGGCGTCGTCGTTGCGTTGAAAGGTGACGCGCACAGCGCTCATTTTCTCTCTCCCTGTTCTGGGTTCCGTTCGATCAAACACGCATCGCCGTACGAGTAAAAACGATAGCCCTCGGCGATCGCATGCGCATAGGCCGCCTTCATCCGGTCGAGACCGGCGAAGGCGGAGACCAACATGAACAGAGTCGAGCGTGGAAGGTGGAAATTTGTCCAAAGCCGATCAACGATTTTGAACCGGTAGCCTGGGGTGATGAAGATGTCCGTGGGGCCCGTTAATGGATCCAGGCGGCCTTCGGAATTCGCCGCTGATTCAAGGCTTCTGAGCGCGGTTGTGCCGATGGCGACAATCCGCCGGCCATCGGCTTTGGCGCGATTGATGGCGTCGGCGGTGTCCACCGGAATTTCCCGCCACTCGCTATGCATCACGTGCGCGGCGGTATCATCGGCCTTCACGGGGAGAAAAGTTCCGGCGCCGACATGAAGCGTGACGCGGTGACGCTCAACGCCGCGCGCATCAAGCGCGGCAAGCAGATCGTCGGTGAAATGCAGACCGGCCGTTGGCGCGGCGACGGCGCCGTCACGCGCAGCGAAGATGGTTTGGTAGTCGGCGCGGTCGGCGTCATCCTCGGCGCGACGCCCGGCAATGTACGGCGGCAGCGGCATTTCGCCGTGCAGCGCGATCACCGCGTCAAGATCGGCGCCGGCGAGATCAAACGCCAAGACGATCTCACCACCCTCGCCTTTTGACTCGATCGTCGCGTCGAGCGTGGCAGTGAGGCAGACATTGCTCGCGCCCGCTTCACCGAAGGCGATGCGATCTCCCGGCTGGAGCCGCTTGCCGGGCTTGGCAAACGCCGACCAGCGCGAGGGCGCGATGCGTTGATGCAACGTCGCTTCCATGGCGAGCACGTTCTCACCGCGATGGCGCTGGCCTTTGAGACGCGCTGGGATCACACGCGTGTCGTTGAACACCATCACGTCGCCCGGCTGAAACAGCGCCGGAAGATCGCGCACGACGCGATCGATGAGCGCGCCATTCGCCTGCACGTGCAGCAGCCGCGCGCTGTCACGCGGGCGCGCCGGGCGCAAGGCGATGAGCGCCTCTGGTAGCTCGAAATCGAACAGTTCGACGCGCATTCACACCTTCTTGATCGACGCGGACTTGCATCCGCACCCCTCTTCGCGGGCATCTCTAGCAGCAGAAGCCAGGGGGGAGCCAATGTCGCTTGAGCCGATTGAGACGCCGGAACCGAAGAAAACCGGGCATCGCTGGCTCGACATGGTCGTCGCGCTGCTGGCGGTGTCGATGTCGGTGCTGTCGATCTTTGTGGCGCAGCACACCAGCGAGACGATGGAACGACTGGTGCACGCCAATTCTTGGCCGTTCCTGCAATTGGGCAGCGGCAATTCCAACGATGAGCGACAAGCGGAACTTGTCTTCTATGTTAGCAATGTCGGCACTGGTCCGGCGCGCATTCATAGCTTCGAGATGTTCGTCGATGGCGAGCCGCTGCCGACGGACCGCAACGTCACCTACGGCACGATCATGAAATGTTGCGAGCAAGAATTCGCCACTGCCGTTGAGCGCGCTGGCGGCGACCATATCGAGGCCGTCGGTTACGACCTGACCTCGCCTGTTTCGGAGCGCTTCTTGGCGCCCAACGATGAAATCGCTGCGATGCGGTGGGTGCGCACTGATACCAACCGCGAGCTCTGGACCGCCGTCGATCAAGCGCGGCAGACGGGACGCATCACCATGCGCGCATGCTATTGCTCAGTGTTCGATGAATGCTGGATTGCGGAAACAGGCGTGTTTCCGCCGACGCCTATCGATAGCTGCACGCCTGGCGCGCCAGCGGGCGCGGCACGGCACTAGGCCTTCACCATCCGGCCTTTGCGCATCTCTTCGTGCTCCCACGCCATGTTGGCGCGCGCGACCTCGCCGAGCTCGCTTTCGTAGATGTCGGTGCGAAACGTGCGTGCGCGCGCGAGCTGCTCAGCGAGAAATGAGGCTCGCCCCGCAGCGAAGGCGGGATCGACGACGTGCGTGAATTCGCGCCGAATGCCCGCCGCGTAGACGCAATATTGCTCCCACGGTGCGCCGAGAATGGCGATGTCCATATCGAGGAAGAGCGCCGCGTCACTGTCCGCATCGCCGCTTGCATGGCGCTTGGTCATCTCGATCACGTCGGCGACGCGCGCGCCTCGTTCAGCATTGGGCACCAGCGCCTCGCGCGCCCAGACGGCGCTGCGGTGTTCGTTGTCCGGCTCGCCTGGTTGATAGATCGCATCGTGAAACCAGATCGCATAGCCGACAAAGGCGCGATCGAGGATCACGCCGGCGCGGCGCTCTGCTTCGTCCAGCAGCCAGGTGAGATGGCTTTGGCCGTGATAATGGCGTTGTGGTTCCGCGTAGGCGTCGATGAGACGCTGCCCCGTGGCGTCATCGTCGGCGCCCGCAAGCGCGCGCCAACGCTGAAGCAGCGCGGCGCTCACGCGGCGCGCATGCTCACGATTGCGCCCGGGCTACGCGGCGGTTCACCCTTGGGGAGCGCATCGACGTGCTCCATGCCTTCGGTGACCTCGCCCCACACGGTGTATTGGCCGTCGAGAAAGGTCGCGTCGTCGAAGCAAATGAAGAACTGGCTGTTGGCGGAATTCGGATCGCTGGTGCGCGCCATCGAACAGACGCCGCGGACGTGCGGCTCTTTCGAGAATTCCGCTTTCAGGTTCGGCTTGGACGAGCCCCCGGTGCCGTTGCGGTTTCCGCCGTCGCCCCCTTGAGCCATGAAGCCTGGGATGACGCGGTGAAACGGCACGCCGTCGTAGAATCCCTCGTTGGCGAGCTCGGAAATACGCGCGACGTGGCCGGGCGCCAGATCAGGCCGCAGCTTGATGATCACATCCCCGGATTCGAGCTTCATCGTCAGGGTATGAAAGGAATGATCGACCACCAGCGTCTCTCTCTTTGTTCGTCGCGCGGAACCCGCGCAGGAATTTCAACATCGCAAACCGAAAAATCGGCGCCGCGCGCACGACGGGTGTCGTCCACCAATTCGCGGAAGTCGGGCCCGTCGGTGCGCAGCACGAAGATCGGCGCGCGTTCGCTCTCCGGCAGATCGGCGGCGACGCGCACGGCGATCATGCGATCGGGATTGGGCGGCGGGTTGCCGACGGCGAGCGCCATCACGGCGGGCATGCCCCAGACGACGCGGCCCCAGATCGAATAGGTTTTGTCGAGCGCCGTGTTCGGCTGGCGCATCAGAAAGAACTGGCTGTTGGCGCTGTTGACCTGATCGACGCCCTGCTGATTACGGCCGGCGCGCGCCATCGAGGCGACGCCCTGGCAATGGATCGCGTTCGACGCAACGCGACCGTCGCCCGTCACGAGCATTTGCGTATCGGGCTGTGTTTCGATCGGCAGCGTTTTGTAGAAGCCGAGCCGGGCGCGATTTTGGACCGCCGCTTCCACGAACGGCATGTCGGCGCCGCGACGGAAGGTGAATTCCTCGCGGAGGTCCGGCAGGTTCGATGCGCCCTCGCCTGTGGCGAAGGGGTCGCCAGTCTGAGCCATGAAATCGTCGACGACGCGGTGGAACAACAGGCCATCGTAGAAGCCTGCGCGCGTCAGCGTCTTCAGCCGCTCGACGTGCCGCGGCGAGACCTCGGGATACATCTCAATGACGATGCGGCCGTGCGCCGTATCGATGTAGAGCGTGTTCTCCGGATCGAGTTGACGCCAATTGGTGGGGTCAGGCGCGCTCGGCTGCGCCGACGCCAATGGCATTGCTCCGCCAAGGGCCAGCGCGACCGCCGCCAGCGCCGCTAGTGCTCCAAACCGCATCTCAAGACACCCCGAATTTCGCCTTCAGACGCCGTTCTACTTCCGGAGGCACGAAGCGCGCGACACTTCCTTGCAGTCGCGCGATCTCTTTCACCAGCCTGGACGCCACAGCCTGGTGGGTCGGGTCGGCCATCAAGAAAACCGTTTCGATTTCGGGATTAAGGTTCTGATTCATGCCCGCCATGGCGAATTCGTACTCGAAATCTGAAACCGCGCGCAGGCCACGCACAATCACGCCCGCACCCACGCTTTCGGCGAAGTTCATCAGCAATGTGTCAAAAGGACGAACAAGGATTTCGGTCTGCACGCCCAGTTGTGCGCATTCGTACTCCACCATCTCGACCCGCTCGGCCAAGCTGAACAGCGGCCCCTTGTCCTCGTTGATGGCCACGCCGACGACCAGCCGATCCACCAATTTGCAGGCGCGCGCGATGATATCGACGTGCCCATTGGTCACCGGATCGAAGGTGCCGGGGTAAAGCCCGACGCGCGGCGATGGCTTGGTCACTCCTCGGCTCCGCCTTCTCCGCCCAACGCCTCAAGGCGCTCGGCCGCTACGACATGCTCGTCCTCACCCACATTGATCAGGATCACGCCTTGCGTGGCGCGTCCAGCGATGCGGATCTGATCGATCCCGGTGCGGATGAGCTGCCCCTTATCTGTCACCAGCAATAATTCCTCGTCCTCATGAACGGGGAATGAAGCAACCAAACGCGCATCGCCGGTGAGGCGGTGTGCGATCAGGCCTTTGCCGCCGCGCCCGGTGACCCGGTACTCGTAAGACGACGCGCGCTTGCCGAGACCAGACGAGGTGACGGTGAGGATGAATTGCTCTTGCGTCTTCAGCCACGTGAGGCGCTCGAAGGGAACGTCTGCGCTGCCCGTGGTCGCTGCCGGCTCTTCGCCGTCTTCGGCCACTTCGACATCGCCGCGCGATTGCGCATCCCATTTGAAATAGGCGCGCGCTTCGTCCGACGAGACTTCGACGTGACGCAACACACCCATACCAATGACGCTATCCTCGTCATCGAGCTTGATGCCGCGATTGCCGGTGGAGTCGCGCCCTTTGAACACGCGCACATCCGTCACCGGGAAGCGGATGCACATGCCCTGACGCGTCGTCAGCAGCACGTCGTCGTCCGCGGAGCAAATCTGCACGTCGACGATGCCATCGCCCTCATCGGGCTTCATGGCGATCTTGCCGGATCGATTGATCTGCACGAAATCGCTGAGCTTGTTGCGGCGTACGCTGCCCGAGCGGGTGGCGAACATCACGTCGAGCTTTTCCCAATCGTGCTCGTCCTCCGGCAGCGCCATCACCGAAGTGATGCTTTCTTCGGGGCCGAGCGGCAGCAGATTCACCAGCGCGCGGCCTTTGGTGCGCGGATCGCCCGCCGGCAGACGCCACACCTTCATCTTGTAGACCATGCCGGCCGACGAGAAGAACAGGATCGGCGTGTGCGTGTTCGCCACGAAGAGACGGGTGACGACGTCTTCGTCCTTGGTCTGCATGCCGGCGCGGCCTTTGCCGCCGCGTCGCTGCGTCCGGTAGGCCGCCAACGGCGTGCGCTTCACGTAACCACCGTGCGTGACGGTGACGACCATGTCTTCGCGTGGGATCAACGCTTCGTCGTCGATCTCGCCATCGGCTTCTGAGAACGTGGTGCGGCGGTCGACGCCGAAGGCGTCGCGCACTTCCAGCATTTCTGTGCGGATGATCGACAAGATCAATTCACGGCTGGCCAGGATGGTCAGCAATTGCTTGATCTCTTCGGCGATCTCGTTCGCCGCCTTGGCGATGTCGTCGCGCCCGAGCCCGGTGAGGCGCGAGAGCTGCAACGCCAGGATCGCGCGCGCTTGCTCGTCCGACAGGCGCACGGTGTTGCCGTCTGCCACGATCGTGCGCGGATCGGCGATCAGCTCGATCAGCGGCAACATGTCCATCGCCGGCCAGTCGCGCGTTTGCAGACGTTCGCGCGCGGTGGCGGGATCGGGGCTCTCGCGTATGGTGCGGATGACTTCGTCGATGTTGGCGACGGCGATCGCCAGACCCACGGTTTCGTGGCCGCGTTTGCGGGCCTTCGCCAAGCGATGCTTGGTGCGGCGCGTGATCACTTGCTCGCGGAACGAGAGGAACGCGGTCAGCATCTGCCGCAGGTTCAGCTGTTCCGGCTTGCCGGCGTTGAGCGCCAGCATGTTGACGCCGAATGACGTCTGCAGCTGCGAGAAACGATAGAGCTGGTTCAACACGACATCGAGCACTGCGTCGCGCTTGAGTTCGATCACCAGACGAATGCCGAGGCGGTTGGATTCGTCGCGGACCTCGGCGATGCCCTCGATGCGCTTTTCGCGCACCTGCTCGCCGATCCGCTCGACCATCTCGGATTTGTTCACCTGATATGGAATCTCGGTGAACACGAGCGCTTCGCGCCCGCGGATGGTCTCGGTGTGGTGTTTGGCGCGGATCACGACCGAGCCGCGCCCCGTCATCAGCGCAAGGCGTGCGCCGCCGCGGCCGAGAATTTCACCGCCGGTCGGAAAATCCGGGCCGGGGACGATTTCGAGAAGGTCGAGATCGGTGATGTCGGGCTTGTCGATCATCGCCACCGCAGCGTTGATCACTTCGGTAAGATTGTGCGGCGGGATGTTGGTCGCCATGCCGACGGCGATGCCGCCAGCGCCGTTGACCAACAGGTTCGGAAACCGCGCCGGCAGTACGGTGGGCTCTTGGCGCGCGCCATCGTAATTGTCGACGAAATTGACGGTGTCTTCGTCGATATCGTCGAGCAAGGCCCGCGCCACCTTTGCGAGACGGCTCTCGGTGTAGCGCATCGCCGCCGGCATATCGCCGTCGATCGAACCGAAATTGCCCTGCCCATCGATCAGCGGGACGCTCATGGCGAAATCTTGCGCCATGCGCACCAGCGACATGTAGATCGCCAAATCGCCGTGCGGGTGATAGCGGCCCATCACTTCGCCAACTGTGTTGGCGGACTTGCGATACACTTTGTCGTGCGTGTTGCCGGCTTCATCCATGCCGAACAGGATGCGCCGGTGCACCGGCTTCAAGCCGTCGCGCACATCGGGCAGCGCACGCGAGACGATCACGCTCATCGCATAATCGAGATACGAGCGCTTCAGCTCGTCTTCAATTGCGATTGGCGAGACGCCTTTCGGGAGGGTGGGGCCGCCGCTATCGGCGGGATCGGACGTGTCTGTCACGGATCGCCGGCTTCATTCTAAAGGGTGCAGGAAAACTGCGGAGAAAGCGGGAGAAACCCACCTTCGATTCCGCGCCAATCTAACATCGAGGCGCGGCCCCGGCAAACCAAGGCCCTGCGACCGGAAACCACCATTTTTGCATGTTTTTTTGGCGCTTTCGGCAGCGGCGCGCGGCTTGTGGATAAGTCCGCGCTGGGATGCGACGAGCGGCGCCGACAAAGCAGACATTCGAACGCTAGGATCGGCGGATGATCACGCGCCGCTCCTTCGCCCTCTCCGCCGCCGTAGCACCCCTGGTCGCGTGCCAGGCCCCGTCAGCCCAACCCGGCGCACAAACAACAACGCCCGCGACTTGGCGTTCCGGGCCAGCGACGCCCTATGCCGTGCAGGAGATCTACCCTGCCCTCTTCCACGACCACATCTGCATCGCGGGTGGCTTTTCGTCGGAAACGCGCGGCCCCACCGAACGCGTCATCGCGCTCAACCCCGCCAACAACCAATGGACCGACGCCCCGCGTTTGCCGACGCCATCCCACCACGTGCAATTGGCCGCAGTCGGCGCGCATCTCTACGCGATTGGCGGCTTCATCGGCGGCGCATCGCGCACCCAATGGATCAACACGACACGCGTGCTTCGTCTCGAGAACGATCAATGGGTGGAAGGCCCGGCTCTGCCCAAACCGATCGCCGAAGGCATTCCGCTTGTGCACGGCGACACCATTCATTTGATCGGCGGACGTTCGCCGCGCGGAACCGCCAACAGCGAGTGGGACGATCAGATCGATGTTGACGACCATTTCGTGCTGCGCGCGGGCGCGTCGCAATGGGAGCGCGCGGCCCCGTTGCCTATGGCGCGCAACTCGCACGCCGGCGCGGTTCTGGGAGATGCGCTGCACGTCATCTCCGGGCGCACCGTGGCCGGTGGCCAAACGCCCGCGCATCACATCTATGATTTAGGCTCCGGCGTGTGGCGCGAGGGCGCGGCGTTTCCAGAGGCGCGCGGCGGCATCGCCGCAGCTGTTTGGCGCGGACAGCTGGTCGCCGGCGGTGGCGAAATTTTCCGGCCGCCTTCGGTTGGCGATGCGCTGTACGAATACGATTCCGCGCGTGGCTGGACACACTTCACGACACTTCCAACCGCGCGCCACGGGCATGGGCTGGTGACGCGTGGCGACGCGCTTTTCGCGGTCGGGGGCAGCAGCATCGCGAGCGCGGGCCAGACGCTCGCGAGCGTCGACATTCTGAGCGCCTAAACCACCGCCTTGAAGCGCCGCTCAGCCAGCGCGACCAGCGCAACGCCGGACATCGTCAGCGCCGCGCCAAGAAGCATGCGCCACGTGATGGCGTCCCCCAGCACGAACGCGGCGAGCGTGAACGAGATCACAGGGGTCATCAGCAGATACGGCGTGGTGCGCGAGACTTCGTATTTCTGCACCAAGCGAAACATGAACGCGTTGGCGACGATCGACGAGACGATGCCGCCGAAAGCGATGCACGCCCAGGCAAACCAAGAGGCGCGAAACGCCTCGTCCCAATATTGACGCTCGAACGCGAACGACCCCGCGAGCATGGTCGGCGCCGTGGCCAGCGCGATCCACGCTTGCATCGCCCAAGCATCCACGCCGGCGCCGATCTTCCGCACCATCACGGTGCCCAGGCCGTAGGCGCACGCGGCTATGGCGACGAGCGCCAAAGCGCCACCTTGTGCAAACACGATTGGATCGAACGCCAGCGCCGCCACGCCAAGGAAGGCAATCAGCACGCCGGCCACGCGCAGCGGTCCAGCGCGTTCCTTCAGCAGCAACATAGCGAACAGCACCGACGCCGGCGCCCACAATTGCATCGCCACCACCATCGGCGCGAGGTCATGCGCCTGTTGCAGGCCCACATACTGAACACCGAAATGCAGCGGCCCCACGCACGCCAGCATCAACAGAAATGGCCAAGCCGCGCCCGGCGGCAGCGGCCGCAAACGCCATCCAACCAGCAAAAGCACAAGCGCGAAGCGCGCCGCCAGCGAAAGCATCGGCGGCAATTCTTCCAGCGCCAATTTCGCGGCGACGTTGTTCACGCCCCAAATGAGCGCGATCGAAAGAAGCTGAAGAAAATCGAGTGGCGCGAAGGCGCGAGAGGCGGTCACACAAACTGGCTATGCAAACGCGCGCCGCTTCACAAGCGACGCGCGCTCACATGTTGTTGCCGTTCGTTTCGGACTTCGCTCAGAACGGGATTTCGTCGTCGAGGTCGGCGTTGAAATTCTCGCGCGGACCATCGCTGACACGCTTCGAGCCGGCCTTTGAGGTGAACGAACCACCGCCGCCTTCGTCCTCGTAGGAGCGGCCGCCGCCATCACCCTTGCCGCCGAGCATCGTGAGCTCACCGCGGAATTTCTGCAGCACGACTTCGGTCGAGTATTTCTCGACGCCGGCTTGATCGGTCCATTTGCGGGTCTGCAGCTGGCCCTCGATGTAAACCGTCGAGCCCTTCTTCAGATATTGCTCAGCGACCTTCGCGAGGTTCTCGTTGAAGATCACGACGCGGTGCCATTCGGTCTTTTCCTTGCGCTCACCGCTTTGCTTGTCGCGCCAGCTTTCCGACGTCGCCAGGCTCAGATTGACCACGGGCTCGCCCGAGTTGAGGCGGCGCACCTCCGGATCTTTTCCGAGATTGCCGACCAAAATCACCTTGTTGACACTGCCAGCCATCGCCGACCTCCTGTTTCCTGCGCTTTACTCGATGGGAGCACACCAACCGGCTCTAAGCCCGGAAAATGTTCTCTCTATGTTCTATAATGCGACTCGCCTAATTGGTAAAGAGCCATTAACGGATCGATCTGAGTTGGGGCGGGGGCTAGGCGTCGCGCCCGGAGCTGGCGCCGATCGCAAGTTCTATGTTTGTTCTTGCTGTTTAACCGACTCTAGCTACTAAATGTAGCGCCGACTTCCGGCTCAAACTGATTTCAAGGCGCGCCGAACGCGCGTGAGGGACGATGACGAAAGCGCCCGCCCTGTTCATCGGCCATGGCTCGCCCATGAACGCCATCGAGGACACGCCCTCCTCCCGCGGCTGGGCCGAAATCGCGGCGCGCTTTCCTAAGCCGCGCGCGATTGTCGTTGTGTCCGCGCATTGGGTCACGGATGGCGTGCGCGTCACCTCCAACACGGCGCCGCGCACGATCCACGATTTTGGCCGCGGCTTTCCCCCCGAACTGTTCGCGCAACAATATCCCGCGCCCGGCGACCCAGCGCTTGCCGCTGACATCGCCGCACGCCTAACCGCTTTCGGCGCGCTGGCGGACGAAAGCTGGGGCCTCGACCACGGCACGTGGAGCGTCCTCAAGCACATGTATCCGGACGCCGATGTTCCGGTGGTGCAGGTGAGCCTCGATGTGCGCCGCGGGCCTGAAGAGCATTACGCGGTCGGGCGCGCGCTTGCGGCGCTGCGCGACGAAAACGTGCTGATCCTCGGCAGCGGCAATATCGTGCACAATCTGCCTGCCTTTTTTCGCACGCCCACGCCGGAGGCCTGGGTCGAAAGCTACGACGCGCTGATCGCGGCCAACGTCGACGCCGCGCATGGCGAGATCCAGAATTATGCGCGCCAACCAGACGCCGCGGTCGCCGCGCCCGACTGGGAGCATTTCTTTCCGATTTTCTACGCACTCGCCGCGCAAGCCGACGGCGAACGCGCCCACCTGTTCAACCGACACTATTTTCCGGGCATCTCCATGACTTCGATCGCGTTCGGTTTGCCCGCATGAAAGACGGTCTGACTCATATCCGCGTCCGCGGCGCCCGCGAGCACAATCTCAAGGGCGTCAACGTCGACATTCCGCGCAACGAACTGGTCGTGATCACTGGCCTCTCCGGCTCGGGCAAGTCCTCGCTGGCGTTCGACACGATCTACGCCGAAGGCCAGCGCCGCTATGTGGAATCGCTTTCCGCCTACGCGCGTCAGTTCCTCGAACTGATGCAAAAGCCCGATATGGATTCGATCGAGGGCCTGTCGCCGGCAATTTCGATCGAACAGAAAACCACCTCGCGCAATCCGCGCTCGACGGTCGGCACCGTCACTGAAATCTACGATTACATGCGCCTTCTGTGGGCGCGCGTCGGCATTCCGTACTCGCCCGCGACCGGCCAGCCGATCGCGGCGATGCAGATCAGCGAGATGGTGGACCGCATCATGGCGCTGCCTGCGGGTACGCGCCTTTATTTGCTCGCGCCGATCGCTCGCGACCGCAAGGGCGAGTACAAGAAGGAAATGGCGGAGCTGCTGAAGAAGGGCTATCAGCGCGCCAAGATCGACGGCGAGTTCTACGAACTCAGCGAACCGCCGACGCTCGATAAGAAGTTCAAACACGACATCGACGTGGTTGTGGATCGCATCGCCGTCAAAGCCGGCATCGAGACGCGCCTGGCGGATTCGCTTGAGCAAGCATTGAAGCTCGCGGACGGCATCGCCTTCGCGGAATTCGCCGACAACAAGAGCGACGACGCGGCCACCGGCAAAGCCTCGCTGAAAAACAAAACCAAGACGGCGGAACGGCTGATCTTCAGCCAGAAATTCGCCTGCCCGGTTTCCGGCTTCACGATTCCGGAAATCGAGCCGCGCTTGTTCTCGTTCAACAATCCGGCTGGCGCATGCCCTGCCTGCGACGGCTTGGGCGAGCAGCTGAAGTTCGACGCGGCCTTGGTGATCCCCGACACGGGCAAGACGCTCGAAGAAGGCGCCGTAGCGCCGTGGGCGAAAGGCCCCTCGCCGCTTTACGGGCAAACGCTGGAGTGCTTGGCGAAGCACTACAAAGCCAACGTCAAGACGCCGTGGAAGAAGCTTGCGACAGAACTTCGCAACGCGATCCTCAGCGGCACAAAAGAAGAAATTCGCTTCGTTTATGACGACGGCGTGCGCCGCTATGAGACGAAGAAGACCTTCGAGGGCGTTTTGCCGAACCTCGAACGTCGCTGGAAAGAAACCGACAGCGCTTGGGTGCGCGAAGATCTGGAACGCTACCAATCGTCGGCGCCGTGCCCCGTGTGCGAAGGGCGACGGCTGAAGCCGGAAGCGTTGGCGGTCAAGGTCGCCGGCCAGGACATCTCCCAAAGCTCAACACTGTCGATCCGCGCCGCGCGCGATTGGTTTGCGGCGTTGAACGACCAGCTCAACCCGAAGCAACGCGAAATCGCGGTGCGGATTCTGAAGGAGATCAACGACCGGCTGCGCTTCCTTGTCGATGTCGGGCTCGATTATCTCTCGTTAGGGCGCGGCTCTGGAACGTTGTCCGGCGGCGAGAGCCAGCGTATTCGTTTGGCTTCGCAGATCGGCTCGGGTCTGACAGGCGTGCTCTACGTGCTCGACGAGCCCAGCATTGGCCTGCACCAACGCGATAATTCGCGCTTGCTGGAAACGCTGCGCCACCTGCGCGACCTCGGCAATTCAGTGCTCGTTGTCGAACACGACGAAGAGGCGATCATGACCGCCGACTACGTCATCGACATGGGCCCCGCAGCCGGAATCCACGGGGGCCAAGTGATCGCCGAAGGCACGCCGGCGCAGATCGAAAAGTCTAAGGAAAGTCTCACTGGCCAATATCTCACCGGCACGCGCCGCATCGAGGTGCCGGAGAAGCGGCGCTGGGTGGACAAGAAGCGTCTCGTCAGCGTCAAGGGCGCGCGCGGCAACAATTTGCAGAATGTCGACGTCGATATTCCGCTTGGCACGTTCACGTGCGTGACCGGCGTCAGCGGCGGCGGCAAGTCGACGTTGGTGATCGAGACGCTTTACAAGTCGATCGCGCGTCAATGGCACGGCGCAGGCGATGTTCCCGCCGAACACGATGCAATCGAGGGCCTCGAGCACATCGACAAAATCATCGACATCGACCAATCGCCGATCGGTCGCACGCCGCGCTCCAATCCAGCCACCTACACCGGTGCCTTCACGCCGATCCGCGATTGGTTTGCGGGCCTGCCGGAAGCAAAGGCGCGCGGCTACGGACCGGGGCGCTTTTCGTTTAACGTCAAAGGCGGGCGTTGCGAGGCCTGCCAAGGCGACGGCGTCATCAAGATCGAGATGCACTTCCTGCCGGACGTGTACGTCACGTGCGATACCTGCAAAGGCAAACGCTACAATCGCGAGACGCTTGAGATCCTCTATCGCGGCAAATCAATCTCCGACGTGCTCGATATGACAGTCGAGGAAGCCGGCAATCTCTTCCATGCCGTACCCAGCATTCGCGACAAGATGGAAACGCTGAAGCGCGTCGGTCTTGGCTATGTGCACGTCGGCCAGCAAGCGACGACGCTGTCGGGCGGTGAAGCGCAGCGCGTTAAATTGTCAAAAGAGCTGTCAAAGCGCGCGACCGGGCGCACGCTCTACATCCTCGACGAGCCCACCACCGGCCTTCACTTTGAAGACACCAAGAAGCTGCTCGAGGTGCTTCATGAGTTGGTCGACAATGGCAACAGCGTGTTGGTGATCGAGCACAATCTCGATGTGATCAAGACGGCCGATTGGGTGATCGACATGGGGCCAGAAGGCGGCGACGGCGGCGGCAAGGTTGTAGCGCAAGGCACGCCGGAGGATGTGGCCAAGGTCAAAGCGAGCTGGACGGGCAAGTATCTCGCCGAAGCGCTCAAGCGTCACAGCGAACGCTTGGCCAAGCCTAAAGCGGCGACGGTGAGCGCGCCGAAAAACGGCCAGAAAATTGGCAAGAAGCGCGCATCGGGTTAATCAATCTGATTTGGCGGACGCTTCGATCATCAGCGTCGGCACGCCGCAGGTTCCGTCGCGCAGCGTGAAGACCCGCGTGCCGGGCTTCATGCCGGCGCGCACCTCCGAGACGTCGCGACCGAGCGCCGCCAAGCGCGCGCGTGCGGCGTCAGCGTCGCCGACGCGCCAGGAGAGGCCCCATGGCCGATCCTGTGGCAGGCTTTTGTCTTCAACGATTTCCACCACGGCGTCGCCACACCGAAAGAACATTAGTCGACGATCGCCGATGCTGCGATCCAGCCGCATGTCGAGCCCGAGCCGCGCGCCGTAAAGAGCCGCCGCGCGCTCGCAATCGGGCGTCCGAACGACAACGTGATCCAAACCGCGCACATATGCCGCGCCACCGGAGCGCGCGAGCGGCGCATCGCGCTGAATGAAGAAGATGCGCGCGCCGTGCGTGGCCAGCGTGTTTGCGCGAAAGCTGCGCCAGGTTTCGCGCGCGGCGATGGGCTCCGGCGCGAGACCGACACGTTGCGCGCGGCGATGCGCGGCCTCGATATCGGCTACGGCGAACACCAAGCTTTTCAGCCCTTCGCCGCCATCGTCGAGCGCGGCCCGCAAACGCGACGCGCTCGCGCCGTCGCTCGCGGGCGCCATCAGCTCCACACTCACATTCTCGGTGGCGATCAATGCTGTCTCAACACCGTCGCGAGCGCCGCGCCAGGCGACGCCGCATCCCAGCAAGCTCTCATAGTTGGCGACGCCCGAAGTGAGATCGCGAACGGCGATGACGACATGGTCGAGGCCTGTGATCATCGCGTTTGCGCTAGTCGCAACCGTCGCGGCGGCCGTCGAAGATCAGGCGTTCGCCCTCGTTGGTGATCACGCTGATGCGCAAGCGTTCGCTGTGTTGATCGATGAAGGCGCGCCCGCCCTCGAGCGAGCCGCCGCCGCTCTCGGCCACGCGCCAGCATGTGTTTGAGCCGGGCCCGTCGGTGTCGAGCGCACACAGCTGCCAAGCCTGTCCCTGGGCTTCGACGACATAGCGCCCACCCTGGCGCGGCGCGCCAGTGCCGTAGATCATCGCCACGCCCTGCATGCGGCCGGTTCCCTGGTCGCGCAGCCAGCGGAATGTGGTCGTCTCGGGGTCGCCGCGCGCGATCCAGCAGCCCGCCACCCGCTCCGGCGGCGGATCTGGCGGGCTCGTGGCGCACGCCGCGAGCAGGACACAGGCAATCAGCGCTCTCACGCGGGCAATTCTCCCGTGCCTTCCAGCTCGACCGGCCCCGTCATCAAAACCCGGTCGTCGCCTTCGCGCCATTCAATCTGAAGTGATCCGCCGTCCACCAGCACCTCGACGCGCCGCCCTGTCCGCCCTTGGCGATGGGCCGCCACGACTGCGGCGCAGGCGCCGGTGCCGCAGGCTTTGGTCAAACCGACGCCGCGTTCCCAGACACGCAGGCGAATTTGCTCCAGCGAGCGGATTTCAGCGAACCCGACGTTCACGCGCTGGGGAAACAATGGATCGTGCTCAATTCGGGGCCCGAGAGACTCGATCGGGACCGCGCGCACGTCGTTGACGAAAAACACCACGTGCGGGTTGCCCATGTTGGCGGCGCCGGGCTCCTTGAAGCCACCGGCCTCGAAATCGAGCTTGGCGGTGTCCATGGCGCGGGCAATCGGGATTTCCTCCCAGCGCAGCAGCGGCGATCCCATATCGACGGTGATCAGGCCTTCACCCGCGCGCTCAGCGTAGAGCATGCCAGCGCCGGTTTCGATGCGGCGCGAGACGGCGCCGCCCTCCTCCATCAGCATCCACGCCACGCACCGCGTGGCGTTGCCGCACGCATCGACCTCTCCGCCGTCTTGGTTCCAAATGCGCATGAAGGCGTCGCCGCGAATCGAGCGCTCAAGCGCAATCACTTGATCGCAACCCACGCCGGTCTTGCGGTCGGCAATGGCTGCGGCCTGCTGCGCAGTGAGCGGCAGCGAGCCGCGCGAACGGGCGTCGAGGATCACGAAATCGTTGCCGCAGCCGTTCATTTTGAAATAGCGCATCGGGGCCAATGTAATGGCCTTTGCGGCGCTCCGCCATGGCCGCCTTTCTCCGCAAATCTGCCGACCAGGGCGATTCTCCTTGGCCTGCCGGTTGGCTTTTGCTTGGCTGACGCTGTGAAGGAGCCCAGATGCATTTACGGTCTGTCCTGGCTGCGTTTGCAGCCGCGCTTGTTCTTGGTTCGTGCAGCACGATGAATTCGATCACCAGTATGTTTGGCTCCGATAACGACCCGTATCTCTGGCTTGAGGAGGTGGAAGGCGAGCGCGCGCTGGCATGGGTGCGCGAACAGAATGCACACTCGCTGTCCCAACTCGAAGGCGATGCGCGCTACGCACACTTGCATGCCGACGCGTTTGCGATCGCCAACAGCCGTGACCGCTTGGCGCTTGGCGCCGTGCGCGAAGGCTATCTGTACAATTTCTGGCAGGACGAAACCCACGTGCGCGGGCTTTGGCGTCGTTCGCCGCTCAGCGCATACGCAAGCGGTCGCCCGGTGTGGGAGACGTTGCTCGACGTCGATGCGCTGGCGCGCAGCGAAAACGCCAACTGGGTGTACAAGGGCGTTGACTGCCTTGAAGGCACGACGCGCTGCATGGTCTCGCTCTCCGACGGCGGCAAGGACGCAACGACCTGGCGCGAATTCGACACCGCGACACGGCAGTTCGTGCAGGGCGGTTTTGCGCTGCCCGAGGCCAAGTCGGCGATCACATGGATTGACGCTGAGACCTTAATGGTGGGCACCGATTGGGGGCCCGGCACAACAACGCAATCGGGCTATCCCTTCGTGTTGAAGCGCTGGACACGCGGGACGCCGTTGGCGAGCGCCACCGAGATCATGCGCGGTGCGCCTGAGCATGTCGGCCTCTATGGCGCCGAGCTTGAGGATACGGACGGAACGCGCCTTCCGATCGCGGTGAGCTATGTCACGTATTTCGAGTCCGCCAATTGGCGACTTGATGGAGCCACGCCGCAGCCGATCAACCTGCCCGCGCGCGCCACCATCCAGGGCCTTCACAAAGGCCAACTTATCTTCACGCTTCAAGAAGCCTGGCGCGGCCTGCCACAAGGCGCGCTTGTCGCTTACCCATTGGATGACACCGCAGCTGAAGCGCCGCGTGCGCAGGTTTTGTTCGCGCCGGGCCCACGCCAGTCGATCGAGAACGTCGCGTTCACACGCGACGCGATCCTGGTGGCCGCCACCGAAAACGTGCGCGGCAAGATCTTGCGCCTTGCATATGACGGGCGCGCCTGGATCGAGAGCCAAATCGCACTGCCGCCAAACGGCGCGGTTCAGTTCGCGGGCTCATCACCAACAGAATCGGCCGCGTTCGCGCTGTTCGAGGATTTTCTGAACCCGCAGACGCTTTACGCACTCGACGAACGCGCCACCCGTGCGCGGGTTGTCCAGTCACTGCCGGCGCAATTCGACGCCACCCGCTTCGTGTCCGAGCAGTTCGAAGCAATCAGCCGCGACGGCACGCGCATTCCGTACTTCGTGGTTCGCGCACGCGATCAGCAAGCCAACGGCCAGAACCCGACATTGATCAACGCCTATGGCGGCTTTCAAGTCTCCGAGACGCCGGCCTATTCCGGGTACGTCGGGCGCATGTGGCTTGAGAACGGCGGCACTTATGTGCTCGCCAACATCCGCGGCGGCGGCGAGTTCGGCCCTGCCTGGCACCAAGCCGGACTGAAAACCAACCGCCAAGTGATCTTCGACGATTTCTACGCGGTAGAGCAGGATTTGATCGCCCGCAATATCACCAGCCCGCGCCGGCTTGGCATGATGGGCGGATCGAATGGCGGCCTGCTCATGGGCGTGATGCTCAACCAGCACCCGGAAATGGTGCGCGCGGCGATCGTGCAAGTGCCGCTGCTGGACATGATGCGCTACGACCAATTGCTGGCGGGCGCCTCTTGGGTCGATGAGTACGGCTCGCCCAGCGTTCCGGAAGAACGGCGCTATCTGCGCTCCATGTCGCCGTATCAGAATCTGCGCGCACGCGAGGATTTCCCGCTGCCGTTCGTGCTCACGTCAACAAAAGACGATCGCGTGCACCCCGGGCACGCGCGCAAATACGTGGCGCGCATGATCGAATTGGGAATGCCGGTGCTCTATTACGAGAACACCGATGGCGGCCACGCGGCGGCGGCGAATTTGGCCGAAGGCGCGCGCCGTCGCGCGCTCGAGTACACGTACTTGATGCAGCGTCTGATGGATTAGCGGCCGATTTCCGTGTCACCTTGATCTTCGAGCGGCGGCGCGCCGGAAGCCGGGATCGGCGCAATCGGACGCGCCGGGCCGAGCTCTTTTTCCCACTTGGCCACGACCACGGTGGCGATTGAGTTGCCGACGACGTTGGTGGCGCTGCGGCCCATGTCGAGGAAATGGTCGACGCCGAGGATCAGCAACAAGCCCGCCTCCGGCATGTTGAATTGGGTCAACGTCGCCGCGATCACGACGAGCGACGCACGCGGCACGCCCGCCATGCCCTTCGACGTCACCATCAACAGCAACAGCATCGTCACTTGCTGCGCGATCGTGAGGTCGATGCCGTACACCTGGGCGATGAAGATCACGGCGAAGGTGCAGTACATCATTGAGCCGTCGAGATTGAACGAATAGCCGAGCGGCAGCACGAAGCCAGCGATGCGGCGCGACACGCCGAACCTCTGCAACGCCTCGAATGTGCGTGGATATGCAGCTTCCGAGCTCGCGGTCGAGAACGCCAACAAGATCGGCTCGCGGATCATGCCAACGAGGCCGAAGACGCGCGCGCCGATGATCAGCAGGCCGGCCAGGATCAGTACGCCCCACAAAACGCCGAGCGCGACGTAGAACCAACCAATGAACTTGCCGTAGGTGACGAGAATATCGAGACCATTCTCCGTGACGGTCGCGGCGATCGCCGCAAACACCGCGAACGGCGCGAAATTCATGACGTAGCCGGTCACGCGCAGCATCACGTGCGAGACGCGTTCGGCCAGATCGGTGACGGGCTTGGCCTGCTCGCCCAATGCCGCAAGCGCCACGCCAAAGAAGAGCGAGAACACGACGATCTGCAGCAGCGAGTTCGTCGCCATCGCGTCGAAGATTGAAGTCGGGACCAGATGGATCACGAAGTCGCGCAGATTGAGCGCGGCGCCATCAGGCGCAGTCGCGCCTTCGGGAAGCGGCAACTGAAGGCCGACGCCGGGCTGGGTGGCGTGCACCACGACAAGTCCGAGCACGAGCGAGAAGATCGACGCGGTGACAAACCACAACAGCGTCCGCACGCCGACGCGTCCGAGCGAACCTGTGCCGCCCATGTGCGCAATGCCGACCACCAGTGTCGACAGCACCAACGGCGCGATGATCATCTTGATCAGCCGCAAGAACAGATCGGTGACGATCTTGAAGTTGGATGCGTATGTCGACCATTGGTCGGCGGGGAGCTGCTGGTGCAGAACGTAGCCCACGCCGATGCCGGCGATCAGGCCAAGGAGAACGAGAAGGGTCAGGTAACGCTGCATGACAGCCCGCTTAGCCGGGCTTTGCGCCGGACAACAGAGCAAATCGTTGGCCGCTGGCCCACGGCCGGCAGGCAAGGCGCCCTTCGACTTGATTTTGCCCAGCCGCAAAGGGACAAGGCCCCGATTGACTGGCCAGGATCGGGCCGGAGGGGAGAAGCTCCATGAGCGTATTGCGCGCAGCGGTCGGCATTGTCGGCCTGGCGCTCCTGGGCCTCGTGCTTTGGGCCGCGTTCTCCGCGCAGGAGCTCCACGGAACGTTCCTCGACCAGCTCGCCGTGGCCACGACATTGCCTTGGGGCATCGCCGGCCTCGCCGACCTTTACGTTGGCTTCCTGCTGTTCGCGATCCTGGTGTTTCTCACCGAGCGTTCGTGGATCGTCGCCGCTTTGTGGGCGGCGCCTGTGTTCTTGCTCGGAAACATCTGGGCGGCGTTGTGGTTCGTGATCCGCCTGCCGCATTTGGCGAAGCAATTGTCTAAGCCCGACTGGCCGACGTCCTAAACAGCGGCCGCAATTCTTCCGCCAGCGTCCGCGCTTCGGCTTCACGCGGACCTCCTTCGCGCCACGCGACGCCGATCGATCGTCCCATCACCGGTTCGGCGAACGGCCTGATCGCGACATCGGCGCCGGCAGCCGCGCCCGCTTCAGCAGCAATGCGCGGCAGCAACGTCACGCCCATGCCGCCGGCGACCATTTGCACCAAGGTGTGTAGGCTGGTCGCGCTCACATCGGCGCTGCGCCGTCCTGGAGTCGCGCGGCACACGGACAATGTGTGCTCGCGCAAGCAATGCCCGTCCTCAAGCAGAAGAACGTCCTCGCTGCGCAAATGTTCGGGCGAAAGGTCGTTGCGGCGCGCTAGCGCGTGTCCGCTTGGGCACAAAAACAGGAACTCGTCTTCCGCCACGGGCGCGGTCGCGATGCCGCTGGCCACATAAGGGAGCGCGATCACGGCTGCGTCGAGCGTGCGCGCGCGGAGCGCATCGATCAGCCGCGCGGTGAGGTCTTCGCGCATTTGCAGGCGAAGGTTTGGAAATCGGTCTTTCAGATGCGGCAGCGCGCGGGGCAGCAGAAAGGGTGCGATGGTTGGGATGGCGCCAAGCCGGAACACGCCGGAGAACGGCTTGCCTTGCTCGCGCACGCTGCGCACGAGCTCCTCGACCTCACTCACGGCGCGCGCCGCACGGTCGGAGGCGTCTTCGCCGGCCGGCGTCAGCACTGCACCGGCGCGGCCACGCTCGACCAAAGTCGCGCCGAGCGCGTTCTCAAGCTCTTTCACGCCTGCGGACAAAGTGGGTTGCGTGACGCCAATCGCCTCAGCGGCGGCGACGAAGCTGCCCTCGGATTTGATCGCCAGCAGGAATTGCAGCTGCCGCAAGGTCGGCATCGCCGATGCGGGCACGCGGTCATCGGCCATAGGGTGCGCCTTTGCTCATGCGCACATATATCGAAATTTACTATCGTGCGGGCAAGGCGCGTTTAGGCTGCGGCGCCCAGTTTTCGCAGCAATTTCTCGCCGTCGCTCGCTTGGACGTCGCCCAGCCGCAGGGGCACGCGGAGCGTGAAGGTGGAGCCTTTGCCCAATTCGCTCTGCACGCTCACCGAACCGCCGAGGATTTGAGCGGTGCGCTGGGTGAAGGAGAGGCCAAGCCCCATGCCGCCTTGGGCGCGGGTGGTCGACCCATCGAGCTGCGTGAAGGCCTCAAACGCGCGGGCGACCTGCTCGGGCTTCATGCCGGCGCCGGTGTCGGACACGGCAAGCTTGAGCCAATCGCGGCCGTCGGCGCTCTCGCGCTCGGCCGAGACGGCGATGAGCCCATTCTCGGTGAACTTTGCGGCGTTCGAGAGCAGATGCCCAAGACACAGACCAAGCTTGCCGCGATCGGTGCGCGCGAGCGCGACATCGGCGGCGACGCGGGTGGCGAGGCGATTGCCGTTCTCTTTCGCCGCAACAGCGACCGCTGCCGAGGCGTCCTCCACGAGGTGGCGAACGTTGAACTCGGTCAGCTCGAGCTCGGCGCGCCCAGTTTCGAGCATGGAGAGTTGCAGGATCTGATCGATGAGCCCCAGGAGGTGGCGGGCCGAACTGGTAATGCGCTGGGCGTCCTGCGCGGCCTCGGTGCGGCCTTCGGCTTCCATGTCTTCGCCGATGATCTCTGCGTAACCAATCACGGCGTTGAGCGGCGTGCGCAGCTCGTGCGTCATGGTGGTGAGGAATTCGGACTTGGCGCGATTGGCGGCCTCGGCGTCGGCGCGTTTGGCTTCCGCTTCGATCTGACGTTCCCGCGCCGATTTGGTGGCGGCTTCGAGCCCCGTCAGCAATTGGCTGTTGGTGAAGGCCGCGCGCGCCAAATAGACCAGGAACGCGACAATGCCGCAGCTGACGCCGACAGCGCCCTGCCACGATGTGGCGGGGCTCGCCTGGTCAGGCACCAGCGGCGCGATCAGCAAGCAGATCGCGGCAGGCGCGGCGGTGATGAACATGAACGCGCGCGCGCGATAGTGCGACAGCACGACGCTCACCAGCGATGACGCGCCCATCAGCACGCTCAGAACGCGGCCGGACGGCCCGCCGGACGCCGCGACGACCACCGTCATCGCCGCAAAGATCAACAGCGTGAACGCGCAACCCCAAACAAAAAGCCCGCCTGCCGTTTCGCGCTCGCGGGCGCCGCGCGCATCGAGATACGAGCGCCCCAACACGTAGTCGAAGCCCATCGACATAGTGATGGCGAGAAACCAGCCCACGCCTGCCGAAAACGAGTTCAGGACAAAGCAGCAGCCAACAGCAAACAGCGCGTTTTGGCCGATCCGGAACCCCGTGCTGCCCAAACGACCGCGGGCGGCCGCCAGCATCGAGGGATCGTGCAGTTTCAATACGCCCATAGCGCCATCCTCGCCCTGCCCGGCTTTTACGCCGCGCGGGTTTCGTTTGAATTAACCTCCCTTGCGCCCCGGCCCCGTTATGGTGCGGGCGAAGGTGCCGTTTGAGAGCCGCAATGACGTTGAGCCCCGCGTGAGCGATTTCGAAATTGCTATCGTTGGCGCCGGCGCCGTCGGTCTTGCTTGCGGCTACGCATTGGCGCGTCGCGGGCGGTCAGTCGTGGTCGTGGAAAAGGCGCCGCAGATCGGTTCGGGCGTCTCGGCGCGCAACTCAGAGGTCATTCACGCCGGCCTGCACTACCCGACAGGCTCGCTCAAAGCGCGGCTCTGCGTCGAAGGCAGGCGCGCGCTTTACGATTTCCTCACCACACACAATGTCGCGCACCAAAAATGCGGCAAGCTGATCGTCGCAACCGAAGAGTCCGAGATCGACGCGCTTCGCGGGCTGGCCAAGCAGGGCGAGATCAACGGCGTTGAGGCCGTGCGTTGGCTTGATGGCGCGCAAGCACGCGCGCTTGAGCCCGGGCTCAACGCAGTCGCGGCGCTGGAAAGCTTGGAGAGCGGCATTCTGGACGCGCATGGCTACATGCTGGCGCTGCAAGGCGAGATCGAAGCGCATGGCGGCGCTGTCGTGCTCAACACGCCATTTCTGGGAGCGACGCCCGGCGCCGATGGCTTTGACGTTCGCATCGGCGGCGCGGAGCCTTCAAGCTTCAGCGCTGGTCAGTTGGTCATCGCCGCGGGCCTCGGCGCGCAATCATGCGCAGCCGCAATCGAGGGATTTCCCGCAGCTCGTATTCCCGCGCTTCATTTCGGCAAAGGCCATTATTTCGCGGTCAGCGGCGTCAAGGCCCCGTTTGCACGGCTGATCTATCCGCCGCCGATCCCTGGCGCACTCGGCACACACTATCGACGCGACCTCGGCGGCGTCGCGCGGTTTGGACCGGATCTTCAGTTTGTCAGCGTCGAAGATTACAGCGTTGATCCCGCACGCGCGGCGAGCTTCTACGCCACTGTCCGGCGCTTTTGGCCCGACCTTCCCGACGGCGCACTGACGCCCGATTACGCCGGCATCCGTCCAAAGCTTCATGGCCCCGGCGAACCGCAGAGCGACTTCATCATCGATGACGCGACACCGGGTCTCGTTGCGCTGTTCGGCATCGAGAGCCCCGGCCTCACCTCATCGCTCGCGATCGGCGAAGAGGTGGCGGCGCGACTTCATGCTTAGTTGGCCGCGCCAAGGTGCTGCGCGAGGAATTGCTCCGACTCTCGAAACAGCGTGAGGCGATTTTCCGTGCTCCAACTGTCCCAATAATGGTCGGCGTCCTCCAACCGAACCAGGCGCGTGGATTTTCCGGCCGAACGTAAGGCGCGATCCATGCGTTCAGCCTGCGCGATCAGCACGGTTGTGTCTTCTTCGCCGTGGATCAGCAGCACGGGTGCGGTGACACGATCGGCGTGTTGCGCCGGCGACGCGGCTGCGAGCGCCGCGGCGTTCGCGTTTGGATCGCCGACCAAACGCAGCCAGTGTGCGTAATTGCTTGAGTTGCGCCCACCTTCGCCGCGTTCGGTGCGGAGAAACTCGGGCAAATCAGAAACCGGCGCGATAGCGATCGCGCAGCGATAGAGATCAGGCGTGAGCGTCACGCCCGCCAAAGCTGCGTAGCCACCGTAAGACGCACCGACGATGCACACGCGTTGCGGATCGGCGACGCCGCTATCAATCATGTGGCGCACGGCGTCGGAGATATCGTCCTGCATGCGCCGGCCCCATTGGCCGCGCCCCGCCTCCTTGAAAGCATCGCCAAACCCCTCAGAACCGCGGAAATTTGGCTGGACGACGACATAGCCGCGCGAGGCGAGAAACTGCGTGTAGGCATCGTAGCCGTAAAAATCGCGGCTCTCGGGTCCACCATGGGGCAACACAACCATGGGGCGGGGGCCCGTCGCGCCTGCTTGCGCAGTGACATACGCCCAAAGGCTCACACCATCGCTGGCTTGATAGGTCACCACCTGCGTCGGCGAGAGCGCGGCGGGATCGAGGTTCGGATAAATCGCCGCAATCGCGTCCATGCGGCCCGCAGCGCGATCGTAAAGATAGTAGCCGCCGGCTTCGGTCGGCCCATCGACGTGCAACAGCCATTTGTTGCGATCATTGGACATATCGACCAGGCTGACCGTTGCGGTGCGATTGAAGAAACCATCCACCGCGTTGAGATGCCGCTGCACTTGGGGATCGCGCGCGCGACATTGCGAGCGCTGAGCAAACTCGCAACCCGCCATGACCTCGCGCGTCGTTGGATCGGTGAGCAAGACCGATACGTCCGCTTCCGCACTCTCGAAGATGGCGTCGCCGAAGGCGCCTGTGGTGACATCGTACAAGTAGAACGAAGACCGATCCGCTCCATTCAAACGCGCCTCGACATAGACTTGGCCCGCGCCCGGCCCTGGCCCCAGCAGATCGAAGTCCGGCGAGTCATCCACCAAAAGCCCGCGGCGCACTTCCTGAACGAATACCCAATCCCCTGAGCCCGGCGCACGGCGCATGACTCGGTAGCCGGTATTGTTCGGCAGACGATCCATGCGCATCACCGCGTTGCCGACGCCGTCGGTCGCGTAGCCCACGGTGTCGAAGGAACCGTTCGCGATGCGCTCAACGCGCCCGGTTTGGATGTCAGCACGCCAAACGCCAGTGCCGGAATTGTCCCATGCCGACACCAGCACGTGGTCGGGATCGTTCACCAGCGGATCGAGAAAGAACACCGAACCGTAGCCATAGGTGAGCTGACGCAATTGTCCTTCAAACATCTGCACGACGCCGCTGCCGTCGCGATTGAGGGCGACGATGCGATTGACGCTGTACTCGATGTCTTCGTTCACGCGCCGCGTTCCCGTCGGCGCCATGCCGTCCGCGACCATGGCGATATTGATGCTCGCAACGAGACGGTTATCACCCTTCCAGAACACCCAATCGAACGAACCGCGGCCGGTCGGGATCGATTGCACCGCGCGCATCTGGTTGCTGGCGAGATCGATGACAACGATCTGCTGGGCCTGTTCGGTCCGGCGCACATACGCAATGAAGCCACCATTGGGGGAGAGCGAGGCGCTGCGCACCGACACTGGATCGACAAAACGCGCCGCATCAACCAGCTGCGCAGACGCTGCACCGCACATCGCCGCCAACGCCAGCGCCGCCGCCAGAATTCGAGAAAACACCGCAACCCCCAGTTTTCCCACTGCTACCGCAGGAAAGCTGAGGGCGCCATTACCAAGTGCAGGCGCCGCGCTTCCGGCTTGCACTCCGGAAGCGCGGCCTTTGCTTAGAACCGCTGTGCGAAGCGCGCGACGGCGCGGTCTTCGTACATTTCGTCGCGGTCGATGCTCGATTGCAGCTGGAAGCCGATCGAGGTGTCTGCACGTGACAGCGCGAAGCCCGCCGCCACCTCGCCCCACATCTCGTCGCGCACCGCGCCGGGCAGATAGAACGGCGCATCCGGGACCGCCGCGAAGCGCGCCCACACGCCGTTCTCGTCGCCAGCAAGATTGGCCACCAGCGACGCATCGACGGTCGGCGCGAAACGCCAGCCCGATGCGAAACTGAAGTCGCCAGAGAGGCTCACGCCGGCACGCGCTTCGAGGCGATCATAAATTTGATCGTCGAATGCGAGCGCGGTTTCGCCGCCGGCTTCGGTGAAGCCATCCATGCGCGCCGACATCTGCTCGATCCCCACGCGGGGCGTGAGCGTGAGTCGATCGGAAAGATCGAAGTTCACGCCCGCTTCAGCGGACGCGACCACCATCTGCCCCTTTGTGTCGCCCTGCATGTGATAGGCGAGCGCGCCGGCGATGAAGCGCCGCTCGGTGGAGGTGGTGTTTGTGCCCACGCCGATGAGGCCGGAAAGGTAAGCGCCATTGTCGAAACTGTAGACGCCATACATCGCCGACTGGGCGAGCGCGTTTTCAGCTTGCGCACCGGTGCTCGTTTGGAGCGCTTCGCCCCGCGAATACGCGGCCGCGACGCCCAAGGTGAGTGCGCCGAAGCGTTGTTCGACACCGCCCGCCATGTTCCAACTGCGCATGCCTTCATCCGCAGTCAGCGCCGCGCGACCCGAAACCGCGGAAGCGCGATCTTCTTCATAACCGCCGCTGAAGAAGCCGGTCATGCCGTTTGGCAACGCCATGACATTGCGAGACTGCGAAAACGCTGCTCCGAATTGCAGATCGGACGCAATGCCGAGCCCTTGATCGCCCATCGCGAACACATCGTTGGGCGTGCCCGTGATGGATAGACCGATTGGACCTTCCTCGGACCGCGCAATCAAGGCGAGCCGGCCCTGCAGCGTGTCGGCGAAGTTAGAATCTTGCATCGCCATGAGGCCGCGGGCGTCCAGCAAAGACGACGGCGCCAGACTGGAGAAGGCGCGGGAGAGCGAACCCACGTCCATCAAGTCGATCTCGCCATACAAACCGTAGAGCGCGTTGTAGTGGTTCTCACGGATTTCATCGAGCGCGAGCGCAAACGGCATCAGTTCGGGCGCGTGCAGGAAGATGTCGAGGAAGCTGCCGGCCTTCAGCTCCACCACCGCTGTTGTGCCGGTGTACGTCACCTTCGGGCGCAGAACGCCGAGGAAGCCGTTCACACCGTCGAACGTCTCCGTCACCGCGCCATCGGCGCGCACGAACGTAAACGATTGGCCGTGGCGTGGCTGGGCGCCGGCGGCAGGCGTGAACCACACATCGCCGCCGAGGCTGGCGATGCCAGTGGTGCCTTGCGCGGCGTCAGCGGTGACGCGCAGCAGATCGTTGCTGTTGCGCCCAAGCTGGATCAGCAATTCGTTGCCCGACGCGAGCACCACATCGCCTTGCACCGTGAGCGTTCCAGTGCTGACGAGGCCACCCGGCGCGATGATGCCATCCACCGACGTAAGGAACGTCGGATTGAAGGTGCCGCTACCGGTCAACAGCGCCTGCACGAGCAACGCTTCACCGGAATTGATGCGTCCATCGATGTTGAGCGCGCCACGTCCGACGGTGAAATCACCGAGCACGTTCAACGTGCCGCCCGAGCGCACATCGAGCGCGGTGAGCCCGCCATCCATCGTGAAGCGATCGATGGTCGCGGTGTTGTTGCGCAGGAACGTGAGGCCAATGGCGTCCAGTGTGACGTCGTAATAGTGGGCGCGCCGGCCTGTGATGATGTCGGGATTGACGTTGTTGGGTACGAAATTGGTCGAGCCTGGGCCGCCCGGGAGCACCAAGCCTGGCCCCGTGCTGTTTTCGCCAGGTCCGCTCTGTTCGGTCGGCAAGCAATCGTCGAGGAAACAGACGCCGCCGAATTTGGTGGTGTCTGTCGACGTGCCGAGCGCCGGCGTATCGGGGAGATCGTTGGCCAAGGCGCCATCACGGATCACGGCGTAGTTCGGATCCATGTCCTGCACCCAATGATTGGGATCGAACCAGTTCGCGATACCGGCCTTTGCAGATGCGTAGACGTACGGATTGTTCTGAACGATCGCGTCCCAATAGAGGAACAGCGGTTGATAGAAATCCGTGGTGCCATAGCTTCCGGGAGGCTGAGCGCCGAAAAAGCGCGTGCCGCCGGACAGAACGCCGGCCACGACCGCGCGATCGAACCTTTGATCGACAATCAACGGTCCGCCGGAATCGCCGCCGGCCGTCATGCCTTCACGCGGCAGCGCTGCGCCGTCGTAAATGTCGAAGTCGAATGGATTGAGACCCAACGGATCGTCGAAATCCATTGAATAGACTGTCGCCGGGAACGCACCGGGGGGCGAACCGAACAGCGCCAAATTGCGATCGTCGATCGACGCCAGCGAGTCGAGCATGTTTTCCGCCGCGCGACGGCGGAAATTCAACGCGATGTTCGCGCCATTGGTGCCCGAGCCAGTGTTGCCGTAACCGACCATGGTCACGTGTGTCGCTTCGGTCAGCGGCGAGAACAGCAAGGTCCAGGTCGGGATGCCGAAGGCGGGCGTGTCCAGCGTCGCGAGCGCGATGTCGGCTTGGAAGAAGCAGCCGCTGACGTTGCACACGTCGAGCGAACGCGGGTCGTACCAAACTTGATTGGCGTTGAAGATGTTGAGCGAAGTGTTGGTGGCGAAGCCGTTGTTCAGCCAGTTGATGATTGCGGTTGTGTTGATGTCGTTGAAGCCGACGCTCAGCGCAGTTCCGCCCTGCGCTGACCCGTATGTGTTGGCGGCCTGGTCGTTGACGCAATGCGCCGCGAAAATGACGGTGCGCGGATTGATCAGCGTGCCGGTGCAGACGCCGACGCCGCCATCGGCTGGATTTGCCGACGTGATGACGTTTCCGATGCCGGTGATGCCCTGGTCGTAGATGCCCGCCGGCGGCGGTGTGCCGGTGGCCAGCCCATCGCGCGGGACGATGCTCGGCTCATCCCAGGCGCCGGTCGGCGTGTTCTGAGCGTTGGCCTGGGTTAAAAACCCAGCGCCTAAACTCAGAGCGAGCATCGAAACTGCAAGTTTCCAGGCACGCGCATTCGCTTTCGCGGATGACTGCGTCATCAACGTCTCCCTTGCTAGCGATGTGACAGCCCACCCAGGCTAAAGGCCCCTCACGGCCCCGTTTGCGCCACAATTGCTGCCTGACTGAACGCAACCGTCAAGCGAAACCAACCTTTGTTACTCGTTTGTCAGGCGCGCTTTCGCGGACGCGAACGGAAGCGGCGCCCGGCGCCCGCAACGGGTTTGACGCTTACGCATCCGCACACTAGAACCCCCGCCAACGCGCAAATTCAAAGCGCGCTTTGACTGGCACACGTGCTCACCCATTTGAGCTCTGGAGGCCGGCGAGGCACCCCGCCCGACGTGATCGTCCGGCGGGGCACTTTGGTATTTGCGCGACGGAGAGACGATGTTTGAGGCCCTGACAGAACGCTTAGGCGGCGTGCTCGACCGGTTGACCGGCCGTGGCGCGCTGAGCGCTGCCGATGTCGACGCCGCGCTGCGCGAGGTGCGCGTGGCGTTGCTGGAGGCCGACGTCGCCTTGCCGGTGGTGAAGGATTTCATCGCCAAGGTGAAGTCCGAAGCGGTTGGCGAAGCCGTCGTAAAGGCGGTGAAGCCCGGCCAGCAGGTTGTGAAGATCGTCTATGACGCGCTGGTGGACATGCTCGGCGGCGACGGCCCGCCGCAGACGTTGCGCGTAGACGGCGAGCCGCCAAACGTCATCATGATGGCCGGCCTGCAAGGCTCCGGCAAAACCACCACCGCCGCCAAGATCGCGAACCGGCTGTCGAAAACCGACAAGCGCCGCGTGATGATGGCCTCGCTCGACGTCTATCGCCCCGCGGCGATGGAGCAATTGGCGACATTGGGCAAGTCCATCGGCGTCGATGTGCTGCCGATCGTCGCGGGCCAGTCGCCGGGCGACATCACCAAACGGGCTATGACTGCCGCGCGCCTCGGCGGGCACGATGTGCTTATTCTCGACACCGCCGGCCGCACCACGCTCGACGAAGCGATGATGTTGGAAGCCGGCGAAATCGCGCGCGTCTCCAGCCCTTCGGAAATTCTGCTCGTCGCCGACAGTCTCACAGGTCAGGACGCGGTGGAGACGGCGCGCCGCTTCCACGAACGCCTACCATTGACCGGCTTGGTGCTCACGCGCGCGGACGGCGATGGACGCGGCGGCGCGGCACTGTCGATGCGCGCCGTCACCGGGTTGCCGATCAAGTTCCTAGGCGTCGGCGAACGGGTCGATGCGATCGAGCCGTTCGATGCGCGCCGCGTCGCCGGCCGAATCCTCGGCCAAGGCGACATCGTCGGCCTGGTTGAGAAAGCCGCCGCCAACGTCGATCGCGAGCAAGCCGAGAAGATGGCCAAGAAATTGGCCAAGGGCTCGTTCGATTTCGACGACATGGCCAACCAGCTTGCGCAGCTGATGCAGATCGGCGGCCTGAAGGGCGTCATGGGCATGTTGCCCGGCGTTCAAAAACTTAAAGGTCAGATCAACGAAGCGGCATTGGACGACCGGCAATTGAAGCGTCAGATCGGCGTGATCCGCTCGATGACGCCAGCCGAGCGCCGCAAGCCCGACCTGCTCAACGGACGCCGCCGCGCGCGCATCGCCAAAGGCGCCGGCGTCGACGTCGCCGAGGTCAACCGCCTCATCAAGCTCCACCGCAATATGGCCGACATGGCCAAGGCTGTCGGTAAGGGGAAACTCCCACCCGGTCTCGCCGGCATGATGCCAGGCGGCAGCCGGATGCCGAGCCCGGAAGCGTTGCGCCAAATGGGCGCGACCCTGCCGGGTTTACCAAACCAGGGGGGTCCAACTGGACTTCCAGGCCTGCCGGGGCTTCCCGGAAGCGACAAAAAAAGCTAAGAGTTCAAAGGAGAAAGTCTGAAATGTCCCTGAAAATTCGCCTCGCCCGCGGCGGCGCCAAAAAGCGTCCGTTCTACTCCATCGTTGTCGCCGACAGCCGGAGCCCTCGTGATGGGCGATTCATCGAGAAGGTCGGCACTTACAATCCTATATTGAAGTCCGACGACCCGAACCGGGTCGTTCTCAAGCTCGAGCGGATCCAGGACTGGATGAAAAAGGGCGCGCAACCGACTGACCGCGTGGCGCGCTTCCTTGACCAGGCCGGCGTGCAAAAGCGCGAAGCCCGCAACAACCCGAATAAGGCCCAGCCCGGCAAGAAGATGACGGAACGCGCAGAAGCGCGCGCCGCCGCATCGGCGCCGGCGGCTGAGGCAACGCCGGAGGCGTAAGAAGCACCTTGCCAACCACAAAAAAGCCAGTTCCGCCAAAGAGTTCGGCAAAGCCCGCCGGGAAACCCGCCGCCAAAACGGCGGCGGCGAAGCCCGTCGCGGCCGCCTCCACCGCGCGCCGCGAGCGCCCAGCCCCGGCCAAGCCCGAGCCGCGCCTTGCGCCCAAGCCGGTCGAAGCGCCGGCAAAGGCGAAAGCCGCGCCCGCCGCGAAGGCTGCTGCGAAGGCTGAACCGAAGCCCGCGCCCAAGCCGGTCGCGAAAGTGGCGGCAAAGCCGGCAAAGCCCGAACCGAAGGCGGCGGCGAAGCCGGCCAAGCCGGAGCCGGCGGCGAAAGCGTCAGCAAAGGCCAAGGCGGAGGCTGCCAAACCGGCCAAGCCGGAACCGGTAGCCAAGGCGAAGCCAGTGGCTCCGGCGCCGAAGGCCAAAGTGGAGGCAAAGGCGAAGGTCGAGCCGAAGAAGGCCGAGGCCCCCGCCAAGCCGGCGGCCAAGGCCAAGCCAGAACCTAAGAAGGCCGAGCCCAAGAAGGCGGAGCCCAAAGTCGCCAAGGTCGACCCAAAGGCCGCGAAGCCCGCAGCGAAGCCGTTGGTCGCCGCCAAGCCGGTGAAGCCGCTGGTTGCGCCAGTGACCACCAAGACTGCGCCCATCATTACCCGCCCACCGGTGGCCTCTGGCAACGGCGTTCGCCCGCTGGCGACGCCGCGTCCGCTCGCGCCGCCGAAGCCGTTGAGCGCGCCGAAGCCTCAAGCTGCGGCGCCGGAGATCGTCGGTGACGCGCAACCGGTGCCGGCATTCAAAGGCAAGAGTTCCGCCGCGAAGGGCATGGTGCTTGTGGGCGCCGTTGCTGGCGCCTTCGGCGTCAAAGGCGAAGTGCGCTTGCGCGCCTTCACCAGCGAGAAGCAAGGTGTGATCGCGTACGGCCCGCTGCACAGCAGCGACGGCAAGGCGCTGCTGAAGCCGAAAACTTGGCGTGAGCTGAAGGACGGCGTCGCTGTGACCGCGCCCGAGATCAAGTCGCGCGAAGAAGCCGAGGCGATGCGCGGAACGCGCCTCTATGTGCCGCGCGCCAATTTGCCGGCGCCGGCCGAAGACGAGTTCTACATCGTCGACCTGCTCGGCTGCCGTGCGGAAGCGATTGACGGCACAATTCTCGGCGAGATCACAGCGGTTTGGAATTTCGGCGCTGGCGACATTCTTGAGTATCGCCCGCCGAACGGCGGCCCGAACCAGCGCGTGACCTTCACCAAGGACACCGCGCCGCTGGTGGACCTTGCTGGCAAACGCGTCGTGCTCGATCCGCCCGAGCCCGAAGCCTTGGGCAAGTGATCGCGCGGCGATGTTCGCCGCCTCTATCATCACGCTGTTCCCGGAAGCATTTCCGGGCACGCTCGGCGTCTCGCTGATTGGCAAGGCGCTGCGCGACGGCGCGTGGTCGCTCGACACGCTGAACCTGCGCGACTTTGGCCAAGGGCCGCATAAGAACGTGGATGACACGCCCGCTGGCGGCGGCGCTGGCATGGTGCTGCGCGCCGACGTCGCGGCGGCGGCGATTGACGCCATCCCGCGCAACGATCGGCCGCTCATCTACCTCTCGCCGCGCGGCGAGCAATTGAACCAGCAGATGGTCAGCCAATGGGCTGCGGGCCCGGGCCTGATCCTGTTTTGCGGCCGCTTCGAAGCTTTGGACGAACGCGTCATCGAAGCCCGCGGCATGCGCGAGATCGCCGTGGGCGATGCAGTACTGGCCGGCGGCGAAGCGGCCGCGCTGGTGCTGCTGGAGGCTTGCGTGCGGCTCATCCCCGGCGTGCTCGGCAACGAGAACTCCGTGGTCGAGGAGAGCTTCAGCGACGGGCTGCTGGAGCACCCTCACTACACAAAGCCCCGCGACTTCGAGGGCAGGACGATCCCCGAGGTCCTCACATCCGGCGACCACGCGAAGGTGGCGGCCTGGCGCCGCGCCGAGCGCGAACGCATCACCGCCCAAAGACGGCCCGATTTGCTGCGCACACGCGACAGCGATTAGCCAAGCGGGGAGCACACGTGCGGCGAGCAGTCTTATTTTCCTGCGCCCTGGCGCTGTTGACGGCGCAAGCCAGCGCGCAAACGCCGGCGCCGCCCACGCTGGCGCAAAGCGAATTGGCGCACGTCGCCCGGCTGATCGGCGCGATCTGGCGCCCGCTTCCCGAGAACGCCAACCAGGCCAGCCTCACGGCCGCCTGCGCTGGCGCGATCGAGGAGATGAACGCGGTCAACGCTCAGCTGCCGGAGGACGTCACGCCGGAAGCGACGCGCGCCGTGCGGGCCGAACGTGGGCTGGTGATCGTCAACGCCGCCGCCCCCGGGGAAGCCTATCTTTTCCCCAATCCCGAATTGGCCGGGGTCGCCAGCGGCCCTGCCCGGTTCGTGGTGATCGACAGCGCTCAGGGCCGGGTCGATTTGACCGATTCTGCCGGCCGGATATTCAGGCTCCAACTGGGGATCGCCGGGGGCAAAGCGATGATGCGCATCCTCCGGGGCGAGGCGCCGCCGCTGGCTTACGTGGGCTGCGCCTCAACCGGGTAGCTGGGGTGCGGACAAACCCCCTCCCGCCCCTCTCGACAGCCGCCCCGCCTTCCCTTATACGCCCCTCTTTCCCGTGTTTCCTTTGGAAGCGCCGGCCCTTGCCGCGCGTGACCCGTGTGCTCCGATGAACCTGATCCAAACGCTGCAAAAAGAAGAGATCGCCCGCGTCACCGCCGGCAAGACCATCCCCTCGTTCGACCCCGGCGATACGCTGCGCGTCAACGTGAAGATCAAGGAAGGCGATCGTGAGCGCGTGCAGGCCTATGAAGGCGTGTGCATCGCCCGCTCCGGCTCGGACCTGAACGCCAATTTCACCGTGCGTAAGATCAGCTTTGGCGAAGGCGTCGAGCGGGTGTTTCCGCTCTACTCGCCGACGGTGGATTCCATCCAAGTCGTGCGTCGCGGCAAAGTCCGCCGCGCGAAGCTCTATTATTTGCGTGATCGTCGCGGCAAGTCGGCCCGCATCACCGAACGCGCCGGCGGCGCGCGCGAAGAAGATTACGTCGGCGCTGAGTCCAGCGAAAGCTGATCTCGGGCGCCATGCGCCGCGCGCTTCTCGATTTCCTGCGCGCGACCCATCTCATCGCTTTGGCGGATTGGAGCGCGGCTCAATGGGCCGCGCTCCAATTGCGTTCAGCCAACACCGATTATCGCCGGGCGCATCCCCAACGCTCTTTTCCGTCTCCGACACTGATCTACGAAGTCGCCGGCCACGCCGACATCGCCCATTTCGATGAAACAGGCGCGCGCCATGCACGCCTTATCGCCGAGCGTTTGCGCGCGGTGGCGCTGCGTGACGCGCCGCGCGTTCTGGAATGGGGCTGCGGCCCAGGGCGCATCCTCGCGCACCTGCCCGATCATTTGCCCAGTGCGAAGCTCTATGGCTGCGATCCCGACGCGCGCGCCATCGCGCACGTGCGCCGCGCGCTGTCGCATGTCGAAGCGACGCGATCCGCAGCGATGCCGCCCTTGCCCTACGGCGATGGCGCATTTGACGCGATCTACGGCATCTCGATCCTCACCCATTTGCCCGAACGCGCCGCCGACGCGTGGGTGCGCGAGCTAGCACGCATCGTCGCCGATGACGGATGCGTGCTGGTGACAACCCACGGCGACTACGCGGCGGGCGCGCTCTCCGACAGCGAACGCGCGGCGTACAACGCCGGCAAATATGTCGTTCGGGGCGGCGCGCCGGTCGGGAGCCGCACGTTCGCCGCCTACCTCAACGCCACAGGTGCGCAGCGCCTTTTCGGCGCTTGGTTTGGCGGGATCACCCACATACCGGGAAATGGCGTCGCGATTGGCCAAGACATCTGGGTGCTGAAGGCGCCCCGTCGGCGCGCTTGACGCCGGGCCTCGCCACGCTCACCTCATCACGGCAATGACGGCCCCCAAGCCCCCTCCGCGTAGCGACGTCGAGATCGTCACGTTCGGCTGCCGGCTGAACACCTACGAAAGCGAAGCCATGCGCACGCTGACGGCGGAGGCTGCGTTGACCAACGCGGTGGTGTTCAACACCTGCGCTGTCACCGGCGAAGCGGTGCGACAGGCGCGCCAAGCGATCCGCCGCGCGCGACGCGAACGGCCAGACGCGGAGATTATCGTCACCGGGTGCGCGGCGCAGGTCGACCCGCAAAGCTTTGCAGCGATGCCTGAAGTGAGCCGTGTCATCGGCAACAGCGAGAAGATGAGCGCCGCTGGTTTTGCGCCCAGCGAAGCGCGCGTGCGCGTGGTCGACATCATGGCGGTGCGTGAAACGGCGCCGCATCTGATCGACGGCTATTCCGACCGCACCCGCGCGCACGTGCAGGTGCAGAACGGTTGCGATCATCGCTGCACGTTTTGCATCATTCCCTACGGTCGCGGCAATTCGCGCTCAGCGGCGGCAGGCGATGTGGTGACGCAGGTTCAGCGTCTGGTCGGCAACGGCTATTCTGAGATCGTGCTCACCGGCGTCGACCTGACCTCCTGGGGCGCCGATCTCCCTGGGGCGCCGGCTTTGGGCAATTTGGTCGCGCGGATTTTGAAGCTGGCGCCTGATCTCAAGACACTGCGGCTTTCCTCGATCGATGCGATCGAGATGGACCCGGTTTTGTTTGAGCTGGTCACAGGTGAACCGCGTGTTGCGCCTTATCTGCATCTTTCACTGCAGCACGGCGACGATCTCATTTTGAAGCGGATGAAGCGCCGGCATTCGCGCGCGCAAGCGATCGATCTGTGCCAGCGCGTGAAAGCCGCGCGACCGGAAATTGCCCTGGGCGCCGATCTGATCGCAGGCTTCCCCACCGAAACCGACGCGCATTTCGCCAACTCCGTTGCGCTGATCGAAGAGTGCGGCTTGGCCTATGTGCACGCGTTCCCGTTCAGCCCACGCGAAGGCACGCCGGCTGCCCGCATGCCGCAACTCGATCGCGCGCTGATCAAGCAGCGTGCCGCCGCATTGCGCGAAGCGGGCGCGGCGGCTTTACAGCGCCACCTCTCCGGCTGGGTCGGCCGTGAGGCCGACGCCCTGATCGAGAAAGACGGGTTTGCGCGACTGCCGGATTTCACCGGTGTCACCATCGGACCAACCATGGGCGGCGCGACCCAGCGCTTCCGGTTCACACACCATGACGGCGCACATCTAATTGGCGTGGCCGCATGATCTGGGGATTGTTCGGCAAAAAAGACAAAGAGGCAGCGGCGAAGGAGGAGAAATCCGGCGTTGCGCGCTTGTTCGAGGGCTTGGCGAAATCTTCGTCCAAGCTGGCCGATGGCGTGGGCGCGATCTTCACCAAGCAGAAGCTCGACCGCGACGCGCTCGACGCGCTCGAGGAAACGCTGATCGCCTCCGACATGGGCCCCGCTGCTGCACAGCGCATCGCCAACGCGCTGGAGAAGGAGCGGTTCGACAAGGAACTCGGCGTCGAAGAAGCCCGCACGTTTCTCGCCGGCGAAATCGCCGACATCTTGCGTCCGCGCGAGGCGACGCTCGATCTCACGAGCGGGCCGAAGCCGCGCATCGTGCTGGTGATCGGCGTCAACGGTTCGGGCAAGACCACCACCATCGGCAAGATGGCGCGCCTGTTGACCGATAACGGCGCCAAGGTCGTCATAGGGGCCGCTGACACGTTTCGCGCCGCCGCGATTGAGCAATTGCAAACTTGGGCGCAACGCGCTGGCGCCGATTTCGTCGCCTCAAAGCAGGGAGCGGACGCGGCCGGCATCGCCTACGAGGCCGTCAAGCGTGCAAAGGAAACCAACGCCGACGTGGCCTTGATCGACACAGCTGGGCGTCTGCAGAACAAGACCGAGCTGATGGCGGAGCTCGCGAAGATCATTCGCGTGATGCGCAAGATCGACGAGGATGCGCCGCACGAAACCCTACTCGTGCTCGACGCCACGGTTGGTCAAAACGCCCTCAGCCAAACTGAGAGTTTCCGCGCCGTCGCCGATATCACAGGCTTGGTCATGACCAAGCTCGATGGCACCGCCAAAGGCGGCGTGCTGATCGCGCTGGCCGAACGCCACGCGATTCCGATCCATTTCATCGGCGTCGGCGAAAAGGCCGAAGATTTGCAGCCCTTCAGCGCCGACCGATTTGCGCGAGCGCTCGTCGGTCAGTGATGCGCGGGCCGCACCGGCGCGGTGATATTGCAGACGTTAAGCCGGCCAGTCGGCGAGTTGGCGAAGAAGCTCTCGCGCCGTGTCCGGCGAGACTCCACAACGCGCGCCCACGTCGCGCTGTCGGTGCGCAGCGTTTCCAGATTGGTGCGATCGGCGGCGGGCACGTCGGCGGCGACGCGGATCGAGCGGATCGGCGTGCGCTCGGCGGCAGTCGCGTAGAAGCCCAGCGCCTCGGTGCCGCGCGGCATCACCGATAGCAATTCCATGCCTTGGACGATGCGTCCGACCAAGGTGATGTTGCGATCGAGGTGGCGCGGCGCTTGGCCAAGCACGACATAGAGCTGCCCTGCATTGCCGGAATCGAGGCCATCGCCGCGTGCGGATCCGACGATGCCATAGCAATGCGTCATCCAGGTTTCCTGTCGATTGCGCGCGGCGGGGAAGCCGTCGGAGAAGCCGATTTCGGGTGCGTACGTGTCACGATCCGCGAACGGCGTGAACGGCACGCGCGCGCGCGGCATTGCGATCTCGCCCGCGACTGATTCAGCGCCCTGCCCCAGCGGCTTCGGATCCTCATCCGGCCGGCCCCATTGAACGACGTAATTGTCTTGAGCGCGCAGGATGGCCGCGCCGTCATAATAATTGGCGCGCGCCAGGGCGCGGATATTGGCGATGTGGTTCGGCGCAAACTGCGGTGCGAGTTCGATGATCACGCGACCGCGCGGCAGCTCCATGTAGATGGTGTTGTTTGGATCGATCGGGCGCCAGTCCGACGCTGGCGACTGGCCGAGGATGTCAGCCAATGACGGCGGCGCTGCTTGGGTTTCACTTGGCGCGGCGGGCGCGGCGGCGTCCTCGACCGGGGTTGCACAAGCAGCGGCCAATAGCGCCAGCGACGTCCACATCAACCGCATGAGTGCCCCTCCCGAAACCGATGGCGCGATCTGGCCCGCGGCGGCGGCGCTTGTCCATGCCGTTTCGACGGTTCCGGGCTGGTCCGGGCGTGGCCTCTTGGCGTATCAGAGCCCATGAGCGAAACCCCGGCCAAGAAATCCGCCGCCCACGGCACAAACCAATTGCTCATCGACCTCGGGCCGATCGCGCTGTTTGTGCTCGTGTTCAACGTGCTGCAGCGCATGCCGGCCTACAAAGACGAGGCGGTGTATATCGCCACCGGCGTCTTCATGGTCGCGGTGATCGCCACCATGATCTATTGCCAGGTTACACGCGGTCGCATTCCACCAGTGCTTATTGTTACCGGCGTGCTGGTGACGATTTTCGGCGGGCTCACCATCGCTCTGCACGATCCGAGCATCATTCAAATCAAGGTCACGGTCATCAACGCCTTCTACGCGGCGGCGATCTTGGGCTCGCTCCTGCTCAAGCTAAACGTCTGGAAGCTCTTGTTTGGACACGCCTTCAACCTGCCTGACCGCATCTGGAATGTGCTGGCGCTGCGGTGGGCGGGCTTCTTCGCGTTCATGGCCGCTCTCAACGAATTCATCCGCAACACACAAAGCTTCGAGTTCTGGACCAACTCCAGGCTGTGGCTGGTTTTTCCGTTGGTGATGTTGTTTGCCGTGCTCAATACGCCGTTGGTGATGAAGCATCACATTGACGACGAGCCCAGCGGCTCATGAGCAGCGCGGAACTGCATTAAACAGTTTCGTCCGCAATTTCGCCTTCCTGGCGAACCACCCTCGCACAATGTCGACCGCGCAATTAAGCTCCGCCGCGTTTTCGAGGGCAGAGCATTATGGCGAAGCGAATGTCGGACAACGCTGAGTCCGCACGCTTTCGGCTGGCGCGCTCGACCAGCCATCTTTTACATCGCGCGCAGCAATTGGCTGCCGACCGTTTTGCATTTCTCGTTGGCGAGAACGGCGTGACGTTGCGCCAGTTCGCGGTGCTCGCCGCCATCGAAGAACAACCGGGCCTCAGCCAAACCGATCTCGTGCGCGCCACGGGCATCGATCGCTCGACGCTGGCCGACATGATGAACCGCATGGAGAAGCGTCAGCTGATCGTGCGCAGCGCATCCCCAGTCGATGGACGCGCAAATGCCGTCGCACTGGCGGGCGCTGGCGAACAGATTTTGCATACCGCCACCAAGCATGCGCGCGCGGCCGATGCAGCCATTCTAGATGTGCTGCCCAAGAACAAACGGCGCGCTTTTCAGTCCACCATCGAACTGCTGTCGGCGCTTGCCGAACAGACAACGCCGATCAGCGATCGCGAGACGCGGCCGCGCCTCAGGCGTGAGAAGAAAAAACAAAAGAAGCGCGACGAAAAAGATGCATCCGCAGGCGGCGGCAAAGGCGAGCCCGGGCACAAGCGGCGCGGCTAAGGCCGGCGTAAAGCTGGCATAATCGTGCGCTCCACCACATCAGGCGTAAGCGGCCCGCGATGTACGGCGCGAATGGTCCCGTCAGGACCGATCACGAAAGTTTCGGGGACACCCGCCATACCGAGCTCAAGCCCGAACCGCCCGTTCGGATCGAGTGCGACCGAACTGAACGGATCGCCCAGCTCGCTCAGAAAACCGGCGGCGTCCTCTGGCTCGTCCTTGTAGGCGATGCCGACAATCGTCACGCCTTGCCCGCGCAGGTCCATGAGCACTGGATGCTCGGCGCGGCACGGCGTGCACCATGAGGCAAACAGATTGATCACGTGCGCCTGGCCGGCGAGATCGTCGCTGGTGACAAGCTCCCCACCGCCGAGGCGCGACAAGGCGTAGCTGGGCTGTTCGCGGCCGAGCTGACCAGCGGACACGGTTTCACGCTCGCCACCGCGCAACAGCAGGAACGCCGACAACGCAACCACAACCGCCAACAGAGCCAGTGGCAACACAGCGAGCAGCCGCTTCACTTGCGTTGCTCCAACGCTTTCGCTTCCTTCGCCCAGCGGCGCGCACGCAGAAACACCGCCAGCGCCAAGCCGGACAGAGATAGCACCGTCAGCGCGTAGGCTGCGTTGATGTAGGCGGAGACATCGCTCTCGATCATGACGCGCTCCGTGCGCGTTCGACGCGTCGGCGGTGGATGGAGGTGCGCATACCAGTCAACAGGAGCGCCGCGAAGAGCGCTGCATAGGCGCCGGCCATCGTCATCAGCGGGCCCATCATCGATGGATCGATGGACGAGCCGCCGGCGCGGAAGATGCTCGCCGGTTGGTGCAACGTGCTCCACCAATCAACGGAGAATTTGATGATCGGCAGATTGATCAAACCCACCAAACACAAGATGGCGGCGAGGCGGCCGGCCTTTTCTTCGTCTTCCACCGAAGCCCACAACGCCATGTAGCCGAGGTAAATTAGAAACAGCACCAGCATCGAGGTGAGCCTGCCGTCCCATTCCCACCACGTCCCCCACGTCGGCGCGCCCCACAGCGAGCCAGTGACGAGGCACAGGCCGGCAAATGTCGCGCCGATCGGCGCAGCCGCGCGGGCGGCGATGTCTGCAAGCGCGTGACGCCAGACGACGCTCACCAAGCTCGCCGCACCCATCATCGCAAACACACCCATCGACAGCCAAGCGGCGGGCACGTGCACGTACATGATCCGCACCGTCTCGCCTTGCTGATAGTCGGCAGGCGAAAAGCCAAGCCCCCAGGGCAAGCCGATAGCGAAAAGCGCAGCCGCGAGCAGCGCAAACACAGGCGCGGCCCAAGCCGAGAAGGTCATGAATCGCGCGGGGTTGGCGAAGGTCGAGAGCATGATGTCTTGTACCCGACCCCTCTCTAATCCGCTTGCAGACGCAACGCCGCAGCCGCGGCGATCGGGCCAAGCGCAACGGCCCCAAGCGCCAGGCCGGCGAGCACGAAAAACGGCCCGCCGAAGCCTGCGCCGTCGGCAATTGCAGCGCCAAAGATGATCGGCGGCACGAACAACGGCAACACGATCAATGCGATCAAGACGCCGCCGCGTTTGACGCCAGCAGTGACGGCAGCTCCCACAAGTCCGATGCCAATGAACGCGGCGGTCCCCAACGCCAGACTTGCAACGATTGCGGGTATGAGCGCCGCCGGCGCCTGCAGCGCGAGCGCCGCCGGCGCGCCGGCCAAAGCCAACGGCAAGCCAACCGCGCACCACAAAGCCGCACCTTTGGTCAGAACGAGGAGTTCAAGCGGCGCTGGTGAAAGCAACATCTGGTCAAGCGAACCATCTTCGAGATCGGCCTGAAAGAGCCGCTCCAAGGTCGCCAGCATCGCCAATGCCGCCGCGATCCACACCAGGGGCGGCCCTGCCGCCTCGAGCAGAGCGCGCTCGCTTCCCATCGCCAGCGGCACGATCGTCGCCGCGCCCAGGAAATAGCCGACCGGCGCGAGCGCACCGCCGCCGGCGCTCCACGCGAGCGCGAAATCGCGTTTGAAGGTCGCCCACAGCGCGCTCATGCGACGGTCACCGTCGCGTCCGGCGTGGGGCCGAGTGGCTCGTGCACGGCGGCGAGCGCGATGCCGCCTTGCGCGCGATGCGCGTCAATGAGTTCGCGCAGGACTTCACGGCCGGCGGCGTCCAGCGCAGCGGCCGGTTCGTCGAGCAGCCAGATCGGGCGCGGCGCCACCAGAAGCCGGGCCAAAGTCAAACGGCGCGCCTGCCCTTGGCTCAACGCGCGCGCCGGCAAACGCGCGGCGCCATTCAAAGCTAAGCGCGAGAGCGCGGCTTCGTCGCCAGCGCCGCCGAAAAGCCCACTCCAATAACGCAAATGTGCGCGCACGTCGGCCGTCGGCTTCAAGCCGTTCTGATGGCCGATGTAATGAAGCGCCAAGGCCGGCTCGGCTGCGCCGTCGAAAGCGATGCGTCCAGCGCGCGGACGCAGAAAACCGGCGATTGCCCGCAATAGACTGGTTTTTCCTGAACCGTTCGCGCCAACGATCTCGACGTATTGGCCGGGCGTCGCGGCGAAGCTCAGGTTCTCGAACAGCACACGGCCGCCACGCGCGATCGACAGCGCGTCCACCCGCATGCTCGGGGTTTCTTGGAAAGGTCGGCCCGCGCCCATAATGCCGCCTCGGTTCTAGAAAGGGTTGCGTCATCCGCCAAGGCGCTCATGTTGCCGGCGATAGGGAGGGATAGATGCGACGGATATTCGCTGGGTTGGCCATGGCCGCCTTGTTGGCGGCGTGCGGCCAAGCCGACATGAACGCGGCCGCACCCGAAATGAGCGCGGGGGAAGGTTACGCCATCACCGCCGAAGAAGCGCGCATGGCCGCGCCGCCACCGCCGCCACCCGCACCGACCGACGCTCCCATGGGCGGCGCCGATGCCGATTCCAGCCAGTCCACCGCCACCCGCCCCGTGGAGCCTCCCGGGCCGAACCAGCCGAGCGGCGGGACAAACTCACCTGTGCTGTACCTCGCCTACGCCTATCAAGTGGGCCTCGAATTGCCGGCGACGAGCCTCGCGGATGTGGTCGCGCGTCACGTCGCCGCCTGTCAGGCGGCGGGCCCGCGTCAGTGCCAACTGATCGGCTCGAACGTGAGCGGCGATCCGGAAAGTTCGATGAACGGCTACGTGTCGATGCGCGGCGCCCCGGCGTGGCTCACGACGTTTCGCGCTGGCCTTCAGGCAGAAACGGACGCCGCTGGCGGACGTATTCTCTCCGAGGCCACAAACACCGAAGACCTCACCCGCGCCATCGTCGACACCGAAGCGCGGCTTCGCGCGCAATCAGCGCTGCGCGACCGGTTGCAGCGCCTGCTTGAAAGCCGCCCAGGCAGGCTGGCCGATCTGCTTGAAGTCGAACGTGAATTGGCGCGCGTCCAAGGCGAGATCGATTCCGTGCAATCCAACCTCGCCGTGATGCGCACGCGCGTGGCGATGTCGGAGCTGACGATCAGTTATCAATCGGCATCGCGCCCGTTGCGCAGCGACACGTTCCGCCCGCTCGGTGAAGCGTTCGCGAGCTTCCTTGGCATCGTGGTGATGGGTTTTGCAGCGATCGTTACGATCATCGCCGGCCTGATCCCGATTGCGGCTGTCGTGATCCCGATCGTTTGGCTGGTGCTGCGTTGGCGCCGGCGGCGCGGCGGGCGCCTCTTCAACCGAGACGCGGTCCCGCCCGAAGCGCCAAAGCCGCCTCAATAACCGGCAAAAGCTGTCTGTTGCGAAGCGTTCGCAACAGACAGCTTTCTCTTGCCCGCATCAATTGCGCGTTCACCAAACAGCGCTAAATAAGCAGTGCCGCGCGCCGGTTTGATTCCGGAAGGGGCGCACCCCGACGCGTCTGCATCTTCGTCCCTTAGACCCAGGATGCACGCTCATGCCATCTTTGAACTCATTCAACAGCCGCCGCACGCTGAGTGCAGGCGGCAAGACCTATTCTTATTTCGATCTCAACACGGCTTGCCAAAACGGCCTCGGCGACATTTCGCGACTGCCGGTTTCGCTGAAGGTGCTGTTGGAGAATTTGCTCCGCACCGAGGATGGCGTGGCCGTCAAGCAAGCCGACATCCTGGCGATGACGTCCTGGCTGATCAACAAGGGTAAGAACGAGGTCGAGATCGCGTTCAGCCCCGCGCGCGTGCTGATGCAAGATTTCACCGGCGTGCCGGCCGTGGTGGATCTCGCCGCCATGCGTGACGCCGCCGCCAAGCTGGGCGCCGATCCCGAACGCATCAATCCGTTGGTGCCGGTCGATTTGGTGATCGATCACTCGGTGATGGTTGACCATTTCGCCACCGCCAATGCGTTCAAGCAGAACGTCGATATCGAATACGAACGCAACGCCGAGCGTTACCAATTCCTGCGCTGGGGCCAGCAAGCGTTCCAGAATTTCAACGTCGTGCCGCCGGGTACGGGCATCTGCCACCAGGTGAACCTCGAATATCTCGGCCAATCGGTTTGGACCCGCGAAGAAGACGGCGAGACCATCGCCTATCCAGACACGGTCGTCGGCACCGACAGTCACACCACCATGATCAACGGCATCGGCGTCCTGGGCTGGGGCGTCGGCGGCATTGAGGCCGAAGCGGCTATGCTTGGGCAGTCAATTTCCATGCTGATCCCTGAAGTGATCGGCTTCAAATTGATGGGCCGCATGCCGGAAGGCGCGACCGCCACCGATCTCGTGCTCACCGTCACGCAGATGCTGCGCAAGAAGGGCGTGGTGGGCAAATTCGTCGAGTTCTATGGGCCGGGCCTTGGCCTGCTCAGCGTCGAAGACCGCGCAACCATCGCCAACATGGCGCCTGAGTACGGCGCGACGTGCGGCTTCTTCCCCGTCGACGAAAAGACGATCCAGTATCTAACCGCCACGGGCCGCAAACCCGAGCGCGTCGCGCTCGTCGAAGCGTATTGCAAAGCGCAAGGCCTCTGGGGCGGCGGCGCTGACCCCGAGTTCACGGACAGCCTCGAACTCAACCTCGCTGACGTTGTCGCATCTCTGGCCGGGCCCAAACGCCCGCAGGATCGCGTCGCGCTCCCGAACGTGGGCCGCGGCTTCGCAGACACGATGACCGGCGAATTCCGCAAAGGCGACGAGCTCCGCAAGCGCGTGGCCGTTGAAGGCGCCAGTCATGATGTCGGCCACGGCGACGTGGTGATCGCGGCGATCACCTCGTGCACCAACACCTCGAACCCCTCAGTGCTCATCGCCGCAGGCCTGCTCGCGCGCAACGCGATCGCAAAGGGCCTGAAGAGCAAGCCTTGGGTGAAAACCTCGCTCGCGCCCGGGAGCCAAGTGGTCACCGACTATCTGGCGAAAGCCGAATTGGACGGCCCGCTCAACGCGCTCGGCTTCAATCTGGTTGGCTATGGCTGCACAACGTGCATCGGCAATTCGGGCCCCTTGCCGCCGGCGATCTCCGCTGCCGTGGCCGAGAGCGACCTGGTCGTCGCCTCAGTGCTTTCGGGCAATCGCAATTTCGAAGGCCGCGTAAATCAGGACGTGCGCGCCAACTATCTCGCTTCGCCGCCTTTGGTTGTCGCCTACGCGCTCGCCGGCTCGATTTATCACAATCTCGAAACAGAGCCGCTCGGCACCGGCAGCGACGGCCAACCGGTGTTCTTGAAGGACATCTGGCCGAGCAATCACGACATCGAGACCGTCGTGCGCGAAGCGGTGACGCCGCAAATGTTTGCCGAACGCTACGCCGACGTATTCCACGGCGACGAACATTGGCGCGGCATCAAGGTCGGCGCGGGGCGCACCTACAATTGGGGCGTGGGATCAACCTACGTGCAAAACCCGCCCTATTTCGAAGGCATGACGATGGATCCCGTCCCGCTCAAGGATGTGACCAACGCGCATGTGCTGGCGCTGTTCGGCGATAGCATCACAACCGACCACATCAGCCCGGCCGGTTCGATCAAGAAGACCTCGCCTGCTGGCCAGTATTTGTCGGAGCACCAAGTCGCGCAGGGAGATTTCAACTCCTACGGCGCGCGACGCGGCAACCACCAAGTGATGATGCGCGGCACCTTCGCCAACATCCGCATCAAGAACGCGATGGTGAAAGACGACGCCGGCAACGCCATCGAGGGCGGCCTCACCGTTCACCAGCCGTCCGGCGAGCGCATGGCCATCTACGATGCCGCGATGCGCTATCAGAGCGAAGGTCAGGACCTGATCGTCTTCGCCGGCAAAGAATACGGCACTGGCTCCTCGCGTGATTGGGCTGCCAAAGGCACCAAACTGCTGGGCGTGCGCGCGGTGGTGGCGGAAAGCTTCGAGCGGATCCACCGCTCGAACCTGATCGGCATGGGTGTGATCCCACTTCAGTTCCAAGAAGGCGATTCCTGGAAGAGCCTAGGGCTGACCGGCGCTGAGACGGTTTCGATCGACCGGGTAGCCAGCCTCGGCCCGCGTCAGAGCGTCACGCTCAAGGTCGCCCGCCCAGGCGGCGGCGTGCAGGAAGTGGTCGTGCGCTGCCGGATCGATACCGAGAACGAGGTCGAATACTTCCGCCACGGCGGTATTCTTCACTATGTTCTACGCGGGTTGGCGCGATCGTGACTGCGCTTAGACCCGGCGTAACGGGGGTTTGATTTCAATGGCGGGCGGCGGGCCTCCATGCTTTGCGCCATGATGGCTCGCTTCCTCGCCGTCGTCCTCTTGGCGTGGGCGGCCTGGTCCCCGCTCGCGCTCGCGCAAAACGCGGCGGCGCCAGCGCCAGCCCGCACGCCTGTCGTGGTCGAGCTCTACACCAGCCAGGGGTGCTGGCATTGCGCCCGCGCGAATCGCTTTCTCGGCACGCTGTCGCGCGAAGACAACGTGCTCGGCCTCACCTTCAACGTCGATTATTGGGACTATCTCGGCTGGCGTGATCGTTTTGCCGAACCCGATTTCGCCGACCGCCAGCGCGCCTACTCAGACGCGATGCGCGGGCGCCGCTCCACACCGCAGCTGATCATCGACGGCGTGCGCCAAGTCAGCGCCACTGACTGGGATCTTTCGCGCGCGACATTGCAGAGCGTGCAATCGACAGCGCGTGGCAACGGCGCGCCGAGCGTAACCATCCAGCGCCTGCGCAACAGCAGCGTGCGCGCCGTGGTGGGCGCGGGCGCAGGCGTCGCAGACGTGTGGCTGATCGCGTTCGAACCTGGCCCTACTGCCGCCTACGTCACCGCCGGGGAAAATGCCGGACGCACGGTGTGGCACTACAATCTTGTGCGCTCGATCCGTCGCGCGGGCGTTTGGAATGGCGCCGGTTCGTATTTCGAACAGGAACGCTGCTCGCCTGAGTGCGCCGTGATCGTGCAGGCGCCGAACGGCGGGCCAGTACTTGGCGCCGCCTACACGCAACGCCGCCCGCGGCGCTAGCTCACTGCCCCGGGATCAATGTGCTGAGCGGTGCGGCCAGCACATCGACATCGAGACTGCCAAGCGCATAGGCCCACGCTGAGGCGCGGTTGTTGATCTCAAGGGCGGCGGCCTCTTGCTCGGGCGCGCCTGCGCGGGCGACCAGCTTCAGCCAAGTCTTGCCGCCGCTCTCAATCAATTCGCCATCGATCAGCACGCCGTCAAACGTCACTGCGCGCACACGCGCCACCGGAGCGCCTTGGATCGCGGGCGCCTCCGTCACGTCGGTCGGCGTCACTTGCGTGATGCGCTCGGCCACGGAGGTGACGCTCGATTGCGCGATCGCCGCCATCCGCATGGGCGCGACGATCTGGAAATCCTGGCCGACCGCTTCACGCGCCAGGACATAGGGACGTCCGGTCGCCGGCACGATCTCAACGCGCGACAACGTCGCCGGATCAATCGCCAACGGATGCAGCTCAAGCCACGCGGCGACATCGCGCAACGGCGGCAGTTCACCGCGCGCCGACCATACCTGATCTTGGCCGGTGCGGCGGACGTAGAGACCGCCATTCGGCTCGACGCCGAGGATCACATCGACCAAAAGCGCGCGCGAGCCGTCCTCGATTTGCACCAGAACACCGCGCCCGCCTTCTCGCGGGTCGGTGACGCCGAGGCGCTCATGTTTGGTCGCGTCACCGGTCATGCGACGCACATAACGAAGGTTCTGCAGGCCTTCGGTCAGCTGCGCCAAGCGCGCAGGCACCACCGCGAAGCCGCCGCGGTCCTGCATCACCCAAACCCGCTCCTCGCCGCGTGGCGTGCGCTCGATGCGATAGGTCGCTTCAGCGCTGGTGACGGTGATGCGCTCAGCGCGGCCGATACTTTCCGCCAAGCCGGGGATCACCGGGCCGCTGGCTTCGTCCGGACGCGACGAGCGCACGTCGATCGCGGTGGTGATGGCAGCAGTCGCCGCCAGCACACCCGCCACCAGGTAGAACGCCAACGCGCGGCGTTTACGGCGTTCAGCGAGTTCAGTGCTCATCGCCGCGCCCTCCGCGCCCGGCGTTGCCGGTTCCAAAACAGATAAAGGCCCGCCACCGCGACCAGAATGGGCGCGAGCCACACATTGATGAAAACAATCAGCGTTTCGAGCCGGTTGATGTCGCCACGCAGATCGCGGCTGACCGAGCGCAGTTCGGTGCGCACGCGCACCACCTGCTCGCGGAAATTCTCGATCTCAACGCGCTCCTCGCCGGTGAGCTCAGCGCCGAGATCTCCGGAGAAGAAGCCCGACCCACGTCCGCGCGCTTGCAGATCCGCCAAACGCTGCTCGGTTTCCGCCAGTTCGGCTTGCAATTCTTCCTGGCGGCGCTCGATGCGGCGTTGCGCCTCGCGCTCCATGCCTTCGACCATCGTCATGCGCCGCTCCGACGGCGCGCGCGAGCGCAGCGACACCAGCGCATCGGAGCCGGAGAGAACGTCGATGGCGTTCAACGCGAACGCGCCGTTGTCGGCGGCAGGCGCGCCCGCTTGATCGACGTAGAAATCGTCGGCGAGAAAATCGACGTCAGACACGATCACCAATTCCGCAGGCGTGGCCGAGCGCAGCAAATGCTCGCCCGCCGGCGCAGCAGCCGCAGGCGGCGGCGATTCACCCTCCACAACGGGCGGCGCCTCGGGCGGCGGCGCACCTTCGGGATAGGCGGTTTCCAGATTGCCGGAGAGACGCAGCGCAACCGTCTCAATGCGGCCACCTGTGGGCGGCCATTGCTGCAACAGCTCCATCGGCGAGGGGCGCAGCATCGCTCGCTCGGCGGCAATGCGCATCGTACGCCCGCTCGTGCGCGCCAACGGCAACACCTCGACGCCCTCGCGCTCGCTCCAACTCAAGCCACCGGCCAAGCCGAAGTTCATGTCGCGCGGCAGCCATGCCGTCAGCATGTCCTGCTCGTCGCGTTGCGCCGGAGGCACGCGGAAAAAAAGCGGCTGCGGCGCGGTGGTCGGCATGCCGTTGTCGCCTTGCACTTGAATCGGCAGCGCGCCGTCGAGGTCAAGCACGACCTCGCGGGTCATCGCCACGCCCCAACGCGCCATCAACGGCTCAAGCGTCGACGCGGTCGGCGCTCCGCCCATCATCGCAGCGAACGGATCGCCGCCGCCGCCCGCAGCGCGCTCCGCCATCATCGAGGCTGGATCCAGTGCGATGAACGCACGACCATGGCGCAGGACGAATTGATCGATCGCGTAAAGCTGCGTCGGCGTCAGCGGGCCCGGATGGATGATGGCGAGGACGTCTATGCCCTCGGGAATCGTCGTCCAGCCCGGCGCAAGCTTCTGGACGTTCATCAACCGGCCAAGCTCGGTTTCGAACAAGGACGGCGCGTTGCCGCCAAAGCGCGCGCCGGCAGGCAGCGTCGGATCGAGCGGCAGCGAGGTGATCAGCGCAACATGCGCGAGATCTGGGTTCTCCAGTTCGTAGATGAGCCGGGTGATCTCGTACTCGAGGAACGGCTCGCGGCTCGGATCGAGGAACGAGATCGCCACCTGATCGTCAATCGCGTTGGCGCCCGCCACGCCCATGTAGATCGGATCGGCGCCTTCCTGGATTTGGCGCGGCTCGATGCCGGCGGCGACCGCGTCGTCTTCCTCTTCGGAGAACGGCTTGATGTTGATCTCGACGAACCGCACGCGCCCGTTCGAGCGCGCTTGGAAAGTCTGCAGCATCTCGCGCACGCGTGCGCCGTAGGTCTGCACGAACGGGTATGCTGCGGCGGCATCGCGCGAGAAATAGAATTTCAGCTCAACCGGCTCAGTCAGCCCGTCCAGTGTGCGCTCAGTGCCTTCGCTTAGTGAATAGAGCTGGTTCTGAGTGAGATCGAGGCGCCAGGAACGGAACCAGGTGTTGGCGATGAGGTTCGCCGAGACGAACATCACCAGCATGGCGATGGCGGCGAAAAGCGCGAAGCGACGTGCGCTCATGTCAGCCTCCCCGCCGCGCATCGACCGCGAGCGCGGTGAAGCCGAGGCACACCGCGATCAACGATACGAAGTAAAACACCGAGCGGAACTCCACGACACCACGCTGAGCGGCGTCGAAATGGTGCAACAATGAGAAGCGCGAAATCGCCTCCGCCGCCGGCCCACCGACGATGCCGGAGAAGAAATCGCTCACCAACGGCAGGCCAAGCGCCGTCAGCACGAACGCGACCAGCACCGCCAAAACAAACGCCACCACCTGCGCCGGCGTGATCGCCGACATCGCCGAGCCGATGGCGAGGTAGGCGCCGGCCATTAGGAAGCTCGCGAGATACCCGGTGAAGATCGCCGCGTTGTCCGGCGCGCCGAGAACATTGACGGTGATCCACAGCGGGATCGTCATCAAGAGCGCCACGCCAGCTACAGTCCAGGCCGCGAGATATTTGCCCAGCACCAGCGACCATGTCGGCGCCGGCAGCGTCAGCAGCAATTCGATCGCGCCAGAGCGGGATTCCTCGGCCCACAACCGCATCGCGACCGCAGGCAGGAACACCATGAAAATCCACGGATGGAACGCGAAAAAGGCCGAGAGATCGGCACGGCGCGCGTCGAAGAAGCCGCCCACTTGGAATGTGAACAGACCAATCGCGAACAGAAAGACGGCGACGAACACATATGCCGTCGGCGTGGTGATGTAGGAGAGAAGCTCGCGGCGATAGATCGCGAGCATGCTGGCCAATCCGGGACGCTTCTTCACGCGCGCTCCTCCCCACCGGTGAGCGTGCGGAACGCTTTTTCCAGACTGCCAAACTCGTCAGCCAACGCCGCCGGCGTTTTGTCGACGATGATGCGGCCCTTATCGATCAGGATCGCGCGGGTGCACACCGATTCCACCTCTTCCAGGCTGTGGGTGGAAATGATGAGGCCGCGTTCTTCGCCGAGGCGCTTGATGAGATCGCGCACCGCGGCGCGTTGGTTCGGATCGAGCCCGTCAGTGGGTTCGTCGAGGATCAGCAGCAGCGGATCGTGCAACAGCGACGCCGCCAGGCCAACACGGCGGCGGTAGCCCTTTGAGAGCGTCTCAATCGGCTGATCGATACTCTCGCCGAGGCGCGCGTCCTGTGCGGCACGGCGCACCGCATGGCGGGCCGCCTCACGGTTCATGCCACGCGCTTCGGCGACGAAGCGCAGGAACGTCCACGGCGTCATCTCGCCGTAAAGCGGCGCGCCCTCGGGCAGATAGCCCACGCGCTCTTGGGCGCGACGGCGATCCTGCGCGACGTCGATATTGAAAACCTTGGCGACGCCGTCATCGGGCTCAAGAAAGCCGGCGATCATCCGCATTGTAGTGGTTTTGCCGGCGCCGTTCGGGCCAAGGAAGCCGACGATCTCGCCCACATCGAGCGAAAAGCCGACACCATCCACCGCGACACGGCGGCCGAACGTCTTCCGCAAGCCATCGACCTGCAAAAGCATGAGGTCCCTCAAAAAAGCAGGGGCTGCTCTTACGGCTGTTTAACGCAAAACGCCACCGCTCGTTTGGGCGTCGCGACGCCGCGCCACACCGAATCACGCGCGACGCGATTCGCGTCGTTCTTGCCATTGTGTAAACGCCCGCGACGAGCGTCCGCATCGCTGCGATGGAGCGCCTGGACGCGGCGAACCCGGCCGGCCTACATCGTTCGAACGCCACCTAACGCGCCCAATGCCGATTGATTTTACGGTGTTTTCTCTAGCGCACAGGCAACAAAAAACCCGCGCACTGCGCGGGCTGTTTGGTGAGAGTGTGGTCGACCGAAGCGCGGACCCAGGGGGCTGGGGGGGCTGATGGATACTGGATCCGTGCCTTTCTCCGGTCGACCACATTGCTAGGGTCGCGCCCGATTGAGGCATTCGCAAGCACAAAATCTGTCCGAAACCCGACTCCATCGCAAAGTTAATATAGCGCGGGGACTTATCCCCAGGCGGGCCCTGCCGAAAAGCTCCATGCTTCCAAAAGGCCGCGTTGAACCTATACACATATGCACAGGGAGCTCGGGCAAACGCATGACGACAACGCGGCGCACCATCTTCTTCGAGCGTCCCGAACTCGATCAGCTGCTTCGATTTTACGGTCGTATGGTCGCCACCGGCGATTGGCGCGACTACGCATTGGACGCCCTGCCCGATCGCGCGGTCTTCAGCGTCTTTCGTCACGCCAGTCAGGCGCCGATCTATCAGATCGAAAAACGCCCTGAGGACGCGCGCAAGCAAGGCGCCTGGAGCGTCATCGCGTTTGGCGGGCGCGTGCTTAAGCGCGGTCATGACCTGCCGCGCGTGCTGACCGTGCTCGAACCCAGGCGGCTCTACGTGGTGGGCGAATAAAACAAAACGCCCCGGCCGAAACCGGGGCGTCTGTTTAGATCGGCCTTGTTCTCGTACGTCAATTGCGCGGCGAAAGCAGGCGCAGGATGAACAAGAACAGGTTGATGAAGTCGAGATAGAGCTTCAGCGCACCGTAGGTGGTGATCACCGCCACCGCGCGCCGATCGCCGCCAAACTCGTTGTACTGATACTTCAGCTGCTGGGTGTCGTAGGCCGTCAAACCCGCGAAAATCAGCACGCCGATCACGGAAATCGCGAACGACAGCGCCGAGCTGGCCATGAACATGTTCACGACCGACGCGATGATCAGGCCAACCAGACCCATGATCAGGAAGGTGCCGAAGCCGGTGAGATCCTTCTTGGTCGTGTAGCCCCATAGGCTCAACGCGCCAAACGAGGCGGCGGTGATGAAGAACGCCTTCGCGACGATCGTCATGCCACCCTGCATGCCGGTATAGACCAGCACGATCGAGCCAAGGCTGACGCCCATCAGCGTAACAACGCTCCAATAGATGAGGTTCGCCGCCATCGGCGACGGGTTCTTCATCACGAAGCTGGAAATGAGCAGGATCGCCAGCGGACCAAACATCACGACGTAGCCCAGTGGCGGGGCCAGCAAGGTGCTGTAAAGCGCGGGCGTCGTGCCGACGACGTAGGCCAGCACGCCCGAGAGGACGAGGCCCAGAGCCATCTTGTTATAGACGCCGAGCATGAAGCCGCGCAGGCCCGCGTCGACTCCCATGTCCAGGCGCTCGGCCGGGATCGACCGAACGTGACCAGGATACTCGTTCATCCGAAAACCTCCTTCACGCGGGGGCAAACCCGCGAAGCTTGACGATATATGGCGAGGCGCCTGCGTCGCGGCAAGAAAAACCAGTGCAACCCATGCGGTTGCGGCGGCGTTAACGATGGCCCAGTATGGCCGGGATTGGTCCCGGGGGAAGGCGCTTGGCGCTGGGTTTGCCGTTACCGCCTGCCCCGTTTGCGGGCGGTCAACGGTAGAATCGCGCTAGAGCAGCGCGGAGGTATCCGGGGTGGCTGACGAAAACGATCCGCAAGGGCCGGAGGACGATCCTCCGCCAAACGCGTCCGGGCCAGATGCTGGGCCGAACGCGGATAAGCCTGCGCGCGAGCAAGACGAGCCCACATCGGAGATCACGGACGATCCCGTCTTGTTCGAGGACGAGGTGCCCGCACCCTCGCCTGAACCGGATGACAATCCTGAGGCCGCGCCTGAGATTGTGTACGTCGAGGTGGCGCCGCCGCCCTACGACGTTTCCAGACCACACGCGCCCATCGAACCCGCTGCCCCGACGATTGAGTCCGTCGCAGAAGATGACACGCCGATTGAACCCGAGGCCGCCCCGCAGGAGCCAGAGCCGCTTTTCGAACCCGAGCCGGTTGAGGTAGCGCAAACAGCCGTCGAGCCTGAGCCGCCGATCGAGCCTGAGACGTTCGCCAACGCGATCGCGGAGCCTCTGGAGACGGAGCCCGAGCCGACAATCGAGCCGCAGGCGGTAGACGTCAGGCCTGAGCTTGAAGTCGCGGCGGCCGTCGCGCCCGAACCAGTGGCGCCTGCACGCGATCTGCCCAGCAATTATTTCCGCGCCGCCGGCGATCCAGACGAACCGCCGCCTGAACCCGACACCAGTTTCATGGGACAACTGAAGGCGCGCTGGGAAGCTTTCCGCGACCGTGCGCGTCCGCATGTCGAAAAGGCCGTGGTCAAGACGCAAGCGGTCGCCAACGAAGTCGCGCGCCGTGCCGGCAACATCCAACGCCCACGTACAGTGCGAGACGCGGCGATCTGGGGCGGCTGGGCCGCCGGTGGGTTTGTCGCGCTGGTTTTGGGTTTCTTCGTTTTCGTCACGTGGGGCATGCCCTCGACCGACGATCTCTGGGAAGATCGCAACGGCCAGTCGATCACCTTTCTCGACCGCAACGGCCACGTGATTTTGCGCGAGGGCGCGCAAAATGCGCCGCCCGTCGATCTCGCATCTTTGCCGCCCTATGTGGGCCAAGCTTTCATCGCCATCGAAGATCAGCGCTTCTATCGCCATTTCGGCGTCGATGTCGGCGGCATCATGCGCGCGGGCGCTGAAAACCTCCGCGCCGGTCGTGTCGTGCAAGGCGGATCGACGATCACGCAACAGCTGGCGAAGAACCTCTTCCTCACCAACGAACGCTCGTGGCGGCGCAAGGCGCAAGAGATCGCCATGGCGGTGTGGCTCGAGGGCCGCTTCACCAAGGAAGAAATTCTCGCGCTCTATTTGAGCCGCGTGTATTTCGGCGCCGGCGCGTACGGCATCGAAGCCGCCGCCGAACGCTATTTCGACCGCCCTGCGCGCGAGCTCACATTGCTGCAATCGGCCATGCTTGCCGGCCTCGTCAAAGCGCCTTCGCGCATGAACCCGGCGCGTCAAGACATCGGCTCGGCCCGCTCGCGTGCTGAGGTCGTGCTGGCCGAGATGGTTCGGCAAGGCTTCATCAGCGACGCCGAACGCCGGGCCTCGCTGGGCGAAGAATTGCTGGTCAGCCGCCGCAACCCGGCCGGCATCCTCGGCTATTATCGCGACTGGATCGATCCCATCCTCAACGAGGTGATCGGCCAAGAGCGCGACGACTTCATCGTCGAAACCACGCTCGACATCGCCGCCCAACGCGCTGGCTCCGAAGCTGTTGAAGCGGTGCTTGCGGAGCAAGGCGAAAGCCGCCGTGTCGGCCAAGCAGCGCTCGTCGGCGTCGATGCTGACGGCGGCGTGCGAAGCATGGTGGGCGGACGCGACTATGACGTCAGCCAGTTCAATCGCGTCACCCAGGCGCGTCGTCAGCCGGGCTCATCGTTCAAGTTCTTCATCTATCTCGCGGCGATGGAGAACGGCCTGACGCCGTGGACCGTGCGCGAAGACGCGCCGATCACCATCCGTATCGCCGGCCAACCCGATTGGACGCCGGGCAATTACGAAGACGAATATCACGGCGCCACCGATCTCGGCCGCGCTTTCGCGCAATCCTACAACATGGTGGCCATTCGCATCGCCAACGAGATCGGCGGTCAGAATGTGATCGACGTGGCGCGTCGCTTGGGCGTCCGATCGCCGCTGCACAATTATTCCTCGCTGGCGCTTGGCGCGCAGGAAATCACGTTGATGGAGATGACGCAGGCTTACGCGGTGATGGCCAATGAAGGCCGCGCCGTCGAAGCGCACGGCATCATCCGCATCCGACGCGCCAACAATGGCGAGGCGATGTGGTCGTTCCGCCCAGAACGCCGCGACCTCCTGATCCAAGAACGTCCGCGTCGCTTTATGGACGCGATGATGCGCCGCGTTGTCGAGCACGGCACCGGCACGCGCGTGCGCATGGCGGGCCGCGAGATCGGCGGAAAAACTGGCACCGGCAACGATTATCGCGACGCCTGGTTCGTCGGCTTTACGCCCGGCTTCGCCGCAGGCGTGTGGGTCGGCAACGACAATTTCACCGAGACCGCGCGCGTCACCGGTGGCTCGCTGCCGGCCGAGATCTGGGCGCGCTACGCAAACGTCGCGCTGCGCGGCGTGCCGGCGCAACCGCTCGATATGCCGGGCCCCGACGATTTCGACGCCGGGCTGCCGGCGCCTGATTTGCCTGCGATCAACGTCGCTGGCGCGCCGATCGGCGCTTCGATCAGCCCCGCCGCGGAAACGCCCCCGGACGACAAGGACCGCTCGCTCGACTTCGGCCCCGAAGGCTAAGCGTGCCTACCTTTTCCAACGAGGCGCTTGTCCCACTCATCGCTTACGCGCTTTGGGCGGTTGTGGTGGTGCTGTGGCTCGGCGTTTCCCGCGCTGGCGTGATGTCGCGCGAAAAGCGCTCGGTGACCACGTTCAAGCCATACGGCGATAGCGAGCAGCTCGACGCTGTGTCGCGCGCGCACATGAACACGATCGAGAACCTTCCCGTCTTCGCCGTTGTTTACATGGGCGCGCTGCTCACCGACGCCCCGGCGCCGACAGTCCTGCTCGGCTGGATTTGCCTCGGCGCCCGGATGCTGCAATCGGTCATTCACATCGCGTCGCGCGCGACAATCGCCGTGCAATCACGTGCGGTGATGCAATTCGTTCAATTGATGAGCTTCATCTGGCTCGGCGTCGCCGCTATCCGCGCCGCGCTCGCGCTGTGAGCCGCTAGCGCGAGGGCGCCACGGCGTGCAACGCCATGCCGTGCTCGTGCAGCCAGGCGCGGCCGCTTTCGTAATTGGGAATGCACTTGGCCACTTGCGCCCAGAAGCGCCGCGAGTGGTTCATCTCGAGCAGATGCGCCACTTCGTGCGCCGCCAAATAATCCAGCACGTACGGCGGCGCCATCACCACGCGCCAAGAAAACGCGAGCACGCCGTCGGCCGAACACGACCCCCAACGCGATCGCAATTCCTTCACCTGTAGCCGCGCGGGGCGCACGCCAAGCGTTGCTGCATGGTGCGCGACGCGCGCTTCGAGGTCGCTTTTGGCTTCGGACTTGAGAAAACGCAGCAGCCGCATCTCAAACAGCGCCATATCGGGCGCGGGCACGATCAAACGGTCGCCCTCGACGCGCGGCGCGCCGCGGCCGTGTTCGTACACGAGGTTCATCATCTCGCCGCGCAACGGGACCTGCGCGCCGGGCAGCAAGGTGATGTAGCTGGGCAAGAGCGCGAGCTCATGCGCGATCCAGCCGGCGCGTTCGGACGCGAACGCCATCGCGTGCTTCAAATGCCGGTGCGTTGGCGCAGTGGCGACGGCCTCGCGCCGCGTGGGATCGATCCGCACCGACACATGACGCGCGCGCGGATTCACGACGAGCTTCACCGCGACGCGACGGCCGTCGATCGTTTCGACTTCAGTTTGAGTTGGCGCGACCTTGGCGCGCGAATCGAAGCGCATGCGCAAAGAGTCTCACGCGAAGGGTTAACGCCCAAGCGACGTTGCGCCCGCTCATGTTGAGAAGAAACTCACACGCAGAGTCGCGCGCTTATTCGCCCACGATTTGCAGTTTTGCGCGCTTCCCCGCGGCCCGCGCTGCGGGAGACTGAAAGGCGCGAATGAACTCGCGCATGCGCGGATAGATTTCGGTCTTGAAACGACGTCCGTTGAACACGCCGTAATGGCCGACGCCAGGCTGGATGTAGTCCTGACGCATCCGCTCGGGAATGTTGGCGCAGATATCGTGCGCGGCCTGCGTTTGACCGATGCCGGAGATGTCGTCGTTCTCGCCTTCAACAGTCAGCAGCGCCGTCTTGGTGATCGCGTCTGGGCGCACCAGCGCGCCATCGTGCATCATCGTGCCTTTGGCGAGCGAGTAATCCTGGAACACTTCGCGCAGCGTTTGGATGTAAAACTCTTCCGAGAGATCCATCACCGAGAGATACTCGTCGTAGAACTCGCGATGCTTTTGCGCTTCGTCGCCATCGCCCTTCACAAGATTCTGGAAATACTCGTGATGCGCATCGACGTGGCGCGAAAGGTTCATGCCCATGAAGCTGGCGAGCTGCAGGAAGCCCGGATAGACGCGTCGAAACGCGCCCGGGTACATTGCCGGCACCGTGTGGACCATGTTCTTTTGGAACCACTCGATCGAACGCTTTTCGGCGAGCAGGTTCGGCGCGGTTGGCGAGCGCCGCGCATCGATCGGCGAACCCATGAACGTCATCGTCGCCGGCGTACACGGATCGTCGTCCTGCGCCATCAATGCGATCGCCGCGAGTACAAGCGGTCCCGGCTGGCAAACCGCGACAACGTGCGTGTTCGGCCCAAGCGCGCGGATCATGTCACGGATGTAGTTGATGTAGTCGTGCAGATCGAAACGGCCGGACACCACCGGCACCATGCGGGCGTCGACCCAATCGGTGATGTACACTTCGTGCTCGGGCAGAAACGCTTCCACGGTCCCGCGCAGCAATGTTGCGTAATGCCCCGACATCGGCGCGACGATCAGCACACTTGGGTCGGTGCGTTCGCCGCGGGCTTGCTGCAGCGCTTCCGCGTCACGCTCGAAGTGGAGCATGTCCGCCCACGGACGGCTCCAGGCCTTCATCGGCGCGACGTTGACCGACACACCGTTGATCGTGGTGGTCGGCAAATCCCAATCAGGCTTGCGGTAGCGGCGCGTCACGGCTTCGAACAAGTCAGACGCCGCCGAAAGAGCGCGCGCGACTTCGGTGTCGGCGGCGGGGTTCAGCGGCGAGCGCAACATGCTCGATTGCATCATCGCCACCAGCCGAAGCGGCGCGACCGACAAATGACTCAGCTCGTAAAGCGAATAGAGCATTCGTTCCTGCACTCTCATGCTGCGGTGCAGCAGCGAGCGACAATGTGCGCCCGAACCGCTTTCCAACAAGCTAAGCCGCTATCTAGGCGAGTTTTGCTGCGCTGCGGCGTCCCTAAAAGGGCTAGGCCGAACGGCCTGCCCCCCAGCCCCGTTCCCGCGTGAGGTCCCCCACCCGCGCGAACGCCCCAGTGTAATGTTAGCTTTTATTAACGCCAAGCCCCGGACGCTGCCCGTCAGGGTTGCGCGGCCCGGCGATCCAGCCCAGCGACGATGCAGGCCGCCACTTCTTCCGCCTCGACCGGCGCGAGCGGCGCCACCGTACCCGGCTCGGCCTCGGCGAGTTCGAACGTCGGCATTGCAGCGACAGTCCGCCAATTCTCATCGACCACGTAGAGGAAGGTCGAGTGGTTGACGTTGTACCCGCTGGAGGTGTCCTCGCCGCGCGACGCGCTCACATGGAAGGCGCGCGTGGCGGCGTCGACTTGCGCCTGGCTGCCCGTCAGGCCGATGAGGCCTTCAGGATAGCCGTCCGTGGCGACGTAGCGCGCCATCGCCTGCGGCGTGTCACGCGCGGGATCGACGCTGATCAGAATGGGCTGAACGTCGTAGCCGTCAGGCAGCTGCAGGGCTTCGTTCAGCACGTACATCGTGGTGGGACAGACGTCGGGGCAGTGTGTGAAACCGAAATAGATCACCGCCGGCTGGCCAGCGAAGTCGGCCTGGGTAAGTGTCGCCCCAGTCGTATCGACCAAGCTGATCGGCCCACCGATCGCGTCGGCGTGTTCAAGGATGCACCCGCTCGGCGGTGTCGCAGCGCTTACAGCCGGGCGCTGCTGCGCCACGAGGTACATTGCCCCAAGCCCCGCCAGAGCGGCGGCCGCCAGCGCCGGCGCCACCGCGCCGGTAATATTGCGGCGTGGCGTATCGTTCGGGGGCGGCGAAGGCGTCATCGTCTCATTCGGTAGCCACGCGCCCCGTCAGCACAATCACGCGCAACGCCGCACCCGGCGCTTTGCCGCAGGCCTTATGCGCTGCGCGCGGTCGCTTGCAGGATCGTGTTGCGGGCCTCGACCACGGCAGCGGCGGTTTGCACCTCGCCCCCGTGAATGCGGTCCGCCAGCCCCATCAAAGCGGGGCCAGTGATGGCGCCGTTTTGCGCTTCTTCTTCGACGAACACGCCGCGTCCACGTGCGATCGCTGCGTCCCAGTCGTCGCGAACGCTCGCCCAATATTGCGCCGTGTCGGCCCAATAGGCGTCGGCGGCGGCGACGGGGTACTCGTTGAAGCGCTCGTAGGTGTTGTACCCATCTTCGTGCACGAAGGTGACGCTTTGGCCGTCGCGTTCGCCAATCTTGTCGTTGTCTTGTTCATGCACCCAGCCGTTCGGCGACAGCACGTGGCGATTGATACACGAATAGCGATTGTAAACCGGATTGCGGATCGCATCGCGGCGCGCCAGCGGACGCAGGGTCTGCCCGCTCGTCCAAGCGACACGGCCATTGTCGTGCGTCCATCGACCGACTCCGCCGTAGCGCGGCGAGTCATCGGTTTGCCACACGGTTTGCGACCACGCGCCACGCCGCTCGGCCGACGAGACGCTGCGAAGTCCCCAATAGTTCAACCGCTCGTACACGAGCACGTTGCGGGGCTGGTATGTCCAATCCTGACGCCAATGCTTGATGACGAAGTTCTGGCCTTCATGCTCAGCGACGAGCATGTGCTGCAACTGGATGAAATCGCCCGTGTCGGTGATCACGCGCACGCTTTCGTAGCCGCCGCTGCGCTTGGGTTCGAGCGGCGTGTAACCAGCAACCAGCGGCACGGTTTCATTGAAATTGAAACGCACCCGATAATCGCCAGCCATAGCGCGGATCGCTTGGCGATCGCGCTCGTGGGCGGCGCTGCGCGATTGCGCGAACGCAGGAGAAGCCATTGCAACGCCCGCGCCAGCGAACGCCAGCATCGAAGCGCGTCGGGTGAGTGAAATCGTCATCGAATGGCTCCTTAAAACCGATAGCTGACCGAGGCGGACATGTTGCGCCCCGGCTGTGTGTAAGCGTCAAGCGTAGTGGACGCGGTCGGCAGGCCGCGCGCGTCGTTCCACTGCCAATATTTCTCGTCCGTGAGGTTGAAAACACCCACGCGCAATGTCGCGGCGTCCGTCAGGTTCACGTATGTCGTGAGATCGAACACGGTGAAGCCGTCCGGACGGAAAGTGCCGGCGGTGACTTCGCTGGCTTCTTTTTGCGCGGTGTATGTCACCGAGAGCTGGCCGCCATAGCGGCCCTCCAACTCGTTGTATGACAATCCGGCGACAAACGTGAAAGGGTCGGTGGATTGCAGCGTGCTGCGGACGCCCGACAAGATTTGCTCACCGTCCGCGTAGGCCATCGCGATGTTCAACCCAACGCCGTTGTTCCAATTCGCTTCGGCGCGCGCTTCAACGCCGCTGATCTCGACTTCGTTGAGATTGATGTACTGGTACACAAACGGCGTCAGCGCAGAGCCATTGCCGCTGACAATCTGCTGCGAGATGAAATCCTCGTACCAAGTGGAGAACGCCACGGCGCTCCAATCCCAGGATCCGCCGAGCATGTCCCAATCGCGCCCGCGAATACCCGCTTCGACGCCGTGACTGGTTTCCGGCGCCAGGTTCGGATTCGGGATCGAGGTGTAGGCTTGGCCAAACGGCGCGAGGCTCGGGTTTTCAAAGAAATTGTTCACTTCGTTCGGCGCCGGCGCCTTGAACCCCGCCGCGTAATTGAAGAACACGCCGAATTGCTCGATCGGCCAAGCGACCACACCAAACTTCGGCGAAACGTGCGAGTCGCTCTGGTCGGCCAGCAAGCCAGTGTAGATCACGTCGTCGAACGCGCTCAGGTCGTAGGAATCGTAGCGAACGCCTGGGAACAGCGTCAGCGTGCCGTCGAGCAGCGAGATTTCATCCACCAGAAACACGCCGGTGCGCGTGTACTCTGTCTCCGGAAACGGGCGTTCCGGAAAGAACGCCGGCGGCGTCGGCACGGTGCCGTTTCGAATTGCGCCTTGCGTCGTGACGGAATGATCGAGGCCATAGACGAAGCGATGCTGGATATCGCCATCGAACAGGCTTTCAGCCTGCGCGGTGAGCCCCCACACGTCGTTGTCGTAGGTGGTCTCGCGCGTGCGATCGATTGCCGGCGAGCGATCTTCGTAAGTGAATTGTCGCGCCCAGCTCGATTGCTGATAGAGCGCGACGAACGCGCTATCGATGAACCCGCCCTCGTTCTCGTAGGTATAGTCGAAGCCAAAACGCGTGCGCTCGCTCTCGTCCTCCCCGAGAACGCGGGCAACCGTGGCGCTGCGCGCGGTCCACGCATCGGTATCGATGAAGCGGTCGCCATAATCTGCGGTGAGGCGGAACCGATGCGTGTCGCTGGGCTCGAACACCAAACGCGCAAGCGCAGCATTTGACTCGGTCGTTTGCGGGTTCGGGCGCGTGCGCAGCGCAAAATTCGCGTTGTCGCCGCCTTGGTTCTGCGTTTCGCGACTATCGCGGCGCGTGATCGCCGCCAGCACAGACCATTGATCGTTCAATTTCGCGCCGGCGGTGAGGTTCTCCGCCCAGCTTTCGTCGACGGCGGAATATTGCACGCGCGCGCGCGCGCCGAAGGTCTCGTCGTCACGAAGAAAATCGCTGGGATCTTTGGTGATGAAGCTCACCACGCCGGCCAGGCCGTCACTGCCGTAGAGCGCGGATGCTGGCCCTCGCACGATTTCAACAGAACCCAACAGGTCGAGATCAACATAGTCACCACGGCCGAAAGCGTTCGGCCCGAAGCTGAAGCCATCCGGTACGCGCACCCCATCCACCATGAACAGCACGCGATTGCCGCCCATGCCGCGAATGTTGAAGCCAGAATTGCCGTCGCGACCGGTCGCGCTCAGCGCAGCGCTGAAGCGCGAGGGAGACGTCGGCACCGAGATGCCAGGCTCGAACCGGATCAGGTCTTTGATGTCGGTGACGAGGTTGGCCTCGATCTGCTCGTCGCTGATCACCGTCGTCGTTGCCGGCACGTCGAATTGCTGCTTCGCGTTACGGGTGGCGGTGACGATGATGTCGTCATCGCCGGTGTCGACCTCGTCAGCCCAAGCCGCGCCGCCGCCGATCCCCAGCGCCAACGCCAGCGCCGAACTCCCCCAAAACCGCTTCATTAGTCTTCGCACTCCAAACGCTCGGCCAGCGTCTTATTGCGAACGCTTCGCACAATCAATAGCGTTTGGAGTGTGGTTTTGGGTCCGGCGGCCTCGATCAGTCTTGGGCCTCCCGTAACGACGCCAAAGCGGCCTGGAGAACGGGATCCCGGCCCGCGAGCAGGTCCGCGCCGGTCGGCCAAACGGCGATGTCCGGCGCGATCCACGGGCGCATATCGTCGCCGCTCAGCCCGTCCTGATGCCACCGCGCCGAGATCGTTCCGGTGATGCGCGAGTACGGCAGCGTGAACGGTCGCTCGGTGGAGTACACATTCGGGCGTCCGCCTGTCGGCCAGCCAACCACCACCGCGCCCATGTCGCGCTGCAGGCGGTTGGTGAAGTCCATCGTCGCCGAGTAAGAGCGCGGGCCCGTGAGCACAACCAACGCGCCTTCCCGCTGCAGCGGTTCGTAACGATCAAGCGCGCGCGTGAAGCCATACGCCAAACTTACGTCGCCGCCGTTGTTGTGGCGCACATCGACGATCGCGCCGAGTGCACGCCGTCGGCGCAATTCCGCCAACACCGCCTCGCCGAACTGCGCCAACGTCTGCCCGTCGGCGTCGCGGACTTGGTTGACCTGCACATAGAGCACGCGCTCCTGGGCCAGCCACTGCATCGCAAACGGCGCACTCGGGTCACGCAGCCAAAGCGTATTCTGCCCAACCCGCGCCCACTCGCTTGGCGCGCCGCGCGCATTGGGGTCACGGTCTATCGCGCCGCGCTCAAGCCTAACCGCGCGCCGTTCGCCGCTGCTGAGGACGACATCAAATACAACGCCGCCATCGCTGGCGAGACCGAGCGTCTCAAATGCGTCGTAGGTCTGCATCACAACGCCGCCTAGCCAAAGGCCTGTGATCTCGTTGTCGCCGGGCACGAACGCATCCAGTTGCGGAAAAATGTCGGCAATCGGTCGGCCGCCGACGCCTTCGATTCGGGCGCCGACGAGATCGCGATGCGCGGGCGCCGCAGCAACAATCATCCATCCATCGGCCATCCACATCGGGTAGATCGGCAACAAGGAGAATGCGTCCGGACCTTCAGTGAGCGGGAACACGGATGTGTGTCCATCGCCGACCATCGCCGCCAAGCGCATCAGCTCAGTATTGAACGCCCTCTGGCTAAGCGATCCCGCACGCGCGTCGACATCCGACACCGCCGTGCGCCACGCAGGTTCATTGATCCGATGAAAAGGGTTCGGGTGGGCCTGGCGCACCAATTGATCGAAAAACGCCAGATCGGCGCGCATTTTCTCAACCGCGCCTCCGGCGTCGGCGAGCGCTGTGCGACCTGTGAACGGCGCAAGCACGCCGCTTGCGCGCACCGGCGCGAACACTTCGGCGCGCGTCAGCGCTTCCACATCGCTTGCGCTCCAATGCGCCCAGGCCTCGCGCACACGCGCGGCCGCGCCTTGTGCATCACCGCGCGACGCGAGGCATTCCGCCGCTCGCAGATTGGCCGAGCGCATGCCGCTGCGCGCGCCGTTCACGCCCGCCGCCAACGCGGCATCGAGGATTGGCAACGCCGCATCGCAATGCCCAGTGCGCGCCAGCGAAACGCCGAGATAATACGCCGCCATCCCATCATAAGGATTGGCCGCCACGATCGGCTCAAGATTTCGGCGTGCGCCTTCAAAGTCGCCGGCGCCGATCAGGCGCTCCGCTTCATCGAGCGGCGCCGCCCAGGCCGAGCCCACCAGCGCAATCGCGGCGGCGGCCAGGCAATGTATCGTCCGCGCTTTCATCATGTCGTCTTCCTCCGCTTGGGCGCCGTCACACCAGCCGAACGCAAATACCCCGTCATCAACGAACCGACCTCGCGCGCCAGCCGTTCGCGTTCGGTCATCGCGGCGGGAACTGAGGTCGACGAAAACACGACGATCTCACGGGTCGCAGACATCGCCGCGTGGCAAGCAAATCGCACAGCGGCGTCAGTCTCTTCACCGGCGCGCAGATGCGGCGCGAATACCTGCGCGATCGCTTCGACAAGCACCGCGCGTATCGCGTTGGCATTTGAGGGCACATCGCCTGGGCGCGTGCGGACGAACAACGCAGTGGCGCGCAGCAGCCATGGCCGCTCGTGGTAGAACGCGACCAGAAGTGCGGCGACCTGCTCGCCGGTTTGTTCGAAATCGAGCTGCGCCCAATTCACCTCTGCAAAGCGCCCAGGCACAGCGGCGACCAACCAGTGCTGATAGCGTTCGTAGATGAACGGCATCAGCGCTTCTTTCGAAGCGAAGCGCGCGTAATAGGCGCCGGTCGTCACGTCCGCAGCGCGGCAAATCTCCGCCACCGAGATGTCCTCAAACGGCCGATGGCGCAGCAAGTCCTCGGCAGCGTTCACAAGGGCGTCGAGCGTTCTCAGGCTCCTCGCCTGCCGCGGCGCTCGGGGTGAGACGGACATTTCGGCTCCAAATAATAGTTGGCCTATCATTTATCTGAGGGGCCGGCAGGCCGCAACAGGCTTTCGGCGGCCTTGAGCCGCCTTCGCCCTTGGCGCATCTCCCATGACCATGTCCCTCACCACCGCCGCGCCCGTACCGACAATCTGGACCGCCACCAGCCGGGTCCGCCTGCGCACGCTGATCCTGCTCCGCTGGCTTGCCGTTTTCGGACAGACGGTCGCGGTGTTGTTCGTCCGGTTCGGGCTGGAGGTAGACTTCCCGTTCGCGCCGGCGCTGGCGCTGATCGGCGTCAGCGTTGCGCTCAATTTGTTTTTGGTCGCGAGCCGCCGTTCGAACGAACTCGCGCGGGAGTGGGAGGCCGCCGCCCAACTCACCTACGACATCGTTCAGCTCGCCGCTCTGCTGGCGTTGACGGGCGGTCTGCAAAACCCTTTCGTGTTTTTGTTCGTGGCGCCGGTCGCGGTGTCAGCGACCGTACTGCGCCCGTCGATCACCGCACTGCTCGCAGCGATGACCTTTGCCTGCGTCGGCATCATATCTGTATGGCGACTGCCGCTGCCTTGGCCGGACGGGATCGATTTCGAAATGCCGGCGCTCTATCAAACCGGCCTCGCTGCAGCGGTGCTGGTGGGGCTCGGCTTCACCAGCGTCTATGCATGGCGTGTGGCGGCGGAAGAAGAGCGGCTCAACATCGCGCTGGCTGCAGTGCAAGCCGTGCTCGCGCGCGAACAGACGTTGTCGGCGCTGGGCGGACTTGCGGCGGCCGCAGCACACGAACTCGGCACGCCGCTCGCCACCATTCACCTCGTTGCGAAGGAAATGGCGCGCGGCTTACCCGCTGACGATCCGCGCGCGGAAGATCTGGCGTTGCTGGTGTCGCAAAGCGAGCGCTGCCGCGCCATTCTTGGCCAACTCTCCGCCAAGGGCGAAGAGGCCGACATCATGGCCGCGCGGGCGCCGATCAAGGCGCTGATCGAGGAAATCGTCGAGCCCCATCGCGGCTTAGGCGCCGAGATCATCATCGAAGCGCAGGGCGACGGCGCCATCGACGTGCGCCGGATGCCTGAAATCATTCACGCTCTCGGCGGCATCATCGAAAACGCCGTCGGCTTCGCGGAAACGCGGGTCACGGTCGACGTGCGCTGGAACTCCAACGAGGTCGAAATCAACGTTCGCGACGACGGCCCTGGCTTTGCGCCCGGCATCCTCAGCCGCCTCGGCGAACCCTACCTTACCGAACGCGACGCGGGCCCCGCAGGCGGCCTGGGCTTGGGCTTCTTCATCTCAAAAACGCTTCTGGAGCGAACTGGGGCGAAGCTCACCGTTAAGAACAAGGGCGCACCGGCTCACGGCGCCATTGTCCGCGCCGTTTGGCCGCGCCAAGCCATTGAAGCGCCACCGCTTTGATCCAACGCGCGCAGCGGCTATATCAAAGGTGGAGCTGATGATGACCGAAACCCCCGCCCCACGCGACGGCGACAAAACCTTGCTCCTGCTCGACGACGATGCCGCGTTTCGCACGCGGCTGGCGCGCGCGCTTGAGCAACGCGGGTTCGAGGTCAATGCGCTGGCCACTGTCGGCGAAGCAACAGACATCGCGCTAAAGACGCCCCCCGCTTACGCCATTCTGGATTTGCGCCTCGAAGATGGTTCGGGGCTCTCGGTGGTCGAGGCGCTCACCAAAAGTCGCCCCGATTGCCGTATCGTGATGCTCACAGGCTACGGCGCAATCGCCACCGCCGTGGCGGCGGTGAAGGCGGGCGCCATCGACTATCTCGCCAAGCCTGCGGACCCCGAAGACATCGTCAAGGCGCTGCTCGCGGCGCCTGACGACAAGCCTGCGCCGCCAGAAAATCCCATGAGCGCCGATCGCATTCGCTGGGAACACATTCAGCGCGTGTACGAACTCTGCGGCCACAATGTCAGCGAAACCGCGCGCCGCCTGAACATGCACCGACGCACCTTGCAGCGCATCCTGGCCAAGCGCGCACCGCGCTAGGGCTTGCGAGTTGCAGCTTTGGCGCTCGGGCGTCGTTGCAGTCGCGAAAATTCTGCGCCAGTCTCCCCGCTCCAGCACAGGGGATCTGACTGATGTGGTTTGCAGATAAGCTCGGCCCGGGCCCGCAGCGCGGCACGCTGCCACGTGCGGTATCGAGCGCACAAAAACAACAACAAGCCCCCGCCGCGCAGCCGGCGACGCGCCAAGCAGCCCCTGCGCAGCCAGCTGCGCGTCAAGCCCCGCCGCAGCCGACGCGCGCGGCGCCGCCGGCGCCCGCGCCCGAACCGCTCAAGAAGAAAAAAGGCTGGTTCTAAGTCCCGTTCAATAGAGCAAGTGCTTGGCGCGCGTGGCCGCCCAAGCCGCTTCATCCGGCTGCGTGATCGCATCGAGGTCGCCGGGAGCCGCGTTGCGATCGTCCACCCATTCGCGCAACAGCGTTGAGCCATTGATGACGTCGATCGGCAATTTGCCGAACGCGTACTCGTACGGAAAATCGCGCCAGAGATCGTAGTCGCGATAAAGATTGCGGATCGCCTTGAACCCCAGCGCCTGCACGCGCCACGGCTTGAACGCGGCATGATCATAATAGTCCGGCGTCTCACAATGGATCTGCACGCCGCTACACAGCTTCTTTACGTGCTTGTGGAACGTCGGCTCGAACCAGCAATCGCGTAGCTTGCAGCCGTTTAGCCACTCAGGCGCGAGCCGGTGCATTTCGGCGATCACCGCACGCGCATCGATGTCCGGCGCGCCGAACATTTCCAGCGGCCGCGTCGTGCCGCGCCCCTCCGACAGCGTCGCGCCTTCAAGCATCACCGTGCCGGCGTAAGCGCGCGCCATCCACAAATTCGGCGCGTTCGGCGAGGGATTGATCCAGGTGCGTTCGCCGAGCGGCCAGCCATAACCCGGCGCGGCGTCAGGCTGGTAACCCTCCATCGCAATCACGCGGTAGGCGACGTCGAGCTTGAAATGCTCGATGAACCAATGACCCAATTCGCCGAGCGTGAGCCCGTGACGCATCGGCATTGGCCCCGCGCCCACGAAACTTTCCCAACCGGGCCTCAGCGTCAGTCCCTCGATCGGACGCCCCGCCGGGTTCGGCCGATCGAGCACCCAGACTTCCTTGCCGTCTTTCGCGCACGCTTCGAGCATGTAGAGAAGCGTGGTGATGAACGTGTAGATGCGGCAACCGACGTCTTGCAGATCGATCAGCACGACATCGAACGTCGACATCATCTGCCCGCTTGGGCGGCGCACTTCGCCGTAAAGCGAGAACACAGGCACGTTGTAGAGCGGATCGGTGTAGTCGGCCGTCTCCATCATGTTGTCTTGCTGGTCGCCGCGCATGCCGTGCTGCGGGCCGAACGTGGCGCTGATCTTGATATCGCCGCACGCAGCCAGCGCGTCGAGCGAATGCGTCAGATCGCGCGTCACCGACGCGGGATGGCCCAAGAGCGCCACGCGTTTGCCCGCCAGCGGCGCCCGCAGCGATGCATCTTCCAACAAGCGATCGATGCCAAACTTCATACAAGCTCCAACACAAACCCATCGGCGTGGTGAAAGTCCGGCCTACCGGCCGGATGCTTCAGCGCCCAATACGAAACCGCACCGTTCGTCTCTTCGATCACGACGGCCAGAGCGAGCTGCCATGGCGCGTCGTACGGCGGCAGATAGATGAGCGCGTCAACATCGATATGCGTGGCGTTGGCGCCGAGAATGATCGCGGGCGGCGCCAACTCCGCCACCGCCATGCCTTCGCGATAATCCGTGAAATGGTAAGCCGCCCATTTGCCGGATGGCGACAGGTTGAACTCGTAATAGCCCGCCCCGGGCGTCGCTTCCACGAAGGCTTCAAAGCACGTGGTGCGCCACAATTCGTCCGTACGCACAGGGTCGCTGGGCGGCGCGATCCGCACGTCGGCGATCCGGCCTGCCACCGTGTAGCGCAACGCCAGAACCCCGGGCTGGGGACGCGCGATCGCCACATCGATACGATCAACCGCCGCGCACGGCGTTTCAGGATGGCGAATGAGCTCGTAAACCACGGCGCTCCCCTAGCACGGGAACCGTTTAAGAACGCAGTAACGCCGCACCTTCCGTATTTCCGCCCGCGTGTGCGCTCGACAAAACCCAGCTCCTGGCCCCACAAGTCCGCTCAGGAGCTAGCCCCGTGACCACCGAAGCCAACGTTCAGTCCGCCTTTCTCCGCGACGCCATCGCGCGCGGACAATTCCACCAATGCACCGATCTCGCCGGCCTGGATAAAGCGGCGGCGGCGGGTGTGACGGGCTATATCGGTTTCGACATGACGGCGCCGAGCCTGCACGTCGGCAACCTCACCCAGATCATGTACCTGCGCCGCCTGCAGCAGGCTGGCGGCAAGCCGATCGTATTGCTCGGCGGCGGCACCACGCGGGTGGGCGATCCCTCTGGCAAGGAGGAGATGCGTCAGCTCCTGAGCGAAGAACAGATCGTCAAAAACTCGAACTCGATCCGCGGCACGTTCGAGAAGTTTCTGAGCTTCGGCGACGGCAAGAGCGACGCCATTCTGGTCGACAATTCCGAATGGCTGCTGAAGCTCAACTACCTCGATTTTCTGCGCACCGTCGGCCGGCACATGTCGGTGAACCGCATGCTGTCGATGGACAGCGTGAAACTACGGCTCGAACGCGAGCAGCCGATGAGCTTCATCGAATTCAACTACATGATCCTACAAGCCTACGATTTCGTGGAGCTGAAGAAGCGCTACAATTGCGCCCTGCAGATGGGCGGCAGCGATCAATGGGGCAACATCGTCAACGGCGTCGAACTCGGCCGCCGCATGGAGAGCTACGAGCTCTTCGGTCTGACGCAGCCGCTGATCACCACCGCTTCCGGCGCCAAGATGGGCAAGACCGCGCAAGGCGCCGTCTGGCTCAACGCCGACATGCTCTCGCCCTACGATTACTGGCAATACTGGCGCAACACCGAGGACGCCGACGTCGGCCGCTTCTTGAAGATCTTCACCGATCTCCCGCTCGACGAGATCGCGCGGCTTGAAGCGTTGCAGGGTGTGGAGATCAACGACGCCAAGAAAACCCTGGCCACCGAGGCGACCGCGCTTCTGCACGGCCGCGATGAGGCCAACAAAGCAGCGGCCGCCGCGCAGGCGACGTTCGTCGATGGCGCGCGCAGCGACGATCTACCGAGTTTTCCGGTAACGGGCGACGAACTTGCCGCTGGCCTGCGTGTAGCCGCAGCGTTCGTGCGTGCAGGCTTGGTGGCGTCCAACGGCGAAGCCAAACGCCACATCGCCGCCGGCGCGTTGCGCGTGAATGATTCCGCGGTGAGCGACGAGAACGCGACGCTCTCCAGCACGCACGTGCAAAACGGCGCGATCAAGCTTTCGTTGGGCAAGAAGAAGCACGCGCTGTTGAAGCTCAGCTAACTCTCTCATTCCGGACGCGCGGCACGCGCGAGCCGGAACCCAGAGCAAACACGCAGCTCGCGGCTCTGGGTTCCGGGTCTCCGCTTCGCTTCGCCCGGAATGAGGGGATTTCGCTATTTCGAAATCCGCTCCAGCCCGCCCATGTAGCTCACCAGCGCCTTCGGCACGGTGACGCTGCCGTCGGCGTTCTGGTAATTCTCCAGCACCGCCACCAACGTGCGTCCAACCGCGAGGCCGGAGCCGTTGAGCGTGTGGACGAATTGCGGCTTGCCGTCTTTGTCGCGATAGCGCGCGTTCATGCGGCGCGCTTGGAAATCGCCGCAATTCGAGCACGACGAAATCTCGCGATACTTGCCCTGGCTCGGCAGCCACACTTCGAGATCGTAAGTCCGCCGCGCGCCAAACCCCATGTCGCCGGTGCAGAGCGCCATCACACGATACGGAAGCTCCAAACGCTGCAGCACTTCTTCCGCGCAGCGCGTCATGCGCTCGTGTTCGTCGTGACTTTGCTCCGGCGTCGTGATCGACACCAGCTCAACCTTGCGAAACTGATGCTGCCGGATCATGCCGCGCGTATCCCGCCCGGCCGCGCCGGCTTCGCTCCGAAAACACGGCGTATCCGCCGTCATGCGGATCGGCAGCGCGCCTTCATCAAGGATTTGTTCGCGGACGAGGTTCGTGAGGGACACTTCGGCGGTGGGGATGAGCCAGTGCCTAGACTTGTACCAACCTTCCTTGATGCGGCGCCTTATCTCTTGCTCAGAATTGAAGCGTCCTACTGCGGCGACACCGCCCTGCTCCCTTGGTGGAAGCGAATTGTGACGAAGCAGGTCTTCCACGACCTTAGGCCAATCTAAGCTCGACGCTTCGAACTGATCCTCCTCAAACTTTGGGAGTTGTCCCGTCCCAAACATAGCTTCGTCGCGAACAAGCAAAGGCGGGCTCACCTCGGTGTACCCGTGCGTCTCCGTCTGCAAATCCAGCATGAACGCCGCGAGCGCGCGCTCGAGCCGCGCGAGATGCCCCTTCAACGCAACAAAGCGCGAGCCGCTCATGCGCGCGGCGGCTTCGAAGTCCATCATGCCCAAAGCTTCGCCGAGCGTGACGTGATCGGCGCTCAAATCCACCGCAGGCGGGCCGGCGTTGGATTGAATGTACCAGCGGCGCACTTCGATATTGCCGTGTTCGTCGGCTCCGTCCGGCACATCGGGCGCCGGCAAGTTGGGCAGCGACGCCAACAGATCGTCGCGCAATTTTTGCAGATTGGTTTCCTCGGCGCCGGCGCGCTCGATGGTGTCCTTGAGCGCGGCAACCTCCGCCATCAACGCGGCCGCCTTCGCCTCATCCTTCTGCGCCTTGGCCTGGCCGATCTGCTTGGACGCGCCGTTGCGCGCGGCTTCCGCTTCTTGCTTGGTCGTCGTCGCGGCGCGCAGCTTGGCGTCGAGATCGAGAACGATCGGCGTTTGCGCGCTCAGCCCACGCCGCGCCCAGGCGCCGTCGTAAAGGTCGGGATTGTCGCGGATGGCGCGGATGTCGTGCATGAATCGGGTCCGTTGAGTGAGCGCGGACCCCGTAACACGTTCCCCGGCGTGGCGCGAAGCGGTGAACCCGGGGCCCATGCGGAATTTGCGCGCCCCGCCCGCCGATGGACCCCGGAACATCGCTGCGCGCTGTCCGGGGAGCGTGGAAAGCCGAAGCAACTTGCGGCACACTCCGCCCATGAAGCCGTTCGGACCTGAGGATCTGATCGCCTGCTACCGCCGCGGCGTGTTCCCGATGGCCGAAAGCCGCGGCGACGACGGCTTTTTCATCGTCGATCCGGAACAACGCTGCATCTTGCCGCTGGACCGCTTCCACCTGCCCCGGCGGCTCAAGCGCACGCTGCGCGGCGACCACTTCAGCTTCACCATCAATCGCGGCTTCCTCGCCGTGATCGACGCCTGCGCCGCCCCCGCGCCCGGACGCGAAGACACCTGGATCAACACGGAGATCCGGGCGCTCTATCTCGATCTGCACCGGCGCGGCATCGCCCACAGCGTCGAAGCGCGCATCGGCGGCGAACTCGCGGGCGGCTTGTACGGCGTCGCCCTCGGCGGCGCGTTCTTCGGCGAGAGCATGTTCTCGTTCGCGCCCGACGCCAGCAAGGCAGCGCTCGCGCATTTGGTGGCGCGTCTTCGCCACGGCGGCTTCCGCCTGCTCGACGCGCAATTCACCACGCCCCACCTTGAACAATTCGGCGCGCAAGTGCTGCCGCGGCGCATCTTTCACGCACTGCTCGGCGCAGCATTGGAACCACGCGGCGATTTCAACGCGCTGCCGATCGAAACCAGCGGCGACGACATCGTGCGAATTATCGAAGCTTAGGCGCCGCGATCAGGCGCGGCAGTCAACAGCCCATATGTCGTAGACGGGATGCTCAACGGCATTCAGGCCGGGGCTCGACGCAAACAGCCAGCCATGAAAAATTTCGACGCGCTCGGGCTGCGCTTCGCCTTGCGCGGCCGGATTCTCGAACACCTCGACATAGATGCGCACTTCCGGCGTCTCTTCCGGCGCTGATTTCGTACATGCGCGCGCCACCACATCGAGCGTGCCGATCCGCGTCGCGCGGCCCAGAGTGAGCGTGTAGTCGCGCGCGTGTCCGGTAACTTTGTCGAGCCCGCGGATCACCGCCCGCTCGGCAAACGCGGGGGTCGCCGCAGCGGCGAAAAACGCCAGCGCCGCAACAAACGTACGCATCATGGTGAAGCTTCCTCAGTGTCGCCGGAACCGCCCTGAGACGCGAAACTGGCGAACAAAGTGAGCAAATCTACGGCGCTTTGTGTGTTCACGATCTCCGAACCGGGCGCCAGAGGCTCAAATCCCGTCGGTTCGAGCGAGACGTAGGCGCCGCCCAGCAGGCCGTCCGCCTTGATGTAGGCGGTCGATTCATCCAGCACCCGCACGCCCTCATTCAGGGTGAGCGTCACCCGCGCCATGTAAGTTTCCGGGTCGAGGTCGACCGCCTTCACAACGCCGATTTTGACGCCAGACATACGCACGTCCGAGCCCACGGCGATGCCGCCGACATTCTGGAACCGCGCCGTCAGGTCGTAGCCGCGGCCGGAACTGGTTTGCCCCGCCTGTGCGGCGGCAAAAGCGAAAAACCCAATCGCCACCGCAGCGACGACAGCGCCCAGGATGGTTTCGCCCCAGCGTTCGAGATTGATCATGTGCTTAGCGACTCACGATTTCGGCGGCGTCCATGCTTGGTAATCGGCGGTTGACGGCGCCCTAACGCCGCCCCGCGCCAGCGAGCCTCTTGGCCGGTAGGCGCGCACGCTGCCGGTTTGGTTCGGCAAATGCGGCAATTCCCAAGCTTTTCGCGCCAATGGCCTGACGGTGGGCGGCTCGTCCACGGTGTGGTGCATCCAGCCGTGCCAATCCGGCGGCACTTTCGAGCCTTCCGCCAAGCCTTTGTAGATCACCCAGCGGCGCTTGCGCCCATCTAGGCTGGGCTTGCGCTCCTCATGGTAGCGGTTGCCTAACTCGTCCTCGCCCACGAAGGCGCCACGGCGGCCGATGTCGAACAGCGCACCAAGCGTGGCGCCGTTCCACCAAATGAAGATGCGCTTGAACATGCGGCTGATTTTGTCCGTGAACCGAAAGACCCGGCGGCGCGCAATATGACGGCGACCGGTTTCCGCGTCCAGTGCGCCTGCGAAACAATATCTTGGGATAATTCCAAGCCCGGACATACTAGATATTGATTTTCGGTTCCTCAAGGAGATAGTTTCGCCCCTGACACACGGAGTCTTGGATGGCCCACGATTTTGACCTCGACGCGGATGACATCGCTGAAGGTCCGGACGCGCCCGAAGCGTGGGGCGCAGCCATGGCGCAAGCTGCGGCTGAAGCCGGCCTGCTGGTCCAAACCCCGAGCGGTCCCTCGATCTGCGCCGCCATCAGCCAAGTCAGCGCGCGGCTGGCGCAGTGGGCCGAGCACCCGGCGCTCGCCGATGAACTCGAGACCCTGCTGGTCGACGGCAAAGCCGCTTTCGATCCGCCGTTGATCAGAGCTGCATTGTCCGACGGCGCTGAACTCGCGCTCTCGGCGGCGCTGATCCGCTGGCCGAGTGACCCCAGCGACGAATTGAAGGTGTTGGCGCGCGCGCAAACCTTGTTCGCATCCGGCGCGCGCCTTGGCATCGCCGGTCGCCCGAGCGCCGCTGCGCTCGACGCGCTCGACGCAGCCGCGCGTCTAATTGATCCGAATGCGCGCAACGGCATCGCCGTACTTGCGCGCCCCGACGCCGACGCCGCGCCCGCTTTGGTCGCCGACGATTCCGCGCGCAATCGCGCGAGCGCAGCGCTCGCCGCTGGCGCGCGCGCGCTTGATGCCGTGCTTGCCGAACTCGCGATCGAGGCCGTGCGCAGCGGGCTCGACCGCGACAATGGCGGCGTGCAGCGCAAAGCCGCCGCAGCGCGGCTCGCTGGCGCACCCGACTCCGACATTCTCGCCGCCCTCGCCGGCATCGCGCCGCGCGGCGCTTATGCAGCGGCGCTCGATGCTGGCGTCGAACCAGCGCGCCGGCGCATTAAGATTGCCGCGCCCGAGCCAGGCGCGCATGCGCTCACCGCCTTCGCCGCCGGGGCCATCGATCCCACCGGCGCCGTCGGCGCCGAGGACGAACGGGGCGCCATCGCGGCGTCAGTGTCGCTGCCGCGTTTCGTCAACGACGACGCGAGCTTCGACGCCGACGCCTTCGAAGGCGCTGTCGCTAGCTTGGTGCGCGCGCTCGACGGCGCGCACGGCGCCCACAGCGCTGCGCCGCGCCGGCCTATCGTCATTCGCTTGGAAGGCCTCGCCGGCGCCCTGATGCGCAGTGGGCGCGCGTTCGATGGTGACGAAGGCCGCGCTGAGGCAGCGGCCATCGCGGCGCTCGCGCAGGCCGCCGCGCACGCGGCCAGCCTCGCACTCGCCGAGGAGAAAGGCCCGTTCGCCGATTGGGCGCGCATCAAGCGCGCGGAGGAACGCGCCGCGAAAACGGCCCAAGACGCCGCGCTCTTGCTTGAAGGCGCGCTCGCCGAACGCGCCAAGAGCATCTATCGCAACATCCGCGCGCCGCAGAAGCAATCTGGACTACGCGCGTCCGTGGCCATCGCCTTCGCCAACGATCCGGCCAGCGCCAAGCGCTTGGGTCTCGACGCCGTCGCGCTTGCGCCCGTCGCCAGCGTCGCCAGCTTCGGTGTCCGCGATGACGGTCGCTTCGGCCGCATGCTGAGCGACGATGCGCGCATCGGGCTCACCGCGCTCGGCTATGACGACGATGCGGTGGCCGAGCTCGCGACCCACGTCGAAGGCCGTCGCACGTTGCGCGGTGCGCCGGGCGTCAATCTCGCGCGGCTGGCGGAGCTTGGGTTCACCGAACCGGCGCTCGAAGCGATCGAGGACGCTGCCGCCGATGCGTTCAACCTTCGCGCCGCCGTGCACCCGCTCGTAGTCGGTCCCTCTTTCTGCGAGGAAGTTCTGAAGCTTCCCGCTGATGTGGCCGCCGGCAAACGTGGCGATCTGATGCTGACTCTCGGCTTCAGCGACGAAGACATCGCCCAAGCGGAAGCGTTCTGCATGGGCGCAGGTCGCCTCGACACCGCGGTCGGCATCGAGGACGCACACGCCAGCGTGTTCGCCGCCGAGCGCGACATCAGCGCCGATGCGCGCATCGCCATGGCTGCCGCGTTGGCGCCGTTCGCGCGCACTGCGCTCGATCTCACATTGACGGACGACGCCTCGACCGAACGTCGCGTGAGCTTGGCCGAGGCTGCGCGCGAGGCCGGCGTGTCGCTTCTGAACATCCGCGCCGAAGCGCCCGCGATCACGTTGGTGTTGCCGGCGCTCGAAGAAGATGTCGCAGCGCCAGCGCCGCAACCGATCGCGATCGCCACCGCCGCAGAGGCCGCTCAAGAGGCGCCGGCGCACGTCACGCGCCGCCGCCTGCCGGATCGCCGCAAGGGCTATATTCAGAAATCCCAAATCGGCGGCCACAAGGTGTATCTGCACACCGGCGAGTATGACGACGGCGCGCTGGGCGAGATTTTTATCGATCTGCACAAGGAAGGCGCCGCCTTCCGGTCGCTGATGAACAATTTCGCGATCTCGATCTCGATCGGCCTGCAATACGGCGTGCCGCTCGAAGAATACGTGGACGCGTTCTTGTTCACGCGCTTCGAACCGGCGGGCGAGGTGCGCGGCAACGACACCATCCGCCACGCCACCTCGATCCTCGACTACATCTTCCGCGAATTGGCCGTGAGCTATCTCGGCCGCGCCGATCTCGCACAAATCGATCCGTTCGACGCGCGCGGCGATGGGCTCTCGAAAAAGGCCACGGATGCGGAAAGCGCGGCGCGCCTGATCTCGCGCGGCTTTGCCCGCGCGGCGTCAGGCGACAATCTGGTGATGCTGCGCCCCAAGAGCGAACGCGTGGTCGAGCCGCTCCGGCGCGCGGATAAGCCCGGAACGGTGTCGTCGCTCACCGCACGCTATCGCGCAGACCCGTGCGGCGCGTGCGGGCATTTCACGGTGGAGACCGACACCGCGCAGTGCGCCGCATGTGGCGCTAAAGGCGAAGCCGCCAGCGAACGCTAACGGACTGGGCCGCCGGCGAATGCCAGCGGCCCAGTCGCGTCAGGACTGGCCGCGCATTTTGTCCAATTGCGCCTGCTTTTCCTGCTCCATCGCCCGCATCATCAGGATGATCCAATTCCAGATGTCGAGGATGATGGCGCCGATCCAGACGATCGCGATCACCATGCCGATCGTGCCGATGAGAATGCTGATCGCCGCGCTGATGCGGGCGCCGATCATGTCGGGATTGAACAGAGACACTTGATTGCGCTGCTCGCGCGCATAGTCGAGCTGTTGCTGCGCCGCCTGCTGGTTTGCGGTGGCGATCTGCGCCGCGTTGTCGGCTTCTTGGAACGCGCTTTGTGCGTCGGTGGCGGCCTGCGACAGACCGAACTCCGCATCCTTACGATCCGCCAATTCAAGAATGAACGCGGTGAACTGCGCGCAATCCTGCGGCCCCATGCCCTGCCAGCCATAGCCACGTGGGCAGCTCTGCATGTATTGCGGAAGCTCGGCGCGCACGCGTTGTGGGAAATCGCGATTGCGCGTGTTCGCCAGCTGGCTGATCAGTTGATTGGTGTAGATCGTGCTTTGCACGAATTGCGCGTTGGTCGTGACCTGCTGCTGATAGGCCGTTTGCGCCGCCGTGGCGCGCGTTTGCAGATCTTCGCGGAAACCGGGTGCGGCGGCTGAAGCGACCGCTTCGTTGGCGGTCTGGACTTGCGCTTCGTAGCCGTCGATCTGCTCGTCGAGCATACGGCCCTGTGCAATTTCGCTGCTCGGGTACAGCGACAGCAAGCTCGTCGTCACACCGCTTGAGAGCGTCAGCAAGCAGATCACCAGCAGCACGAGATATTGAATGCGGTTCAGCCGAAACATCATGAAGACGCGGCTGCGCTCGTAATCCTGTTCGTTTTCGCCAGAGGCGCGGATGATCGCCAACGCGTCGCGCAAGAACACGAACGGCGTCGTGAACACCGTCACAATGACGCGCAGAATGCTCTTGAGCGCTTCGACCAGCTTGCCTTCCGACAACACCATCAGCACGCCCAAACTGACGGCGATAAACACCACCAGCCCGATGACCGGGTATTGGCTCAAGAACGCCAACGGATTGATTGCAGGCATGATCAGCTCCCCCTCGCTCTGCCGAAGGGGCAATCTAAAGTCGCAAATAGTAGCTGGCTACCTCTTATTAACTAAAGGCAACAAACGCCGACCTCGTTGATGGGAAAACCTGTGCGGTACGCCTCATGCGACAGCCTCCGCGAACCTGTTCGGAGTGCGCCACAATGAAACGCGCCATGCTATTTGCTTGCCTGCTCGCCCTGGCTTCGCCCGCGTTTGCGCAAGCGCCCGGCGACACCGGCGGCCCCATCGTGTCCCAAGCTGAGCGCGACGTGATCGCGGCGCGCGTGCGCGGCGGCGCCTCCTGCGCCACCTGCGACCTGTTTCAGATCGACTTGGCCTACCAAGCCATCGCCGGGCGGAATTTCTCGGGCGCGCGGCTGCGGCAGAGCGACCTCTCCGTCGTCACCGCCGACCGTGCGAATTTCAGCGGCGCCAACATGAGCTTGGCGAACATGTTCGGCGCGCGCGCCTCGGGCGCGAACTTCAGCGATGTGAACCTGTCCGGCGCGACGCTTGTAGGCGGCTATTTCGGCGGTGCGCGCTTTACCGGCGCCGTACTGACCGGCGCCAATCTGTCAGGCGCGGAGCTGGCGGACGCCATCGGCCTCACCCAAGCGCAAATCGCCAATGCGTGCGGGGACAACGCTACGACCCTGCCGCCCGGCCTGCTGGTCAACGCCTGCGCGGCGCGCTGAGCTTCACAGGAACAAGAAGTCCGCGGCGCTGATGCTTGCGGCGTTCACGCCCACGAGATGCAAGCTGCCGCCGCCGGCAAACGTGATGAGCGTATCGGCGCCCACGGACGTCACTGTGGTATTGGCGAAGGTCGCGCCGGAATAGCCGCGCAAATCCATCAAATCCAACCCATCCTGGAAATCGCCGACAACATCGTCACCGCTATTGGCGGTTTTGACGAACACATCCCCGCCCAGGCCGCCGCGCAACAGATCGTTGCCGGCGCCGCCATCGATCCGATCGCCGTCATTGCCACCAAAAATCGAATCCGCGCCCGCGTCGCCAAACAGGAAGTCGACGCCGTTCTCGCCATAAATGTAGTCGTTATCGTCGCCACCGTGCAGCACGTCGCCGCCGATGTCGCCGAGCAGAAGGTCAGCGCCCGCGCCGCCTTCGAGCGCGTCGTCTCCCGCGTCTCCGTAAAGACGATCGTCGCCCAAGCCGCCATTCAGAGCATCGGTGTCGTCGCCGCCGAATAGGTAGTCGGATCCATCTTCGCCGGTCAGCGAATCTAGTCCGCCTTCCCCAAGCAGCACGTCATTGCCGGCGCCGCCCGACACGATGTCGTTGCCGATGCCGGCAAACACGTAATCCGCGCCGCCATCGCCGGAGATCAGATCGGCGCCATCGGCGGCGTAGATCGCATCGTCGCCGGCGCCGCCAGCAATGGTGTCGTCGCCCGCCTCGCCCAACAGCACATCGTCTTCGCCGCCGCCGTCAATCGCGTCATCGCCAAGGCCGGCATAGATGTAGTCGTTGCCGCCATCGCCGTTGAGACCGTCGCCGCCTTCACCGCCGACAAGCACATCGACGCCGTCACCACCGCCGAGAATGTCGTTGCCGGCCCCGCCATACATGCGGTCATTGCCGACACCCCCGGTGAGGACATCGCCATCGCCTTCGCCGTAGAGATAATCATCGCCCGCATCGCCGTTCAGCGCATCGGCGCCGAGATCGCCGAGCAGCTCATCTGAGCCGTCGCCGCCGGAGATAGTGTCGTTGTCGGCGTCGCCGAACAAATGATCGTTGCCGCCTTCGCCCTCGATCAAATCCGCGCCTGCACCACCGTAGAGATAATCAGCCTCGCTGCCGCCATTGATCGTGTCGTCACCCGCCTGACCTTGCAGCACGTCAACGCCAGACTCGCCGAACAGCGTATCGCTGCCGTCCCCGCCATACGCCCAATCGTTTTGGCCGCCGGTGAAGAACCGGTCGTTGAAGGCGCCGCCAAACAGCACGTCTTCGTACTGGCCGGTGTAAAGCTCCACCGCCTCGATGCCGATGAGCACGCTCGCAACGACGCCGCCGATGCGGATGGTCGTCGTCGCGCCGCCCGGCAGCATAACAAACACCACATCGCCGACGCGATCGCCCAAACCGACACTGCCAAGGTCATGACCGGCGCCGCCATTGAGCGTGTTCACGCCAAGCCAGCCGTAGAGCGCATCGTCACCCGCGCCGCCTGTGAGGGTGTCGTTGAATGAGGTGCCATGCACCTCGACCGATTCAACGTTCACCACCGAACCCGCCGCGACGCCGCCGATGAGCGCCTGGCTCATCGCGCCGCCTGCGCCGAGCGCGAATGTCAAAGCAGCCGCGCGATCGCCGAACAACAACACCGCGCGATCGGCGCCATCGCCGCCGTCCACAGCGTCAAGGCCGTCGCCCGCGTAGATTTCATCGTCTCCGGCGCCGCCGTTCAGAAGGTCGTCGCCCAGATCGCCGATCACGATATCGGCGCCGCCGCCGCCATTGAGCGTGTCATTGCCTTCGCGGCCATCGATCAGATCTGCGCCGGCGCCGCCGGTCACGGCTTCGCCGCCCGTGCCGCCAACGAATTGCAAGCTTTCCAGCGAGATAAACCGCTCGCCTTCGGGACCCATGAAATCGCCGCCGGCCAGGCTGAAATCGAGCGTGTAGCCGGTTGCGAGATGAATCCGCGTGATGATCGCCCTGTCGCTGCCGGCGCCGCCGTCGAGCACGTCGGCCCCGCCGCGCCCGCCAATCGTATCGTCGCCATCGCCGCCGAGCAGTGTTTCCGCGCCGCCCGAGCCACGCAACACGTCATTGCCTTCGCCGCCCTCAAGCACGTTGGCGCCGTCATTGACGACGGTGCTCGCCTCGAAGTCTTCGAGATACGAATAGAGATTGTCGTTGCCAGGGCCGCCAAACAGCATGTTGACGCCGCCGCCGCCAACCACGCGGTCATTGCCGCTGCCGGCGATAACATTCTCAATGCCGGTCAAGCTGTCGGTATCGATGTCGACGCCACTGGCGACACCCGTCGCCAAGTTTACAATCACCGACTGCGAGGCGCTCGAATAGATGACGGTGTCGACGCCCGACCCGCCGATGTACGTATCATTGCCCGGCCCTGAACCGCCGACGATGGAATCATCGCCGCCGCCGCCGTCCACGCGGTCATCGCCCGCGCCGGTTTCGACGCGGTTGGCGGCGTTGTTGCCGGTGATGTTGTCGACATCGTCGCCGCCGACCACATTCTCCATCCCGCTCACATCGACGGCGATGTTCTGGCCAAAGCCGAGCCCATCGAGGATCGACGCAACACCGGTCGCGAGATTGGCGATGAACGGGGTCTTGAGCCCGAACACGCTGATGGTATCGAGCGCGCCCGCGCCGCCAAGAGCGGCAATCGCTGCGGTGCGCGCGCCGTCAACGCCTTCACTGATAACGGCGTTAAACGGCGAAACAGCGCGGAACACAGCGCCGCCCCAGTTCGCGAGCTCCGCCGAACTAGTGGGCAATTGCACTGTCTGACCGTTGTAGCGGATGTTCTCGACGCGGCCCGCCGCTGTGAAATGGCCTCGGATGGTGATCGGCGCCAGGTCAGCCGAACCGAACGAGGTGGAGACGTAGGGGATCACGCGCAAGTCGTTGCCAGACGCGGTCAAGCGCACCTGGCCAGTGAACTCCAACCCCAACGCGCCTAGCAACTGAAGCGTATCTCCGCCGGCCGTGGAGCCGGCGTCGACGATCGCGTCGCCCTGCAACAAACTTGAAGTGTGCACGCGGTAGGTGTCGTTGCCGTGCCCACCGACCAATACGTAGCCGTTGCTGCGACCCTCAAGGGAATTCGCGGCGCCCATGTTTGCTTCGGGCAGCAGGAAATAGTTTTCGTCGCCCACACGCAATTGCGAACGGAACATCGAGTCCGTCACGCCAGCGGCTGTCAATTGCTCCATGGCGTAGAGGTACAGCTGATAGTCGTGCGCCAACCGCGTGCCGCCGGTGTACGCGAATATGTTTGCCCTACCCGGCGTTAGGCCCGCATCCTCAAAATCGGCGAGCCTTATCGGATCCATGTCGTTGTGAAACGACGTCACGCGCGCGTCGCGACCCCAGACCGGCGCTCCGGCTTCGGCGATTTCAAAACCCGTATCGACGAACCCGTTGAGCGCACGGCCCCAGCCGCTGATCAGCCCCCGAATACCGGCGCCGGCGGCCGACCCCGCAAGCAACGGAACCCACCCAGCGACTTGCAAATCGGGATGCGCGAACGTCGCTGCCTCAAACGTCACATACTGTCCGTTCGGGCGCGGAAAATCCTGGTGCACGTGCATGAACACATCGACCATCGCCGCGCCCAGGCTGTGCCCGGTCACGTACACCTTCTTGATGGTTGCGTCGGTTCGGATCAGGTCGTTGATTTCGTCGATGATCGGTTGGAAGAGCTCCAGATACCGATCCATCGATGCCCATTGCGCCATGTCGGCGCCTTCATTAGTGCCGCGAAAGCTTATGACCAGCGCATCAGATGCACGCGCCAACAAGACAGCCGCATTCTGATTGGAGACAACCCCGTCGCTGATAGACATGCCAGGTGGCGGCGACCACCCACCGAGGTCCGCCGCCGTCAGCATCGACCAACCGCGGGCATCAAGGGCATTCCAAACCGACGTGGCATCAAGGCTATTCGGGCCGCCGTGATAGGCCGCGACCGCGAATTGGGCGAGCACCATGAAGAGCGGCCCGCCAATAAGTGTTGCCGCGCTATCCAAAGTCGGCGTCTGCGGCGCGGGCGCGCTCACTTGGAACCCGACGTTCAGCGCATAGTTCGATTGCGCCGTGCCGTACGGAAACACGTCGATGAAGATCGTCTGGCCGGCCGTTACTGCGAGCGTCAGCGCTTCCGCATTCGAACTCCCGTTCGTAGACGACACCAACGTGTCGCCGTTCGCATTCATCAACTTGAGATCAAGGTCCGCACTCAAACCATTGAGCGTCAACGTTAGCGTGCCCGTGCTGGGCGCGATGAACTTGAAGAAGTCCGCAGGATCGCCGCCACCGGCGCGGCCGCTATAGGAGAACGCGCCGTCGGCCAGATCGCTGGTGATGTTCCACGCCGTTTCGCGTGTGTTGCCGGGATCGTCGGCTGGCGCCGCCACTGTCTGAACACTGAGCGAATAGCCGCCTTGCAACGTCGTGAAATTAGCCCCGCCCGCGCCGACGCGGACGTAGAACGTGCCCGTGCTCGGCGCTTCAAACTCAAGCACCGCGCTTCCACCTTCGGAGCTGGTGGCAAGCGGGTTGGCGAAGTTCGACCCGCTGCGGATCGTGAAGATCCCAGTGCTAAGCGCAGCGTGCCCGGCGACCGACGCCCCATCGAGGCGAAACACGTAGCTCTGGCCCTGCGTCAGCGAGACAGAGAACACGTCCTTGTCGCCGGCCGTGTCGTCGCCATCGGCGGGGCCGATGAAGCCGGATGCGGAGGTCGTCAGTGTGCCGACGGAGATGTTATCGCCCAATTGATCGGCGTAGTCGTCCTGCGTCGCTGCGCCCGCGACGCTCACCGTGGCGGTGACGCTGGCGTTGAACGCGCCGCGTGAATCGATGGCGTTGAAGCCGATCGTGCTGATGGACCCTGCTGGTCCCGCCACGAACGCCCACAAACCGATTTCGCTGATCGGAATGTTGTCGAACAGCGCATTCTCCGTCTGCCGCACGCCGTTGCGCGTCAGATAACCGCCACCCACTTCGCGGTCGCGCACGGCAAACGACACGATGTCGTTGTCGGCGTCCGAATAGGTGAACAATTGCGAGAGCGGCGTGCTCTGGCCGGCGCTGCGGGACACCGTCGCGCCGGAAGCAATCGGGTCACTCGCAGCCGCCGCGGCCACGCTCACCGTCGCGACTGCGCTCGGATTGAACGCGCCGCGTGAATCGATCGCGTTGAACCCAATCGTGCTGCTCGACCCCGCCGGCCCAGCGACAAACGCCCACAAGCCAATCTCGGCAATCGGCACATTCTCAAACAGCGCGTTCTCTGTCTGACGCACGCCGTTGCGCGTGAGATAACCGCCGCCAACCTCGCGGTCGCGCACGGCAAACGACACGATGTCGTTGTCGGCATCCGAATAGGTGAACAATTGCGTCAGCGGCGTACTTTGCCCGGCGGTCCGCGACACTGTGGCGCCAGAGGCGATCGGATCGTTGCTCGCCGCCGCCTGCACGTTGACGGTCGACACCGCGCTGGGATTGAAAGCACCGCGCGCGTCAATCGCATTGAACCCAATCGTGCTCGTCGAGCCCGCAGGCCCGGCGACGAATGCCCACAAGCCGATTTCACCAATCGGAATGTTGTCGAACAGCGCGTTCTCGGTCTGGCGCACACCGTTGCGCGTCAAATATCCGCCGCCGACTTCGCGGTCGCGCACGGAGAAGCGCGTGATGTCGCCATCCGCATCCGAATACGTGAACAATTGCGAGAGCGGCGTGCTTTGCCCGGCGCTGCGCGTCACAGTCGTGCCGGACGCAATTGGATCGTGCGCCACCGCCGCCGCAACGTTGACCGTCGAGACCGCACTCGGATTGAAAGCGCCGCGCGAGTCGATGGCGTTGAACCCGATCGTGCTGCTGGAGCCCGCAGGCCCCGCAACAAACGCCCACAAGCCGATCTCGCCAATCGGAATGTTGTCGAACAAAGCGTTCTCGGTCTGGCGCACGCCGTTGCGCGTCAGATACCCACCGCCAACCTCGCGATCGCGCACGGAGAAGCGCGTAATGTCGCCGTCGGCATCGGAGTAGCTGAACAATTGCGAGAGCGGCGTGCTTTGGCCAGCGCTGCGCGACACTGTCGTCCCGGACGCCACCGGGTCCGATGGCGCGGCGACATTCACTGTCGCGACCGCGCTCGGATTGAATGTGCCACGTGAATCGATGGCGTTGAAACCGATGGTGCTCGACGAGCCGGCCGGCCCCGCCACGAACGCCCAAAGCCCGATCTCGTTGATCGGAATGCTATCAAATAGCGTGTTTTCCGCCTGCCGCACGCCGTTGCGCGTTAGATACCCGCCGCCCACTTCGCGGTCGCGCACGGCGAACCGGACGATGTCGTTGTCGACATCGGCGTACGTAAACAATTGAGAAAGCGGCGTACTTTCTCCCGCGCTGCGTGAGAGCGTCCGGCCCGAAGCGGTCGGTGCTGATGGCATAGATGCGTCGCTCCCTTCGGGAGCGGCCGCTCACGCATATCTTCGTGGCGTTTTCGCTTTCCCGCGCCACCAGAGGTGGTGTGCGGATAAGGCGAACGCAAGCCGTAATGACTCTTACTGTTCGTATACGCTCACATCAGGCCTTCGGCGGCTCGACCACGCGGATATGCAGTTCGCGCAATTGCTTCGGCGTGACTTCGCTCGGCGCGTTCATCATCAGATCTTGAGCCTGCTGATTGAACGGGAAGACGATCACTTCGCGGATGTTGTCGACGCCGGCGAGCAGCATGACGATGCGGTCCACGCCTGGCGCCGAACCACCGTGGGGCGGCGCGCCATAACGGAACGCATTCAGCATGCCGCCGAACTTTTCCTCCACCACTTCGCGCCCGTAACCAGCAATCTCGAACGCCTTGATCATGATATCCGGCTTGTGATTTCGGATCGCGCCAGAGCTCAGCTCCACGCCGTTGCAAACGATGTCGTACTGGAACGCCGTGATGTTCTCGATGGTCTCGCGATCAGCGCCATCGAGTTTCAGAAACGCCTCGTGATCGAAGTTCGGCATCGAGAACGGGTTGTGCGAGAAGTCGATCTTCTTTTCTTCTTCGCTCCACTCATACATCGGGAAATCGACGATCCAGCAGAACGAATACTGATCCTTGTCAGCGAGCTTCAACTCGTCGGCGACCTTATTCCGCGCGAGGCCGGCGAATTTGTAGAACACCTTTGGATCACCCGCGACGAAGAACGCCGCGTCGCCCACTTTCAGGCCCAGCTGGTTGCGCAGCGCCTCTGCTTTCTCGACGCCGATGTTCTTGGCGATTGGCCCCGCGCCGCCTTCTTCGCCCTCGCGCCAAAACACGTAGCCAAGCCCTGGCTGCCCTTCGCTTTGCGCCCACGCATTCATCTTGTCGCAGAACGCGCGGCTTGCGCCGCCCGGCCCCGGCACGGCCCACACGGCATTGCCGGGCTTTTCCAAGATGCGCGCGAACAGGCCAAAGCCGCCGCCGCGGAAATGTTCGCTGACGTCCTGCAGCACGAGCGGGTTACGAAGGTCCGGCTTGTCCGAGCCGTATTTGGAAATGCTCTCGGCGTACGGGATGCGCGGGAAGCTGCCCGCCTTCGTCACGCGCTTGCCTTCGCCCAATTCCTCGAACACGCCGGCCAGCACCGGCTCGATCGCGTTGAACACGTCTTCCTGGGTCACGAAGCTCATCTCGAAATCGAGCTGATAGAACTCGCCAGGCGAACGATCGGCGCGCGCATCTTCGTCGCGGAAGCACGGTGCGATTTGAAAATAGCGGTCGAAGCCCGCGACCATGAGCAATTGCTTGAACTGCTGCGGCGCCTGCGGCAGCGCGTAAAACTTCCCGGGATGGATGCGCGATGGCACCAGAAAGTCGCGCGCGCCTTCGGGGCTCGACGCGGTGAGGATCGGCGTTTGGAATTCGGTGAAGCCTTGATCGATCATGCGCCGGCGCAAGCTGGCGATCACCTTTGAGCGCAGCATGATCGATTTGTGCAGCTTGTCTCGGCGCAGATCCAAGAAGCGATATTTGAGACGGATCTCTTCCGGGTAGTCCGGCTCGCCGAACACCGGCAGCGGCAATTCTTGTGCTTCGCCCAAAATCTCGGCGGCTTCCACGCGCACTTCGATCTCGCCGGTCGCCAGGTCCTTGTTCACGGTGTCGGTCGCGCGCGCGATCACTTTGCCATCGACGCGCACGACGCTTTCCGCGCGCAGACGCTCGAACAACGGAAACGCCGCCGAGCCTGGATTGGCGACCAATTGGGTAATGCCGTGGTGGTCGCGTAGGTCCACGAACAGCACGCCGCCCAGATCGCGCTTGCGATGCACCCAGCCGGAAAGCCGCACGGCTTGGCCGGCGTCGGCGGTGCGAAGGGCGCCGCAAGTGTGGGTACGGTAGGCGTGCATTCCAGGCTCCGATTCGGGAGGGTGTTCGAAAATCGCGCGGAGAGGCGCATGGGCGGCCAAGCCTTGTCAAGGCGCGCACGCCGCCGCTTGCGTGGAACCCTCGCTCTCCGCAGACTTAGGCCGCCAGAGGAGCGCGAAACCATGAAATTTTCTCGAAACACCGTCATCGCCGCCGTTGCAGCCGTTTTGGTCGCGGCGGGCGCGGCCTTCGGCCTCGGCGCCAACGCGCAAACGCCCCGCGCGGCCCAGGTGATCGGCTATTCCGTTTACGCACACTCGCACTACGTCCTGCTGCAGCAGCCGGACGGTCGCCTGCGGACTTGCAGAATGAACCGGCAAACCCCGATCCGCCGCGCACTCTGGGAATGCGAAACGCTCGACGCGCTGCCCTGAGCGCCCATGTGCAATCTCTACTCCATGACCAAATCGCGTGAGGCGTTGGCGGCTTATGTCCGCGCCATGAGCGATCGCACGGCCAACCAACCGCCGCTGCCGGCAATTTTTCCCGATCAACTGGCGCCGGTGGTGCGCACCGCATCTGACGGCGTGCGCGAAATTCTCAACATGCGCTGGGGGTTTCCGCCCGCCGGCGGCGGCAAGAGGCCGGTGACGAATGTCCGCAACCTCGCCAGCGGCTATTGGAAAGGCTGGCTCGACGATCCGCGTTTCCGCTGCCTCGTGCCGGCGACAAGCTTTGTTGAGTACACCGATACGCTGCCGAAGGTGGCGCACTGGTTTGGGACAAACAGCGCGACCGACGCGCGACCACTGTTCTGCTTCGCGGCGATCTGGCGTCCTTGGACGGGCGTGCGTGGCAAGCAGGACGGCGAACATCAGCTCTATGCCATCCTCACCACCGCGCCGAACGCGCTTACCGCGCCGATCCATTCCCAAGCGATGCCAGTGATCCTGGCGGACGGCGATATGGACGTGTGGCTGCAAGGAGACGCGAAGGAAGCGCTGGCGCTCGCCAAACCTTTCCCAGCCGAACGCATGCAGATCGTGCTATCTGGCCCACGCGAGGATCCGGGGGAGAGTTTGCCTTGAAGAATTGGCTCATTGGGATCGTCGCGATTCTGGCGCTGATCGCCGGCTTCTTCTGGTGGGCGGCATTTGACGCGGCGGCGCCCGCGCAGGCCGAGGGTGAGTTCGATCTGGCGGCCTATCGCGCCTTGGTCGCCGACGACCTCCCTGAAACGTTGCCCACCACAATCCGCATTGAAACGGCGGGCTCAAGCCAAGCGCCAAGCTTTGCCGCCGAAGCCGGCGCGCTCGATGGGGCACGCACATTTTCGTACAGCGCCTTCCGGATCATGGCGCCCGGGGGCGACACCATCATCGACGGCGCAGTCGACGCCGACACGTTGGCGGGGATGTCGGACGGCAAAGGCGAATTCTCCGATGCCGGCTATCAGCGCATCCTCGATGCGATGAAATCAGCCGCGAACGTGATGATCACGCACGAGCATCTCGATCACGTCATGGCGATTGCGCGCCATCCCGAACCTGACGCCATCGCGCCGCATCTCCGGCTCACGCAAGCGCAGCTCGACGGTCTGCCACAACACGCGCGCGGCGGCGCGCTGGCGCCCGCCATCGCCAACCTGTCGCCAATTGATTTGGCCGCGCCCCGCCGAATAGCGCCCGGCATCGTCGCCGTTGCCGCACCCGGCCATTCGGCCGGTTCGATCGTCATCTTCGTACGCACCACAAGCCGCGAGTACCTCTTCATCGGCGACATCGCCTGGGTGATGGGCAGCGTCGAGCACGCGCGCGGGCGTCCGCGTTTCATCCGCTGGATCATGCCCGGCGTCGATCCCGACCGCGCCGAGGTTCTGCGCCAGTTGCGCGCGCTGCACGACATCCGCGCCAGCGATCCGGACCTCGTGATCGTACCAGCGCACGATGATGCGTACCTTCAAGGCTTGATCCGCGACGGCGCGCTTCAGGCCTCCTAGCTTTCCGCCGCGCGCTTCAGCGCTGGCAGCACCGCGCTCTTCCAGCCGCCCGAGAGCATGTCGCGGATCGGTTTGATCTGATCGGCGGGGAATTTGTCCCAGCCTTCGTGCTCGAACGCCACGCGCGTGGAGGACGCACCAAGCGCCTCGAGCCGGAAGCTCACATAGGTCGCGGGAAAGCCCGGAAGGAACCACGAGAACTTGAACAGGCTTGGCTCTTCTAGCGCCAGAATCTCGCACTGCGTCGCGCCAGATACGTCATCGGCCTTCGCCTTCGCCTGATCCGGCTGCATGAAAAACACATGACCCAGCTCGCGCGTGTAGCGCATGCAGCCGAGCCAAAGCGGCGTGCGCTCATCGTCGGTCATCACCGCCCAGACGTGTTCAATATCGCGCGCGATGACGATCTCTTCGACGATCGGCCCCAGCTTCTCACTCATCTTCACCCTCCGCCAATTGCTTCAGCGCGCTCAAGCGCCCGCGCCAGAACGCGCCCAGCCAAGCGCGCGCATCTTCAAGCGCGGCGCGATCGAGCGCGTAGATGTTTTCCCGACCGCGTTTGGTTTCGTGCACCAGGCCGGCGTGCCGCAGCACCGCTAGGTGCTTCGACACCGCCGGACGGCTCATCGCGAAATCCGCCGCGAGCACGTGGACTGGCGCCTCGGCGTCCCGCAACGAAGCCAAAATCGCCCGCCGCGTCGGATCGGCCAAAGCGCCAAACACGTGATCAAGAGCCAAAGCAGTCATGGCCACACTATACGTAACCGTTCGGTTACCTGTCAACTCGTCCAGGCGCGGTTACCACCGCATCTCCACTGCAAATTCGGCCCCGGCCTTGACCCCGGCCTCGGACCTCTCCAACCACCCCTGATGCGCGTGATCACCAAGACCGATGAGCTGGTGGAGCTGCGCCGCGAACTGGCGGCGCAACAATTCGTCGCCGTCGACACCGAGTTCATGCGCGAAACGACCTATTGGCCGAAGCTGTGCCTGATCCAGGCCGCCTCGCCCGGCGTGGAAGCCGTCATCGACCCTCTCGCGGAGGGGCTCGATCTTGGCCCGTTCCTCGACGTGATGGTCGACAAGAACGTGCTCAAGGTTTTTCACGCCGCGCGGCAGGATTTGGAAATCTTTCTGAAACTGCGCGGCTCTTTGCCGGCGCCGTTGTTCGATTCCCAGATCGCGGCGATGGCCTGCGGCTATGGCGACACCATCGCCTACGATGCGCTGGTGCAGCAGGTGCTGAAGCGGCGGCTCGACAAATCCTCGCGCTTCACCGATTGGAGCCGCCGTCCGCTGTCGGAGGCGCAACTGGCGTACGCGCTGGCCGACGTCACCCACCTGCGCGATCTCTATCCGAAGCTGCAAAGCAAACTGGAAAGTGAAGGCCGTTCTGCTTGGCTCGACGAAGAACACGCCAATCTGCTCGATCCCGATATTTACGACACCACGCCCGAGAACGCGTGGGAGCGCTTGAAGCTGCGCAAGACGACACCCGATTACGTGTTGGCGCTGCAGACGGCGGCGGCATGGCGTGAGCGCCAAGCGCAAGCGCGAGACGTGCCGCGCGGGCGCGTCGTCAAAGACGACGGGCTGTACGAGATCGCCGAACATCGCCCGAAGAGCGCCGCAGATTTCGACCGTATGCGCGCAGTGCCGCGCGGCTTCGGCAATTCACGCGCAGCGCAGGAACTTATCGCCGACCTCAATCGCGCGTTCGCGGATACAGGCCGCGTCGCCCACAAGATCGACCGCCCGCCACCCTTGCCATCGGGCATCGGCCCGACGGTGGAATTGTTGAAAGTGCTGCTCCGACATGAAGCGGAGACACATCAAGTAGCGCCGCGCCTGATCGCTTCAGCCGCCGACATCGAAGCGATCGCTGCGCGCGACGATGCCGATGTTGAGGCGATGAAGGGATGGCGACGCCAGGTGTTCGGCGAGCGCGCGCTTGCGTTGAAGCACGGAAAGATCGCGCTCAAGCTACAAGGCGGCAAGGTCGTCATCACCGACGTTTAGGCCGCGCGGACGTTAGTCCTTTGCGATGTCCTGAAAGTACGGCACGACCTCGCCGCTGTATTTGATCGTCAACTGCTCGCCCTTGCGGTCAAGCGTCTTGCCGACAGCCAAGCGCACCCAGCCCTCGCTAACGCTGTATTCCTCGACGTTGGTTTTCTCGACGCCCTTGAACCGCACGCCGACGCCACGCGCCAAGGCGGCCTCGTCATAGTGGGGGCTCTTCGGGTTGACCGACAAACGGTCCGGGGGCGTGTCACTGCTCATCGGTTCACCTTGGTTTCGGCGATCAATCCCAAAGCCTGCGCCGCCGCGTCAAGCCGTCGTGTGGCAGTTTCGGTGACCAAATGCGCGAAAGCCTTGTCCACACGCAGCGTCACTTTGCCCTTGTCGACGCCGAGCTTGAACCGCGCCAGCAGCGTCTCGCTGCGACCGGACAAATCCCCGCCTAACCGCAGCGCTGCACCAAGCGCGGCGGCGGCGGCCTGACGCTCCACCGTCAACAGCCGCAGATAGGCGGCCGCATGGCGCGGTTGTGACTTGGTGTAGCGATGGTGGATGGCGGCGGCGAGGAACGCGCGCTCCTCATGGCTGATCGCCGCCAGCGGCGCGCGCAGGATAAGATCGAACATAATCTCGACCCGTTGATCGGGATGCAGCGGCCCGCCGACGTCGGCCAAACGCGCCGCCGCTGCACGCAGCACCTCTTCGCGGTGCGCGGGAAACACTTCGGGTTGGCCAACGAATAACGGCGCAATCCACGCCTCCAGCGCCGGCCCAAACCCGCGCCCGCGCGACCAACGCCCCGCGAGAGCCTCGGCGGCGGCGATGAGTGGATGCACTGCCAAGGCCTGCTTGCTCATGCGCTCGAGCAACACGCCTTCGCGCAAACCGAACGCCGACAAGATAACGCGCTCGAACTTGCCGATCTGCATCACGCGTTCGAGCACGACGGCCGCGTAAGGCAAAGTGTCAGCGCGCTTGGCGGCGGCCTCTTCCAGCTTCTCCAACGACTTGCGGCTTTGCTTGCGCACGAGATCGACCAGACGCAGCACTTCCGCGCGGCTCATTTCGTGATGATGCAGCACGCCCAACGGGTGATCGCGCAACCGAATGTCGATGCGGCCCAAGGCGCGCCACGCGCCGCCCACCGCGTAGAAATCGCCGCCTGCGCCCGCGAGCGTGCGCGAATTGGCGAGGATGGCGCTGACGTCTGCGCTCACCCGATCATAGTCGAACTCGCCTTCACGCGCGAGCGCGAGCGGGCCCAGCGCAAACGTCTCGCCACCATGGGGACCGTCGGGCCCAAACTCGATGAGCTCTAAACTCGCGCCGCCGAGATCGCCCGCCATACCGCGCGCATCGGGCGCGCCGGCGCTCACGCCCAACGCTGACAATCGCGCCTCGTCAGCGCCGCTGAGGATGCGCAACCTGACGCCGGTTTCTTGTTCCACACGTTTCGCAAACGCGGCGCCGTCGCTCGCTTCGCGCACCGCGGCCGTCGCCACCGCGAACACATCCTTGACGCCGAGTGCTTCGTTCAATGTCGCGAAGCGCCTGATTGCGCGCAGCGCCATGTCGACGCCGTCAGCCGCAAGCATGCGCTTCTTGATCAAATCGCGGCCGAGACCGGCCATCACCTTTTCGTTCAGGATCGGCGTCAGCGCCCGCCCGTCGATACGATAGACGACAAGGCGCACAGAGTTGGAGCCGACATCGATGACGGCGGCCTCCTGGCCGTCGCGCAAGGTCGCCGTCGCCACTTAGAAAGCTCTCGTCAGGTGCGCGGGCCAACGTGATCGAACGCCGCTGGCGCGTCGCCCTTCAGCGATTTGCCGCGCCCGGAAAGGCTCGGGTTGGTCATGAAGTAGGCGTGCGCCGAGAACGGCGCATCGAGCTTCGACACGTCCACTCGTTTGAATTCGCCGTCGGACGTCATGTACCAAGACTGCGCCTCATCGTTCAGGTTTGCGACCATGATTTGGTCGAGAACTTGCTGGTGAACGGTGGGATTTTCAACCGGGCACATGACCTCGACGCGCCTTTCGAGGTTGCGCGGCATCCAATCGGCGGAGGAGAGGAACACTTTCGCCTGTGGATTTGGGAGCCGCGCGCCGGCGCCGAAGCAAACGATGCGCGAATGCTCCAAGAACCGCCCGACGATCGACTTGACGCGAATGTTTTCCGACAGCCCTTTGACGCCCGGGCGCAAGCAGCAGATGCCGCGCACCACCAGTTCGATTTTTACGCCCTCTTGGCTCGCGCGATAGAGCGCGTCGATGATCTCGGGATGCACCAGCGCGTTGAGCTTTGCCCAAATCGCGCCCTCGCGCCCAGCGCGGACGTGAGCGATCTCTTCATCGATCAAGCGCAGCAGCGTCGACTTCACGCAGATGGGCGAGATCGCCAGCTTTTCCAGTTCGCGCGGCTTGGCGTAGCCGGTGACAAAATTGAATAGCCGTCCAGCGTCGCGGCCAAGCGCGGGATCGCAGGTGAACAGCGAGAGATCCTGGTACACCTTGGCGGTGATCGGATGATAATTGCCGGTTCCGAAGTGCGCATAGGTGCGCAAGCCTTCGGGCTCGCGGCGCACCACCAGGCTGATCTTCGCGTGCGTCTTGAAATCCACGAATCCGTACACAACCGATGCGCCGGCGCGTTCGAGCTTCTGGGCCACGAGGATGTTGGCCTCTTCGTCAAAGCGCGCTTTGAGTTCGATCAGCGCGGTGACGTTCTTGCCGGCCTCGGCCGCCGACACCAACGCTGCGACGATCGGTGAATCGCGCGAGGTGCGATAAAGTGTTTGCTTGATCGCGACCACCTGCGGGTCGGCCGCGGCCTGACGCAGGAACTGCACCACCGAGTCAAAACTCTCGTACGGGTGATGGACGAGAATGTCCTTGGCTCGGATCGCCGCGAAGCAATCGCCCGCATAGTCGCGAATGCGTTCGGGAAAGCGCGGCTCGTAATGCGTGAATTTCAGATCGGGGCGATGCTCGCTGACCAGCGCCGACAACGCCGCCAAACCCAGCATGCCGTCGATCACGATCACGTCGCGCGGATTGGCTTCGGTTTCCTGCACGATGAACGCACGCAGATCTTCCGGCATCGCCGCTTCGATCTTGATGCGCACGATATCGCCCAGCCGGCGCTCTTTTAGCCGCGCTTGGAATTGGCGCATCAAATCCTCGGCCTCTTCGAGGATTTCGATGTCGCTGTCGCGGATGACGCGGAACGCGCCTTTGGCCTGCGCCTCGTAGCCCGGAAAAATCTCGTCCAGGAACGTCATGATCGCGTTCTCGAGCGTCACAAATCGCTTTGCTTCGCCCTCCGCGCCCGGCACCTCAAAAAACCGCGCCACTTGGCTCGGCGCCGGCACCAGCGCGTTGAGTGCGCGCCCGTCGTCGCTGCGCTTCAGCTTAAGCGCGATGGCGAGCCCGAGATTTGGAATGAACGGAAACGGATGCGCCGGATCGACGGCCAGCGGCGTCAGCAGCGGAAACACGCGTTCCATGAAGATCGGCCGCAGCTTTTCGCGATCGGCTTTGCTCAATTCATCGGCGTCCACCACCGCGATGCCGGCGCCGCGAAGCTCAGCGCGCAACGCCTTCCAGCGCGCCTGCTGCTTGGCAATCAGCGCGCCTGCGGCTTCGTGTACGTTGTCGAGCTGCTGCGCCGGGGTCAGCCCATCGAGGCTCAACACCTGAACGCCGAGCTTCACCTGCTCATGCAGGCCGGCCACGCGCACCATGTAGAATTCGTCGAGATTGTTGGCCGAGATCGAGAGAAACCGCAGCCGCTCCAACAGCGGATGGTTAGGATTTTCCGCCTCTTCCAGCACGCGCGTGTTGAACGCGAGCCAGGACAGTTCACGATTGATAAACCGTGCTGGCCCAGTCACCGCGGGCGGTTTCTCCGCCGGCTTGCGCGCCTTCGTGCGCGGCTTCTTGGTCATCGATCGTCCACCACCCAATGGCTTTGCGCCTTTTCGAGAGCCCGTTTCGCCATCGGCAGCGTCACCGGACGGGCCGGTTTCGCCAGATCTGCCTCGATCAAGCCAACGACATCACGAGCCGCCGCGAATGTTCGCGGCAGGCGTCTCGCCAGAAATTTCGCTGCATCATCGCTCAAATGAATGAATTGTTCGCGACAAAACCGGCGCAAAACCACCTCTAGGAGGTCCTCATCGGGCTCCCCAAGCCGCGCCACAGGCAATGCCGCCAGCCTGGATCGCAAATCGGGCAGGCTCGCCGGCCACTGAGCGGGCGCGCTCGCCCCCACCACCAGCACCGCCCCGCCGCGCGAGCGGGCGAGGTCGAGCACCCGCCAAAACATCGCTTCGTCACGGGGCCCATCGGCGTCGTCGATCAGCACCCGGCCTTCGGCTTCCCCGTAGAGCGCCGCACCCATATCCGGCGACGCGGCGGGGGAGAGTTGCCGCGCGCCCGCTTCCAGCGCCCAAGCCAAAGCCAGATGCGTCTTGCCTGACCCTGCCGGCCCCACAAGCGCCAAGGCGCCGCCCGGCCAGTCGCGCCAATTGGTGAGCAGACGCGCCGCGTCGCGGTTGGCCTCGGCCACCACCAGCGTCTCGGGGGAACGCTCCCCCATACGGAACTCAAAGAGCGATTGTTGGCTCATTACCTCGCGACGCGCAGCGTCGGACCCATGCGCGGATCGTCGCCCAAGGCCACGCCACGTCGCGCCAGTTCAGCGTTCAGCTGTTCGCGATTGCCGACGAACGAAAACGACACCAGCGCGCCTTCGCGACCGACCGCCTCGATGCGGATTTCCGAGATCAACGTCGCAGCAGCGCTTTCGAGCGCCTGCTTGATCGTCTCCCATTGCCGCTCATCGCTATAGAGCGCCGAGGCCGACACCCGCGCGCGTTGACCGGTGCCAACGGCGGTGCGCGCCTTCCACTCGGTTTGGAGCCGCGCGCTGGCTTGCTCGGCCAAAGACGCCAACGCCGCACGCAAAGCCGGCGCGCCTTCGCCCGCCACGCGGGCCGTGACCTCGCCGCGATCGCGACGAACGCCATTGCCGGCGACCTCCACCAAACTCGCGGTCGTCGTCCCGCCCTGAACGCGCAATGTCGCATAAAGCGCCGAGGTAGCCGCCGCCGCTGTCGCGTGCGGTTGTGCGGCGGTCCAATCCGGCGCGCCGTTCAGCGTCGCAGGCGCAGTGGCCAGCGGCACCAATTCCTGTTGGAACCCGCCTTGGCGCCAGACTTCCTGCCACAACGCCGCCGTCTCGGGAGCAACGCCGGCTGTCGTCGCAGGCACCACCAACACCGGCGCCGTGCGCGTGTCGACAACGGTGAAATTCTGCGCCCGCAGCAAAGCGCGCACGCCGCTCGGATCGAACCGCACGGTGAGGCGCCCGATATAGCGCGTTGACGAGCGGCGCTCTTCTTCGACGTCCACGCTCAGCACCAGCCGCTCCAGCGCCGCGCCTTCAACGGCCGGCTGACCCAGACGTGCGATGTCTTCGGGCAGCGTCAGCCGTGCGACCAAGCGCGCAAACCCTTGCCGCTGTGCGGCCGCGAAGCCAGCCTGCTGAGCCGACGCCGCGTTCGGCGCCGTTTCATCCACATAGACGCCGGCCACCGCGAATACGTTCGGCGATGTCGTCTGCGCCCTTGCCGCCCCCGGAACGAACGCGCAAAACGCGGCCAGAATGAGCGCGGCGAGGCCGGCTAGGCTTTTGGTCTGCATTATCGAAACCTTGGTAAGCGCGAACGGGAAAGCTAGCGGGCGCGGAATCGCCTAGCAATGTGGCGGCTTCTGGACCCCGAGTCTCGCGTCCGCCCGCAGGAAAGAAATCCGAAGTGAAACAACCACTCACCTACAGGGACGCGGGCGTGGACATCGACGAGGGCGAACGCCTCGTCGACCTGATCAAGCCAGCGGCCAAGGCGACGGCCCGCCCCGGCGCGGAAGCCGCGTTGGGCGGATTCGCGGCCGCCTTCGACCCGAAAGCAGCCGGCTTCAAGGATCCGATCATCCTCGCCACCACCGACGGCGTCGGCACCAAGTTGAAAATCGCCATCGAAAGCGGCCGGCACGAAACAGTCGGCGTCGATCTCGTTGCCATGTGTGTGAACGACCTTTCGGCCCAGGGCGCAGAGCCAGTCTTGTTCCTCGACTATTACGCGACCGCGAAGCTCGACGCCGATCAGGCCGCCAGCGTCGTGCGCGGGATCGCAGAAGGCTGCCGCCAAGCGGGCGCGGCGCTTGCGGGCGGCGAGACGGCGGAAATGCCCGGCATGTACGCGAAAGGCGATTACGACCTCGCCGGCTTTGCGCTCGGGTGCGCCGAACGCGGCACGCTTCTGCCGCGCGTCCACGAGATGGCCGCGGGCGACGTGATCATCGGCGTGGCGTCGAGCGGCCCGCACTCGAATGGCTATTCGCTGGTCCGCAAGGTGGTCGAGCGCAGCGGCCTCTCCTGGGACGCGCCCGCGCCGTTCGAGAACGGAAAAACGCTAGCCGAAGCCCTGCTCGCGCCGACGCGCATTTACGCCAAAGCGCTAAAGCCCATCTTCGACGCCAAGCTCGTCAAAGGCGCCGCGCACATCACGGGCGGCGGCTTGGTTGAAAACACGCCGCGCGCACTGCCCGATCATCTGGCGCCAGCGTTCGACTGGAGCGCGTGGGCGCGCCCGCCAGTCTTCCAGTGGCTGCAACAAACTGGCGACGTTCCCGAGGAAGATATGCGCCGCACGTTTAATCTCGGCGTGGGGATGATCTTGCTCGCATCGCCAGCAAACGCGAATGCGGTGATCGCGCAACTCAACGACGCGGGCGAACGCGCGTTCAAGATCGGCGTACTCGCGGACGCATGAAACGCGTCGCCGTTCTCATTTCCGGGCGTGGCAGCAATCTGCACGCGCTGATGGGCGCGCGCCAAGACGCCTACCAAATCGCGCTCGTCGTCTCTAACAACCCCGACGCTGAGGGCCTCTCGCGCGCAAGGGACGCCGGCGTCGCGGCCGTTGCACTCGATCATCGCCCATACGGCAAGAATCGTGAAGCGTTCGAACGCGACCTCGACGCGCTGCTGATCCAGCACAATATCCAGGTGGTCGCGCTCGCCGGGTTCATGCGTGTGCTGACGCCGTTTTTTGTGCGCGCGTGGGCGAACCGGCTGGTCAACATCCACCCGTCCTTGCTGCCGAAATACCCAGGCGTCAAAACCCACGCCCGCGCGCTCGAAGCGGGGGACAGCGAGCACGGCTGCACGGTCCATCTCGTCGTCGAAGAAGTAGATGCCGGCGAAATCCTCGGCCAAGCCAAGCTGGCGATCGCGCCAAGCGACACACCGGAAACACTTGCCGCGCGCGTTCTCGAGCTGGAACACGAGCTATATCCACGCTGCCTCGCCCAGTTGGCATCCAAGCTCTAAGGACCGCGCACCCCCGTCGAACGTTGAGCTTCGAGGACCGCCGGCTTCCAGCCGGCACTTTGAACGCCAGTGGTTGACGGTTGCGCGTTGATAGGATGCCGGCTGGAAGCCGGCGGTCCTTGGCGTTTTTGTAGGATAGATCGCGCTCTATCCCCGCATTCTCTCACCGTTTCCCGGATGCGCGTCCGCGCAGTCCGGGACCCATAAACACCAATAAAATATGGACCGCCGGCGTCCCGCCGGCACGCACTGGCGCCAGCCGGCGAGACGCCCGGCGGTCCATATTCGGCGCAATCTATCCGACCGAGTTCACAGCGGCCGTATCATGCACGCACCTCACACACGGGAGCCTTTGGAGACGTCCGAACTTTCGAGGGGTGTGAGGGACGGTCGGGATGGTGTGTTCGCGGGGAGTGAAACCGCGAAGTCCAGAGTGGCGGAACACTCTGCATCCAGCACCGGCGAATTGGGAATGGAGCTAAGCCCCAAGGCGTAACCCGTCGATGGCGGGTGAAGCCGGAATGTCCATCGTTCAGGAGGCGAGCCGCGAGCGATCGTGGCGTTCAACAACTCCTCGGTCCCAAGCCGGGAAAAACGATCGCGAAACGGGGCGCGCGAAGCGCGCGGCGTTGAGCGGAGACGTTCAACGCAAACCCAAGAGCACTACCTCAGCGCGGATCGCGCGCCGCGCCTCCCATGTCGCCTGCCGTCCAATGGATTGGGCCACAAGGATCACACATGCTTGATCAAGCAACGCGTCCGAATCCAGCGAGACGCACGCGGCCCTCGCGCCTATATCTTGGCCAAGGAGACACTCATGGCCGAACGCGATTACGTGCTGGGCACGCACGACGACGAGATTTACCGCCTCGGCTACCAACATCGCGTCTGGCGTCCACGCGCGCTCGACGCTTGGGCCCGCGCGCGCATTGGCGACGGCGCGAAGGTGATCGATTTCGGCGCTGGTCCCGGCTTCGCCACCATGGATTTGGCTGAGATCGTCGGGCCGACGGGCGCTGTGTATGCGCTCGAACGCTCGCGACGTTTCCTCGACACGCTCGAAGCGCAGGCCAAAGCGCGCGGCATGACCCAGGTGCAAGCCCACGAAGTCGACGTCGCCACCGACAAACTGCCGATATCCAACGCCGACGCCGCGTGGTGCCGGTGGGTGCTCGCGTTTTTGCCCGATCCGAAGCCGGCGCTGAAAAAGCTCGTCGATGCCGTTCGCCCAGGCGGCACGCTCGTGTTCCACGAATACATTGATTACGGCACTTGGAAGCTCGCGCCAGCCGCGCCGAATTTTCAGCGCTTCGTCGATGAGGTCATCGCCAATTGGCGCGCGTCGGGCGGCGAGCCCGATGTTGGGCGCGACATTCCGTCTTGGCTCACGCAGATGGGCCTGCGCATCGAAAGCGCGCGGCCGTACGTCGATGTCGTATCGAAGGAAGAAAACGTCTGGCGTTGGCCGATTGGCTTTTTCGAGATTCACATCGATCGCCTGCTCGAACTCAACCGCATCACGCCGCAACTGGCGAAGGATATGCGCGACGAATTCGATCGCGTTTCACAGCAACCCGGCACGCTGATGGTGACGCCGTTGGTGCTGGAGATCATCGCCCGCAAGGCGTAGCGTCGCGTGGCAACCAGCAAGGAGAGCGACCCATGGCCGACAAGAAAGCCCCCGGCGGCCCGCTGCCAGGCCAAACCGGCACTGGCCCCAAAGGCGCGGCAGCGCCCGGCAAAGAGAGCAAGCCGGTGACGCCGAACAAGGATTTCAAAGGCGGCGGCGGCAAGAAATAGCGCCGACAGCGCTTGGCTGGAACCGTTTACAAAAATCCAAGACGCATGCGGCCCGGCGGCGCGACAAGCGCCGCAGGAGGCTTGGATGCGAATTTTCTGGGTATTGGCTCTTGTCCTGCTGGCGACCGCGCCGGCTTCCGTGCGTGCGCAGCAGCATGGCGCGCCAGCCCCGCCGCGAGAAGTCGGCGCGTTCGACGAGCAGGCGCGCCAGCTTCACGCGCAATTCTTCGTGGATCCGCGCATCTACGCTGCCGAGGACGGCCGCCGGCTTGTCATTGGTCCGTTTCAAGCGCCGGGCGCGGACGCTGCCGATGTCCGCGTCTTCGATCCCGCTTCCGGCCGCATCATGGCGGTCGCCAGCACCGCGATGGATACGCTCAGCGGCGCCGATGGCGAGCGCATCATCCTGCGCGAACACGGGCGCGCGATCGAGTGGCGGCGCGGTGACGCGTTGGTCGCTCAAATGCATTTGCGCGACGACGTGCGCCACGAGTCCATCCGAGTGCGCAACGGCAGCGTTTCCCTAGCGGGCCGCGTCTCAAGCGCCGGCGAAGGCAGGCGCCCGGCCATCGTGTTTGTACACGGCAGCGGCCCCGGCGATCGCAACGATTTCTACTACGGTCTTCTGGCTGCTCATTTCGTCGACCAAGGCTTTGCCGTGCTGACGTACGACAAACGCAGCGTCGGGGAGTCCACGGGAGGAGACTGGCGCAACGCCTCCATGCCTGAACTCGCGTCGGATCTCGCAGCGCTGCTTCGCTACATGCGATCGCGGCCAGATGTGGATGGCGGGCGCGTCGGCGTCTTCGGCGTGAGTCAAGCAAGCTGGGTGGCGCCGTTGGCGGCGATGGATGTCCCGGTTCCGTTCATGGCGCTGTTCTCCGGTGTGCCGGTCGACACCTGGGAGTCGGAGGTCAACGAAACGGAGTCCGAACTTGCTGGGCGGAACTTCAACGAAGCGCAGCGAGAAGCCGCGCGTCGGGCGGTGCGCTTAATGATCGAGGCCGCCGAAGCTGGAAGCCCGACGCCTGCGTTGATCGCGGCCGTGAGCGCCGCGCGCAATGAACCTTGGTTTTCAGCAACCGAATTGAGCGACACCCCACAAGGCATCGCCGCTTGGCGGCGCGTGCGCTACCAGCCGCGCCAGGTTTTGGAGCGTTTCACCACACCAACATTCCTGGCGTACGGCGCTACCGATCTTATTACGCCCTATCGCCAGTACGCGCCGATCTGGCGCAGCTACGCCGAAACAGCGGGCGCAGCCGACGATCTTACAATCAAGGTTTACCCTGCGGCCAATCATGGATTGCTTGTGTCGCAAGCGCACGACCTCAACGCCGCCAATCTCCCGTTCGCGTCGGGGGTCATTCCTGACCTAACTGCATGGCTACGCGAGCACGCCGGACTTGCTCAAGCTTCGCACACGATGCGCGATGGCGTCGAACAATGGCGCGTGTTGACGGGCGGCGATGAGTATCTTGGCGCCTTCCGCCTTGGCGACGCCGTCATTGCCGCGGCGCCAGCGCCAGCGGGCTTTATCCGCTTCGACGATTTTCAGAACGGCCTCCTCACATTCCTCACGCCGTCTGCGGGCTCCGCTGACGCCTTCGTCGCGCGAGCGCCCGATCCAACGGGCCTGCAGGTTCGCTTTCTAGACGGCAATCGCGGCCTGCTCATTTCGCGGTCGGGTCAACCTGACCAGATCGCCGCGCCAGCGGGCATTCGCGTCGAAGATGTGAGCATCATGTCTGGCGACCTGCGTCAGCATGGTTTTCTCATCACGCCGTCAACACCTGGACCGCACCCGGTGGTGATGTTCTTCGGCGGCGCGGGCACGTCCACGCGCGAAAACTTCCGCACCTGGGGCTACCTGCTCGCGGCTCATGGAATGGCGGCGCTGACGTTCGACAAACGCGGCGATGGGCTGTCCCAGGGCAATGCCGCCACAGCGCGCTTAGGCGATTTGGCGCAGGACGGCGTGGCCTGGTTCGACTTTTTGTCGGCGCGGGCAGACATCGATCACGCACGCATCGGCGCAATCGGCCTCAGCCGCGGCGGCTGGACCGCGCCCATCGTCGCCCGAGCACGCCCGAGCATGGCGTTTATGGTCGTCTCATCGGGCGGACCGATCTCAGTGCGGCAATCGGAGCGTTACAATCGTCTGCTTGCCGTGGAACGCGCCGGCCATTCGCGTCAAGCGCAAGGTACGGCGGCGCGCGTGCTTGACGATTATTTCGACTTTCTCGCCAGCAACGGCACGCGCAAGCAACGCCAAATCTCCCAACACTGGGCGCGCTATGCGTCCGAGCCATGGTTTTCACTGCTGCGCCTTCCGAGCAACGACCCCACAACAGGCGCGGTCGATGCATGGCCACCCGCAAGAACGTTGTTTGCCGACGACCTGCGCCTCGATGCGCGCGGCCTCTACCGCGACCTCGATATGCCGGTTCTTTTCGTTTTCGGCGGCGCGGACCAACTGGTTCCCAACGAACAAACGCGGGAGATCATCTCGGAGCTTGGGCGCGGCAGAGATTGGAGCGTGCGCGTATTCCCCGACGCGGGACACAATTTCGAGGTCGCGCGCGGCCCCGGACAATTGCCGCGGACGGCGCCCGGATATTACGAAGCCCTGGTCGACTGGCTGCAGCGCCACACCGGCGAGCGCGGCTAGCCAGGCGCTTGCATCCGCAACAGGCCGCGGCCGCATCTTGGGTGCATGAAAGCGGGTCTCGAGGTCGAAACGGCGGTCGTGCCTGCATCGACTGTACTTTTTGGGCATAGGCACAAGCGATGGCACTTGGTGCTCGTTCGAGCCGGGAGCCTGGACGAAGAGGTTGATGGTCGTGTCCACACGATGAGCGCGGGTGGCTGTCGCATCTCGCCGCCGAACGCGACCCACAATATGGTCGTCGGGTCTGCGGGCCTCACCTGCGCGATCATGTCCCTCGATGACGCGTGGGTTGAGCCACTCAGCTTCCCAAAGTCCAACCTATTCTTGCGCAGCCCAACGACAGTCGATCCAATTTCCGAACCGCCGATTGGCGCGGACAAATGGACCGGCGGCCTTCGTCACGAACTTGCCGTCCGAAAGGCGCTGGCGATGCTGCGCGCTGAAAGCGACGGCCGCAATCCCGAACACGCACCGCACTGGCTCGAGGATGCCGGCGCAGAAATGCGCCTCGCGCCGCAGACGTGCCGCGTTGAGCGCCTGGTCGAACGCAGCCGCGTCTCGCGACCGCACTTCTCCGGAGCGTTTCAGAAGCACTATGGCTTACGGCCAGTTGAGTACCGTACCGCGCATCGATTGCTGAGCGCGGTAAAGCAGCTGTTGCAGACCGATACGCCCATCGCCGAAATCGCCCATGATTGCGGCTTCGCCGATCAGAGCCATCTGACGCGTACGTTGCGGTCCAAACTTGGGGTGACGCCGACGCACCTGCGCACGTCAGCGGCGAAGCCTCAGCCAACGATTTCTTGATCGTTGAAGAAGAACGCGATCTCGCGTTCGGCGTTCTCAAGACTGTCTGAGCCGTGCACCGAATTGGCTTCGATCGATTCCGCGAAGCGCTTGCGGATGGTGCCGTCAGCTGCGTTGGCCGGATTGGTCGCGCCCATCACGTCGCGATACTTGGCCACCGCGTTGTCGGCTTCCAGCGCTTGCACGACGACCGGGCCCGAAATCATGAAATTCACGAGATCGCGGAAGAACGGACGTTCTTTGTGGACGGCGTAGAAGCCCTCGGCTTGGCCTTCCGACAGCCAGATGCGCTTTTGCGCGATAACGCGCAGGCCCGCTTCCTCAATCACGGCATTGATGGCGCCCGTGAGGTTACGCTTGGTGGCGTCGGGCTTGATGATCGAGAGCGTGCGTTCAGTGGCCATGGTCGGGCTCCGGGCGTTCGGGCGTGAGGAATTGAGGCGGGCTCTATAAATGCTCCCGCACGTCACGCCAAGCCGTTCGCCAATTAGCCGCAGCGCATGCTGGCGACGCGCCCATCTGCCGAAAGATGCAAATTAAGCCGCTGCGCCGAATAATCCTGGGTCACCAGGCAAGTGGCGCAAATCACGCGCGCCCCGCGCGGCAGACTGGCGCGATCGATAGCGCTTTCGTGAACGCCGAGCAGCGTCGAATGCGCGGCCATGCCGCACGTGTCGTCGCCTTGCAGAGCGCCCGGGCCCACCGGCGCGGCTGGCGCGTCGGCGGGCGGTTCGGGCATCGCGGGATTGTCATGCACGTGGCTCGGCACGCAGGCCGCCAGGACAACGAGCGCGAACAATGCCGCGCGCATCTTAGTAGCAGCTCAACGATGCGACGCGGCCATCCGTCCCGGACATGATGTTGAGACGATCAGGCCGGAAATCCTGCGTGACGATGGATTCGGGCGTCAGCACGCGCGTGCCTGCGGGCAAGGTCACTTGATCGATCTCGCTCGCCATCGTGCCGATCAGGTTCTGAAAGCGCGAGGCGCCACAGGCATCTTCGGCGGTGGCTTCCTCCGCCGTCTGCGGTGTGGCCGCCACTTCGGCGGGCGCTGGCGGCGTGGTGGGCTGTTCTGTGGTGGACGGGCCGCAGGCTGCGGCCATCAGCGCGAGCGCGAACACGGATGCGCGGATCATTTGATTTCTCCAACTCACGGGCCAACCCGCTCTCGATGGTAGAACCAGTCGGCGCCAAACGCGACCTGCGCGAGACGCTTGTGCGGCCAAAATCAGGTTTGCCGTTCCCATTTGCCGGCTGCGCTTTCCTTCCAATAGGACGCTTCGATGCCATCGGCCTTGGCTTGCTTCCAGCGCGTGCGCGCGATCGCCAGCGCCGCGTCATCGCGCCCATCGAACATCAGGCACGCGCGCTCGAACGCGCCAAGATCGCCCGGCTCCGCGCCATCGATCAGGAACAGCGCCTTGGCCCCGTTAGGATTGCCGGCGCCGGTGGTGATCACCACCGGCTGGCGCTCGGCGTTGGGCGCATCGGCTTTCGCGTGCGGCAGGAAGCTATCGTCCCGAAAGGTCCAGAAGCTCGCATCGAGCGCATCCGCGCGCTCGGGCGAGCCGACACGCACCAAAGCGCGCCAGCCGCGCTGCAAGCATTTCTCCAGCAGCGGCGGCAGCGCGCGCTCAAGCTCCGAGCGTTCGAGATGGTAGAACCAAAGCTCCGCCATTATTCCTCGAACTTGTTGGCCACCAGGCGGTTGAGCAAACGTACGCCATAACCTGTCGCCCACGCCGGCTGGGTCGGATCTTCAAACGGCCCCGGCTTCCAAGCGGTGCCGGCGATGTCGAGATGCGCCCACGGCGTGCCATCCTTGACGAAGCGCTTGATGAATTGCGCGCCCACGATCGATCCGCCCGCCGGTTTGCCGGAGATGTTTTTCATGTCCGCGTTCGGGCTATCGATCATCTTGTCGTACGCAGGCGCGAGCGGCATGCGCCAGACTTGCTCGCCTTCAGCCGCGCCGGCGCCTTCGATCGCGTGCGCCAAATCTTCGTCATTGGCGTAGAGACCCGCGTATTCATGCCCCAGCGCCACGATCACAGCGCCGGTGAGCGTCGCCAGATCGATCACCGCCGTCGGCTGAAACTGCTCCTGCGCGTACCAGACGGCGTCGGCTAGGATGAGCCGTCCCTCGGCGTCGGTGTTGAGCACCTCGATCGTCTGGCCCGACATGGTTGTGACGATATCACCCGGACGCTGCGCATTCGGGCCGGGCATGTTTTCCACCAATGCGACAACGCCCACCACGTTGGCGCGCGCTTTGCGCATGGCGATTGCCTTCATCGCGCCGGCGACCGCAGCCGAGCCACCCATGTCGCCCTTCATTTCGTCCATCGACGCGGCCGGTTTGATCGAGATGCCGCCGGTGTCGAAGGTCACGCCTTTGCCGACAAACGCGACGGGCTTGGCTTTCTTGGACGCTGCGCCCTTCCAGAACATCGTCACAATGCGCGACGGGCGTTCGCTGCCTTGGCCAACGCCCAACAGGGCGCCCATGCCGAGCTTTTCCATCGCCGGCACGTCGAGGATTTCGACCTCAACGCCGAGGCCTTCGAGTTCCTTCAATTTCTCGGCGTAGCTCTCCGGATAGAGAACGTTCGCCGGCTCCGACACCAAATCGCGCGCAAAGAAAATGCCCGCCGCGAGCGCTGCATCTTTCTCGCCACGCGCACGCGCGGCCGCTGCGCCTTCGATGGCGACTTGCACCTCCTTCAAGGTCGGTTGCTGCTCGGGCTTCAGCTTGGTGCGATAGGTATCGAACCGATACGCCGCCAGCCGCGCGCCGAGCGCGGCGTGCGCTGCTGCGTCTGCGCGGGCGAGGCCCGGCAATTGGTCCGGTTGCAAAACCAATTTCTCGCTGCCTGACGAAAGCAGGCGCCGCACCGCGTGGCCGGCCCAACGCTCCACCGCGAGCCCGTCCGCACGATCAAGCTTCCCCAGCCCGATCACCAGAACACGCGAATAATCCACACCCTCCGGAGCCAGCACGTCCAACACTTGGCCGACGCCGCCGGTGAAACGCGCGGCCTTCGCCGCCTTGGAAAGCCTGCCGTTGGTGGCGGCGTCGAGCGCCTTGGCCGCGCCCAGCAGCTCACCACCCTCACCCGCCATGACCGCGAGCGTGTCGCCGGCGCCTTCCGTCACAAATTGGATGTCCATTTAGTCCCCATGGAGATTGGCCTGAGGGAAGCAGGAACGGCCCGCTTCAACCTTGGCGCCGGCAGTGGTAGCCATGCCCGGCGCGCTTGAAAAGCTGACCGGTCGCGCCGCCGGCTGTCTCCGACGCTTTCCGCCCCAAAAAGGTCCGGAAAGCCCGCGAGGCGTCTGGTGTTTCAACAAGGGCCCCTATGAACACGTTCGCCGCCTATGTGTTTCGCCAGGCGCTGGGGCCGCTGCTCGCGATCCTGGGCGCGCTCGCGGCGATCGCGATCCTCACCCAGGGTCTCAATCAGCTCGATATCATCATCACCAATCGCCGCGCCGGCCTCGCCTTCGCGTGGGTGACGTTGCTCGCCATCCCGCAACTGATCTCGCTCATCCTGCCGCTCGCGGTGTTCTTCGCCGTCGTCTATGCGCTCAACCGAATGCAAAGCGAGAGCGAGATCGCGGTCGCGTACTCCGCCGGCGTTTCGCGCCAACGCATCGCGCGCCCGATCATGCAGCTCGCGATGCTTGCAGCGCTCGTGCACCTCACGGTGAACACATTGATCCAGCCGGCAGCGTTGGAAGAACGACGCGAGATCTTCTACGCGCTGCGCAACGACATCGCCTCAAGCCTGGTGCGCGAAGGCGCATTCACGTTTCCGAGCGAAGACCTCACCCTCTACGCCCGCGAGCGTGGCGGCGGCGGCGAGATGCGCGACATGTTGATCAACGACGCGCGCCCCCAATATCCGATCACCTACACCGCCCGCGCCGGCGCCATCGTCACCATCGACGGCGCGCCCGCCATTGTCATGCGCGACGGACAGGTCCAGCGGCAGGTGGAAGACGGCTCAGTCGATGTACTCGACTTCGACCGCTACGTGCTGCAGCTGGATCGCCTCGTTCAGGACGATGATCTTTTCTTCCTTAAGGCGTCGGATCGATACCTCTACGACCTCTTCTATCCCGATCGCACGTCGTATTACGACCAACGCAACGTCGAGCGCTTCCTTTCAGAGGCGCACTCGCGCCTTTCCGCACCACTTCTGAATCTAGCCATGGCGATGATCGCGCTAGCCGGCGTTTTGGTGGGTGAGTTCAGCCGTCGCGGCTATGGCCGCCGGGTGGCGATCGCCGCTGGATGCGCAATGATGTTGCGGCTTTTGGCTTTGGCGGTGCAGGCGGCCGCGACCGACGAACCGTCGCTGAACCTGCTGCAATATCTGCTGCCGCTCACAGTGATGGGCATCGCGGGCGCGATGTTGAGCGGGCGCAGTTCACGCAAGAAACGGCTCACTTTGGGCCCGATGGTCGAGGCGCGCGCCTAATGGGCTTTCTGTTCTCACGCCTCGGCCGCTACCTCACCATGCGCGCCATCATCGGCGTCGGCGTCGCCATGACGGCGGTGCTCGTTTCAATTCTGCTGATCGACTTGGTGGAGCAGATGCGCTCGGTCGGCGCGCGCGTTGAACTCGGCCTGCTCGATGCATTGCGCCTGACGCTGCTGAAAACACCCATGCTGATCGAGCAGACGCTCCCGTTCGTCGTGCTTGCCGGCACGATGATGGCGATCATCGGTTTGAACCGCTCAAGCGAATTGGTGGCGATGCGCGCCGCGGGCGTTTCGGCGTGGCGCTTCTTGGCGCCAGCGGCGGCCGTCGGCGTGCTGCTCGGCGTGCTGGTGATCACATTACTCAACCCGATCGGCTCGCGCTTCTATCAATTGTTCGAAGCCGAGAAAGCCGAGGCGCTTTCCGATTACGCGCAGACCGCCGACCAAACTGGCGTCTGGATTCGGCAAGGCGATTCCGAAGGCCAAGTCGTTATCCACGCAGACAGCGTCGATCAAAGCGGCGCCAAACTGCAGGGCGCGACATTCATGTTCTTTGAGGTGCGCGACACGGCGCTGCGCTTCGTGCGCCGCATCCGCGCCACCGAGGCCGAACTGAAGCCCGGCTTTTGGCAGCTCACCGACATCGTCGAGGCCACTCCCGGCGCGCGTCCACAACGTCACGCGCACCTGGCGATCCCGACACAGCTCGATCCCAACGAATTGCTGGATCGCTTCGTGGCGCCGGCCACGCTCTCGTTTTGGGACCTTCCCGGCTTCATCCGCGAAGCGCGCGAGGCCGGGTTCGCGCCAACGCGCTACGAACTGAAATGGCAAAGCCTGCTCGCCTACCCGCTGATGCTTGCCGCCATGGCCGGCCTCGGCGCGGCGTTCTCGCTGCAGTTGCAGCGCCTGGGCAATCTGGCGCGCTGGGGCGCGGCCGGGGTGGGTATCGGGCTCTTCCTGTTCTTCTACAGCCAGCTGGCTGGCGCTTTCGCCATCACCCAGACCGTTCCGGCTGCGGTTGCGGCCTGGAGCGGGCCCGCCGCGGGCCTCTTTATCGCCCTGTCCATCGTGGCTTTTCTGGAAGACGGGTAGAAGCGCCACAGGCCGGGCGAATCCTGGGAAACTGACGCGCCGAAGCAGCGGCCAGCGCTGGACGGTCATGGTCCGGCACGGTTAGGTACTTGTGCTCGGGGGAGCTGGGGAGTCGCCAGAGGGATGCGTATGGTCCGTGCGGGGGAGACGGCCGGTCGCTTGGCCGAGCGGACGCCTGCCAGATGGGCGGCGCTCGCGGCTGCCCTTGCCGTCACCATGGCCCCAGGCCTTGCCCGCGCTCAGACCTCACCGCCGCTCGCGCCGACACAGCCCAATGAAGCTGTCCCCCAGGGCGAACTCGTCCAACTGGAAGCCGATGAACTGATCGACGATCAGACTGCGGGCACCATCACCGCCGTCGGTGATGTGCAAGTTCGCTATCAGGGCCGCACCATGCGGGCCGATCGGCTCACCTACGATCTCAACACCGGCGCCATCCGCGCCACCGGCGGCGTCGAGATCGTCGACGCTGAAGGCGCCGCGACCTACGCCGAAGAGGTTGAAGCCGACGAGGAGATGAATGTCGCCGTCGCGAGCGAGCTGCGCGCGCGCCTCGGCGCCAGCGGCACGCTCGCCGCGCGCGCCGCTCTGCGCCACGGCCCCGGCGAGAGCGAACTGCGCCGCGTCATCTACACCTCGTGCCCAATCTGCGAAGGCGGCGACCGTCCGCCAACTTGGTCGCTGCGCGCGCGCCGCGCGGTGCAGGATCAAGAGAGCCGCACGATTTCGTACCAAGGCGCCACGCTCGAAGTTGTCGGCGTGCCGGTGCTGTATCTGCCGTATTTCGCGCACCCTGATCCGTCAGTCGGCCGCGCGTCCGGTTTGCTTACGCCGGACATCGGCCGCAACGGCCGTCTCGGCACCTATTACGAGCAGCCCTATTATTGGGCGATCTCGCCGTCGCAGGATCTCACGGCCTCGGCGCGCGTGCACTCGCACGTCCGTCCGCTGCTCGGGCTCGAATATCGCAAGCGTTTCTGGTCGGGTGAACTCATCCTCGATGGCACTGTCACCCAGGAACAAGAATTCGACAGCAACGGCGATACGTTCGGCGATGAAAGCGTGCGGTCTTCGCTGTTCGCCAGCGGCCGCTTCGACATCAACGATTATTGGCAATGGGGCTTTGGCGCCGAGCGCATCTCGGACGACCTCTATCTCCGCCGCTACGATTTGCGCGGCCCCGGTGAACGGCGCGGCCCCTATATCGGCCAGGATCTGCGCCTGATCTCGCAGCTTTACGCGATCGGCCAAGACGAGCGCTCCTACTCGTCGATCGCGACGGTGTCATTCCAGGGTCTACGCGAGGGAGATTCACAAGATCTTCTGCCGGTGATCCTGCCGTTCGCCGACGCCGAGCGCGTTTACACCGATCCGCTGTTTGAAGGCCAAGTGCGCTTCAACCTCAACAGCGCCGTGCTGCAACGCTCTGTCGGCGCTGACAGCGCGCGTGTGTCGGGCTCGGTATCGTGGCGCAAAGACACGCTGTTTGGTCCGGGCATCGTCTTTAGCCCGTTCGCGCAACTGCGCGCCGATGCGTTCAACGTCGAAACCACGCCAGATAATTTCGAAACCTTTGGCCGCGGGCTTGGTCTCGCAGGCGCCGAAGTCAGCTGGCCGTTCATGCGGCCCGGCGAGAATTTCGACCTGATCGTCGAGCCGGTCGCGATGGCGGCCATCGCCACCGACGAAGCGGCCGACCCGCGCATCATCAACGAAGACAGCCTTGCGTTTGAGTTGGACGATTCAAATCTCTTCCGCGCGAACGGCGCCCCGAATTACGACCTCTGGGAGCCCGGCGCGCGCGTCAGCCTCGGCGTTCGCGCCACCGCCCGCGCCCGCAGCGGCCAAAGCGCCTCGCTGCTTTTTGGTCGCCGTTGGCGCGACGAGGCCGCCCCAGGGTTCACGGTCCTCAACAATCTCGAAGGCCGCGCATCCGACTGGGTTGGCGCGGTCCAGGCCGACCTCGGACGCAACTTCGCCACCGAGGCGCGTTTCCGCCTGGAAGACGAATCGCTCGAGCTTCAGCGCCTCGACCTGGGCGTTCGGGGCGCGGTGGGCCGCTTCAATGCCGCCGCGCGCTACTTTTCGGTCGATCAGACCCTGGCGCCGGGCAACCCCAACGAGGAATTGAGCGGCAGCGTCGGCGTGGAGCTGGCGCGGGGCTGGCGGATGCAGCTTGGGCTGACCCGCGACCTAGATTCAGACATAAATCTGCGCCAGGACATCCGCGCGATTTATGAGGACGATTGTACGTTCCTCGAGATTTCTTACACCCGCTCGGAAACGCTGGACCGTAGCCTTGGCCCCGACGAGGGCCTCCAGATCCGGATCGGGTTACGCTCCCTCGGCGTGTTCGGCGGGAGCTGAGGCGGAGCAAAGAATGAATTGGAAGTCGATCCCCGCGCTCGCGGCCACGTTGGCCGCGCTCTTGGTCAGCAGCGCCGTCGCGCAGCCATCGGCCGCGCAGCCAACCACCGCCGCACAGCGCGCCGCGGCGAGCAGTCAGTACGCCGAAGGCGTCGCTGCTATCGTCAATGACGACGTCATCTCCACCTTCGACGTGCGCCAGCGCGCCGCCTTGTTGTTGGTATCCGCCGGCGTCGACTCCAATCCCGAGATGCAGCAGCGCGCGCGCGCTCAGGCGCTCCGTGACCTGATCGACGAGCACATCAAGCTGCAAGAAACGGCAACCTTCGACATCGCCATCAGCGACGGCGAAATCGATCGCCAAGTCGCCGACATCGCCCGGTCGAACGAAATGACGCCTGACCAACTCGCCGATAGCCTTGCGCGCTCGGGCGTGTCGATCGGATCGCTGCGCGCGCAAATCCGCGCCGACATCGCTTGGAACCGCTTGGTGTCCGGTCTCTACGGTTCGCGCATCCGCATTTCGGAGCTCGATATCCGCGAGACCCAGGCGCGCATCGCCACCAACGCGACGCGTCCGCAATATCTGATCTCTGAGATTTTCCTGCCGGCAGAGACCGAGCAGGAATTCACCAACATGCAGCAAGGCGCGATGCAGCTGCTTGGTGAAATGCAAAACGGCGCCCCCTTCCCGGCGATCGCCCGCCAATTCTCAGCTTCGCCGTCGGCGTCGCAAGGCGGCGACATCGGCTGGATCGCCGCGCCAGAACTCGCGGTGGAATTGCAGCCGGTGGCCGAGCGGCTGCAACAGGGCCAGGTCTCGCTGCCCGTGCGCACCCAAACCGGCATCTACATCATTGCCATGCGCGACCGCCGCGCAGGCGCGGCAGCGGGCGCGACGTCGATCGTCAACCTGCGCCAAGTCAGTGCGCCGGCCGAACGCCGCGCCGCCTTGGAGCGCGCCCAACGCCGCGTGCAAGGATGCGGCACGCTTGAGCGCGAAATTGGCAACGTCCAGGACGCGCAACTGGTCGACCTGGGCCAGACCACTGAATCCGATCTCTCCGCCGCCATCCGCGCACGCATCAACGGCGTGGAGACGGGCTCGGCCTCGACCGTGGAAGTCTCGGGCGAGCAAGCGACAATGATCGTCGTGTGCGGCCGTGAAACCGGCGGCGCCGAGGTGCCGGACCGGCGTGAGATCGAGGGCCGTCTGCGCGAGCAGGAACTTGGCATGCTGGCCGAACGCTACCTGCGCAACCTGCGCAGCGAAGCGACCATCATCACGCGCTGATCAGCATGAAACCGTTGGCGGTTTCGATGGGCGATCCCGCCGGGATCGGCCCCGAACTCGCCGCGCGCGCGTGGGCCGAGCGCGCACAGCTGCCGCCGTTCATCCTGATCGGGGACGCTGAGGCATTCACACGCGCCGGCCAACGTGTCGGCGTCGATCTCGGCGGCGCCGACATTCGCCACATCGCACTCGCCACTGCCGAAACGCCCGGCGCGCCGGATGCCGCGAACGCGCCCGCGACAATCGCCGCCATTGAGCGCGGCGTCGCGATGATCCGCGCCGGCGAAGCCTCTGCTTTGGTTACGTTGCCCATCGCCAAACACGTGCTGAAGATCGCCGGCTTTGGTTTTCCCGGCCACACCGAATTTGTCGCCCATCTGACGCGCAACGATCCCTGGCCGCACGCGCGCGGCCCGGTGATGCTGCTCGCCGGCCCAAGCTTGAAGGTAGCGCTGGTGACCATTCACACGCCGTTCGCCGATGTCCCGGCCGCCCTCACGCGCGAAGTGATCGCGAACACGGCGCGCGTACTCGGCGAAGCACTGCAACGCGATTTTGGCACCGCCAGTCCGCGCCTGGCGCTCTGCGGGCTCAATCCACATGCCGGCGAAGGCGGCACGATCGGGCGCGAAGAGATCGACATCGTCAATCCCGCGGCAGCCGTGTTGCGCGCCGAAGGCTGGGACATCACCGACGCCACCTCCGCAGACGTACTCTTCAACAGCGAAGCGCGCCAGCGGTACGACGCGGCCATCGCGCTCTATCACGATCAGGGTCTTATCCCGATCAAGACGCTGCATTTCTGGGACGCCGCCAACATCACGCTCGGCCTGCCGATAATCCGCACATCGCCCGACCACGGCACTGGCTTCGACATCACCGGCAAGGGCGTTGCGCGGCCGGACAGTTTCTTCGCCGCCATGCGCACCGCGTGGGAGATGGCCGAACGGCGCGGCCAATGAACGCCGACGACCTACCGAAGCTGCGCGAGGAACTCGAAGCGCACGGCCTCTGGGCCAACAAAGGCCTCGGCCAACATTTTCTGCTCGATCTCAACATCACCCGCCGCATCGCCAAGACGGCAGGCGATCTCGGGGGTCAAACGATCATCGAAGTCGGCCCCGGCCCTGGCGGCCTCACGCGCGCGCTGCTCGAAACCGGCGCACACGTGATCGCCATCGAAAAAGACGCGCGGTTCTTGCCGATGTTGGAACCGCTGATCGAGTGGAGCCAAGGCAAGCTTCAACTCGTCCACGCCGACGCACTGGAGATCGACGAGCGCGCGCTCCTGGGCGCCCAGACCGCACACGTCATCTCCAACCTCCCCTACAATGTCGGCACACCGCTGCTGGTGAAATGGCTTAAAGCCGGCGCGTGGCGCGGGCCGATGACGCTCATGTTTCAAAAAGAAGTCGCCGACCGCATCGTCGCCAAACCCGGCGGCGATGCTTACGGGCGCCTCGCCGTACTCGCGCAAGCGCGTTGCGAGGCGCGCCTGGCCTTCACCGTACCAGCGCGTGCGTTCACGCCGCCGCCGCGGATCGCCTCGGCGATCGTGACACTCGTCGATCGCGCCGATCCCTACCCGCACCTCGACGCGCTCGAACGCGTCACCGCCGCCGCCTTCGGCCAACGCCGCAAAATGCTGCGCGCCGCAATGCGTTCGCTGACGCCGCAGAGCGAGGATTTGCTCAACGCGGCAAACATCACACCGACAGCGCGTGCGGAGGAGATCGATCAAGCAGGCTTTCGCAGACTCGCGGATGCGTGGCGCGCGCGCGGCTGATTATTTTCCGGCCAGCAATCCGTCGACGTGCGTGCCGAGCCAGGTTTCGCGCTGACGTTTCAGCCGCTCCGCGCCGAGGATCGTTTTGATCCGCGCCAAGCTGTCGTCGACGTCGCGATTGACGATGACGTAATCGTATTCCTTCCAATGCGAGATCTCGTCAGCCGAGCGCCCCATCCGCCGCGCGATCACGTCGGGCGCATCTTCGGCGCGCGCCTGTAGGCGCCGTTCCAGCTCTGCCATCGAAGGCGGCAGGATGAACACGCCCACCACATCGTCCGGCGCCGCGGCACGCAGGGCGCGCGCGCCCTGCCAATCGACGTCGAACAGCACGTCATGGCCGCCTGCGAGCTTCGCCTCCACTTCGGCGCGCGGCGTGCCGTAGAAATTGTCGAACACAACCGCCCATTCGAGCAACTCGCCCGCCGCCGCCATCGCCTCAAACTTGGCGCGATCCATAAAGTGGTATTCGCGCCCGTCCTTTTCGCTCGCGCGCGGTGGGCGCGTGGTCGCTGAAATCGATAGCGACATCGTCGGCTCGTCTTGCAGCAGCCGACGCGCCAAGGTCGATTTCCCCGCGCCGGACGGGCTCGACAGTGCGAACATCAGGCCGCGATGGGGCGTCGCGCTATTCGGCATTGGCCGCCTGCTCCTTGATCTGATCCACCACCGCCTTGAGATCGAGGCCGATCCGCGTCAAGTCCAGATCGCCCGATTTCGAGCACAGCGTGTTGGCTTCGCGCGTCAGCTCCTGCCCCAGAAAATCGAGCTTTCGCCCCACCGGCTCGGCGCTGTTCAGCAGCGCACGCAATTCGCCCGCATGCGCGCCAAGGCGATCGACTTCCTCCTGCACGTCCGCCTTCGACGCCACCATCGCCGCTTCTTGCGCTAGACGCTGCGGGTCGAGTTGCACCTCCGGAGCAAGCGCTGCCAGCCGGGTGCGAATGCGCTCGGTAATCGCGTGCGGCGCCAAAGCTGCGGAGGCGCGCGCGGCCGCAATGCCGGCATCCAGACGATCCGCAAGGTTCGTGAGTGCGCCGGCAAGCATACGGCCTTCACCACGACGCGCTTCGCCCAGGCCGTCCAGCGCCACGTTCAAGCTGGCGAGCAATGCCTGCTCCAACGACGCGCGAGCCTCCACGTCGATCACATCTTCTTCCGCGCTGACCACGCCTCTGAGTGCAAGCAAGCCATCCCAACGCGGCTTCTCAACGCGATCGCCGAACGTCTCGCCCGCTTGAATAAACCGCTCCACCAGCGCCAAATCGATCTTCACCGGCGCTGCCTCGCCGGCCTCGCGCGCGATGTTGAGCGACGCTTGCAACGAGCCCCGCTTGAACCGCGCCGCGGCCGCCGCGCGCGCTGGCGCCTCGAGCGCTTCAAAGCCTGGCGGCAGCCGTAGCTTCAAATCCAGCGCGCGCCCGTTGACGCTCTTGGTTTCCCAAACCCAGCGAACGCCGCCATGGACGCCCTCGGCGCGGGCGAACCCGGTCATGCCTGAAATGCTCATGCGCCGCTGTTAGCGGTTTCGCGGCGCTTGCGCGAGAGGCTTAGCCCCCGCCTTCGCCAGCGCCGCGCGGGATTGGCTGATAGTCGCGCACGAACCGTTCCAGCAAACGCACGCTGAAACCGGCCGAACCGGCAGGCTTCCAATCGTTGGGCCCGCTCCATGCCACGCTGGCGATATCGAGGTGCGCCCACGGAATGTCGCGGCTGATGAACTCGCCAATGAAAAACGCGCCAGCGCCGCCGCCAGCGCCGCCATCGACGCCGGAATTTTTGATGTCGGCGATGGTTGAGCGCGAGGCTTCGGCGTAGCTCGGGTGCAGCGGCAGCCGCCACAGGCGCTCGCCCGTGGCGCGGCCAGCAGCGTCGAGCTGTTCGGCCAGCGCGTCGTGACGGCTGAACAGACCGGCGTAATCATCACCCACCGCTTGCGTCATCGAGCCCGTCAGCGTCGCCACGTCCACGACGGCGGACGGATTGAGATTGACCTCCGCCCACGACAGCGCATCCGCCAGCACCAAACGTCCTTCGGCGTCCGTGGAAAGGATTTCGATCGTCTTGCCGTTCATCGCCGTGAGCACATCGCCCGGCCGGATCGCCGCGCCATCCGGCATGTTCTCCGCCAGCGCCGCAATCGCCACGACATTCACCGGCGCGCCCGCGCGCGCCAACGCCAGCACAGCGCCCGTCACGCTCGCCGCGCCCGACATATCCATCTTCATGTTGGACATGCCGTCATTGCCTTTGATCGAGATGCCGCCGGAATCAAAAGTGATGCCTTTGCCGGCAAGCACGATTGGTCCACCGTCCGGCGCGCCTTGACCGCGATAACGCACGATCAGCATGCGCGGTGGGCGCACCGAACCGCGCCCGGCCCCGAGAATTGCGCCCATGCCGAGGCGTTCCATCGCCGGCACATCGAGCACTTGAATCTGCACGCCCGGCACGCCGCGAAACGCCTCGCGCGTCCGCGCCACAAACGATTCCGGGTAAATGACGTTGGCGGGCTCGTTGGACAGATCGCGCGCAAACAACATCGCGTCCACCAGAGCACGGCCGCGACGGTTGTAGATCGCCTGCGCGTTGACGACGTCATCGGACACGATCGTTGTCGGCCCCATATGCTCAGGCGTGCGCTCGCTGGTGCTGTAAAGATCCGAGCGATACTCGCCGATGCCGAGCCCGGTCGCGATCTCGGCCACCGCATCGGCGGAAAGCCCCGACGCGCTCACGGTGACCGCGCCGCGTTCGCTCATCAGTGCGCGCCCTGTCGCCGCGCCGACGCGCTGGTAACGCTCCGCGTTCGCATCGGCGCCTAGACCGATGACGTAGATGCGGCTCCACGCACCAATACCGCGCAACGACAGCGTCTCGCGCGCATCATACTTGAAACGGGCCGAACTCAGCGCGGCGCTCACTTGCGCGCGCTCGGCTTCGCTCAGAGATGCGCCACGCAGCGCGAGATCGCCTTCCGCCGCCAACGGCAAAACCAGCGTCCCAGACGCCGCACCCGCGTGCGCCGCGAACGAGATCGCACGCCGAACCGGTTGCGCCGCGCGTTCGCCAGCATTGGTGCCCGGGGCATCAGCGCGCGGCTGCGCGTCCGCCAGCGTCGGCGCCATCAGAGCAGCGGCAAGAATTGCAGGCGCAACAGCGCACAAGAAACGCGAACGAAGCATCGGACCCCCCCCCCACAAACCGGTCTGAGTATGGAGGGCGGCATTTCCGGCGATCAAGCGGGCTCTCCCGCATTTCGTCGCATCGACCGGTCGCTTGAGCGAGCTAGCGCCCGGCGCGCTCTTCGGCCAAACGCTGCGCCTCGATCTGGCGCCAGCGCGCGACGTTTGCGTTGTGCTCGGTCACGGTCGCGGCGAAGGCGTGGCCGCCGCTGCCATCAGCCACGAAAAAGATCGCGTTCGATTCGGCGGGATGCGCTGTCGCTTCGAGCGCCGCGCGACCTGGATTGGCGATCGGCGTCGGCGGCAAGCGGTCGATGCGATAGGTGTTGTAGCCGGTGTTGAGCGCGATCTCGCTGGCGCGGATGACGCGCGGATTGCCGGCGGCGTCCACCAGGCGCCCATCGCGGCACCGCGCCGGAAACTGCTTGCACACGCCATAGATGATGGTCGGGTCGCTCTCGAGCCGCATCGGCCGGCGCAATCTGTTCACAAACGCCGACGCCACCATCGGACGCTCGGACGCAATGCCGGTTTCTTTTTCGACGATCGACGCCAGCACGACCAATTCTTCGGGCGTCGTCACTGGCAAATTTGGCGCCCGCGCGGCCCAGATCTCCGCCAAAGCCGTGTCACGCGCTTCCCGCATCTGCTGCAACAACGCTGCGCGCGTCATGCCACGCTGCACGTGATAGGTTTCCGGCAGCACCGAACCTTCCGGCGGCGCCTCGGGCAAATCGCCTGTGAGATATTCGCTCTCACCGATGATGCGCATTACCGTGGCGATGGTGACGCCTTCCGGAAAGGTGATCGAGTGATCCAGCACATCGCCCTCGGCCATCTTGCGGACGATGTCGCGCAAGGAAGCATTGGCGGGAATTGCGTATTCGCCAGCTTGCAGGCTTTCACCCGGCGCGAACACGCGCGTGGCGATGCGGAACATCATTGCATCGCGAATGAGGCCTTGTTGTTCGAGCGCAGCGCCGATGCCTGCAGCACTCTGGCCGCGCTCCACCGTGAACGCGGTTTCCGCTTGCGCCGGTCCAGCGCGTGACGCTTCCGAGTTGAACGCAAAGGCACCCACGATCAACGCGGCGCCCGCCATAACGATCAGCGCCACCAGCGTAGAGAAGAACCCCCAGCCGCTACGCCGATCCACCGGACGGAATCGCGCCATTACTCGACCGCTGCAATAATCAAAGCGGCGTTGGTGCCGCCAAAACCAAACGAATTCGACATCGCCGTTTTCACGACGCGTTTCTTGGCTTTGTGCGGTGTCAAATCGATGGCGCTCTCGATGGACGGATTGTCGAGGTTCAGCGTTGGCGGCACGATCCCGTCGCGGATCGCCAGCGCACAGAAGATGCCCTCCACCGCGCCCGCCGCCCCGAGCAAATGCCCGATCGCGGATTTCGTCGACGATAGCGAAACGCCCTTAGCCGCATCCCCGAAGAGCCGCTCCACCGCGCGCAGCTCGATCTCATCGCCCAGCGGCGTCGAGGTGCCGTGCGTGTTCACGTAGTCGATGTCCGCAACCGATATGCCAGCATCGCGCAACGCTGCTGTCATAGCGCGGAAACCGCCATCGCCATCGTCGGCCGGCGCTGTGATGTGGTGAGCGTCGCCGGAGAGGCCGTAGCCTTTAACTTCGGCATAAATCCGAGCCCCGCGCGCTTTGGCGTGCTCGTATTCCTCCAACACCACGCAGCCTGCGCCTTCACCCATGACGAACCCATCGCGGCCTTTGTCGTACGGGCGCGACGCCTTCTCGGGCGTATCGTTGAAGCCGGTCGAGAGCGCGCGCAGCGCACAGAAACCCGCCATGCCAATGCGGCAGATCGCGGCTTCCGCCCCACCGGCCACCATCACGTCGGCATCGCCGTACTTGATCAGACGCGCCGCGTCGCCAATGGCATGCGCGCCGGTGGCGCAGGCCGTGACCACGGCGTGGTTCGGACCTTTGAAGCCGTATTTGATCGACACATGGCCGGAGACCAAGTTGATCAACGAGCCCGGAATGAAGAATGGGCTGATCTTGCGCGGCCCGTCACGCTCGAGTTGGAGCGTCGTGTCGGCGATCGAATTCAAACCACCGATGCCGGAGCCAATCAGTACGCCGCTGCGGTTCTTGTCGTCGTCGCTGACCGCGACCCAACCCGAATCCGCCACCGCTTCTTGCGCGGCAGCGATGCCGTAAAGGATGAAATCATCGACGCGGCGCTGCTCTTTCGCCGACAAGATGGTGTCAGCGTTGAACGCGGCGCTATCGCCGGCGCCGCCGCCACGCCCATCGGCGCGCGGCACAAGGCAGGCGATCTTCGTGGGAAGATCGTCCACCTTGAAATGTTCGATGACGTTGGCGCCGGAGCGCCCTTCAAGCAGCCGCTTCCAGGTGGTCTCGCGATCCGCCGCAAGCGGCGTCACGAGACCCATCCCGGTGATGACGACCCGACGCGGGGAGGCGCCAGCCATCGGCGCCTTAGCCGACCTTCCCAGAGATGAACTTTACCGCGTCGCCCACCGTCTGGATGTGCTCGGCCGCTTCATCCGGGATCTCGATGCCGAATTCTTCTTCGAAGGCCATGACCAGTTCGACGTTGTCGAGACTGTCAGCGCCCAGGTCGTCGATGAAGCTGGCCTTTTCCGTCACCTTCTCCGGCGCGGCTTCGAGATGCTTAATCACGATCGCCTTCACGCGCTCAAACACTTCCGACATGCACGCCTCGCCAGTTTGAATTCTTGTTCTACCCTGGAGCCTTGCGCCCCAGGGGTCAATGAAGCCGCCTTTTAGAAGCCGGGCGGTCCGGCGCAAGCCTTTTTCTCTTTTGGGGACTGTAGTCGGGCTCTTCAGGGACGTTCGCGCGTCATCGCGACCCTAATCCACGGGATGAAACGGGACACCCGCGTGTACACTTCGACGACGCCGTAATGCCCCTCCCCCGGAGGCTCGGCCCCTGACGGCGCGTCGTCGGGCACGACGATCCGCTGAGCGCTTGAGACGCCTGCCACACAGAGTCCGAGTGGTGTCTCGATCAAAGCCGGCCCGCCGCTATCGCCGGGCCCGCTGATGCCCTCCATCCGCTGCGCGCCGCGTTCTCGGGGTGCGTGAAACCGCCACGTAAGCTCCGTCCCCTCCGCGCCGCCAACGCGCACGCGAGCGCCGCGCAAGGCGCCGTCAGGATGCGCGGCCGGTCCGTCGCGGCCATTGCCCTGATAGCCGGAACCAGCCAGCGTCACGATCTTGCCAAGCTCATCGCTGGTCTCGAACAGACACGCCGGGTGCGGATCACGCACCGAACGCGCAAGCCGCACCAGCGCGATATCGTTGGCGTATGTCTGCTCATCGTAATCCGGGTGGATGATGATCTCGGCCACGGCGTAGCCGCGACCACGGTAGTATACGTATTGCGTTCCGCCATTTGCCGGCTGGTGCGTACGCATGTGCGCGGCGGCATGCGCCGCAGTGAGCACCCAATCTGGTCCAATCAACGCGCCCATGCCGCTGTAAAGCATGGGCGCACCGTCCTCTTCGGCAAGCAGTCCAAGCTGCACCACCACGCCACGCTGGGTTTCACCGAGTTCGCGATAACGTGCGTCTGGCACGTCGTGGCGCATGATGATGGCGGCAGCGGGCCAAGCGAACATGGCCGTGCATACAATGACTGCGAGAGCGCGTTTCATGTGCGCCACACATGGTCAGCGCGTGCACAACGCAAATGCGAGTTCGACTGAACGACGCCGCAGCGCGATCAGCAGCGCCAACATTTCGGCGCGTTCAGATCATCGCCATCCCGCCATTCACATGCAGGGTTTGGCCGGTCATGTAGCCGGCCTCTTCGCTCGCCAGATACGCGACGGCGGCGGCGACATCGCCGCCCTCGCCGAGCCGGCCAGCGGGAATCTTGACCATCAACGCACTCTTTTGCGCCTCGCTCAGAACATCCGTCATCGGCGAGGAGATGAAGCCCGGCGCCACGCAGTTTGCCGTCACGTTGCGGCTCGCAACCTCTGCCGCGAGCGCCTTGGTAAAGCCGATCATGCCGGCCTTTGAGGCCGCATAATTGGCCTGCCCTGGATTGCCGGTGACGCCCACCACCGAAGTGATGCCGATGATGCGGCCCCAGCGCGCCTTCATCATCGTTTTCAGCGCCGCCCGCGACAGCCGGAAATAGCTTTCGAGATTGATCCGCAGCACGTTCTGAAAGTCCTCGTCTTTCATCCGCAGCAGCAGCCCGTCTTTGGTGATGCCGGCATTGGCGACGAGAATATCGAGCTTGCCCAGCGCTGCCTCGGCTTGGCCCACCAGTGCGTCGACCACCGCAGCGTCGGAGAGATTGCAGGGCAGGATCACGCTATCTGCGATCTCAGCTTGCACCTTCTCCAGCGCCTCAACCCGCGTGCCCGAAAGCGCCACCCGCGCGCCCTGCGCCGCGAGCGCCTTGGCGATCGCGCCGCCAATTCCACCCGAAGCGCCGGTGACGAGCGCGGTCTTTCCCGAGAGGCTAAACATCATTCTTCTCCGTCATTCCGGCGCGGCGCGCGATCCGGAACCCTGGCAACATGCCATTGATTAGAGCGTTTTCGCGAAGGCTTCCAAATCCGCCGGCTCGTTCAGCGCAAGCGCTTCGGCGTCCGGCGCGTTGCGTTTGACCATACCGGAAAGCTGCTTGCCCGCTCCGATTTCAACGAAGCGCGCGACGCCGCCTTCACCGGCCATCCATTCCACGCTCTCGCGCCAGCGCACGCGTCCCGTAACCTGTTCCACCAGCAGCTTGCGGATCATCGCCGGTTCGCTGACTGGGCGGGCGGTGACATTGGCGACCAAAGTCGTCGCCAGCGGGGCGATTTCGATCCGCGCCAGCGCCTCGGCCATCGCTTCCGCAGCGGGCGCCATCAACGGTGAATGAAACGGCGCAGAGACAGCAAGCGGGATGCCGCGCACGCCTTTCGCCTTCGCCGCAGCGAGTGCGGCGTCGACGCCTGCTTTGTCGCCAGAGATCACCACGTTGCCGATATTGTTGTCGTTGGCGACCCCCACCACGCCCGCGGCGGAACCTTCCTTCGCAATCTCTTCGGCGGTGGCCACATCGACTTTTCCAATCAACGCCGCCATCGCGCCGACGCCCGGCGCCACCGCCGCCTGCATCGCGTTGCCGCGCACCCTCAACAGCCGCGCCGTGTCGCTCAGCGACAGCGCGCCCGCCGCCGCAAGCGCCGAATACTCCCCGAGCGAATGCCCGGCGACAAAAGACGCCTTGCCGGCGCCAATGCCGAACTCGCGCTCCAGCACACGCACCATCGCCATGCTGACCGCCATCAAAGCGGGCTGGGTGTTGGCGGTGAGCGTCAGGTCCTCCGCCGGCCCCTCGAAAATGAGCTTCGAGAGCTTTTCGCCCAGGGCGTCATCGACCTCCTGGAACACCTCGCGGGCCGCGCCAAAAGCGTCGAAAACGGTTTTGCCCATGCCGGGCGCCTGGCTGCCTTGGCCAGGGAAAATGAAGGCTGTGCTCATGGCGCGCGGGGTAGACCACACGCGCCCCTGCGGCAAGCCGCATCCATGGGCGAGGAGGGGCGCATCCCCAGAGCATGAGCTTGAGCAGGCAAACCCTGATCGCGACCCCACGCCTGCGCGTGGAGGTGAGCGTGTATGCCCCTGGTGCGCGCCAAGGGCGCCACCGCGATAACGCCTCGCGCATTACTTTGACGCTCGGCGGCGGGTTCCACGAGGAAGCCGACAAGGCCGGGGAGACGTTCACGACCAGCGACATCCTGTTCAAGTCGCACCGCGCCTGTCACGCCGACGCGTTCGGACCGGACGGCGCAAAGCTGGCCTCGATCGTGTTCGAAGCCGACACGCCGGTCGATGATTGGCGCCCACGCCGCGACGCGCGCGCCTTGCGGCTAATGCTCACCGCCCTCGGGGCCGCTCGCGCTGGCGATGAACACGGCGTCACCAGCGCCGCGAACGATCTTATCGCGTCCGACGAAGCGCCCGCGTCCGCCGCTGCGCCAAACTGGCTGCAGCACTTGCACGACGAACTCGCGACCGCGCCGCTCGCGCGCATCGACGTCGCCGCCCGGGCCGAGCAGGCAGGCGTCCATCCCGCGCACGCATCGCGGCTGTTCCGCCGCTGCTTCGGCCGATCCATCACCGATCACGCGCAAATCGCCAGCGTCCGCCGCGCTTTGAAAATGATCACCAATGCGCGCTTGAGCGAGACCGCGCTGGCTGCCGGCTTCTACGACCAAAGCCACATGAACCGCGCTTTCCGCCGTGTCACCGGGCATACGCCGGCAGCTTGTCGCGTTTTGCTAGCCGCCGGTTAAGTTCGTCCAAGACTTGGCTGCAGTGGCCGGTAGTCTGCGGCCATGAACAGACGCACCCTTCTCCTCACCGCCGGCGCCACCGCACTCGCAGCCTGCGCCACCTCAGGCCTCCAAGAAACCGCGCTCAGCGCCGATTTCGACGCGATCATCACCCGCGGCATGTCCTCGATCGGCGTCGTGCCAGGCCTGTCGGTCGCGATCTACACGCGCAATGGCAGTTACACGCGGGCCTTTGGCGTGACGGACGTCGAAACACGAGAGCCTGCGACGCCTGACACCGCGTTCTACATAGCCTCCTGCACCAAGCCGTTGACCGCACTGGCGCTGGCCAAGCTCGCCGCACGTGGTGAGCTTGACCTAAACTCGACCCTCACCGCTTACGCGCCCGACGCGCCCTTTCCAGCTGCGGCGCGCGCGAACGAAGTGCGGCTGCTGCATTTGTTGGCGCACACCTCCGGCATCGAGAACAACCCGATCGTCTATCGCACTGCCTATAGCGGTGAGCACGATCCAGAGACGCTCTGGCGGCTGCTGGCGGTTTCGCAAGCCAACAGCGAAGCGCCCCTGGGTCGGTTCGAGTACACCAATGTCGGCTACAACATCGCCACCATCCTGACCGACCGCAAAACCGGCGTGCGATGGCAATATCTGCTACAGCGCGAAATCTTCGGCCCCGCCGGCATGACGCACGCCACCGCCATCGCCTCGCGCGCCCGCGCTGAGCATTGGTCGTTCGCGCGCCCGCATTTCGGCCTGGCCGAAGGCGGCCCGGCGCGCACCTACCTTGAGAAAACCGATCAAACGATGCAATCGGCTGGCGGCGTGATGATGAGCGCCAACGATTCCGTGCGTTGGCTGGAACTGATGATCGAAGACGGGCGCGTCGGCGGCATCGAGGTCGCGCCCGCCGCCGCCGTGCAAACGGTGCGCGCGGCGCATGCCGACGTGGGCGCCGAGTCCGAGGGCTATCAGCGCGCCGCCTACGGCCTCGGCTGGTACAGCGGCGACCATCGCGGCGAGACCTTGTTCCACCATTTTGGCGGCTTCACCGGCGCGCGCGCGCACGTGTCTTTCGTCCCCGCACGGGGCGTCGGCGTCGCTGTGTTCGCCAACGACGCCTCGATGTCAGGCGCGCTCGCCAACGCAATCGCCAATTACGTCTATGACCACACCGCCGAACGCACCGACGCCACTGCGCGCTACGACGAAGCCATCGCTACCGCCGTCGCCCAGCGCGATACGGCGCGCACGCGCATCGCCGCCGATCGCGCCAACCGCGCCCAGCGTCCCTGGACGCTGACACGCGCGCGCGCCGCCTATGCCGGGCGTTACCGCAGCGAGGCGATGGGCGAGATGGTGGTGAACGTCGCCGGGGAGACGATCGAAGTGCGCGCCGGCGTCCTTCGGGCCACCGCCGAGCCCTTCACCCGGCCGGACTCGATCCGGGTGGAGCTGGAGCCCGGCTCGGGCGCGGCCATCCTGTTCGATGGCGACCCCGCAGCGCCGCCGGCCGGGCTGACATTCCAGGGGGAACGCTTCGGGCGGGTTTGAGGACTACGCCGCCTTCAAAAAGCAGGCGGCGGAGCCCCCCGGCGCCCCTGCCGCCCTTGCCTTCACAGCCCCAATCCACTAATTCCGCGCCTTCGCGACCTGTGGCCCCAGGGCATCCTGCCTCTGGGGTCCATCGTTTTTGCCGGTTCTTCCCCGGCCGAGGCGCCGCAGGTCCAAGGAAGAGGACAACATGGCATTCTACGAACACGTGCTTATTGCGCGGCCAGATATCTCGCCGCAGCAGGTGGATGCTCTCATCGAGGACATCTCCAAGACGGTCACCGATCTCGGCGGCCGCGTTGGCAAGACCGAATACTGGGGCTTGCGCAACCTCACCTATCGCATCCGCAAGAACCGCAAGGGGCACTACGCGCTCGTCAGCCTCGACTGCGCGCCCCCAACGGTTCACGAGCTTGAGCGCCGTCTCAAGATCAATGAAGACGTGATGCGTTTCAAAACCATCCGCGTCGAAGCACTCGATGACGAGCCTTCGCCGATCCTGGCCCGCCGTGACCGCGACGAACGTCGCCGCGCACGCCGCGAGGGCCGCGATGACGACGGCGCGATCCTGGGAGACGACGAATGACAATGGTCAAAAAGAACGCCGCCTCGAAGTTCAACATTTCGAACATTCCGGCGCGTCGCCCGTTCGGGCGTCGGCGCAAGGTGTGCCCGTTCTCCGGCGCCAACGCGCCGAAGATCGACTACAAAGACGTGAAGATGCTGCAGCGCTACATCAGCGAAAAGGGCAAGATCGTGCCCGCGCGCATCACCGCCGTTTCCGCCAAGAAGCAACGCGAACTCGCCCGCGCCATCAAACTCGCGCGCGAACTCGCTCTGCTTCCGTTCGCTGTTCAGTAAGGAGCACAAGCCATGCAAGTGATCCTGCTCGAACGCGTCGAGAATCTCGGCGCCATCGGCGATGAAGTGAAGGTGCGCGACGGTTTCGCCCGCAACTTCCTGCTGCCGGAAAAGAAGGCGCTCCGCGCCAACGACGCCAATCGCAAATTGTTCGAGGCGCGCCGCGCCGAGATCGAAGCGCGCAACGCCGAAGCCCGCGCCAACGCCGAAAAAGCGTCCGGCAACGTCGACGGCAAGAGCTACACGCTGATCCGGCAAGCCGGTGAAGCTGGCCAACTCTACGGCTCGGTTTCCGCCCGCGACATCGCTGACGAAATCGTCAAGACCGGCGCCAAGATCGACCGCGCAGCGGTCATTCTCGACAAGCCGATCAAGACTGTCGGCCTGCACCCGGTGCGCATTCGTTTGCACGCCGAGGTTTCGGTCAACGTTACAGTCAACGTCGCCCGCTCGGCCGATGAAGCCGAACGCCAAGCCAAAGGTGAGAACGTCATCACCAGCGGTCAGGCTGCCGATCGCGCCGTGGCCGAGGAGCAAGCCAAGGAATTGGCCGCCAACTCGATCGCCAACGATCCTTCCGCCCGCGCGGAATAACGACATCCACGCTACACCCCCAGCAAAAATGGGGGTGTAGCGGTGGTTTCCCTCGCCAGAGTTTGCCGCTAGCGTGCCCCCGCCAATCAAGGGAGGGACCGCATATGCGACATGTGCGAACACTTGCGGCGGCAGCGTTAGTGACGGCGTTGGGCTTCGGCCTTGCCTCGTGCAACCGCACCGAACCGCATCAAACTTACACAGCAGCTCAATTCTACGAGACGACCAGCTTCTCGCTGGGCTCGGGCGCGGGCTATGTGTTCTCGTCTGACAATTCAAACATTCTCATCTCGAGCGATGCGACCGGCGTTTACAACGCCTATGCGCAACCGGCCGCCGGCGGCGACCCGACCGCGCTGACCTCCTCGACCACCAACGCCACCTACGCGGTGACGTACTTCCCGAACGACGATCGCGCGCTCTACACCGCCGACGGCGGCGGCGATGAGCTCAACCACGTCTTCCTGCGCACGCCCGACGGCCAATCGCAGGATCTGACGCCCGGTGAGCGCGTGAAGGCCGCATTCGTCGGTTGGCGCGCCGACGGCGCGGTGTTCTACGTCACCACCAACGAGCGCAACCCGCAGGCGTTCGACGTGTACGCTTACGACGCGACCACCTACGCGCGCACGCTGCACTACACCAACACAAACGGCTATCACGTCCGCGGCATCTCCGACGACGGCCGCTACATCGCGTTGGTGCAAGACATCAGCAGCGCCGACAACAACATCCACCTGGTGGATCTGAACGCGACGGGCGCCGCCCGCCAGCGTTTGATCACCCAGCACACCGGCAACATTGAGCACGGCGTCTACACCTTCACGCCGGACAACACGGCTCTGGTGTATTCCACCAACGAGCACGGCGAGTTCAGCCAGGCCTGGACCTACACCCTCGCCACCGGCGCCAAGGCCGTCCTGATCCAGGCCGATTGGGATGTGCAGAACGTGTCGTACTCGCGCTCGGGCCGCTATCGCGTCTCGTCGGTCAACGCCGACGCGTCGACGCAGCTGACGATCACCGACACGCAATCGAATGCGCCGGTCACCATCGCCGGTCTGCCGGAAGGCGATATCACCCAGGTCCGCTTCAATCGCGACGAAACCCAAGTCGCGGTTCTGGTGGCCTCGGACACCTCGCCCGCCAACGTGTTCGTCGCCGATCTCGCTGGCGGCGAAGCACGCCGGCTCACCAACGCGCTCAACCCCGCGATCGCCGAGAACATGCTCGTCACCGCGTCAGTGGCGCGTTTCGCGAGCTATGACGGCCTCGAAGTCCCGGGCATCCTCTATCGCCCGCGTGAAGCCAGCGCGACCAACAAGGTGCCGGCCATCGTGCTGGTGCATGGCGGTCCCGGCGGCCAATCGCGCCGTGGCTACAGCGCCCAAATCCAGCATCTCGTGAACCACGGCTACGCCGTCTACGCGATCAACAACCGTGGCTCTTCCGGCTACGGCAAGACGTTCTATCACCTCGACGATCGCCGCCATGGCGATGTCGATCTGCAAGACGTCGTCGCGTCGCGTGCGTTCCTTGCGTCGCAAGATTGGATCGATGGCGAGAAAGTCGCGATCATGGGCGGCTCCTACGGCGGCTACATGGTCGCTGCGGCGCTCGCGTTCCAACCGGACGCGTTCAACGTCGGCATCAACCTCTTCGGCGTCACCAATTGGACGCGCACGCTGACCTCGGTTCCGCCGTGGTGGGCCGCGCAGCGCCAATCGCTGTTCGACGAACTGGGCGATCCGGCCACCGACACCGAGCGCTTGAACCGCATCTCGCCGCTGTTCCACGCCAGCAACATCACCAAGCCGTTGCTGGTGGTGCAGGGCGCGAACGATCCGCGCGTGCTGCAGGTGGAGAGCGACGAACTCGTTGCGGCCGTGCGCGCCAACAACGTGCCGGTGGAATACATCGTGTTCCCCGATGAGGGTCACGGCTTCCAACGCCGCGAGAACCGCATCACCGCCTCGGAGGCCTATCTGGCCTTCCTCAACCAGCACCTGAAAGGTGAGGCCCCGGCGGCAGCACCGGCCGGCTAATGTCGAAATCGGGCGCGAGCGGGCGTCATGGATAAATCCTAGGAGGAATTTCCATGCGCCTGCTCGCTCTCATTCCGATGATCTTCGCACTCGGCTGCGCCACGGCAGTGGCGCAGCCGTTTTCGTTTGCCTCGCTTGAAGGCCAATGGCGCGGCCAGGGCACGTTCCGCGGCGCCCCCTCTGAAGTAAGCGCCACCATCGAACCGCTGTTCGATGGCGCGGCCTGGAGCCTCGACATCGACATCCGCTTCGCCGCCGCCAACGGCCAAGCCCAACGCTTCCAAGGTCGTGGCGGCTATGCCCTTCGCGCCGGCGCGCCGGTCGGCGGGTCGTGGGTCGACAATTTCGGCAACGCCTACGCGATCAATCCGCGCATCGAGGGTGACGCCCTGATCGTCGATTGGGGCCAAGGCGGCCGCAGCGAATATCGCATCGAGCCAGACGGCGATCTTCGCATCGAGGATTCCATCGGCGGCCGCAGCTTCGCCGTCGCGGAACTCCGTCGCGCGGAGTGATTCTTCATTCCGGACAAGCACCGATCGGTGCAAACCGCATCGGGATAATCGTTTCGGGGCTGTGAGGAGTACCGCGAGCCGGGCTCGAATCGCGGCATCTTCTGCCCATGTCGACCCCCGGTCTTACCCCCGTCCCGTCCAGCGATCCGCCGCGCGCCGCGCCCCATTCGCTGGAAGCCGAGCAGGCGCTGCTCGGCGCGCTCCTGTTCGACAACGAAACCTACAACCGCATCACGCCGCTGCTGCAGGATCGCCATTTCTACGATCCGGTGCACGGGCGCATCTTCCTCGCCTGCTCGGAAATGATCGCGGCCGGCAATCTCGCTGACGGCGTCACACTGAAGGAACGCTTCGCGCGCGATGGCGGCGTCAAGGAAATCGGCGGCGCGGTGTACCTGCTGAAGCTGATGGAGAGCGCAGCCCCCCTCTCCACCCAAGCGCAGAGCTACGCCGAACTGATCTACGATCTGGCGCTGCGGCGCGAACTGATCCGCGTCGGCGGCGTCATAACCGATCTGGCCGAGAACCCGCCTGACGGAAGCGCCGCGCGCGACATCATCGAAGAAGCGGAACGCTCATTGTTCACGCTTGCCGAGAGCGGCTCCGCCAACACCGGTTTCTCGCCGTTTTCGAAAGCGCTCACCACCTCGATCGAAAACGCCGCCGCTGCGTACGAAAGCACCAGCGACGTATCGGGCCTCGCCACCGGGTTTGAAGATCTCGACCGTATGTTGGGCGGCCTGCACGGCTCCGACTTGATTATTCTCGCCGGTCGCCCGTCGATGGGCAAAACCTCGCTCGCCACCAACATGGCGTTCAATATCGCCAAGGCCCGCCTCGATGCGCTCAAGTCAGGCGATTACGAGAATCAGCCCAACAAAGGCGGCGTGGTCGCGTTCTTCTCGCTCGAAATGTCGGCAGAGCAATTGGCCACCCGCCTCCTCTCTGACGCCGCAAACATCGAGTCCGACCGCATTCGGCGCGGCAAAATTCAGAAACACGAGTACGAAAATCTCGCGGACAAAGCCGCCGAACTGGCGCAATTGCCGCTCCACATCGACGAAACCGGCGCCATCGGCATCGCCCAATTGCAAGCCCGCGCGCGTCGCCTGCAGCGCACGGTGGGGCTCGACCTGATCATGGTCGACTATTTGCAGCTGGTGACGTCCTCGAACCGCAAGAGCGAAGGCCGCGTGCAGGAGGTGAGCGAAATCACCCAGGGTCTGAAAGCGCTGGCCAAGGATCTCAAAGTTCCGGTGGTCGCCCTCTCGCAGCTTTCGCGGCAAGTCGAAAACCGCGACGACAAGCGCCCGCAGCTCTCGGATCTGCGTGAATCCGGCTCGATCGAACAAGATGCGGACTCGGTCCTGTTCGTTTACCGCGAAAGCTATTATCTGGAGCGCACCGAACCCCGCGAAGGTTCGGAAGAGCACTTCGCCTGGCAGCGTCAAGTCGATGAATTGCGCAACCAGGCCGAAGTGATCATCGGCAAACAACGTCACGGCCCCATCGGCAAGGTGAAGCTCTTCTTTGACAGCCGCTACACCAGATTCGGAAACCTCTCCGCCCGCAGCTAGTCCTCGGCTCGCGCGACTGCGCATCGATGCAGGCGCGATCGCGGCGAATTGGCGTTTCTTTCAAAAGCGCGCCGGCGGCGCGGAGACCGCTGGCGTCGTTAAGGCCGATGGATACGGCCTCGGTGCGCCGCTCGCCGCGCGCACGCTCGCTGAGGCCGGCGCGCGCACATTCTTTGTCGCGACGTTCGGCGAAGCGATTGAAGTTCGCGCGGCACTCGGCGACGGCCCACGCATCTTCGTGCTCAATGGACCCAGCGCCGACGACGTCGCGCGCTACGCAGCATTACAACTGACGCCGGTGCTGAATTCACTCGCGCAGATATCGCTCTGGAACGCGCGCGGCGCAGCCGCGCTGCACGTAGACACAGGCATGAATCGGCTCGGGGTGCAGCTCGATCAGGTCGCCGCCGCCAATGCCGCGCTCACCGGCACAGACCTTGTCCTGCTGATGAGCCACCTCGCGTGCGCGTCCGATCTCGGGCATGCCATGAACGCGCGCCAGCGCGCACGTTTCGTGGAAGCGGCAGCGTCGTTTCCAAGGGCGCCGCTTAGCCTCGCCGCCTCCGCCGGCGCGCAAATCGGCGCCGATTATCAGTTCGACCTCGTCCGCCCCGGCATCGGCCTCTACGGCTCCGGCGGCCTCGACGCCAATCATCCCGCACTCGCAACCGTCGCCACCATCGACGCGCCAATCCTGCAAGTGCGCGACGTTCAAGCCGGCGAAAGTTTCGGATACGGCGCGACTTTCACCGCGCAAAAACCGATGCGCACTGCGACCGTCGCGCTCGGCTACGCCGACGGTTACTTGCGTTCCCTGGGCGGGCGCGGCTATGGCGTGATCGGCGGGGCCAAGCGGCCATTGCTGGGGCGCGTGTCGATGGACTTGGTGATCTTGGACGTGACCGATTGCGCCGACGCGCAACCTGGCGCGATGGTCGAATTCCTGGGCGCTCACGCACCGCTCGACGACATCGCCGCACGCGCCGAGACAGCGCCGTATGAAATCCTAACCACCTTCGCCGGCACAGTGCACAGACGCGGCGTGTCGGCATGAATCCGTTTGCCGCCATCGGTCGCGCTTTTCTGGCGCTGCTGGAAGAGATTGGCCGCTTCTCCGCCTTCGCGGGGCGGGCGGTGGCAGCGTGCTTCGCGCCGCCGTTCTTCGTTGGCCAGCTCGGCCGCCAATGCATGCAAATCGGCTATTTTTCGCTGCCAGTCATCGGTTTGACGGCAGTGTTCATCGGCGCGGCGCTTGCGCTGAACATCTATGTCGGCGGCGCACGCTTCAATGCCGAACAATTCGTGCCGAACATCGTCGTGCTTGGCATCACGCGTGAACTTGGCCCGGTGCTCGCCGGCTTGATGCTCGCCGGTCGCGTCAGTGCTGGCATCGCCGCCGAAATCGGCACCATGCGCGTCACCGAGCAGATCGACGCGATGTCGACGCTCTCAACCGATCCCTACAAATTCCTGATCGCCCCGCGCGTGCTCGCGGCGGTGCTGACATTGCCGGTGCTCGTCGCCGTGGCGGACATCATTGGTGTCATGGGCGGCTATCTCGTCGCTGTGAACAGTCTCGATTTCAACGGCGTCACCTATCTGCGCAACACGTTCGACTTCCTCCAGCCGCAAGACGTCGCACTCGGTCTCACCAAAGCGGCCGTGTTCGGCTTCATCATCGCGGTGATGGGCGCCTACCAAGGCTATCGCTCCAGCGGCGGCGCGCTCGGTGTGGGCCGCGCTGCAACCAACGCAGTTGTCGGCGCCATCGTGCTGATCCTCGCCGTCAACTATCTCATCACAGCGTTTTTCGTGGAGTGACGCGATGAGTATGGACATTTCAGTCTGGTCGCGAACCCCACCTAACTTGCCGAATGACCTCCCCGAGTCCGCCGGTTGGATCCGGGACGAATATGAGGCACATCCGTACTACACATTTGAGGCTGATAGTTGGCAGATCAGCGTCGGCAGCGCGCGTCGGCAATCCAATTCTAGCCCTGTAAAGTTGGACCCGCTTCTCGAGTATTGTTCGCACATCTCGCTAGCGCCGATCGCTGCGTCGAACGAAGGATACGCGTTTCTCGAGAGGGTTGTCAGAACGCTCACCAAGGCGAGCGACGGCTATTGGGAATCGCCGGGGGATGGCCGCTTCAATCGTTACGACCAAGGCGGCCCTTTCCTATGACGCTCAAACTCCAACTCGTCGGCCTCCGCAAGAAACTCCGCGGACGCCAGGTGCTCGACGGCGTCGATCTCGACGTCGCGCCGGGCAAATCGCTCGTCATCATTGGCGGCTCGGGCGTCGGCAAGTCGGTCACGCTGAAATGCGCGCTCGGGCTGATGAAGCCTGACTCTGGCGAGGTGCGCGTTGACGGTGTCGATGTCACCAGGCTCAAGCCGCGCGAGCGCGAGCCGGTGATGCGCAAGTTCGGCATGCTGTTCCAAGGCGGCGCCTTGTTCGACAGCTTGAGTGTTTGGGAAAACATCGCTTTCCGGCTGATCTACGCCGACAAGACGCCCCGTGCCGAAGCACGTGAACGCGCGATCGCAGTGATGCGCAAGGTGCGCCTCGCCCCAGAATTTGCGGACGTGAAACCGATCGAATTGTCCGGCGGCATGCAAAAGCGCGCAGGCCTCGCGCGCGCCATCATCGCCAAGCCCGACATCATTTTCTTCGACGAGCCCACCACCGGCCTCGATCCGATCACTGCTGACGCGATCAACGATCTCATCGTCGAGATGGTGAAAGATATCGGCTGCGCGGCAGTCTCGATCACCCACGACATGCCGTCAGCCCGCAAAATCGCCGACGAAATCGCCATGCTCTACGCTGGCAAGATTGTCTGGCGCGGCCCTGCCAGCGCCATCGACAATTCCGGCAATGCGATGGTCGATCAATTCGTCGCCGGTCGCGCCGATGGGCCGATCCAGGCTGTTGTGTAGGCAGCGAACGCCACGCTAGCTTGGCGCGATGAGCGCCCAACCGCCCCTGCGCGAACCCTATTACTTCGACAACGAGACCTATGGCTGGGCGATCGAGGATTGCCAACGCAATCTCATTGAAACGTTGGCGGGCTTCGTGCGCACGCCGCTCGAGTTCAAGGGCGACGCACACGGCCGTATCTGGCACTTCGGCGAATACTTCGCCGGCCGCGCGACGTTGCTCTTCACCTCAGACAGGGGCGACGGCCGCATCGAGCTCGAACCGCACGAGAGCGGCTGGGTGAAGGCCGAACTGTTCGTTGGCGACGACTTCAAGTTCCGCGTTTGGGTCGATGAACCCTACGAAGAGAAGGATTTCTGGCCCGACGCCGCCGACGGAATTGTTCCACCCAACGGCGATCCACAGGGCCGCATCTCCAAACGCGGCCGCTGGCTGCAGCTACAACGCGCACATTTTCCGAGCGTGCCCGCAGGCGACGGCGCGTGGTGGAGCGTCGAGGACACGCGCGACTAGCCGCGCAGCTTCAGCGCATCGGCAACGATTTTCGCGTGATCGAACGCAAGCTTCACATCGCGCCAATCCGTCACGAACGCGGCCTCTGACGCATCGTCGCCGCCGGTGACTTTCGTCGAGCGCGGCCGCACCAGAAATGCTGTGCTCACCGTGTGCCCTCGCGGGTCGCGCTTGGGATCAGAATAGACGCCAATCAATCGGACGATCTTGCCATCGACGCCGGTTTCTTCCTTGAGCTCGCGTAAGGCGGCCGTTTCGACATCCTCGCCATACTCGACAAAACCGCCGGGCAGCGCGAAGGCGCCCTTGAACGGCGCGCGGCCACGCCGGATCAGCAGCAGCCGGCTCGCGCGATCGAACACCACGCAATCGACCGTCAGAGCCGGCGATTTGTACGCCACCTCAAATCAACCGGGCGATCTTGTTGTCCAACGCCTCGGGCTTCGTCAACGGCGAGAACCGCGCCCGCACCCGTCCCTCGCGATCGATGAGGAATTTCGTGAAATTCCATTCGATGTCGCGCCCGCCGATGAAATTCTTCTTCGTCTGCGTGAGGTACGCATAAAGCGGATGCGCGCCCGGCCCTTTTACGTCGATCTTGGCGAACATTGGGAACGTGACGTCATAGGTGAGCGAGCAGAAATTCTTGATCTCTTCCGCATCGCCCGGCTCTTGGTGCTTAAACTGATTGCACGGAAACCCCAGCACCTCGACGCCCTGCGCCGCGTATTTGCGATGCAGCTTTTCGAGCCCCTCATACTGGTAGGTAAATCCACACTGGCTCGCGGTGTTGACGATCAACAGCACCTTGCCGCGAAACTCGCTCAAGCTCCGCTCACGCCCGTCGATGTCGCGCGCGGTGAATTCGTAAATGCTGGCCACGTCGCCTCCGTTAATCGCGATCTTCTACTTCATCGCAGCGTTTGGCGTTGATGTCGCGCGCTTCGCCGCCATCGGCGCGGGCAAGATGAGCGACGAGATCGTCCGTCACCGTCGCGCCGACATCGAGATTGTAAATCGTGGTGTCGGCGCCGAGCGCGCCATCCGCGCCCTGGACACGCGTGGTGAGCACCACCCGATTGTTGTCGCCCATCGCCCACGTCCCCGTGTGCGTGCGCACCATGTCATCGGAATAATCGTAGTAGGTCGCGCCGCCATCGGCCCGAAAATCCAGATCGAAAAGGCCGCAACTACGGTCGAACGACCAGAGACCGACCAGCGCCTCCGACTCCAAAACAAACGTCGCGCCCGCATTGCTCGGCGCATCGCTGGCGGGCGGCGGCTCTTCTTGACCGCACGCTGCGGCGAACACCGCGAGGACGAGTAGGATGCGGCGCATGCGAAACCTCCTGAGCCCAGCTATCCTAGCATTCGCGCAGGAGCCCGCTAGGCTTCGAGCAGAATCACTGCGGATATCGAGAACCGATGGCCAAGTCAGACCACATCTATACATGCCAAGCCTGCGGAGCGATTTGGCCCAAATGGGCCGGCAAGTGCGAAGCCTGCGGCGAGTGGAACTCTCTGCTTGAGGAAACCGCGCGCGCCGTCGTGCCTGGCGCCCTCGCCGCGCCCACCGGCAAAAAATCACGCGCGATCGACTTCGTTGAGCTCACCGGCGAAGCCGAGCCGCCGCAACGCATCGCCACCGGCATCTCAGAGTTCGACCGCGTCTGCGGGGGCGGCCTTGTGCCGGCGTCCGCCATTTTGATTGGCGGCGATCCCGGTGTCGGTAAGTCGACGCTGTTGCTGCAGACCGCCGCCGCCCTCGCGCGCACCGGCGCGATTACCGCCTACGTCACCGGTGAGGAAGCCGAGGCCCAAGTGCAGGAGCGCGCGCGCCGCTTGGGTGCCGCTGACGCGCCCGTGAAGCTCGCGGCGGAAACCGATCTGCGTAAAATTCTCGAAGGGCTGAAAGCGCTGAAGCCCGACGTGGTGATCGTCGATTCCATTCAAACTGTCTGGGCCGACGGCGTTGAAGCTGCGCCCGGCACGGTCGCGCAAGTGCGCGCCTGCGCGCACGAATTGGTGCGCTTCGCCAAGAAATCCGGCGCCGTTCTGGTGCTTGTGGGCCACGTCACCAAGGACGGACAGATCGCCGGTCCACGCGTGGTGGAGCACCTGGTGGACGCGGTGATCTACTTTGAAGGCGAACGCGGGATGCCGTTCCGCATTTTGCGCGCGGTGAAAAATCGCTTCGGCCCGACCGATGAAATCGGCGTGTTCGAAATGGTTGAAGCGGGCTTGGTCGAAACGCCCAACCCATCCGCGCTTTTCCTCGGCGCCAGCGGCGAGCGCGCCAGCGGCGCGGCGGTGTTCGCGGGCGTTGAAGGCTCGCGCCCAGTGCTTGTTGAAATCCAAGCGCTCGCCGCGCCGAGCGCACTCGGCACGCCACGGCGCACCGTTGTCGGCTGGGACAGTCCGCGTCTGGCGATGATCCTCGCCGTGCTCGAAACGCGCTGCGGCCTCAGCTTCGCGGGACGCGACGTGTACCTCTCGGTCGCGGGCGGCCTACGCATCACCGAGCCGGCGGCTGACCTAGCCGTCGCCGCCGCGCTCGTTTCATCGCTCACCGATATGCCGCTGCCGAAAGACTGCGTCGCTTTCGGCGAAGTCGCGCTCTCCGGCGAAATCCGCCCGGCCGGTCGAAGCGATTTGCGGCTGAAAGAAGCAGCGAAACTCGGATTCTCTTCCGCCTTCGCGCCGCCGCCAAAGAAGGGCGCCAAGCACGACGGCGTCAAAGTCCGTCCGGTCGCCCACATCGCAGATTTGGTTGCCGCGATTGCCGGAAAGCCTAGTTAGTCAGGCAGGTTTGTCCCTTGCCGCCATTGCGGCGCAGAAAGCCGACATAATAGTCCGCGTATTCGCCCGCCTCGGTCCGCAAGGCGTCGGTGGTCAGGAATTGCGCGATGCCATTTGTCCATGCGCTCGTGCATTGCGGCGGCTCGGCGCTGCTGTTGACGCAATCGATGAACGCACCGAACGCCAAACGATAGGCATTGAACTGATCGCGGTTCATAGGCGCGCCGTGCCCCGGCACGGCGGTGCGAAACGGCGTCGCCCACACATCATCAAGCGCTGCGCGCCACGCATTAGGGCACGCGCTTTCGAAGAACGGCGCGGGAAACGTCACCAGATCGCCCAGCACCGCGATCCGCGTGCGCCGGTCATAGAGCCACACATCAGCATCGGTCACCGCGCCCGCGGTGAGACGCACATCGAGCCTACGGCCCGCGATCCGCATGCGTTCGGCCTGTGTGATCGCGACGTCCGGGCGCAGCTGATCGCTGGCGTCCATCGTCGCCATGCCGTTTCGGATTTCGTCTTTGCGAATTTCCGGCACGTTCGGGTCTTCGAGCATCGCCCGCAATTGCGCTTCGTTGCGATTGATGCGGAGAAAGCCTTCCGGCGAGAGCGCGCGATCGATGGCGTTGGTCGTGTAGACGCGCGCGGCGGGAAACACCGCCTTGATGCGGCGGTTGCCGCTCGAATGATCCAAATGCCAGTGCGTGTTGAAGATCGCCGCGATCGGCCGGCCGCGCGCCTGCGCGAACGCAAGAATTGCGTCGGAGTGCCAAACGTGTCGGCCGGTGTCGACGACGATCAAACCCTGCGGCGCATCGAAGATCACCGTGTTCCCGTCCGGGCCTCGGTTGGGCAGAATCCCACCTGAAATGAGGGTCACGCCCCGCGTCAGCTCAACCGGCGGCGGCGCCGCTTCAACCGTGGCGGCCTGCAGCGCCACGGCCAAGATCAATCCAGCGACCATTTCGCCTCCCAAACCTCTGATTTCGAGCGTCCCAGGCCCGGTTAGCTGCCACACCCCGCCCGCGCCGCCAGATCACGTTCGACCAGCCGCCCGCCCACCACGACACGCTGCGCCGACGCGGTTGAGCAGGCTTTCTTTCCGTCGGCCCCCCGGTTACCACGAACGGGCAATCGCCCGCCCGGCTGGGGAGCGCGGGCGGCGGGAGCCGTCTTTGCCGGCTTCCGCGAAGCGGGGAGCGACACGTCATGGAAGCTTTTGGCATCACCTGGTTCGACCTCGCCGCCTTCGCGGTTTTGGGCCTCTCAGGCATCATGGCGTTCGCGCGCGGCCTGATCCGGGAGATTTTCTCGATCATCGCCTTCATCGGTGCGGCGATTGCGGCGGTATTCTTCGCTGGACTGCTTTCGCCGACTGTCGCGAGCTTCACCAATTTGAGCGGGTCGCTGGCGACTGTCGCTGCGGGCTTGCTGATTTTCCTGGTGGTTTTCATCGCCATTACGGTCGTGACATCGGCGGTCGCCAAGACGGCGCACCAATCCACCGAAATCGGCAGTTTCGACCGCGCAGCGGGCCTCGCCTTCGGCATCCTGCGCGGCGTGCTGGTGGTGGCGCTGTTCGTGCTGCTGCTGCGCCAAACCCAGGCCGAACCGAACGCCACCACTGCGGATCCGATGCAGGACGCTATTCGCGGCGCGCGCACCTATCCTATCTATGAAAGCGTCGCGAAGGGCCTGGAAGCAGTGCTGCCGCGAGCGGGCGCCCGCGCTCGTGATATTCTCGACCACCAGAAGGGCGAGTCGGCGCCCATTCCGCCAGCGGAACCAGCAAACGAGACGGCGCCGGCCGGAGCGCCCTCCAACTGAGGACCTGATGATCGCAGCGCGCCCACAATTGAAATTCGAGACGGCGCCGGATCCATCGGCAGATCGCGAAGAGATCGACAAGCCGCGCGAGGAATGCGGTGTGTTCGGCGTCCTCGGCAGCGACGAAGCCTCCGTGCTCACCGCGCTTGGCCTGCATGGCCTGCAGCATCGTGGCCAGGAAGGGTGCGGCATCGTCAGCTATGACGGCGAGCGCTTTCACCACGAGCGTTATATCGGCCTCGTCGGCGAGCACTTTTCCGGCGACGATGTTCCAAAGCGCCTGCCCGGTTTCGCCGCTATCGGCCACACCCGCTACGCCACACAAGGCGGCGCCGTGCTGCGCAACGTGCAACCGCTGTTCGCCGATATCGCCGTCGGCGGCTTCGCGCTGGCCCACAATGGCAACCTCACCAACGCCCGCGCGCTGCGCGAGCAATTGGTCGAGGATGGCGCGATCTTCCAATCGACGTCAGACACCGAGTGCGTGCTACAACTGATCGCCCGCTCGCGCCGCGCCAAGGTGGTCGACCGGCTGAGTGAAGCGCTGAAGCAATTGCAGGGCGCCTACGCGCTCGTCTGCCTCACCAACAACATTCTCATCGGCGCGCGCGATCCGCTCGGTATCCGCCCGCTCGTGCTGGGCGACCGCAACGGCGCGCCGATCCTCGCGTCGGAAACCTGCGCGCTCGACATCATCGGCGCCAATTTCGTGCGCTCAATTGATCCTGGTGAGGTCGTCACCATCACCCGTGCACGCGATGGCTCGATCAAGATCGACAGCCACTTCCCGCTGCCGCGTCAAGTCGCGCGGCCCTGCGTGTTCGAGTTCGTTTATTTCTCACGCCCCGATAGCGTCATCGATGGCCGCTCCGTCTATGATGTGCGCAAGCGTATGGGCATGCGGCTGGCCGAAGAGGTTCCGGCCAATGTCGACGTGGTCGTGCCGGTTCCTGATTCCGGCGTGCCGGCTGCGCTCGGTTTCGCGCAAGCCAGCGGCTTGCCGTACGAGCTCGGCATCATCCGCAACCATTATGTCGGCCGCACCTTCATCCAGCCCAAGCAGGAGACGCGCAACACCGGTGTGCGCATGAAGCATGCTGCCAACCGCGCCGTGCTCGCCGGCAAGCGCGTTGTGCTCGTGGACGACAGCATCGTGCGCGGCACGACATCGCGCAAGATCGTCCAATTGGTGCGCGATGCGGGCGCCAAGGAAGTGCACCTGCGCAGCGCCAGCCCGCCGATCCGCTGGCCGGATTTCTACGGCATCGACATGCCGACCCGCGAGCAATTGATGGCTGCGCGCATGTCGCTTGAGGAAATGACCGAAAGCCTTGGCGTCGACAGCCTCGGCTTTCTCTCGGTCGATGGCCTCTATTGGGCGATGGGCCAAGTGCGCAACGCCGACCACCCGCAATTCACCGATCATTGCTTCACTGGCGATTACCCCACGCCGCTGCTCGATTATTCCTCCGACCGCGCCACCAAGGATTTCCAGCTCTCGCTTCTGGCTGAGGCGGCGGAATGACCGACGCAGACCGGCGCGTCGCGCTCGTCACCGGCGCGTCGCGCGGCATTGGCCGCGCCGTAGCGCTTGAATTGGCGCGCACGGGTTGGCGCGTCGTCGCATTGGCGCGCAGCCAGAAAGCGCTGGAAAAACTCGACGATGAAATCACCCGCGCCGGCGGCGTGGTGACGTTGGTGCCCGCGGATTTGCGCGATGGCGACGGCATCGACCGCTTAGGCGGCGTGCTGCACGAACGCTTCGGCCGTCTCGATGGCCTCGCCGCCTGCGCCGGCATCCTCGGTCCGCTTTCGCCCGCGCATCAGCCGTCGCCAGGCACGATGGACGAGGTGATGAACGTCAATTTCATCGCCAATTGGCGTTTGATCCGCGCCATGCATCCGCTGCTGCGCCTCTCGCCGGCCGGACGCGCCGTGTTTCTCTCCTCCGGCGCCGCGCGCAATCCAAAGGCCTATTGGGGCCCGTACGCCGCCAGCAAAGCCGCGCTCGAAGCGCTCGTCACAAGCTACGCTGGCGAGCTCAACGTCACGCCGATCAAAGCAAACCTGTTCAACCCCGGCCCTGTCGCCACGGCGATGCGTGCGAAGGCTTTCCCGGGCGAAGATCCGCTCACGCTGCCCACGCCCGAAGACGTCGCCCCGTGTATCGCCGCGATGTTGAGCGCGGAGTATGCGACAAACGGAGCGCTGGTTCAGTTCAAGCAATGACGCAAACACGCGCTCCGTCATCCCGGACGCGCGGAGCGCGCTCCGGGACCCAGGGGCAGACGAGTTGCTCTAAGATCTCTGGATCCCGCCTCTCGCTGCGCTCAGACGGGATGACGTAAGCCGTGCGCTTTGACGCCATCATCATCGGCGCGGGCGCAGCGGGCCTTTACGCCGCGATGCACGCCGGCCGGCGTGGTCGGCGTGTGCTCGTCCTCGAACACAATAACGAGCCGGGCGCGAAAATCCTGATCTCCGGCGGCGGGCGCTGCAACTTCACCAACATCCACACTGCGCCGCATTGCTTCCTCGCCCAGAACCCACACTTCGCCCGCTCCGCCTTGGCGCGACACACGCCCAGCGATTTCATCGCCCTCATCCAACGCCATAACATCGCTTATTACGAAAAGACGCTCGGCCAACTTTTCTGCGAAGGTGCGCGCGCCTCACAGAAAATCGTGCGCATGCTGCTCGACGAATGCGCCGCCGCCCACGTCGAACTCCGCACCAGCACGCGCGTCAGCGCCGTTACGCGCGGCGAACGCTTCCGTGTTGAAACCAGCGCCAGCGCGTTCGAGAGCGAGACGCTCGTCATCGCCACAGGCGGCCTCTCGATCCCCAAACTCGGCGCGACATCCTTCGCCTACGACATCGCCAAGCAATTCAACGTACCTCTCGCGCCCACGCGCCCCGGCCTTGTGCCGCTTACCTTCAGCCCAAGCGACCTTGCCTGGATGGCGCCGCTCTCCGGCGTGTCCGCCGACATCAGCGCCCGCGCCTGCACCGGTCCCAGCTTCCGCGAAGCCGCGCTCGTCACCCATCGCGGCCTGTCCGGCCCGGCGATCCTGCAGGTGTCGTCCTATTGGCGAGACGGGGAGGAGATCGTCATCGACTGGCTGCCAGATGCGCCAGACACCGCGCTTGTCGATCGCAAACGCGCGCGCCCGAAAGCGCATATCAAAGCGGCGCTGGCCGAGACCTTGTCTGACCGCCTCGCCAGCGCGCTCAGCGCACCGCTACCACAAGAAATGCTCGGCGATTTGAAAGATGCGGCGCTGACAGAATCCGCGCGCGCGCTGAAAGCGTTCAGACTTACTCCTGCCGGCACCGAAGGCTACGCGAAAGCCGAAGTCACAACCGGCGGCATCGACACCGACGCGCTCTCACAACAAACCATGGAGACGCGCGCCGTGCCCGGTCTCTTCTTCATCGGCGAGGCCGTCGACGTCACCGGATGGCTCGGCGGCTATAATTTCCAGTGGGCGTGGTCGAGCGGATGGGCGGCCGGGCAAGCGGCTTGAGGCGCGCGCACTGCGTCGCTAAACTCCACCTCAGCGGGAGGGTGGCGCATGCGCAAATTTCTGATTGCTTTGGCTGTGACATGCGCGGCAAGCGCCCCCAGTTTTGCGCAAGAACCTGCGGCACCTGCACCTGAAGCCGCGGCGCCCGCCCTGGCGCCTGAAGCTGCGGCGCCTGCCCTGGCGCCAGAGCACGCTGGCGCGCGCGACGTTTTGCAAGCGCTTCTGATCGATTCCGGAATCATGGGGCTGGCCGTGGATCAGGCAATCTCGCAGATGCTGCCGGATCTACGCAACTCGATGTCCAGTTCTCGCCTCGGCCAAACCATCTCACCCGAGGCGCGCCAACGTATGGACGCCTACATCAATACAATGCCGACAATCCTGCGCGAAGAGATCGATGCCGTGCTGCCCGAGGTCGTCAATACATCGGCGCCGCGCGTCACAGCGCTCTTCAACGCGCGTGAGATGGAAGACATCGCCGAATTCTTCCGCGACGAGCGCCTGCGCACCTTGATGGCGCGCATGATCGCCGATCCAAACGCCGCCAGCACGTTCACGCGCGACGAAGAGCGCGCGCTCCGCCGCTTCGCAGGCACGCGCGGCGGACGCGCGTTCGGAACCAAAAGCGATCAGTTGATGGGCATCGTCCGCGACGGGCTCGAAAGTATCTCCGCGCCGCTGCAAGGGCGCCTTGCTGTGCGCGCGATTACCGGTATCTGCGAGGCATTGGCCGAGGAATGCCCACCCGGCGTGCGTGCGCTGGTGCCCGCGCCGACCTAACGCGCGAAGCGCTTGGCGATCAGCGCGATCGGTAAGCCCACACCGAACGCGTGGATCAGCAATCCGCCCACCAGGAATTGTCCTTCCGGATGATTGCCGCCCTCGACCGCGGACAGCGGCAACACAACGAACTGCATCAGCGCGAAAATGCCGAGCCCGTAGGTCACGCCTGACAGCAGCGGCCAGCGGTTCAGATCGGGGACCATGCGCGTCCATGCCACGAAGAACGCCGCCATGATGGTCGTGAGCACGAAGTGCATCGTCAGACCGAACGCGGCGCTGCTCCAGCCGCCACCGGTCGCTGCCTCGCGCCCCATCATTCCGGCCGCCACAGATTGGAAAATCCGCTGCGGCGGAACCTCGTACACGAGCCAATAATGCGCGCAGGCGTAACCGATATCGAGCGCGCCCGCGATCAAGCCGCCAAGCACGATCGCCAACACCCAACGCCCCATCTCAGCCCCCTTCGTCGAACGGGTTCTTTCCCTGCTTGACGATCAACCGCACCGGCGCTGCGTGCAGATCGAACGCCTCGCGGATGCCGTTGACGAGATAGCGCTTGTAGCTTTCTGGCAAATCATCTGCGCGTGAACACAGCATCACGAACGTCGGCGGACGCGCCTTGATCTGTGTGATGTAGCGCGGCTTGATCCGCTTGCCGTGCACGGCGGGCGGGGGATGCTTGCCCATGGTGGCGTGTAGCCACGCGTTCAGATCGCTGGTTTTCACCCGCGCGGTCCAATCGCCGTAGGCGTCGAGCACTGCTTTCATCAACCGGTCGAGCCCTACGCCCGAGAGTGCTGCGATCGTCACCAGCGGCGCGCCACGCGCTTGCGGCAGGCTTTCCTTCGCGACCAGCTTCAATTCCTCGAACGCAGCGCGCGTGTCCTCGATCTTGTCCCACTTGGCCAAGGCGAACACGAGCCCGCGGCCCTCGCGCACCACCAGATCGGCGATGGTGAGGTCTTGTTTCTCGAACGCTTCGCTGGCGTCCATCACCAGCACGCACACATCGGCGAAGCGGATCGCGTGCAGCGTCTCGCTCACCGACATACGCTCGAGCTTGGCCTGCACCTTGGCCTTCTTGCGCAGGCCGGCTGTATCGACGAGCCGGTATTGCCGGCCGCGCCATTCCCAATCGACAGAGATTGCATCGCGCGTGATGCCCGCTTCGGGCCCCACCAGCAGACGATCTTCGCCAATCAGCGCGTTCACCAAGGTCGACTTGCCGGCGTTCGGGCGGCCGATGATGGCGATGCGGATCGGCTTCTGCGCTGCCACAACTTCGGCTGGCGCTTCTTCGGTCGCCGCTTCTGCCACAGCCAACACGGCATCTCGTTTGCGCGGGCGCTTGCGCACGACGCGCGCTTCGGCGCCAGACGCCGCGACAATCGCGGCGTAGAGCTCGGCCATGCCTTCGCCATGCTCGGCGGACAAGCCAATCGGCTCACCCAGCCCGAGACCGTAGGATTCATTGAGACCGGTCGTTCCGGCCCGGCCCTCGCACTTGTTGGCGACCAGCACCACCGGCTTGTCAGCGCGCCGCAGCAGCGCCGCGAACGTCTCATCGAGCGGCGTGATGCCGACGCGCGCATCAATCATCAGCACGACGACATCGGCGTCGGCGATCGCCGCTTCGGTCTGCGCCCGCATGCGCGCTTCCAGCGACGCGTCGCGCACGTCTTCGAACCCAGCGGTGTCGATCAGCGTAAAATCGATGTCGCCCAGCCGTCCGTCCGCCTCGCGCCGATCGCGCGTGACGCCCGGCGCGTCATCGACGATGGCGAGCTTCTTGCCCGCCAGCCGATTAAACAGCGTGGACTTGCCGACATTCGGCCGACCGACAATGGCGAGCTTCAACATTTCAGGATCAGGTATCGGGTGTCAGGACTCAGGTATCAGGTGTCAGTTGTCAGTTGTCAGGAGCGCAGGTCAGGGATCGGACCGCAGAGTTGCGATAAGGCCGTTGAGCATTCGAGCGACTTCGCCAAATCTGGCATCCAAGTCGCTGAATTGCTCCTCACTCAGATACCCGAGATCCTTGGCGAAGTGACACCACAATCGGCTTTCGTCGGCGCTTCCCAGTGCGATCAGTACAAATCGCTTGAATTCGGCCTTCGACCCCTGCTGTCGGCCGCGGCCCTCCGCCAGGTTGGCACAGATTGACTTGCTTGACCGTCGAAGCTGGCTGGCCAGTTCGTACTGCTCATGTTTGGGAAATGTCATCGCGAGGCGATGAGCATCAAGCGCCACCGCATAGGCCTTTGTGAAAACCGCCAGGTCCCAAATCGACGGTGCACTCATTCGACACCTGACAACCTGAGACCCGACACCTGGGACGTTAACGAAGAACCACCAGACGTGCTTCGTCGGTCACCAGGTAAATCTGGCCGTTCGCGGTGATCGGCGGGATGAACACCGGCTTGTCGAGGTCAGTCTGGGCGACGATGGTGCCGTTCTGCGGCGCGACGCCGACGACTTCGCCCAGCGAGTTCGCCAGCACCAAATTGCCACCGACCAAGATCGGGCCCGACCACGACACGCGATCTTCGCGGTCAGCTTCGTCTTCGTAGCGGCGCAGCTGCACCACCCAGAACACCCCACCGGTCGTCCGATCGAACGCCGCGAGTTCGCCATCGACGCTCACCGCGAACACGGAATCGCCCGACACCACTGGCGTCTGCGTCGACGCGAACGGGCGCGCCCACACGCGTTGACCACTGCGGATATCGAGCGCCGCCAAGATGCCCGAATGGCTCGCTGCGTACACGAAGCTGCCATCCACGACCGGGCGGCCAGCGATGTCGTTGATCGCCGACAGCGACGTGAAGCGGCCGGTGCGCGACAGCGAATCCGTCCACAGCCGCCGGCCATTGGCCGTGAGCAACGCCGTGAGTTCGCCAGAAGCGAACGGCGCGATCACCGTGTCACCGTCAACCGCCACGCTTGACGCAGAGAGAATACGCGCCGGTTCGGCGATGGCTTGGTGCGTCCAGCTGATTTCGCCGGTGTTGACGTCCATCGCCACCAATTCGCTGTCGTTGGTGGTGGCGAACACGCGCCCACCCGCAACCGTCGGCGCCGAGTGGAACGGTGCGCCCGCCGCCGTGCGCCACACTTCGTCGCCGCTGTTGGCGTCGAGCGCGACTGCAAAACCGAAGCCGGTCGTCACGTAAACGCGCCCCGCCACGGCGGCGACGCCGCCTCCGCGCGCGCCGCGATCGCGGCCTTCTTCGGGGCGCAAGCGCTTGGACCACAATTCATCGCCACTCTGCGCGTCGAACGCGTGCACCCGGTGCTCGGCGTCGAGGAAGAACAATTTGCCTTCCGAGATCACCGGCGGCGCCGCCAAACGCGAGCGATCGTCAGAACCGGCGCCCAAATTGGCGCGCCACGCGATATCGAACGCACTTGTTCCAGTGGCGCTCGGTGGTGAATTGTCCGCGGTGCCGCCCGGCTGGTTCCAATCAGTCACCAAGGTCGGCGCCGGCGTCTGCGGACGACGCGACGCGAGCGCGGGATCGGCCGCCAATTGCTGCTCGAACGTGAGGATCGAAACCCGCCCGTCCTGCGGCGCGGTTTGCGTCGGCGTATTGTCGTCGTTGAACGGATTCACCGCATCGCCGATGCGCGACACGGTCGAGCATGCCGATAGCGTGGCTGCGGCCGCGAGCAGCGCAGTGATCGGACCCAAACGGCTCATTCATTTTCTCCCTGCGGCGTCGCGGACGGCGCCGCGGCGGCGGCGTCATCGCCGGCTGCGGCTTCCGGCGCGGGGCCAAGAACTGCGAGCGCGAGCTGCGCACGTTGGCGGACAGATTCAGGCGCATCAAAGGCAAGCGCGATGGTGTCGAGGGTCGAGCGCGCCAGCACCACGTCGCCGGCTTCCCAAGCTTCGATCGCCAGCAGCTCTTGCGCCAGCACACCCATTTGACCGCCAGCTTCGATGATCGGCTGCACGCGCGCTTGCACGGCGGCCAAGTCCTGGCTTTCGGCGACGATGTAAGCGGCGCGCAATTGCGCAGTGGCCTTCATCAGCGGATCGCGCGCGGCTTCGGCGGCGGCGTCAAAGCCAGCCAAAGCGCCTTCGAGATCGCCCTGCATTTCCAACACGCCGGCGCGTTCCATTTGCGCCATCACGCGATAGGTGCGCGGGCCTTCGCCGGACAGCGTTTCAAACGCCGCCTTCGCATCTTCGAGATTGCCGCCGCGCGCCAATTCCTGCGCCGCGACGTAAGCGTCAGCTTGGGCGCGCGCCGCGGTCTGTTGTTGGTTGCGCCAGACTTGCCAGCCGCCAATGCCAGCCAGCACGACCACCAGCGCGACGACCACCCAGATCCCGTATTGCTTGGTGAGCGTGACCATGCGGTCTTCGCGCACGCGCTCGTCGACTTCCTGAATAAAACTGTCGGTTTCGTTGCTCACGCGCCCATCCTGGCCTTCAACTCGGCCGTCTCGCCCGGCTTATCCGCCGCGCCCCCCGGAAAATCGGCGGCAAGCTAGCCGCGCTTGTCGCTCCCGGCAACGCGCGGACGCTGCGGCGCTCCGCCCGGCTTGAGCACGTACGTCTCGGCTGCGGCAGGAAAACGGCGGGCGCGCACGTCAGCCGCGTAGGAACCGGCTGCCTTGTCGATGACCCCCTTCAGATCCGCATAGCGGCGGACGAATTTCGGGGTCCATTCGAACAGACCAAGCATGTCGTCGGTGACCAAAATCTGCCCGTCGCACTGGGCCGACGCGCCAATTCCAATGGTGGGGGCCTTCACGGCGGCGCTTATTTCGGGGGCGAGCGCCTCGTCGACGCCCTCAACCACGATGGCGAACGCACCCGCGGCGTCAGCGGCCCGGGCTTCGGCCAAAACCGCCTCCCGCTCCTCAACAGTGCGGCCCTTGGCGCGGAACTTCCCGTCCACGTTCACAGCCTGGGGCCGCAGGCCCACATGGCCCATCACCGGGATGCCACGCTCGACCATGAAGGCGATGGAGGCGGCCACGGACGGCCCGGACTCAACCTTCACCGCTTGCGCGCCAGTCTCTTTCAGTATGCGTGCGGCGTTGGTGTAGGCGATCTCGGGGCCGGCCTCGTAGGAGCCGAACGGCATGTCCACCACCACCATCGCCCGCTGCGACCCACGCATCACTGCCTGGCCATGCAGGATCATCATGTCGACGGTGACGCCGACCGTGTTTTCCATCCCGTGCACCACCATGCCGACGGAATCGCCGACCAGAAGCAGATCGCAATGGGGATCGAGCAACTCGGCCATCGGCGCGGTGTAGGCGGTCAAACAGACCACCGGATCGACACCTTTGCGGGCGCGAATTTCAGGCGCCGTGATGCGGCGGATATCGGAATGGCGCGACATTCGGGCTCCTCGGAAAACCCACGTATGACAGGCGTTTATGCAAGCACGCGCACGCGCGCCAGCCCTGTCGCCTTAGAGGAGCCTATTCTTGTGCGTTGCGAAAAGCCACTGCGCCGCCGGCCAAAGCCGCGCTCACCAGCAGCACTTGCGTCAGGCCTGCGCCCATCGACTGAGCCATCCCGGTGAGTGACACCGGCGTCCCGCCGCTCAGCGCGCCATGCGCGCGGGCGAGTTCAAGGCCGGCCGTCGCCGCCAGATCCGGCGCCATGCCCGCCAGCATGCCCCAAAGCCCGTACGCCACCGCAACCACGGCGATGCCGAGCGCGGCCATTTGGAAGCCGAAGCGCGACTGCGCCAGCTTTTCCGTGCGCGCCACGCGCTGCGTGATCGCTGCCGTGAACCCGTCATCGACCGGCTCGGGGGCTTCCGCGAAGGAGCGCTTCAGGAGGGCGTCAAAGTCGTTCATCAGGCCGCCTCCAACATGCGGCGAAGTTTTTCAGTGCCCCTAAGAACGTGGGACTTAACGGTGCCTAGGGGAAGCCCCGTCATGTCGACGATTTCAGAATGACTCAGACCCTCACCGTGATTCAAGGTCACACATAGCCTTTCCGCATCTGAGAGCCTCGCCAAAGCCCTTTCTAGGTCGATCTTCGCTCCAGCTGCCTGTTCAGGAGATGAATCCTCAGCGGCGATTGGATGCGCTGCGTCGTCAATTTCCTCAAAAATCGCCTTTTGCTTCCGTTTGGCCATGAGGAACGTGGTCACCGCGATCCTCCTGAACCAACCCGGAAAGGCCGCCGGGGTTTCCAAGTCTTTCATCCGGTCCCAGGCCTTCATGAACGCCTCCTGGGCCAAGTCGTCGGCTTCAGCCGCGCTCTGGCACATTCGGCGCAGCAAGGCTCTCGCCCAGCCCTGGCGGCGCTTTACCAGCTCGCCAAAAGCCGCCTGGTTCCTGGCTTGAGAGGCGACGATCAGAGCCGCCTCGCTCGCCGCCGCCAGGTCTGAGAACCCCCGCGCCGCCACGCTTCACCAATCTCAGCCTTTATTTTTCGAGGAATAATCCACGATCGCGAGGAGGATGAAGGCGATCCCAAGGGCGCCCAGAATGGCGGCCGCTTTGACCATGCCGTCACCGACCATGCCGTCCATGCCGTTGCCCAGGAAGCTGGCGGCGATGAACCCGCCGGCCAACGCCAGCAGCACCACCCCGCTGCCGAGGGTCCGGCGCGGCCGGTCCGGAGCGACAGTTTGCTTGGCTCCTTCGCTGAGCTGCGCGAGCACTGCCGGATCGAGGGTTTGGCCCTTTTCCAGCGCTTGCGAGATCAGCGCGTGAGCGGATTGCTTGGTCTTTTCCTTGAGCCAAATCGGCACCAGGATTATCGCCCCAAGAAACAGAAAAAACACCAAAGGAACAAAGGCATCGGCACCCATTTTCGTTCACTCCAAAAGCCCGCTGAGGGCTTGCCCCATTGCCGATATAGATGCGCGCCGGTCCGATTTTGGATGCGCCGCGTCCGCGAAGATTACAGCGCCCCTGCGCCACCCGTCACCGCACACGTCGCCTTACCCGGAGTCGCGCCCTCACGCCCCGATTCGACCCTAGCCGAACAGATCCTCGTAGGCTTCCGGCTTGAAGCCCACCTTGAGCTTGCCGCCAACATCAAGCACCGGCCGTTTGATCATCGAGGGCTGCGCCAGCATCAAGGAGATCGCTTTTGAAGCGGTGAGCCCTTCTTTGTCCTTGTCAGGCAAACCACGAAACGTCGTGCCAGCGCGGTTCAGCAGCACCTCCCAGCCGACAGCCTTCTCCCATGCTTGCAGCCGTGGGCGATCGATGCCGGCGATCTTGTAGTCATGAAACGTGTGGGCGACGCCGTGATCGTCCAGCCAAGCGCGCGCCTTCTTCATCGTGTCGCACGCTTTGATGCCGTAGATCGTCACGCTCTTCGCCATCAGAATCTCCCGCGCACACTTTGGCGCGCGCGAAGACGATCGCAAGCGTCAGCCCAAGCAGGCGGCTACCAACTCGTCGAATGCGGCCCCGCCGCGGATTGGATCGGCGACCGGCAGCTGCATCTCCGCTTTGGTGCGCGCGATCACGGCGTGCCCGTCAGCTTCGCTCAGGCGCGACGTGTTCAACGCGATGCCGGCGCAGCGGATCGCCGGATTGGTGCGCGCGCCGAGGCGCAATGTGAGATCGATCGCTTCGCGCAAATCCGGCAGCGGATAGTTCGGGTATCCCAGCACGCTCGTGCGTGCGGGATCATGGCAGAGCACGATCACGTCGGGCTGGCTGCCGTGCAGCAGCCCCAACGAAACGCCTGCATACGCCGGATGAAACAAAGAGCCCTGGCCTTCGATCACGTCCCAATGATCGGCCGCATTGTCTGGACTTAGCATCTCCGCCGCGCCCGCTTCAAAATCGGAAACCACCGCATCCATCGGCATGCCGGCGCCGGCGATCATGATTCCGGTTTGTCCAGTGGCGCGAAAATCCGCTTTTAAACCGCGCGCCACGAAGGCGCGGGTGAGAGCGAGCGCGGTGTATTTCTTCCCGAGCGCACAATCGGTGCCCACCGTCAGCAAGCGCAACCCAGTGCGTTTGCTCCCCGACGCGATGGGGATCGGCGACGGCGGCGTGCGCACATCGATCAATTTCCGCCCCAGCGCACGCGCGGTTTCATTCAGCACGGCGATATCGTTGAGTTTGGCATGCATGCCGCCGACCAGATCGAGGCCTGCGTTCAAGGCGTCCACCAACGTCGCGATCCAATGATCGGGGATCAGTCCGCCCGGCGTCGCAACTCCGATCACCAGAGCCCGCGCGCCGGCGGCCTTCGCCTGCTTCGGGCTCATCGCCTTCAGGCCAACGCTGACGCCGCCAGGCAATGTGTGCTCGCCGATGCATCGCTCGGGCGCCCAATCGCGAAGCCCAAGAGCTGTCTTGGCGTAGCCGATCTCGCTCACGTCACCCAAGAACAAGAGATAAGGAAACGGCAGTTCGGTCACGCTGGGCTCGCTTTTCATTTTTCTTCGTTGGCGCAATCAGCCGACGCTGACGCGCCGCCGCTCGGCATTCACCTCAGTGAGCGCCGCTTTGCCGTTCAAGCGTTCGGCGGCGGCGATCAATTGCGCTTCCGCACCCGTGCAGATCGACAACACGCGGCAGGGCGCATCACCGACAGCGATGTAGGCGTGGCCCATGCCGCTATCGAAATAGATGGAATCACCAACATTCAGCCGCACCGGCGCGTAGAGCGCGGTGTAGAGATCCACCACGCCCTCAAGCACGAAGGCGAATTCCTCTCCCGGATGGGAGACAAGATCGCCAAATTCCTCGAGCGTCCGGGCCCGGATTTCAGCGATCACGGGGATGAAACTCTTATTGAGCAGGTCGGCGGCGACGTAGAGGTGACCGTAATTCTCAGTGTCGATCGACCGGCCCTCGCGAGCGCGGGTAATACTGCGGCGCCCTGAGATGGTGTGCTGCGGCGGCGCATCCTCGCTGCCGAACAACCGCGAGATATCGATCTCCAACCCTTTACTCAGAGCCGCGAGCTTGTCGTAAGTCAGTGAAATCTTGTCGTTTTCCACTTTTGACAGGGTCGAGACGGGCAAACCGGTTCGGGCGCTCGCCTCGGCAAGCGTCCAGCCAAGACGCAACCGATGCTCCTTCAGCACCGCCCCCGGCCGCGCTGGCGACCGCCCGCCCATGTCCGACATCAGAAACTCCGTTTCGGTAAGAATACCGCCAATGGAGCGCAAAGGCCACGCCCTCAGCTAAATTTTCCCGAATCGGGCAAACCCGTTGCATTATCGGCAAATGTGGTATGGAGTGAACCAAAGACGGGACGGGGCGATCTGCGCCGCGTCACCGCAGAGGGGGAGATTGTCCATGCTCGGCCGGTTCGCATTCGCATTGCTCGCGTCCGCATCATTCTTGCCGGCGGCTTCGATCGCCTCGGCGCAAGAGGCAGCGACGGAGGCCGACATCGTCGTAACCGCGCAGAAACGTGAAGAGCGTCTGCGCGACGTGCCGCAATCGATCACCGCGATCACCGCTGAATCGCTTGAGCGGCTGCAAGCCAACGATTTCTCCGATTATGTCGCGCACGTGCCGGGCATGACCGCCGTCGGCGGACAGGCCGGCAATTCGCGCATCACCTTGCGCGGCCTCAACACAGGCGGCGTCGCCTCCACCGTCGGCATCTATGTCGACGAAACGCCGTTCGGCTCCAGCACTTCGCTTGTGAACGCGGCGGCGCTCGCGCTCGATCTCGACCCGTTTGACGTTCAGCGCATCGAAGTTCTGCGCGGCCCTCAAGGCACGCTCTACGGTGCGAACACTTTGGGCGGCCTGCTCAAGTTCGTCACCACCGCGCCTTCGCCGGATGCCTTCTCCGCACGCGGCGGCGGCTCGGTGGAATCCACCGAAGGCGGCGAGATGAGCTGGGCGGCGCGTGCGCTCGTCAATATCCCGCTCGGCGATCAAGCGGCGTTGCGTATCAGCGGCCTGCGTCGCTCTACCGGCGGCTACGTCGATGATCCCTCGCGCAGCCTCGAAGACGTCAACGGCGTCGAAACAAGCGGCGTCCGCGCGGCGTTTCTGTTGAACGCCACCGAAAACCTCACTTTCCGCCTCTCGGCGCAAGTCCAGGACATCGACAGCGAAGCCACCGACACCGTCGGCTATTTCCAATCACCGCTCGCGCCGGTTTCGGGCGACACCGATCAGGTGAGCCCGTTCGACGTTTCGTCCGACGTCACGTATCGGATTTTCAACGGCACAATCGACTGGGATCTCGGCTGGGCGTCGCTCGTTTCCTCATCCAGCTACAGCGAGCTTGAGCAGCACCATCTGGAGGACGGCACCCTCGCCTTCGGCACGCCGTCGTTCCTCGTAGAGGACATCCCACAAGATAAGTTCACGCAGGAAGTTCGCCTCGCTTCCAATCCGTCGGACACGTTCGAGTGGATCCTCGGCGCCTTCTACACGCAGGAACACGGCCTGCTCGATCAGGAAATCTTCTTTGGCGTGCCGCCTGGCACCGTAACCGGCCTGACCGCGACGATCGATTCCGAATACCAAGAGACAGCGGTGTTCGGCGGCTTCACCTATCACTTCACGCCGCAATTCGACGTCAACGTCGGCGCGCGCTACGCGCGTAACGAACAATCCATGATCCAAGGCGGCACCGCCGTCTCCAACGGCACCGAAGAATCGTCGGACTCCGCCGTCACCTACTCGATCGCGCCGCGCTTCCGCGTAAGCGACCGCACCATGCTCTACGCGCGCCTCGCCACCGGCTATCGCCCAGGCGGACCCAACATTCTCGGCGTGCCGAGCGTGATCCCGGCGACGTTCGATCCCGATCAAACGACCAATTACGAGATCGGCGTGAAAACCGATCTGATCGACGGCGTGCTGACCGTCGACGCCGCCGCCTTCTACATCGATTGGAGCGACATCCAGTTGCTCGTGTTCGATGGCGCCGTCGCCGGCAACGCCAATGGCGGCTCCGCGGTGAGCCAAGGGCTTGAATGGAGCGCCACGCTGACGCCGTCAGAAGGCCTCACCTTCGTTTGGTCAGGCGCCTACACCGATGCGCACCTCACCGACGACACCGACCCGGTCGTCGTTGGCGGCGCCGATGGCGACCCGCTTCCTTACGCACCGGAATGGGCGAGCACCGTCGATGTGTCCTACGAGTGGAACATTGGAAATGCGTCAGCTTACGCCGGCGGCGCCTGGCGCTATGTCGGCGAGCAAGCCAACGCCTTCCCGGGCATCGGCGGCGTCGTGCACGGCGCCGAGCAAATCGATCTGCCGAGCTACAACGTGTTCGATCTGCGCTCCGGCATCGACTTCGACAATTTCTCTCTCGAGCTGTTCGCGAAGAACGTAACCGACGAACGCGCAGTGGTTCAGTTCGGCGGCTTCGGTGAAACTCTGCCGGATACGTTGGGCTCGCCGAACGGCGGCGCCGTGTTGTTGCGCCCGCGCACGATCGGCATCGGCCTGACGGCCCGTTACTAGCCTGGGGAGGCTAAGCAGGCGGCGCGGTTCGCGAAAGCGCCGCACCGCCTGCGCTTCTCGCTTCGATCATCACCCAAGTCTTTACCTCCCCGCGCCGCGCAATCGGCGCGGTTTCTTTTAGCAGGGGTGACGCAACACCCGCCCTGCCCGCGCCGCGGTCGGGCCACTTTCGTCGAGCGCGACTTCGCCGTTGACGATCACGAAGTCGATGCCGATCGGCTGCGCCAGCGCATTGTCCCAGCTCGCAACATCGTCGATGCGCTCCATATCGAACACGACGACATCGGCGCGCAGGCCTTCGCGCAGCACGCCACGATCGTTCAAGCCCATGCGCGAGGCCGGCCACGACGTCATCTTGCGCACCGCATCCTCGAGCCTGAGCACCGGGCGGCGGTGAACATATTCAGCGAGAATACGCGGGAACGTGCCATTGCCGCGCGGATGCGAAAGTAGGCCCGTATTCGGCTGCGTGCTGTCGATCGCGTCGGCGTCCGTGCCAATGCTCACCCAAGGCTGACGCAAGCCAAACTCGACATCGCGCTCGTCCATCAAGAAGAACAACGCGGTCGCGGGGTTCGGCAGCGCTTCAAGCACGATGTCCCACGCCACATCAGCCGGATCTTGGCCGAGGTGTTGGGCGATGGCGGCGATATTCTGCCCTTGATAGGGCTCGAACCGCGCGCTGAAAGCATTGCCCAGCACGACGCGATCCCAACCGCCCGCCGCGTGCACCAAGTTCGACCACCCAGGCAGCGAACCTTGCGCCACCTCGCGCTTCAAACGCGCGCGCACGTTCGGATCGCGCAGGCGCTCGTAACCCCGCGCTTCGCCATCTGCGAACACCCAGTTCGGAATGGTGATCGAAAGCCCCGTCCCGCCGGCCGTGTAAGGGTACATGTTGGCCGCGACATCGATTCCGCGTGCACGCGCGGCCTCGATCGCCGCCACCGCCGCCGGCATCAGCTCGCCGAAGCGCGGCGCGTAAGCGGCTTTGAGGTGATAAATCTCCACGCGCACGCCGGCTTCCTCACCGATCCGCACGGCCTCAGCGATGCCGTCAAGCAGGGCTTCGCTCTCGTTGCGCATGTGGGTGGCGTACATGCCATCGCATTGCGCCGCGACGCGCGAGAGCTCAATCAGATCCTCCGTGCTTTGGAAGCTCTGCGGCGGGTAAATCAACGCGGTTGAAATGCCGAATGCGCCGGCGCGCATCGCTGTCTCGACCTCACGGCGCATCACCTGCATCTGCCGGCGCGACGGGCGCCCCGCGCGATCGCCCATGGCGACGACGCGCGCTTGCGCGGCTGCGTAATAGGTGCCGAAATTGACCGCGATGCCTTGGCGTTCCAATCGATCGAAATAGGCGCTGAGCTCAGCTGCGGCCACTGGCGTACCGGATTCGCCCGCGATCAACGTCGTCACGCCCATGCGCAGCTTGTTCTGCGCGGACCCGTCGCGCTGCAGCACCTCGCCGGACTGATCCTGCATATCGATGAAGCCCGGCGAGACGTAGCGCCCGCGCGCATCGATCTCGCGCGCGCCACGCGCGCTGACCGCGCCGATGGCGGCAATGCGTCCATCGTCAATCGCGACGTCGGCCAGAACCCACGGATTGCCGGCGCCATCGAGCACACGTCCGTTGCGGATGACGAGGTCGTAGTCCTGCGCCGACGCCGCTGACGCCAACGCAAAGGAAGCCGCCAGCGCAGCCAGCACTCTCACCAACATGAAAGCTCCTTACTCCGCAGCAACCGGCCGGAAATCGAGATCTTGATAGTCGAAGCTGAAATCCGCCAGCGGCGACACCGCCCGCATGGCGATGCGATCGACGCCGCCGTCCGCGGTGAGCGCGAACGTAACGTAAGCCGGCTCGATCAGCCGATCGCGCCAATCCACGCGGAAGGTGTCGTACTGCCAATGCGTCAGCGTGCCGACCATGCCAGGCGTTTGCTTGAAATCGAGCGTCAGCGCATCGCCTTGCTGCGTGATCGAAATCGGTCCGTACCAGGCGTCGGCATAATTGCCCGCATAGCGCGCCAATGGCAGCGACGGCCCGATCTGCGCCGGCGCAGCGCTTTGCGTTTGCAGGAATGCCACTGCCCGTTCGTCGCGCTGGCGCACCATTTCGCGCCATGCCGCCGACCAATCGTAATACGGCACGCCGAGATAATGATCGAGCAGCTCATAGGCGATCCCCAAGGCTGCTTCGCCATCCTCGCAATTGATCGCCACGGAGAAGCCGACATTGCGCTCGGGGATCAGCATGATGATCGATTGCGCGCCGAACACGGCGCCGGTGTGCATCATCAGCCGATGCCCACGATAATCGCGCTCTGTCCAACCCAGCGCATAACTTTGAAACTGCGGCGTCGAAGCGGCCACCGGCGGCGGCGCTTGGCCAATGGGGATATGGACGCGCGGCGTCCACATCTCGCGCGACGCCGCTTCGCTGAACAAGCGCCCCGAACCTCCCGGCAAGGCGCCTTTGGCCAATTGGATCGCGATCCAGCGGCCCATGTCGTTTGCGCTGGCGGCAATCCCGCCAGCTGGCGCTGCATTGGCGCCAAGCTCCGGATCGAATTCAGCGCGGCCGCTATCGTCGAGCATTTCTTGATCGCCCATGCCGTGCATGGGCCCGTTGCGACGCGCGTGCGGCCAGGCGCGATTGCGGGTGCGGCGGCGCTCGACGCGATCGGATGTCGAAACCCGCATGCCGGCAGCGCGCAACACATGCTCGCGCGTGAACTCTTCCCACGTTTGCCCGCTCACTTCCTCGATCAATTGCCCCGCCACTGCGTAAAGCACGTTGTCGTAGGCGTAGTCGCTGCGAAAGCTGGTCGCGGGCTCAATGAACCGCAGCCGGCGCACAGTTTCCGCGCGGCTGATGTTGGAGCGCGGCACAAACAACAGATCGCCGGCGCCAAGCCCTAGGCCGCTGCGGTGCACGAGCAAATCGCGCACCGTCATCTCGCGCGTCACCCAGGGATCATACATCTGGAAGCCCGGCAGATGATCCACCACGCGGTCGCCCCAATCGAGATCACCGCGATCGACCAGCACCGCGAGCGCGGCCACCGTGAACGCCTTACCCACCGAGCCAAGCTGAAAGATCGTGTCGCCATCGACGCGCTCGTTCGTGCCCAGACGCCGCACACCGTATCCGTGCGCCAACGTCACGCGCCCATCTTCCACGATGGTCACCGACATCCCCGGCACGCCCACGGCCGTGCGGATTTCCTCCACGCGCGCGTCGAAATTCGCTGGCGGATCGGCGAACGCCGCGCTCGCGAAGCTTGCGGTTAGAACGAATGCGGCCAAGCCGGATTTCAGTGCGTGTGCCATCTGCGCCCTCTCAAATCGGTTGCGCGCGCCGCGCGCGCATCAGCCGCCAACCACCCACAAGCAGCAGCGGCGCGACGAAGATCGTAACGATGGTCAGCGCCAGGATCCGATACCCCTGGCCGATCAGATCAACCAAGCCAACGCGGTCCGCCAGGAAAATCGAACCGATCAGCACCGCGCTGGCGATCAGCAGCCGCGCGCGCGGCGAAAGCTCTTTCTTCCGCGCCGCACGGTAGGCGCCGGCGATGCGCTCGTTGAACGCATGCACGCTGCCCGCGCCGCTTTCCAGCAGCGCCGAAAAGATCATCAGCTGAAACAGCATGTGGAACACCGGCAGATTGAGCTGCCGCAACAGATAGTCGGACGGCAACGTCTCAGCGCCGATCTGCGGGTAGAACGCGATCATGCAGATGAAGAACAGCAGCGCCGGCCAAATCGCCAGCGGCCCGGCGACGAGGCCGGCGATCAGCGCATCCTTGTTGCTGGTCAGATGGCGCACCACCGGCAAGATCACGATCGCCCCAATGATATTGTAGCCCGCATAAGTCAGGCCGCCCAACACCCAGCCGTCGCTGGGCGCGGGTTGCGCAAAATTCTCCACCACGCGGTCGCCAAACGTCGACAGCGCAAGCACCACGAACAGCGCGTAGACCCCGTAGAGGAAGATCGTCACCCACTTGAACAAGCGCTCGACCGAGGCATTGCCGAACGCCGTCACCGCAGCGATCGCCACCACCAAGACCAATGTCCCCACAAGCGCGGGCCAGCCAAACAAAGACGCGCCAATCGCGCCCGCGGCCGCGCCAAATACGGCAAGGATCAGCACCACGAACAGCAGGTAGGCGATTTCGAACAGGAACCAGAACGGCCCAAGCAGATTGCGGAAAAAGGACCGGTAATCGTAGCTCTTGGTCGTGTGCGCGAACACAAACGTGGCGGCGCACACAACGCTCCACACCACCATCGCCAGCAAGATCGCCATCACGCCGCCGGCAGGGCCGCTCGGCAGAAAGAATTCCGCCAGCTCGCGCCCCGTCGCGTAGCCGCCGCCGATGACGACGGCTTTGAACGCGAAGCCCGGCAGCAGAAAGCGCTGAAACCACGACGGCCGGCCCTCTGTCTCCGCCATCGTCGCGCTCCTCTAGCTTGCGCTTAGGCCAGACCGCGCCCGCCCCATCCAAAACAGGATCAAGGCGGCGAGGAAGGTCGAAACCGCGCCGATGGCAAAAAACAATTCCGCGGGAATCGTCAGCCACAGCGTGCCGATGAAGCCCGCCGCCAGACTGCCGATGAACTTGGCGATGTACCACGCGCCCATCATCATCGAGGCAATCTGCACCGGCGAGAGATTGCCGAACAGCGAGAGCCCAATCGGCAACACCAGCAACTCGCCCAACGTCAGCAGCACGAAATAGCCAACCACCCACAAGGCGCTCACCACGCCATTGGCGTTGTAGGCGTACGCCGCCGCGATCATCACGATGGAAGCGAGCCCCGCCAGCGCACACCCGAGCGCCATGCGACGAAACAGATTCGGCTCGTGGCCCGCCTCCTTGCGACGGCGCCAATGCGCCATCAGGAACGGCGTCAGCAAGATGATGATCAGCGGATTGATCGACTGGAACCAAGTGGCCGGAATGAGCCACCCGCCCAACGAACGGTCGGTGCGATCCGACACCCAAAGCGCGATCGTATTGCCGCTTTGCTCATAGGCGATGCGGAACAGCACAACGACTGCCATCACGCCAAGCAATGTCATGATCGATTTGCGATCCGTCGCGCTGAGCGGGGTGCGCTGCGCCGCGGCAGCCGCCGCACGTGGCTCTTCCGGCGGCACATGGCTGCGGAAACCGAGATAGACGACGAGGCCGACAAGCATGCCAACGCCGGCCAGCGCGAAGCCCCAATGCCAGCCGTAGGTTTCGCCCAACCATCCGCACAGCAGAGGCGCGGTGAAGCCGCCGAGATTGATGCCCATGTAATAGGCGCTGAAGGCTTGGTCCCGCCGCGCGTCGCCGTCCTTGTAAAGGCGCGCCACCTGCACGGCGAGCGGCGGAATGAAGAGCCCGTTGCCCAGAGCGACCAACGCCAACGCCGGAAACAGCAGCGACTCGAACGCCATCGCGAAATGGCCGAACATCATCATCAAGCCGCCAAGCACGACGCTTCGGGTGCGCCCGAGCCAACGATCAGAAATGATGCCGCCGAAGAACGGACTAAAGAACGCGCACGCGCCGTACGTTCCGTAGATCATCGAAGCCTGCGCCTGCGGCAGTTCCAACTGCTGGGTCATGTAATAGACCAGCATCGCCTGCAGGCCGAAGTACGAGAACTCCGCCCAGGTCTGCGTCAGGAACAACACTGTGAGCCCAGGCGGATGGCCGAAGAGGCCTTTGCCTGAGCTCACATTTGCGTCTGCGCTTTGGCTGACCGACACGCGCGGCGCCTCAGTACGTAAAGTCGAAGCTGAAGAAGTTCATCACGCCGGCAAACCAGATGACCACGCCGACAGACAGCAACAGCAGCACCGCCCAGATCTTGGCAAACCACGTGGACGGCGCGCGCCACAGCGACAGGTTCACGAACGCCGCGCCCGCCAGCGCCAGCACAGGCAGCACGCCGCCGATATACAGCACCGTCAGCAAAGTCTTCGCGGTTGCGCCGCTATTGCTGGTCAGCGATTCCATGAGCCAGCCGATGAGCCCAACCCAAGCAATGATGTAACCGGCCGCAAAAAGCGACACGATGGGCGCCAGCCGATGGGCCCGCGCGCGCGCACCCTCGTAGGGAAACGATGCTTTGTGCATGCGTCGCGCCACCGCGCGGATCGGCCAGCTGAGCAGCGTGAGCAACAACACGCCCATGGCTATGCCAAACAGCGGAAGCAGCAAGGATTTCGAGCGATACCACTCCGCACGCGTGCTGGGGATCGCGAACGAAAGCGGTTCGAACGCGATCGCGGTCACGCGCCCACTCTCATCGACGCGTGCGCCGAGGCGTTCGCCGCTGCCCAGCGCCTGCCAAACCCACGGCTCGACTTCGCGCCAATGCTTTTGCTGGCCATTCACGTCGGGCAGGCCGGGGCCGACGAGGTCGCCGTTCGGCAACATCGTCACTGTCGACTGGCCGGCGAAATAGACTGCGCGCAGCGGGTTGGTGCCGGCGCGGCGGGCGCTTTCATAATCGCCCGCGACTGCCGCACCGTGCTCAAGTGCTGTCGCCAGCGGTTCCGGATCAGCAGTGTGCGGACCCGGGAAATAGCGGTTCACAAACGCGCCCATGAATTCCCAACGCAGCAATGTTGTGCTGAGAGAAGGCGCGCCACCGGAATTGAACGAGACGTAGACGCCGACGTTTTGGTCCACGAGCAGCGACAAATTCGAGTGGAAGAAATTGGTGTCGCCGCCATGCGCGATGATCCGCTGGCCGGCGTAATTCTCCTGGTAGAAGCCGAGCAGCATGCTGTTCACGCCAGGAAATTGCTGGTCGACCGTTTCATGCATCTGACGCGCGGTTTCCGGACGCATCAGGCCCGCGCCGTCGTTGAGATGCGCCATCATGAACAACGCCATGTCAGCGCCGGTGGACGACAGCGCGCCCGCCGGCGAGGCCGGGATAACTTCGAAATAGCCCGCTTCGCCATCGGCGATGTTGCGATAGCCGCCCGACATCGACGCATTCATCGCTTCCGGCAGCGGCTGCACGAACGTCGAGTTGCGCATGCCGAGCGGTTCGAAAATGTGCTTCTGCAAATAATCCGCGAAGGGCTCGCCCGAAACGCGCTCGACGACATATCCGGCAACGGCGGTCGCGTAATTCGAATAGGCCGGCATCGTGCCCGGCGCGTAGATGCGCGCGGGAATGTTGTTCTTCAGATAATCGCCCAGCGCCATCTGCCCGGCCGCCGGATCCGACGAGATCAGATCGTGCACGATCTCTTCAAAGCCGGTCGTGTGCGTCATGATCTGACGCATGGTGATCGGCTGGCCTTCAAAGGCCGGGATTTCATAATCGATGTAGGTGTTGATGTCGGCGTCGAGGTCGATGTTGCCCGCCTCGACTTGCTGCATCACCGCAGTCCACGTGAACAGCTTCGAGATCGAGCCAGGGCGGAACAGCGTCGTGTTCGGATCGACAGGCGTGCGGGTCTCTAAATTGGAATAGCCATAGCCGCGATTGGCGATGATCTGGCCGTCCTTCACCACCGTGACCACCGCGCCGGCAATATCGGCAGTCGAAAGCGCGTAAGGCATGAAGCCATCGAGCCAGGCGTTGACGTCCGCACCGTTCAGCGGCGGCGTGGAAGCGGGAGCCGTCGCCGTGGCGCTTTCCTGAATCTGTTGCGGCGTCACCTGGCTGCTGGCCTGCAGCGCGGTCGCGCTCAGCAGCGCCAAAGCCATCATTGGCATGGTGAGGTGTTTGGTCAGCATGTGCATAGGTCTCCCCGTCCGGCGCCCGCCAAACGCCGCCGCCGCACAGATTGCCGATCGAAAAGAGATTTGCAAGCCATTTTGCATAACTGCATTTTCTCGCGAAAAAGCTCTTAAACAATAGCTTTCAGTCACTTAGCGGCGTCCACAGGCCGAAAACCCTTACATTTGATGCGATCCGCGATAGCTTGCCCTGCGATTTTGTGTATAGTTGCATTTCCGCAAATCCGAGATTATCAGCCCGGTGCGGAGCGATCCGAGGCGGAGGCAGGCCAAATTGAGCGCGACAAGACAAGTCTCTGCCCGGATGGAGCGCTGGGCGATGCACGCGCCTTTCCGGATCACCGGGTACGAGTTCACGACGCTTGATTGCGTGGTGGTTGAGATCGCCGAGGCAGGCGTCGTCGGTCGCGGCGAAGCTGCCGGCGTTTATTATCTGGGCGACACCCCTGATCTGGCGCTTGAGCAAGTTCTCGCTGTCGTCCCCGAGATCGCCGCAGGGCTCGACCGCGAAGCCTTACAAACCCTGCTGCCGCCCGGCGGCGCGCGCAACGCCATCGATTGCGCGCTGTGGGATCTTGAGTGCAAGCGCGGCAAGCAAACGATCTGGACCAAAACCGGCGCGAAGGCGCGCGCGCTTGCGACATGCCAAACCATCGGCGTGCTGCCGACGCCCGCTGACAGCGCGAACGCCGCCACTGCGTTGGCTGGCTACAAATTGCTGAAACTGAAGCTCGACAGCGACCGTCCGATCGAGCGCGTGCGCGCCGTGCGCGCAGCGCGCCCCGATGCGCGCCTCATTGTCGACGCCAACCAGGGCTTCACTCTACCGGTGCTGCAAGAATGCCTGCCCGAGTTCGCCAAGTGCGAGGTCGAATTGCTCGAACAACCGCTGCCACGCGGCGAGGATCGCGCGCTCGAAGGCCTACCCCGCGAAGTGCCGATCTGTGCCGACGAAAGCTGCCTCCATCGCGGCGAGCTCGAAGCAGCGGCCACACGCTATGACGTGATCAACATCAAGCTGGACAAAGCTGGCGGCCTGACCGAAGGCCTGTTGCTGGCCGACGCCGTGCTGGCGCGCGGGCTCGACGTCATGGTGGGCAACATGCTGGGCACCTCGCTGGCCATGGCGCCGGCTTATGTGGTGGCTTTGAAAGCCCGCATCGCCGATCTCGACGGTCCGGTGGCGCTGAAATCCGACCGCCTCGGCGGAATCGTTTATGACAAGGGCACGGTCAGCCCGTTCTCGACCGATCTTTGGGGCTAACACGATGGACGTCCGCGAGCTCCGCAATCATTTGAACCTGAGCACCGGCGGCGAAGCCCGCGGCGAGCCGCGCGAGTCCGCGCCGGAAGAAACGGTGTTCGATCAAGCGAGCTTCGGCGCGGCGATCCGGCGCCTGCGCGGCGAGCGCGGCTGGACGCTGCGCGACCTCAGCGACCGTTCGAAGATTTCGCAATCGGCGCTGTCACGCGTCGAAACCGGACAGATCACGCTCTCGTTCGATCGCGCCCACGCTTTGGCGCGCGCCCTCGACGCGGACTTCACCCAATTCCTCACGCAAATGGGCCAACCCAACGCGCCCAAAACCTCCGCACCGCCGAACGCCAACGGCTGGCGAAGCGTCACGCGTCGCGGCGAAGGCCATCACGTCACCCAAGGCAACGCCGATTACGAATACCTCTGCACCGATTTTCTCTATCGCAAGATGGTGACGGGCATTGTCGTCGTGACCGCGCGCTCGCTCGAGGAACACGGACCGTTCGTCACCCACCCGGGCGAGGAATATGTGCACGTCGTCGAAGGAACGGTGGTGATCGTCACCGAATTCTACGCGCCGCTGACATTGGAGACAGGCGACAGCCTCCAATTCGATTCCACCACGCCGCACGCGTGGTACAGCACCAGCGAAAAGCCCGCCCGCGTGCTCTTCAGCATCACCGACCCGCGCTGGGAATAAGCCCGCTTACTCCCACTCAATCGTGCCCGGCGGCTTTGACGTGACGTCGTAGACGACGCGGTTCACGCCGTGGACTTCGTTGATGATGCGCGTTGCGGCGCGGCCGAGGAAATCCATCGAGAACGGGTAAAAATCCGCCGTCATGCCGTCAGAGCTCGTCACCGCGCGCAGCGCGCACACGAACTCGTAAGTGCGCCCATCGCCCATCACGCCGACCGTCTTCACCGGCAGCAGCACCGCGAACGCTTGCCATATCTGATCGTAGAGCCCCGCTTTGCGGATCTCGTCGAGATAAATCACGTCGGCCTGGCGCAGAATGTCGAGCTTCTCGCGTGTGATCGTGCCCGGCACGCGGATCGCCAGGCCCGGCCCCGGAAACGGATGCCGGCCGATGAAGCTGTCCGGCAGCCCCAGCTCGCGCCCCAGCGCACGCACTTCGTCTTTGAACAATTCGCGCAGCGGCTCCACCAGCTTCATGTTCATGCGCTCAGGCAAGCCGCCGACATTGTGGTGCGATTTGATCGTCACGCTCGGCCCGCCGATCGCCGACACGCTTTCGATCACATCGGGATAGAGCGTGCCCTGCGCCAGGAATTCCGCACCGCCGATGGCTTTCGCCTTTTCCTCGAACACGTCGATGAACAATTTGCCGATCGTCTTGCGCTTCACTTCGGGATCGTCGACGCCCTCCAACGCGCCCAAGAACCGCGCGCTTTCGTCGGCGTGGATCAGCGGGATGTTGTAGTGATCGCGGAACAGCGTAACGACCTGTTCGGCCTCACCCGCGCGCATCAAACCGTGATCGACGAACACGCAATGCAGCCGGTCGCCGATCGCTTCATGGATCAACACCGCCGCGACGCTTGAATCGACGCCGCCCGACAGCCCGCAAATCACCGTGCCATCGCCCACTTGCGCGCGAATGCGCGCAATCGCTTCGTCCTTGAACGCCGCCATCGTCCAATCGCCACGGCACTTGGCGATCTTGTGCGTGAAATTGCGCAGCAGCTTCGCGCCGTCGGGCGTGTGCACGACTTCGGGGTGAAACATCACGCTGTAGAAATGGTATTGCTCGTCCACCGCGATCGCGAACGGCGCATTCTCGCTCGCGCCGACAACCACGAACCCTTGCGGCAATTGCGTGACCCGGTCGCCGTGGCTCATCCACACCGGATACCTGCCGCCAACTTCCCACACGCCTTCAAACAGTGGGCTATCGCGCATGATCTCGACATCGGCGCGCCCGAACTCACGCGCATGCCCGCCCTCGACCTTGCCGCCGAGCTGCACAGCCATCGTCTGCTGCCCGTAGCAGATCGCCAGCACCGGCACGCCGAGCGTAAACACCTCTTGCGGCGCGCGTGGGCTCTCGCCTTCGATCACGCTCGCCGGACCGCCCGAGAGGATCACCGCTTTCGGATTGAAGCCGGCCGCGAGCACCTCGCCCGCTTTGTTGTAGGGATGGATTTCGCAATAGACGCCGCTCTCGCGCACGCGCCGCGCAATCAGCTGCGTCACCTGCGAACCGAAATCGATGATGAGAACGTGGTCGTGACCGGGCGCGCTGGCGACGCCGGCGGGAGCGTTGTGCTGAGCCATGGGCCGAATTGAACTGCGTCGCGCGCGGCGTCAATTCCGAGCCAACAGGTGCGATCCAGAGAGAAGCTCGCCCCTTGGTTGCATTTTTGTTTCGTCTTGTTAATAATCGGCGCTTGCCTTTGGGGGCGTTGAGATGAGTGAGGCGTTACACGTCGCGCAGACGATCGCGGCCGACATCGGCTCCTTTTTCATTTGGCTGGGAATTCACCCGTCCCTCCAGGACTTGGTGAAGGCGCTATTTCTAACGGTCTTTGTGCTCGCGATCTTGATGGTCGTCGGCGACGTGTACCGAGGAGAAATCCAGAACGAACTGCATCGCATCATCCTCGCGCCCAGTACAAAAGGCATTGCGCTAGCGGCAGAACAACGGACGGCGTTTGAGGCGCGCAGACGGCTACGTAAGGAAAAAGACACTACGTGCCACGTCCCTCAATTCCTGGTGCCACTCACGCTGAAGGACGTGCACTCAAATGTCTTCTTCTACTTTCGCTACCGAGATTGCGGTGGCCGCCTGAAGAGCCAACTCGTCGAGACTTACCGCAGCCGATTTCATGTTCGCAAGAACGCGCATCCGCACTCCCTTCGAATTGGTCACGAGGCAGACCATCGCTACACGACCGACGAAGAAGATCGCCTGTCGGAAGAGGAAGCGGTGACGATCATAACTATGGCAGCGAGCCGAGTAGACTACATTCAGGTTGGCAGGATCGAACCGCTTTTGGAGAAAGAGACCGCCAAGTTTGATAGTCTCAAAGGTAACGCGCTTGCCCAAGCGCTAGCCGGCATAAAACAGGGCCAGCTGAAACCACCTGAGCCACTCGGTCTGGCAATCAAGTTTCACTTTCCCATCAACCCGTATTTCCTTCTCTACCGCCATCCGGACACCAATGTTCGAACCACTGCGTGGCTTACGGTTCTCACGAGCGTGTTCGCGCTATTCATGCAGCTAATTTATTCCGGCGGATCTGGACCGGGTGCAGCGAGGCCAGACGTCGCGCCTCCTGCGATTACTCGCAGCGCAGCAGCAAACTAGAAAATCTATCCTCCCCCCTCCTGACCGCCCTTACACTCCTCTCACCCCTGCTGGGAGGACGTCGGCGCCGAGGTCTGAGCGTGCGGGGGGCGTGGTTGAGCGTGGGCGTGCGCGCTGTCGGTGACGGCGCACGCAAAGCCCGAGGGTCGTATTGGCAATCCCAACAAACCTCGGGAGCAATCGGGAAGCTCGCAACTCGAGCGAGGTCCGCACGCCGTCGGCCGAGCCGCCTCCGAGAGTGAAAAACCTCCCGCGACGGCGCCGATGGAAAACAATCGCGACGGGGCGCGTTCGTCGCGTCTATCGCCGCTTAGGAGCGGCACTCAATCGGCGTGCCGAACGCGCCCCGCCTCCCGCCTTCGTTCGCGTTGCGAACTTCGGCGCGGCAAGCCCGCTTTCGCAACGTGTGCGAAAGCAGACGATGACGCGCGTCTATGTTCTGACGCCCATCGCGCGCAACGGCGCGCCCACTTGGCCCGCCACCAACGCCGCCAGGATCGCCGGCGCGGGGGGAACGCGCGAGAGCGGCGAGACAATCGCGTCGCGCAGCCAGGCGATCGACGCGCTGTCGGACTGATAGGCCGGCGTGAACATCCAGGAGGCCAGCTGATAGAGACGAATGTGTAAGAGCCGCGTGCGCGCGTATTCGCTCAGCGCAATATCGAGTTCGTCTTGCGCATCGAGCGCGCGTGCGAGCGCCAGCGCATCGAGCAACGCCATGTTGGCGCCCTGCCCCAATTGCGGGCTCGCGCAGTGCCAAGAATCGCCGACATGGGCGAGTTTGCGGGCGACAGGCGCATCAAGCGTGCGGTGCGCGTAGCTGGCGAACACGAGTTGCTCATGGCGCTCGATCTGATCGAGAAGCGGCGCGGTTTGCGGCCAGAGCGCCCGCACCTCGTCCTTCCACGCCTCCAACGGCGACGCGCGCCACGCAGTCGCATCTACGTGGCGCAAACTCCAGAAAAACGCCGCTTGATTGCGGCTGGCGCCCGGCAAACGTCCAATCGGCAGCACGCCCGCCATTTTGCGCGCAGCCAGATAACGCTGCTCCAGCGCGTCCGCTGTGAACTCACTGGCCCAATCGAGGCTCGCCCAAAGCGCGCCATACGGCAGCGGCGCCTCCGGCGGTCGCGACAACGCCGAACGCATGCCGAGCGCATCGATCACCAAATCGAAGCGCGGAGTTTCGCCGCCGTCGGCAAAGCGCAAGCGCCCATCGTCCGCGCTTGCAATCTCGCGTCCCGACACTATCTCCGCGCCAGCCGCACGCGCTGCATCGTAAAGCACCTGAAACAATGCGCCGCGATGCACCGCAAGCCCCAACGGCGCGTCAGCGCCAAGCGCACGATAGCGAACGTCGAGCACCACGGTCTGCTTCGGCACGCTCTGCCCATACAAACGCGCGATCGGCGCACCCAACGCTTCAATGGCGCCGCGCACGCCGATCTCTTCCAACACGCGCAAACCAACGGGTTGCAAGATCAGCCCAGATCCCAACGGCGCCGGCGTTTCCAATTTGTCGAACACCACCACCCGCGCGCCGCGCGCACGCAGCAAGCTCGCACACGCAAGCCCAGCAATGCCGCATCCGGCGATGGCGATCTCAAGCCGCTTCATTGTCCCGTTTCAGTACAAGAATTTTTCAACACAACTGAACGAAATGCTAACCGCGATGTGACAAGATGCCCTTGTGTCGATTGCTCCCATCACCCCAGCGCCTCCGCTCCTACGGGCGGACAAACCGGAATTGCCGCGTCCCGCGGCCAATTTCGGCGGCGCGGTGAGCCATCGCGATCCGGTGCGCGAAAAATTACGCGTCGATCCCGCCGCCTTGACCGACCGCGCGCGCAACAAGCGCATTCGCGGGCGCACAGTCGATGTGAAAGTCTAGCGGACGCGCTGCAGGACACTGACGAAAAACCCGTCGCAGCCGGTTTGCAGCGGCGTCATCTGCACGCCCTGCCCGCGCGCATAGCCCGGCGCGGAAAACGCTAAGGGCGCCGGCTCAAACGCTGCGTTCTGAGCGAGAAACGCGGCGATCTGATCGTCGTTCTCTTCCAGCAACACCGAGCACGTCACGTAGCAAAGCCGGCCGCCCTGCTTCACCAGCGGCGCCGCCAACGCCAAAGCCTCGCGCTGCTCAGCCAGGCGCTTCTCCAGTGCGCCGGGCCGCAACCGCCATTTCGCATCGGGATTGCGACGCCACGTGCCGCTGCCGGTGCATGGCGCATCGACGAACACCACATCCATCTTGTCGCGCAGATCGGCCAACACGTCTCTGGTCCGCGCAGGCGCACGGATTTGCACATTGCGCGCGCCAGAGCGGTCGAGCCGTTCATTCAACGGCGCCAAACGCCGGCCATCGACATCAAACGCGTAGATCTGCCCCTTGTTCTGCATCGCCGCTGCCAAAGCGAGCGTCTTGCCGCCACCGCCCGCACAGACGTCAGCCACTTGCATCCCCGGCGCTGCGCCAGACATCAAAGCCGCGAGTTGGCTGCCTTCGTCTTGCACTTCGAACCAGCCTTTGACGAAGCTTTGCTCAGTCGCCCACGGAAACGTGCGCCCTTGCGACCACGGAATCCGCACGCCATCTGGCGCGTACGGCGTCGGCGCTGGCGCCTCCTTGAGGCGCGGACTTTCGCCCAACGCCGCGATGAGTTTGGCGCGATCGGCTTTCAGCGTATTTGCACGCAGATCAAGTGGCGCGGGCGCGGCCAACGCGGCGCCCTCTTCGCCGCGCGCATCGCCGAACGCACGCATGAAGCTGGCGTCGAGCCATTCGGGATAGTCACCACGCACATGCGCAGGTGCGTTGTCCAAGTTTGCGGTCGCCAGCGCCGCGCGCTCGGCTTCGGTGGGCGGCGGCGGTGCGTGGGGATCGTCGTAGCAGCTCTGTTCGATCCATTCCGCGCTCTGACCAAAGCCCCAGCGCAACGCGCCCCACACCCACGCGCGTGGATGATCTTCGCCGAAACGCCACGCGCTCGATTGCATCCAACGCAGCGCGCCGAACACAAGATCGCCGATCTCGGCGCGGTCCTTCGAGCCGGCGAAGCGATGCGACTGCATCCACTCACGCACGGCGTCGGCGGCCGGGCGACGGCGGCCTTCGAGTTCGACGAGAATTTCGATTGCGGCGGCGGCGCGCGCACCGGATTTCATGGGAGGCTTTCTAACTCAGCGGACGCTGCAGATAGCGCACGCTCTTGCCATTGCCCAGCAGGGCTTTCCCCACCTCGGAAAAACCAAGCCGCGCATGGAACGCGTCCGAGCCCGGATTGGGCGGATCGGAATTCACTTCGCAGACGATCGAACTGGCGCCCGACACCTTCGCGGCGGCGAACAGATCTTCATAGAGCAGCCGCGCCAAGCCCTGCCCGCGTGCGCTGGCCGCAACAACGACGCGGTCGACGTACACGAAATCGCGCGCCCGCTCGCGGAACCACAGAAAGTTGGGGCTCGCATACGCAGCGCCGGGGGCGAAGGAGATCAGGTAAGCGTGGCTCTCGACCACACTGGCGCGAAACCATTCGCGCGACATCGCCTCGAGCCAGCTTTCGTCGATGTGACCCGTCTCGGTTTCGTTCGCGGCGCTCAGCGCAAGCAGCCACGGATAATCGGCCGAGACGAGCGGTCGTGGCGTCACGATCCGAGCGGATAATTCGGCGCTTCACGCGTGATCGACACGTCGTGAACGTGGCTCTCGCGCAGACCAGCCGCCGAGATACGCACGAAGCGCGCTTTGGCTTGCATGTCCGGCAGCGTCTTGGCGCCGACATAGCCCATCGCCGCCCGCAAACCGCCAACGAGTTGGTGCAGAATGTTTGCCACCGAGCCCTTGAACGGTACGCGGCCCTCGATGCCTTCCGGCACCAGCTTCATCTGATCGGACACTTCCTTTTGGAAGTAGCGATCGGCCGATCCGCGCGCCATCGCGCCGAGCGAGCCCATGCCGCGATAGGCTTTGTAGGAGCGCCCTTGATAAAGAACGATTTCGCCAGGCGCCTCTTCGCTGCCGGCGAGCAGCGATCCGATCATCGCCGCTTCTGCGCCACCGGCGAGCGCTTTGGCGAGATCGCCGGAGAATTTGATGCCGCCATCGGCGATCACCGGCACGCCAGCTTTGCGCGCAGCGCTGGCGGCATCGATGATTGCGGTGAGCTGCGGCACGCCAACGCCGGCCACGATCCGCGTGGTGCAGATCGAGCCCGGCCCGATGCCGACCTTCACCGCATCGGCGCCAGCGTCGATCAGGGCTTTCGCGCCATCGGCGGTGGCGACGTTGCCAGCGATGATCTGCGTGAGGTTGGACGCGCGCTTGATGCGTTCCACTGCCTCCAGCACGCCCTTGGAATGGCCGTGCGCGGTGTCGATGACGACGACATCGGCGCCCGCTTCAATCAGCGCCAGCGAACGTTCGTAGCCGTCATTTCCAATCGTGGACGCGGCGCCCACGCGCAACCGGCCTTGATCGTCCTTGGCGCGGTTGGGGAAGGCCTGCGCCTTCTCGAAATCTTTCACGGTGATCAGGCCAGCGATGCGGCCGGCGCTATCGACGACAATCACGCGCTCGATACGATGCTTGTGCAGCAGCCGCTTAGCTTCTTCCTCGCCCGCGCCTTCGCGTATCGTGACAAGCTCTTTCGTCATCAGATCGGCGACGCGTTCGTGCTTTTCGGCGAAGCGCATGTCGCGATTGGTAAGGATGCCGATCAGCTTCTTGGTGTCCGGCTCGACGACCGGGAAACCGGAAATCTTGCGCTCTTCCTTGATCGCCAAAATTTCGCCGACAGTTTGATCGGGGCGGATCGTGATCGGGTCGATCACCATGCCGCTCTCGAACTTCTTGACGATCTTGACCTGCTCGGCCTGCTCGGCCGGCGTCATGTTGCGATGGATCACGCCGAGGCCGCCGGCTTGCGCCATGGCGATGGCGAGACGCGCCTCGGTGACGGTGTCCATCGCCGCGGAGATGAGCGGAATGTTGAGACGAATGCCGCGCGTCAGGCGTGTGCCGGTGTCGGCGTCGGCGGGCAGAACCTCGGACGCGCCCGGTTCGAGCAGCACGTCGTCAAAGGTCAGAGCATCACGGATTTCCATGGACGGCTGGTAGAGATTCGCCGTGGATTTGTCCAGTCAGGGCTTCCGCCCCATCGCCACCAGGTACACTTCCGAGCTTTCCGCGCGGCTGGCCGGCGGCTTGGCGTGGCGGACGCTGGTGAAGTTTTGCTTCAGTCGCGCAAGCAGGCCCGCATCGAGGCCGCCCTGAAACGCCTTTGTCACAAACGATCCGCCGGGCGCCACGTGCGCCAGCGCAAATTCGGCGGCCGCATCGGCGAGCGCGCCGGTGCGGATCTGGTCGGTCTTGGCGTGACCGGTGGTGTTTGCGGCCATGTCGGAAAGGACGAGGTCCGGCGCGCCGCCCAGTTCGGCCATCAAAGCGGCCGGCGCTTCGGGGGCCAGGAAATCCATCTGAAGGAACAGCGCGCCCGGCAACGGATCGATCGCTAACAGATCGACGCCGACAATTTTTCCAGCGCCGCGTTTGACCGCAACTTGCGCCCAGCCCCCAGGGGCCGCGCCCAGATCGATCACCCGCTGACCGCGTTTGATCAGGTGAAATTTGTCGTCGAGTTCGAGCAGCTTGTAGGCGGCACGCGCGCGGTAGCCTTCGGCTTTGGCGCGCTGCACGTAGGGGTCGTTGGCTTGGCGCTCGATCCAGCGGCGCGAGCTTTCCGAGCGGATGTTTTTCTTCAACACACGCTCGGCCAGTTTGCGGCCGCTGCTCTCGCCGGGTTTCGGACCGCTCCAGCGGCGCTTCTCTTCGTTGTCGTCGCTCATTGGCGCGCCCGCCATTGTGCGATCAGCCGCATCAGCACGCCTTCACACAAACCGCGATCTGCAACGCGAATGCGCTGGCTGGGCCAGGTGTTGAACACCGCTTCGAGAATGGCGCCGCCAGGCAGCACGAGATCGGCGCGATCGGGGCCGATGCAGGGATTGGCGGCGCGGCCGTCGAAATCCTGCGCCAGCAAGTGGGCGATCGCGGCGCGCGCTTGATCCACATCGAGCCAAATGCCATCGACGCGCGCGCGTTGATAGCGCGGCAAGCCAAGATGCACGCCGGCGAGGCTCGTGACCGTGCCTGAGGTGCCAACAATATGCGCGCGCCCCGCTTCAAAGATCGGCCGCAGATGCAGAGCGTTGCCGACATCGAGCACGCCGCTAAGGCGCGACACCATCGCATCGTACCAATCTTGCCGGCCCTCGTCCGGCTCGCTTTCCTCGTCCGCCAACGTGACGACGCCCACCTGGGCCGAGCCCCAAGCCAGCATCGGTGGATTCAGGTCGCCACGTGCAACGCTTGCCAGCACCGCTTTTGGCGACACCCACGACAATTCCGTCGATCCGCCGCCAACGTCCACGATCAGCGCGACCTCAGCTTCCGGATCGAGCAAATTGGCGCAACCGAGCACAGCGAGCCGCGCTTCGTCCTCGGTGCTGATGACATCGAAGTTGAGGCCGAAATCCTTGCGGATGCGATCGAGGAACACTTGCCCGTTCGACGCGGCGCGGCAGGCTTGCGTGGCGATGCAGCCGATCGCCATCGGCCGCCGCGCTTCGATGCGCTCCGCGCACGCGGCCAACGCTTGATACGCACGCGCCATCGCCGCGTCCGCAAGGCGCCCGGAATGTTGCAACCCTTCGCCCAGCCGCACGATGCGCGAATAGCCATCGACAACGCGGTAGCCGCCATCGTCATCGGCCGCCGCCATCAGCAAACGACAATTGTTGGTGCCCAGATCAAGCGCGGCGAACACCGGCGCCGCCGCGCGTGATCGCAGGCTTGACCGTCCGCCGCCACGCGGCATCCCGGCCTGCCCGTCCCTCATCATGGTCAAATTCCTGGCGAACGGCGCGCCGCCCGCAATTGCCTTGTTCGCCACCATGCTACCGCGTTCTCGCCACCGCAGAAGCATGGTTTTTGATCCGTTTCGGCCTCAATCTAGCGAAAATGCGCTTGCGAGGTCACACTTTCGCGTGCGCGGAACAAGCGGCGGGTGCAGACGCTTGTGGCGATAGGACCCCGTCCCTACCTTACCGATGCGAGAGATGTTGGAGGACTTAGGAGGAGAAGATGCGCGAAGCTAAATTCTCCATCGGACAAATCGTCCGGCATAAATTGTTCCCGTTCCGGGGCGTCGTATTCGACGTCGATCCGGAATTCTCCAACACGGAAGATTGGCTGGAAGCCATTCCTGAAGCCATTCGTCCGAGCCGCGACCAGCCGTTCTACCACCTGCTGGCCGAGAATTCGGACAGCCATTACGTGGCTTACGTGTCGGAGCAGAACTTGCTCGCCGATGAAACCGGCGAACCGGTGGACCATCCCGAGATTTCGGTGATGTTCGTGCCCGGCGACGAAGGCGGCTATCGTCTGCGTCCGACCCAGCTCAACTAAACGCGCTGGAAATCGTAGAAATCCGAGCCGAGCGGTAGGATGCGCGTGAGCGCATCGAGCGCACGTTGCGTCTCGTCGACGAGAGAAATGTCGGCGAGGTCGCCGGGCGCCAGCTCCTCGCGATAGTGCGTGTTGATCCAGGCTTCGAGCTTCGATGCGAGTGTGTCGTCGAGGAAGAAGTCTGGGTTGGCCGCCGCACGTTCCGCGTCATTCATCACAATGCGCAAACGCAGGCACGCGGGCCCACCGCCATTGCGCATGCTTTCGCGCACCTCGACGTACTCCACGCGCTTGATGGCGGCATCCGTGCGCGCGGTCATCTCGGCGATGATGGCGGCCGTCTTGTTGTTTTCGCGCGTCTCGGTGGGTGCGATCAAAGTCAACGCAGCGTCGCCCGGCAGGCGTACGAGTTGCGAGTTGAAAAGATAGGATGAGACAGCTTCGCTGAGCGACACTTGCGCCGCAGACACCTCTACGAACACCGGCTCAAACAACCCCGCCGCCTTGGCGCGGATCTCGTCGAAGAGCGCGGCTTTGTCTTCGAACGCGTGTTCGTGATGAAAGATCACATTGTCATGCGCGACGGCGACAACGTCGTTGTGAAAGGCGCCGGCGTCGATCGCCCTGGCTGCTTGCAGGCCAAACACAGTGCGCTTCGGCGCCAGCGCATGACGGCGCGCGATGGCGCGGCAGGCTTCGAGCGTCTGGCGCGCGGGAAATGATGTGCGCGGCACAGCAGACGTGCGGCCATAAATGAAAATCTCGACGCCTACATCGCCCGGCGCGGCGCTGAGGCGCATGTGGTTGGCTGCACCCTCGTCTGACAGCGCATCGTGGGGTTCGAGCGCACTATGTACCGCGAAGCGCGCTTCACCTGACAACAGCCGACGCAAAGTGCGCTCGGTCTGCGGCGCTTCGATGGTGCGGTGAAGCATGGTTTGCAGATTGGCGACGGATGCGTGCAAGCGGCCATCGGCGCAATCGGCGCTCGGTGAGATCGTCGCCGCGTTCGCGGCCCACATCGCCGAGCTTGCGGCGGCCGCGCGCGCGATCGTGGGCTCCGTGTTCCACGCGCGCGCCCAGACTTCACGGTCGGAGCCGGTGAAACCAAGCGCGCGCAGCCAGGAAATGTTCGGCCGCTCTTGCGGGGGCAGCACGCCTTGCGCGAGCCCAAGCTGCGCCATGCGCTGGGCTTTCGCCAATCCCTGCAACGCCGCGTCGCGCGGGCGCGAAACCGTGTCGCGATTACGAGCGGAGGCTAGGTTGCCTTCAGACAGGCCGGCGTAATTGTGTGTGGGGCCGACGATGCCGTCGAAATTGACCTCCACCGCACTCATTTCGGCAAGCCAGGCGCTGGGATCGCCACCGCCTTTTCCGCGAGCTGCGTGGCGACGGGATAGGCGACGTAATCAGCGGCGTAATACGCGCTTGGTCGCAGCGATCCGGAAAGCCCAGGGCCACCGAACGGCATTGCGCCCGACGCGCCAGTGGTTGGCCGGTTCCAGTTGAGCACGCCCGCGCGCATCTCATTGCGCACGCGCGCCCAGAGCGCGGCGTCGTCGCTGATCAAGCCGCCCGCTAAACCAAAACGTGTCGCATTGGCCAGATCGAGCGCATGTTCGAAATCCTTGGCGCGATACACTTGCAGCAGCGGTCCGAACAACTCTTCGTCCGGCGTTTCAACACCGGTGACATCGATCAGCCCTGGCCGCACGAACGCGCCGTCGCGCTTCAGCGGCACAATCGATTTGCCACCACGCCCGGAGAGACGCGCTTCGAACGCCACAGCGCGTTCGGCCGATGTTGCGCTGTTGAGTGGCCCCATGAACGGCTCGGGCGTTTGCGTCGCGGGGCCCACGACGATCTCGCCGCACAGCTGCGCCACACGCGCGATCAAAGCGGCGCCTTCGGCGGTGTCTGGCACGATCAAACGGCGCGCGCAGGAGCAACGTTGGCCGGTTGTTGCGTAAGCGGAGTGCGCGATCAAATTGGCTGCGGCGTCGAGATCGAATGGCGGCCACGCGATGAGCGGGTTGTTGCCGCCAAGCTCAAGCGCCAACACAACATCGGGGCGACCTGCAAACTTGCGATGGATCAACGCGCCGGTTTCGGCTGAGCCGGTGAACAACACGCCGTTCAGATCCGGCGCATCAAGCAACGCCGCGCCGGTTTCGCGCGCGCCTTGCACCAAATTGAGCACGCCTGCCGGCAGCCCCGCCTCATCCCAAGCTTCCGCCATCAGCGCGCCAACGCCCGGCGCCATTTCGCTCGGCTTGAACACGACGCAATTGCCCGCAAGCAACGCCGGCACGATGTGCCCATTCGGCAAGTGGCCTGGAAAATTGAACGGTCCAAACACCGCAAGCACGCCATGCGCGTGATGCGAAAGCGTCATCGCGCCGAACGGCGCTTTCTCTTCACGCTGGCCGGCGCGCTCGGACTGGGCGCGGATCGAAATCTCGATCTTGCCGACCATCGCTTGCACTTCGCCGCGCGCGTCCCACGCGACCTTGCCCATCTCGCGACTGATCGTTTGCGCGAGGACATCGGCGCGCGCCTCAATCGCTTTCGCGAACGCGCGCACGATAGCGACGCGTTCATCCACGGGACGGCGCGACCAGCCACGGAACGCAGCGCGCGCCGCGCGCATGGCGTCGCCGACATCGGCGGCGCTGGCGGCGCGGCCTTGCCAAACGCGGTCACCGCTGGCGGGGTCGTGCGAGGCGAAGCGCTCACCACCGCCTTCGCGCCATTGGCCGCCGATCCACAGTTCAGATTTCATGGTCCACCCAAGCGAGCGCTTCATCGCCGTCGGCCAGGCCCAACGCGGCCAAGGTCGCGGCGTCCACACGTGCGATGCCTCCCGCGATCTCAGCGCGCGTCGGCGCGCAGCGGAATCCAGCGATGCGCGGACTGGCGATGAGCGCGCGGCGTGGCGCGGCGAAATCGGAATGCAGTTGCAGGCGCACGCGCTTGGCTTCGCGCAACGTGCGAATGTGATCGCGTGGCGCCGTCATCAACGGGCCGCCGTCGAAAATATCAACCACCGACCCGAAGCTGAACCCTTCCCATTCCAGCAGCCGTCGCGCACCTTCGCCAGCTTCGTGACACTGGCCGATCACGGCGCGTGCGCTTTCGGGCAGCAGATCGATGTAGATCGGATGTTGCGGCATCAGGTCGAGGATGAATTGGTTGTCGGTGGTGGCGCTCAGCTTGTCAGCTTCGGCGAAATCCATCTTGAAGAAATGCCGGCCGACCGCCTCCCAGAATGGCGACACGCCATCGGGCGAAACAACACCGCGCAGTTCCGAGACAACGCGATCGTGAAAACGCTCGCGTTGTGCGGCCATCAGCATGTAGCGGCTTTGCGCCAACGCGCGGCCAATGCCCGCCGCACGGTGTTCAGGGCGAACGAAAAGCGAGCCCACCTCGGTGCAGCCCGTGAAATCGTTGACGCCGATCAAGATGTCCATGTCGAAGCGGCGGGCGACGACGCTTGAGGATTGCGCTTCGCGGATGACGCGGAAATTGAAGAAGGGCGGCGTCGCCCCGATCGTCGCCTTAACGCCGCAACATCCGGCCAGCGCACCGCTCTCCACATGCTCCAGCGCCATGAAATAGCGCTCGGCGCCGGGCGTGATTGCATTGGAGGCAAAGCTCGCTTGCGAGAGCTCGAGCTTCTTCAACATCGCGGCGTCGTCCAGCATCAAGCTGGTGAAGCCTGCGCCGGCGATTTCACGCAATTGCTTGAAGCTCTCGATGTCGTGCGGGCCGGCTGGACGCACAACGTAGGTCGGCGCGGTCATGAGCGCAGGCTCCGCACATCGAAGACACCGTCGTTGATGCCGGTCAGCAAAAGGTATGAAAGCTTAGCGCGCTCGGCGAAGCTGGAAAGCAACGCGAACTCCTGATCCGAATGCAGGCCGCCGCCGCACGGCCCCAAAGTATCGATGTTCGGGCATCCGGCGGCAGCGAGATTGTTGCCCTCGCAAACCCCGCCCGATGGTTGGAACTGGATATCCAGACCAATGGCTGCACCAGCGCGGTGCGTCCATTCGATCATGGTCTGCTGGGCAGCACTCAACGGCTTCGGCGGCCGTGTGATGCCGCCATAGAGTTGGGCGCTGATGCCATCGCGCGCGCCTGCTTCGCTGACTATGCCATCCACTTGGGACTGGGCCCACGTCGCGGATTGTTGATCTGGGGCGCGGACGTTGAAGCGCAACACCGCGCGATCCGGCACAACGTTCACCGCGCTGCCGCCATCGATGGCGCCGACATTGAAGGTGACGCCTTCACGCGTGCCGTTCAGCGCGTTCAACGCGATTGCGCCCTCTGCGGCTGCCAGCACGGCGCTGCGGCCATCGCCAAACGCGCGTCCCACGTGCGCCGCGCGGCCGCGCAGCACGAGGCTGTAATTGCCCGATCCCTTGCGCCAGCTCACGACGCTGCCATTCGCCATCGCCGGCTCATAAGTGAGGCCCGCATGCGCGCGCGCGCCAAGCTCCGCCAGTAACGGCGCGCTCGCGGGTGAGCCGATTTCTTCGTCGGGACTGAGCAGCACGGTGTAGCCAATCGCCTTTGCGCCCGACCGTGCTTCGAACGCCTGCAACGCGGCCAGCATCAGAGCGATGCCGCCTTTCATGTCTGCGACGCCCGGGCCGCGTAGTGTATCTTTTTCGCGCCAAGGCGCTTGGAATGGATGTGCAGCCGGAAACACGGTGTCGTAATGGCCGGTCAGCGCGAGCTGTATCGGCGCCTCGGGGCGCACCGCGACACGCACGGCGGTCCCATGCTCGATGTCGATGCATTCGCCATTGGGCTGAACGCGCTGCGAGGGGCTGAGCGCAATCGTCTCCAGCTTGCCGGGCAGAGCGGAGAACACGTCGGCCAGCAGCGCGCTCATGCGCGCAAGGCCCGCGGTTTCGTAGGAGCCGGAATTGATCGCCGACCACGCCTCGGCGCGCGCGGCGATGGCTTCGCCCTGTTCGTTCAAAAGCTGCAGCATAGGATCGGCGGCGTCGCCCCAAGGGGCGCGGCCGGCGGCCTCGGTGGGTCCCGACATGGCGCGGAAAATGCCGGGGCGCGGGCGCGGTGTCCAGCCACGCAAACGCAAACGAGCCCGGCTTTTGGCCGGGCCCGTCGCTTAGGCTTGGGGTTAACGATTAGCGGAAGCTGATCGTCACCGCAGTACGCCGGTTCAGCGGCTCGCGCACGCCGTCGCGGGTCGCACGGGCGAGATCGGTTTCGCCGCGCGCCTGGCTGGTGATCGAGCCAGCGGCGAGGCCGCGGGAGACGAGCGCATCACGCACCACCGATGCACGGCGCTCGGAGAGGCCAGCATTGTAGGCGGTGGAGCCCGACGTGTCGGTGTGGCCGACGACGACGACGCCGCCGACATTGCACTGACGCGCGCGGTTGACGGCCGCGTCGATGGTTTCCATCGCCGCTGCGTTGAGGTTCGAGCGATCCCACTCGAAGTACACGACGAATTCCGACGTCGGGCACGTTGCGGCGCGCGGCGGCGGGGGCGGCGCTGGCGGAGGGGCCGGCGGCGGGGGTGGCGGCGGCGGCGGGGCGACGTACGGCGCGGCGAACTGCCAGCGCAGGCCCACCGTTACGGCTTGGTGCGTGTAATCGGCTTCGCGCTCAACAGCGGCCGGCTCGTTCGAGGTGAACGCGACGCTGTTGGCGACGAAATAGCGATAGCCGATGTCGAGATCGAGACGCTCGCCAAGGCCGATGGCGACGCCCGCCATGCCTTGATAGGCCATCACGGTGTCTTCGCCTTCGAAGCTGAACGCCGGCAGCGGAACGCTGTCATCGCCGTTGGCGTCCAGACGCGCGGCGCCGATGCCGACGCCGAGATAGGGTTCGAAGCCACCGCCGCGGTTGAAGTCGTAATAGAGGTTCAGCATCGCGTTGTAGGCGTGCACGTCACCACCGGAATCGATGGTGGGCGCGGGTTCGATCTGATTGAAGCGGTGACCGAGTTCACCCTCGAGGCGGAAGCCGTTGGCCATCGCGTAGCCGAGGCCGATGTGCTGGCTCCAATCGTTTTCGAGCGCGGGGTCATCGCCCCACGCCCAGCCGCCGTCATCAGCGTCGAAGCTGCCATCGACGGAATAGCCGGCGTCGACGCGACCGTACCAGCCTTCAGTGGCGTTCGCGGCGCCGGCGGATCCCGCCATGAGCGCGGCGAGCGCGAGTGTTTTTTGTAAGCGAGCGTTCATGTGTAATCCCCTGTTCCCGAAAACGCGACGCGGTCGCTGGCCAACCGCGCGCGGGCAACGTTTTCTGCTGCGAATTCGTAAGGAACCCCCATGGTCCCTGGATCGCAAACGTTGCCGCCCCCGATGTGTTCCGTTCAAAAACGCGAGAACGACGTGAATCCGAGTTAACCTCGCAGCGCATGCAAAAGGGCCCGGCTTTTGGCCGGGCCCTTCGCTTAGTTTGGTTGGCTTTCGCGCTTAGCGGAAGCGGATCGTCACCGCAGTACGGCGGTTCAGCGGCTCACGCACGCCGTCGCGGGTCGAGCGGGCCAGATCCGTTTCGCCGCGCGCTTGGCTGGTGATCGCGCCAGCGCCGATGCCACGCGCCACGAGCGCGTCGCGCACCACCGAAGCACGACGCTCCGAGAGGCCGGCGTTGTAGGCCGTCGAACCCGACGTGTCGGTGTGGCCGACGACGACGACGCCGCCGACGTTGCACTGACGCGCACGGTTCACGGCCGCATCGATCGTTTCCAAAGCGGCCGCGTTGAGGTTCGAGCGATCCCACTCGAAGTACACGACGAATTCCGACGTCGGGCACGCTGCCGCAACTGGCGGCGGCGGCGGCGGCGGTTGCTGAACCGGCGGCGGGGCCGGCGGCGGAGCAACGTACGGTGCGGCGAACTGATAGCGCAGGCCGACCGTCACGGCTTGGTGGGTGTAGTCAGCTTCGTACGGGAACGTGGTGATCGTGAAGAACGAGCTGCCCGTGCCTTCCAGACCCGGCGCCGTGAAATAGCGGTAGCCGATGTCGAGATCGAGTTGCGGGGTCATGCCGATGGCGACGCCGGCCATGCCTTGATAGGCGACGGCAGTTTCTTCGGTGTCGATCGTCGCCAAGATCGGCGCGCCGTCGCGGGCGAGCAGATCGACCCGCGCGGCGCCGACGCCAACGCCGAGGTAGGGCTCCCATTGGCCGCCACGGTTGAAGTCGTAATAGAGGTTCGCCATCAGCGCGCCGACTTTGGCATTGCCGCCGAGATCAGCTGTCGGCTGCGGGCGCAGGTCGTTGTAGCGATACGAAAGCTCGCCCTCGAGGCGGAAGCCGTTCGAGAAGGCGTAGCCAAGCCCGGTCGACGCCATCCAATCGTCTTCGAGATCGATCTGGCCAAACGCGGCCGCGACAGGCGCGCCAGCGTCAATGTCGACGTCGCCGCCGATGCTTTGGCCAACGTCGAGGCGGGCGTACCAGCCTTCCGTGGCGTTCGCCATGCCAGCCGCGCTGGTCATCAGCGCCGCCAACGCGAGTGTGCGTTTCAGTTTCTTGCTCATAATCTTCCCCTTGGAGAGACGAAATTCTTAGGCCCCGCGAATGGGACTGGTGTTCCAGATGGCCGGGTTCCTGTCCAGAAAGCTCAGGCCCGGGGTTAATTTTTCCTCCCGAAGCGGGCGCCGGCGCCACGCGCCGGATCGCCCTACCCCAGGTGTTCCCCTACCGTTCACCGAAAGCTGATGGTGACAGCCGTCCGGCGGTTGAGCGGTTCGCGCACCCCGTCTCGCGTGGGTTGCGCCAGATCGGTTTCGCCGCGCGCATCCGCAGTGATCGAACCGGCCGCCATGCCACGCGCCACGAGCGCGTCACGCACCACCGCTGCGCGGCGCTGCGAAAGCCCAGCATTGTAGGCGGTCGAGCCGGAGGTGTCGGTGTGACCGACAACCACCGCCGCGCTGACGTTGCACTGGCGCGCACGCGCCACCGCTTGGTCGATCACGTCGATCGCTTGCTGGTTCAGGTTCGAACGATCCCACTCGAAATAGACGACGAAGTTCGACGCCGGGCACGCCACAGGCGGCGGGGGCGGCGGCGGCGGGGGCGGCGGAGGCGGCGGGGGTGGCGGCGGCGGGGCCACATATGGCGCCGCGAACTGCCAACG